>Ga0228711_1005074_pt1 | contig 20085 bp, 15 predicted proteins | sample MedpolnodulmetaG_2_FD_177996 | JGI IMG/M metagenome (GOLD analysis project Ga0228711, IMG submission 177996) | Root nodule microbial communities from Medicago polymorpha collected in Santa Monica, California, United States - brown nodules | ecosystem: Host-associated > Plants > Roots > Nodule... | reverse complement strand
TGACTGATTTAGCGAACTCTGATGTGAAGTTCATTAGGAGACAAGCCAATAGTGTTGCCCATAATCTAGCTAGGGAAGCACTAAATCATGCTAGTTTCCATTATCATCTTAACATTCCACATTGTATGCACAATTTGATTAATAATGAAAAGCTATAAGCTTCTTTCTCGCAAAAAAAAAAAAAATACTTGTGTCATGAGATAAATCTAAACATATTTCAAATACCCCTAGTTGTATATTTTTTCTGCAATGACTCTTACTGGCTGAGCCTTTGCTAATGTTATCCCAAACTTGTCCTCCATGTCCATATCTTCTATTTTGATTCCGTCTTCCAATTTCCAGTTAAAACAATTGATTAATGAACCCAACATCAAATGCAACATCCTCATCGCTAATGTTAAACCAGGACAAATTCGCCTCCCAGCACCAAATGGTGTAAGCTCGAAATTGCGACCTTTAACATCAATTTTCGATCTTAAGAATCTCTCCGGTGAAAACAAATTTGCATTTTCCCAAACACTGGAATTTCTACCAATAGCCCACACATTGACCCACACATGTGCATCTTTTGGGATTGTGTATCCACAAATTTCCACATTTGCATTGGCTTTTCGAGGGATTAAGAATGGAACTGGAGGGTGAAATCGGAATGTCTCTTTTATTATTGCTTGTAAATAAGGAAGCTTAGCAATGTCTGATTCATCTAAAGTTTTTCCTTTGCCAATTATTTGTTCCAACTCTTGTTTTGCTTTTGACATAATCTTTTCATTTTTGAGCAATTCCGCCATTGCCCATTCTAGCATAGATGAAATTGTATCGGTACCCGCAACATAGAAAGTCTGATAAATAAAAAACACTCAATCATCATATACACTATCAAAATCGACGACATTTACATGCAATGTTAGTATACAAATACAAATATTTTACATATACATCCGATTCGATGATATGTTTTCGTATCATTTAATGAATATAACGTTGGCAAGTGGCACCAAAGCATTGAATGTGCATGATGTAAATTGCTTTTAATCAAACAAAACACTAACCCACTTCAAAATGAATTAGTTAAAAAAAAATCAAATAAACAACTTTTTTAGTTATTTTTAAACTGAAATATAAAGGACAAACACAAATATTTAACTAGTTTAGCCGGAAAAAGACAAGAAAGTACCAGAGATAAATGTTGGATTTGGGTTTTGTTCATCACTTGTGTGTTGGCTTGATCAATGTTTAGAAAGGTATTTAACATGTCATTATTTGTGTCAAAACCTTTGACTTCCCTCAACTTCAACCGTTGATCAACCAAACGTTGGAAGATATCAAGTATCTTGCCAGCATAAACAGATGTACGACCCTTAATACCTTGTGGGTCAAACATCCTAAGTGCAGGAAAAAAATCAGAAATGTTTGGTTTTCCACATTCTTCCATTATATTCACAGCTAGCTCCTTGAAATCACAAACTGAATCAGAAGAGTCAACCAAATCTAAAGAGAAAATAGTGTTTGACAAGAAATTAATTGATGTCTTAAAAGCCATATTTCCAATATCAACAGCTTCATTAATAAGACAACTTTGATTAATATCATTGAGGAATTCTTGCAGTTTCTGACTCCTAACTCCCTTACTCTCATCAAGAGTCTTGTTAGAGAATAGTTGGTTATTGCATATTTTTCTCAAGTCTCTCCAAAGAGGTGAAACGGGTAAGAATGTCATGCTATATTTGTGGTGGTCATGAACTTGTACAGCATTGGAAATGACTCTATTTGATAAGAATTGATCATGGGTTTGGAGTATTTCTTTAGCCATTTTGGGTGAAGAGACAACTATGGTGGTTATTTGACCTAGCTTTAGACTCATGATTGGGCCATAAATTTCAGCTAATTTGGCTAAGGATTTGTGAGGCTTTTCTCCTAATTGAAGAAGGTTTCCTATGAAGGGAAGAGGAGTAGGTCCTGGTGGGAGCTTAATTTTTGAATTGTTTGTGAGTTTGGCTCTTGAAAGCAAAAAATACAAAGTCAATACCAATAGAGATAAGAGGAGCATACAGCTTAGCAAGTATTCCATATTTGAAAGTCAGAGATGCAGTTTTTCACATTCCCGTCTAATGCCCTATTTATTATAACCAGCTTGTATGCCCGTCGGTAATGCATGAGAACATTATATTTCTGTAGTTGTCACAAAAAATAGTATATGTAAATACTGATTAATTACAAGGTGTGGGTGGTGAGTGAGACAATACGAATCTGACGGGAGCTTGAGAAAAAACTTACTATATCTACCAATTATTATTCTTCTTCTTCTCTTTGTCAAGATTCCCCATTGCTAAACTCGAGAAATAATAGTAAAGTGATGGGAATATTCATGTGCATCATTGATGTCTAAATAATTGATTGAGTAACATGATGTTTCAATACGAATCAAATGAACACCGCAGCAAGTTGAGAAATTAAACAACGCTGCATTAGACGATGAACAAAACAACGTTATACTTCGACGACGAAATCATGAAGATTTATTTTTTTAAATCTATGTAAAAATTACTTATTTAGATTGAAATATAGATAAAAAAATGATGAGAGATGATTTTGGATCAAAAATTGACCCAAATCACTCGATCAATAAAGAAAGAGAGAGTATTTTACAACTCACATAGAATAGTTTATTAAGCATATTGTTTTTCTAAGAATGGAATCAATACTTTTTTTTTTTATGAGAAATACCATTTCCTATTAAGAATATTCCACAGGAATCACGAACTACACTACAATAGCTGTGTTTTCCACCAAAGTTTATTTTTTATTTTTTATTCTTATATTAAAATAGTATTTGTGTAACTAACCTTAATGTCATGGTTTTGATTGTCGTGGTGAGTAGCACTGCTCTTAAAAGCTAAAGCTATATACCACGAAGAAACAACCTACGAAATCCACGACAACACACAAGCATGTGACATTTTTTTTTTATAATTAAATCATAAATAAATTTTAGACTAAATTACACTCTCTTTCCCTTAAAGATGTTTGAATCACACTCTTCTCCTCTCTTATGTTAAAATATACATTCTTCTCCCTTTAAACATAAAATATATACTATATTCCTTATGAAATGCTTGAATTACAATCCACTCCCTTAATAATTAAATATGAACTGCACTTTAATCGAATAAAAAGAAGAAAGGTGAGGACGAGGGAGTGTTGGGAAAGAAGGAGGCGGAGGTGTGCATGTTGGATGGTGTAGAGAAAAAATGCAAGGTGAAGGAGGATGTGAAGGTTGTTTGGAAGCCGAAGGGTGTGGAGAATAAGGTTGACCGACCTGTTATTGAAGGTATGCTTGAGTACGTTTCGAGGCCGGATGATCTTGTGTGGGCTAATGGAGGTATGGTGGCAACGGTGACTTCAGGTGATTCTACGTTATCTTTACAACAAAGAGTAGAGGATGCAGGTTTTGTAAATGTGGTGGTAACTCCAATGGGAAGTGATAGGGTTTTTATTCATTGTCTTAACGGTGAGGACATTTGGAAGGTGTTTAATGATGCTATACATTTCTTAGGGATGTTATTCAAGGATTTACATAAATGGTCGTCAGAAGATGTCAATTACGAAAGGGGAGCGTGGCTCTATATTTATGGGACTCCCGTGCACGTTTGGAATGAATTATTTTTTAATTTATGTGTGTCGGGGTGTGGAAGATATATTCGTTCAGATGAATGTACGGTTAATAGGGTGAGACTGGATTATGCACGCGTTCTTATTTATACATCTCATTTGGAGGTTGTTAATTCATCAGCTGAGGTTGTAATTGATGGTATTAAACATGTGCTCAAGTTGGTGGAAGAGTGGGGTTGCAATTTAGGGGAGGATTCATTCTTGTCGGAAGAGGAAACGGTGCCTCCGACGGAAGCGTTATCAAACATTAATGACGTTGCCGATACGGAGGATATTCAAGGTGATATGGATGATTTGGTGGAAGACCTCAATGAAGCATGGTTGAAAGGTACTGAAGCTCACGTTGGTAATCTTATTGATGATGATTGCATTCCCCTTAATAAAACAAAGGACAAGATGGAAATACTTAGCACGCAAGCTGAAGCGGTTGTAGGGCCTCATGGTTCTTTCTCGGGTGACAAAGGAAAATTGATTGAGGATGTTTCGAAACAAATTGTTGGGTCTTGCTCGATTACGGAAGGTAATAAGAGGGCCTTGAAATCAATTCCTTCATCAAAAAATAAAAAGAAGAAGACCGTAGGGGTAAGTTTCAAGCATTCGGCTGGTTTTGTTAAAAGAATAGCTCGCCTTCCTTTGTCAAATAGAAAGGAAATATTGAAAGTCTTAAAGAAACAAGAAAGCAAGAGAAGGGTGTTGTCTAAGGCTACTAAAGTGATGGCTACTTCCAATTCTTCAAATACTTCTAATTCATCGGTTAACAAAGATTGGGAACATTGGGCTGTTCTTCATGATAAAAATGAGAAAGTGGCGGAGGATGTGCGGGAGATAGGTAAGACTTTGGGTGTGAATTTTGATGGAGGTAAAAAGAGTGGTCTTAACTTATTGACGCGGGAGGGCAGAAAAGAGTTGAGGGCGGGGAGAGGAAGTTTGTTGATAGAGGGGGATGTGGAGGACGGTGTGAGTGTTAAGGAAGGGGTGTAGAGTTCGGTGGAGTGGGAGTGGGAGTGGGTGGGGGGGGGGGTGGAGAGTGGTGGTGATGAAGATTATGTCCTATAACGTTAGAGGCTTGAGTGGGTTTGAGAAAATAGCGGAAGTTCGTCGTTTTATTCAAGACAAGCATTCGTTTGTGGTATGTCTGCAAGAATCTAAGTTGAGTTTGGTTGATGAATTTACTGTAAAATCACTTTGAGGAAGTTCATGTTGTGAGTATTCCTATCAAGCTTCCGTTGGGGCATCTGGCGGTTTAATAACTTGTTGGGATCCTTCGGTAGTGGAGGTTTGGTGTACTATGAGGTACATACATGTTTTGATTATTAAAGGGAAGGTTATTCTTACGGGTCAAGATTTTATTATTGCTAATGTTTATGCACCTTGTGATACCGATGCAAAACAAGATCTTTGGGTTTGTTTGAATCAATTTATTCTAGAAAATGGTGACGAGAATGTTTGTATTTGCGAGGATTTTAACTCAGTTAGAATGACGGAAGAGAGAAGAGGCAGAAGTGTAACTTTCAGACAGCTGGATGTAGACAACTTTAATAATTTCATTGTTGGTAGTTTTTTGATTGATTTGTCGTTATGTGGTTGATTATTTACTTGGTATCGTGGAGATGTCATCTCAATGAGCAAGATTGATAGATTTTTGGTGTCGACAAAATGGTGTGACTCCTGGCCAAACTGTATTCAGGTTGCACATTAGAGGGGCCTTTCTGATCATGTACCGTTGGTTTTAAATGTTGATGACGCTGATTGGGGTCCTCGACCTTTGCGATTGATGAAGTGTTGGGCTGACTATGCTGGTTATGCTGAGTTTGTTCGTGAAAAATTGAACTCTTTCAGTCTGGATGATTGGGGCGGTCATGTACTTAAAATGAACCTAAAAATGATTAAATCTTGTCTCAAGGAGTGGCATCAACAACATACCAAGAATATTAAAGGTAAGATTTTGGATGTTAAAAATTGAATTTCTTCCCTAGACACTAAATGGGAGGAGTGTGATTTGATTGAGGATGAAGCTAGAGAGATTCAGGAGTTATCTGTGCAATTGCAATCTTTGTCTTGGGTGGATACTAGCATGAATTGGCAGAAAGCGGGGATGAATTGGTTAAGGGAGGGAGATGCGAACTCTAAATTCTTCCATAACATGATGTCAAACAAGCATCGACGTAATTCTTTACAATTGATCCATGTTGATGGAGTTTTAGTGGATGGGGTTCAGAATATTCAGGCAGCTGTCTTAAACCATTTTTCTAATCATCACCGTGTTACTAACGTTGATCGACCAAGGGTTAATGGTTTAAATTTTCGCAAATTGACTTATGCACAGGCTGGTACTTTGGTACGCCCTTTTTCTTTGGAAGAGGTGAAACAAGCGGTCTGGGACTGTGACAGTTTTAAAAGTCCTGGACCTGATGGTATTAACGTTGGATTTATTAAGGATTTTTGGCCTGAGTTGAAAGATGATTTTATGCGATTTTTAGTGGAATTTCATCGAAATGGGAAATTGACTAAGGGTGTTAATTCGACTTTTATTGCTTTGATCCCGAAGGTGGATAGTCCTCAACGGTTAGCTGGTTGTATGTATAAAGTGTTGGCAAAGGTTCTTGCGAACATGCTTCGTTCTATCTTGAACTTTGTGGTGTTAGATGCTCAGCCTGCCTTTGTTCGCAGTAAACAGATTCTTGACGGCATACTTATTGCAAATGAGGTAGTTGATGAAGCTCAACGTATGAAAAAGGAGCTGTTATTGTTTCAAGTGGACAATGAAAAGGCCTATGATTCGATTGATCTTAATTATTTAAATTTTGTTATGATGAATATGAATTTTCCAACTCTTTGGCGGAAATGGATTATGGAGTGTGTTGGAACGGCTAAAACTGCGGTCCTTGTCAATGGGTGTTCGATGAAAGAGTTTCCTTTACAGAGGGGTCTTAGGCAAGGGGATCCTCTCTCGCCATTTTTATTTTTATTGGCGGCATAGGGTTTCGATGTTTTGATGAAGGCTTCGGTGAATAATGATCTTTACCATGCGTATGGAGTGGGACCCCAAAGGGAGGTTGTCTCATCTCCAGTTTGCTGACGACACTCTTATTCTTGGTGAAAAAAGCTGGTTAAATGTGCGTACAATTCAGGTTGTGTTGTTACTTTTTGAGGAGGTGTCGGGGTTGAGGGTAAATTTCCAAAAAAGTATGTTGACGAGTGTTAATATTTCTTCATCTTGGTTGTCAGAAGCGGCCTCTGTGTGGAACTGTAGAACTGGCACGATCTTGTTTGTATATTTGGGGTTACCTATTGGAGGAGATGATTGGAAACTCAATTTTTGGAAACCTGTGGTTGATAGAATTTTAGCTAGATTGTCGTCCTTGAATAATAAGTTCTTATCGTTTGGTGGTCGCCTGGTACTTCTGAACTATGTTCTATCCTCTCTTCCGGTTTACTTTCTTTGCTTCTTCAAGGCACCTACATGTACAATTTCCTCTATCAAATCTATTTTTAAATTTTTTTTTGGGGCGGGTGTGAGGTTTCTAAAAAAATTGCCTGGATAAAATGGAAATTTGTGTGTTTACCTGTGTATAAAGGTGGTTTGGGGGTTCGGAGGTTAGGAGACTTTAATATATCATTATTAGGGAAGTGGTGTTGGAGGTTGATGGTGGATAAGGAGGGGTTGTGGTATCATGTCTTAAGGGCACGGTATAGTGAGGTAGGTGGTCGCATTAGGGAAGGAGGAAGAAATGACTCTAGGTGGTGGCAGATGATTTGTAGCGTGGGGGATGGCGGGGGGCGGCTATGGAAGGTGGTTTGACACCAATAGTAGGCGGGTGGTAGGAAATGGGTGTCAAACATTCTTTTGGACTAATAACTGGCTGGGTGGAGTTCCTTTAAAACTTTAGTTCAGTCGCCTTTATGAGTTATCAGTTCATAAGGATTGTTTGGTGGAGGAGATGGCGAGAATGGGTTGGGAGGAAGGTGGTAATGGGTGGGTTTGGAGGCGTCGTTTGTTGGCGTGGGAGGAGGATAGCGTGAGGGAGTGTGCTTCTTTGTTAAATAATGTTGTTTTGCTGGATAATATTCAGGACCATTGGGTGTGGTTGCTTGATCCGATACATGGCTATTCCGTTAGTGGGACTTACCGTTTCCTAACTGATATAGATGATCAGGTGGCTACTGGTTCACTTAATGATGTGTGGGATAAACAGGTTTCTACAAAAGTATCTTTGTTTGCTTGGCATCTCCTTCATGATAGAATTCCAACTAGATCAAACTTGGTACGTCGACATGTTCTCCAACCTATTGATAATGTTTGTGTTGCTGGATGTGGTTCCTCTGAGACGGCGGATCATCTCTTCATTCGATGTGAATTGATTGGGAGAGTCTGGTATTTAGTTTGTCGGTGGATTGGTGTGCCTTGCGTTCTTTCAGGCTCGGTAACGGACCATTTCTTTCAGTTTACTCACTTGGCGGGCCTACCGCGACATTCTCATTTTTATCTAAAGGTTATTTGGCTTGCTTGTATTTGGACAATTTGGACGGAGCGAAACAACTATGTCTTTAAAAATGTGGTTATTGATCCCCTCATTATTGCTGCCAAAGTGAAGCTGAATTCCTTTTTATGGTTATCTTCGAATTTTGTACCTATTGCGTTTGGTTTTCATGATTGGTGGAGACACCCACTCCTTTGTATGGGTGTCATGTAAATTTTTTATTTTTTCCTTTTGGTGGTGGCATCTTTTTTAGGTGCCTTTGGTTTGTAACTGATATTGGGTGATTCATCACTTTTAACACACCTTGTGCGGGGTGAATCACTTTGCCTTTGAGCAATTAATTCCATTTTGATTTGTTCAAAAAAATGAACCGCACTTTAATCTAATTTAACATAATTAAATATTTTTATAATATATACTAATTTTGAATAACCATTTTTAAAAAAAAATTGTTTCTTCATAGTTTTTTTGAAGGAAATTGTAGGAAGGATTCTTTATAGTTTAAATGTCAATGATAATTAAATTTAAATATTTTGTTACTAATTTTATAATTTGGAGTATAAAATTCACTTTTAAATTACCATACTTAATCGACTTTAGTAATTTTTCACATAATTTAATTTAATTTTGGATTGTTTCATATTTTATAATAGGGTTTAAAACTATATTTGTTAATAAAATTGTGAATAAAAATAACGAAAAATATGTATTCAAAATTTGATTATATTAAATTGGACCCACGATATTATTTTTCTTCGAAGTGTGTTAGATTATTATTTTTTCTAGACTATTAGAAGTAAAAAAAAATTATTGATTGAGTAAAATGTAGATTTTAGAGTAAATTACACTCTCCTCCCCTCAAAGATGCTTGAATTACACTCCTCTCCCCTCTTATATTAAAATATACACTTTACTCCCTTGAAAAGTAAAATCTACACTCCTCTCCCATATAAGATGTTTGAATTACAACCATCTCCCTTAATAATTAAATATGCACTACACTTTACTCTATTTTAACATAAATAAATATTTTTATGATATATACTAATTTTGAACCACCATTTAAGAAAAATAAATTCATTTATTTATAATTTAAATGTCAATGATAATTAAATTTAAATATTTTGCTATTAAGTTTATAATTTATAGTATAAAATTAACTTTTAAATAACCATACTTTACTGTCTTTAGCAATTTTTCACATATTTTAATTTTATTTTTTGTTGTTTTATATTTTATAATAGGGTTTAAAACTATATGTTAATGAAATTGTGAATAAAAAATAGCGAAAAATATGGATTTAAATTTTGATTATATTAAATTAGACTCACAATACTATTTTTTTTTTAAGTGTGTTAGATTATTATTTTTTGCTAGATCATTAGAAATTAAAAAAAATAATATTGAGGGAGTAAAGTGTAGCTTTTAACATAAGAGGGGAGGAGAATGTAATTCAAACTTCTCTTAGGGGAGGGGAGTGAAATGTTTTCTAATATGTTTTGAATAAGAGGGGTGAGGAGTGTATATCTTAACATAAGAGGGGAGGGGAGTGTAATTTACTCTAGATTTTAACATAAGAGGGAAGGAAAATGTAATTCAAGCTTCTCTCAAGGGAGGGGAGTGAAATATTTTCTAATATGTTTTGAATAAGAGGGGAGGAAAGTGTATATTTTAACATAAGAGGGGATGAAAGTGTAATTCGAACATCTTTAAAGCGAGGGGAGTGCAATTTACATCTTTGAAGCTTTTCGTGGTTTTAATGGTTCGTGAGAAAAAGTATTTTTCATAATTAAAATGACGCTACTGGTCAAAACAAAACAAATATTTGGAGCAAAATACACGTGATAGTATTTATTATGAGTGTCTCATTATTTAAGAAATTAGGATTAAAAGTTGTACTATTTCGTCCCATTGAAGTTAGCTTAGTTGGTACGAACACGTATGTAGGGATAAATAGAAATTTCATATATCTCAATTATTCATTTTAAATGGTTAATTTATGGTCATCAAATTACTTAACAAAAAAAAAAGTTGTACTACTGTTATTTTATTACGAGTGTCTCATTTGTAATATTTTTATTTCTCATATTATTTGTCACTGTTGATTAAAAATGCAATCTTTATTAGCTTTTTCCAACAATATTCTCATTTAGTTAAATAGTCCACCTAAGTACTTCACTGCTACTACTATTTATTAATTAGTCTAATTAATAAGAGTGTTTTTTTTAGTGTTACAAATTAATGAGGTAAAATAAAACGAAAGAAGTGCAGTTGACATAAGTTTCAAGTTTATCCCTCGGGATGAGAACTCTATGTAAGAAAATGGATAGTCTCAGTTAGTAGACCATCTTGAATGTGATCCCTTTTTAGGCATAAAATATGCACACATGTTTTGCTCTTTAAGAATATGCACCAATATAGTGTTATCATTTCCATGTAAGATATCTCTAATATGAAGGATGTCAATAGCATAAGTGTCTAAAATATGATCACGATGAGCAACAAACAACTCAACCGCTTTCAAACAATAACTCTCATAAATAATATATGCACACATGTTTTCTTAATAAGAGTATTTTAAATTATAGTGCACACTATTTTACTATTAATTTTAAAATAATTAAGCATTTTGTTAAGCAGTGTGCATTATCTAACTATACACTGGTATTCTTTCTCTTTTTGATAGAGTAAGGAAAATAAAAGTTTAAAATTAATAATTTAAATAAAGGATAAAATTAGATGAAAATATAGTCATACAAAAACTTAGTATCTCTTTATATGTAAGATATCAATGATCTTGCCAGCATAAACAGATGTACGACCCTTAATACCTTGTGGGTCAAACATCCTAAGTGCAGGAAAAAGATCAGCAATGTTTAGTTTTCCACATTCTTCCATTATATTCACAACTAGCTCCTTGAATCACCAACTAAACCAGAAGAATCAACCAAATCAATAGAGAAAATAGTGTTTGACAACAAATTGATTGATGTCTTAAAAGCCATATTGCCAATATCAACAGCTTCATTAGTAAGACAACTTTGATTAATATCATTGAGGAATTCTTGCAGTTTTTGACTCCTAATTCCCTTACTCTCCTTAAGAGTCTTGTTAGAGAGTAATTGACTATTGCCTATTGTTTTTAAGTCTCTCCAAAGAGGTGAAATAGGTAAGAATGTCATGCTATATTTGTGGTGGTCATGAACTTGGACAGCATTGGGAATGGCTTTATTTGATAAGAATTGATCCTGGGTTTGGAGTATTTCTTTGGCCATTTTAGGTGAAGAGACAAGTATGGTGGTTATTTGACCTAGCTTTAGACTCATGATTGGGCCATAAATTTCAGCTAATTTGGCTAAGGATTTGTGAGGTTTTTTCCCTAATTGAAGGAGGTTTCCTATGAAGGGAAGAGGAGTAGGTCCTGGTGGAAGCTTGATGTTTGAATTGTTTATGTGTTTGGCTCTTGAAAGCAGAAAATACACAGTCAATGCCAATAGAGATAGGAAGAACATACAACTTGGCAAATACTCCATATTTGAAAGTCAGAGATGTATGTTCTTGAGCTTGCTATATATTGTGCCAACAAATGCCTATTTATTATAACCAGCCCATCTAATGCCGGCGAGAACATAAATGTTTTTGCAGTTGTCACTTCAGTGACAATACCATCAAATGAAATCACAACCATACAAAAAGACAGAAATAATTTAAAAAAAAGTAAAAAGAGAAAGAGAGAGATGAGGTTTAGTGGTCCTAATTAAAATCTTTGAGTGTCCGTTGAAATTTTCATTGAGTTAACTATTCGCATTGTCAAGTGTAATTTATTTTGGTTATGAAATTTTGATACATTGATGAACTATTGTCATTTCTTACGTCAAAAAATTATTTGTCATTTTAGACTGACAATATACTATTTATTAACTTCTATGTGTTGATTACAAAGTCGTCGCCTCATATGAAGGAAAAGATTGTCTCCAGTTTTTTTTCCTTTCTCTCATGTGTGATCTAAATCCTCCATTAAATAAGTGAGATAACATTGTTTGTAATATTAGAAAAAAAAGAGTGTAATCAAAGACAGATATATAGACATGACAGAAAACTAGAGGGATAAGTATGAAATAGAGAATCCTGAAACATACAACTCCAAGAAGAAAGAATAGTGCAAAAGTCTTAAAAGTCAAACCTCATTTCATATTGAGAAACTGTAAAAGAGAGTTATTTGAAATCGACCATGAATGAACTGTGGTTGAAATATGTGTTGATTATACCTGCGAGCCCCATTTACACTATAAGGCCTGCGTCCGTGTCAAACTTTATCTCTGAATATTCTTAAGTACATCTGTTTGTCATTCCTGGTGATTGGTGAAGACATCTTGATGTTCTTTCTTAGTTGATTTTTATTATCAGTGCATGTTTTGTTTTTGACAAATCAAAAATATACGACCTGACTCCTGGGATTTATCAATGCATGTTGGTGCACGTAAAAAAATTTGTAGCTAATATAATTTTTTTGAGTTTGAACCCTAAACGTTATATATATTATGTATTGTCTGTCCATACCAACAGAGACAGAGCCAAATGTTATTAAAAAAGGGCGACCGCTACCCTTGTAAACTTGAGATTATACTACACCTACTATATGTTTATATGGTTCGCTAGCCCACTTTATTTATTTTTTGATAGAACCAGCCCACTTTATTTAATAAATACAATTTTCATCCTATATAATAAACTAATAATCTATTTTATTTAATTTAATACTAATACGTATTTTTTTTGACAAAATTTAATACTAATATTTTGTTAACTTGAATCCCACTACGTATCAATATTACACATTAAACAACTTGTTAAATTGTCCGTTCCAATTCCCCATGATTCACGGAACAATTTATTAGAAAATCAATTGGGGCCTTTTTAGGGAATATAACAAATCATTTGCAACTTAGGAGGATCTATTGGATTAGAATTTTAAGGGATTTTAAAAGAATTTTTAATTATGAAAAAGTCATGTGGTATTTAATCAAGACTCTTTGCAATTTAAAAAAAGTCTTGTGGTATTTAATCAAAACTCTTTGTCATTTTAAAAAAGTCTTGAGGTATTCAATCAAGACTTTTCATCACTTAAAAAAGTCTCATGGTATTCAAAATCATTCAAATTTCGAAGGATTGTTTAATAAATTGGATTTTGATAAATTTTGTAGGATTTTCTAGTGAAATTTTAACAAGAAAAAGTCTTTCATGAAGAGATGAGATTTCTTGAGATTGTTTTTCTTTTAAAAGTTTACTATCTCTTTCTTATCCCTTCTCTCTTCTCCCTTCTTTCTCTCTCTCTCTCTCTCTCCTCTCTTTTCCTCTCTCTCTCCCTTATCTCTTTGTCTATCTCTTTCTCTCTCTTCTCCCTTGTCTCTATCTCTCTCTCTCTCTCTCTCTTCTCCCTCTCTCTATCTCTCAAAAAAATAAAATAAAAAATAAGAGTCTGCATTGAGAATATTATGATAGAGAGTGTGTTGTAATCATTTTTTTCTCAATGAGTTCTTAAAATTCATAAAATCTTTTGAAATCTTATAAATCCATAAAATCTTTTAAAATCCTTTAAAATTTTATGATGCAAATCCATTGAAATCCAAATTGAAAATCCTGATAGTCTTTTATAATCATGAAAGTCATTAAAATCCTACAAAATCTTTTAAAATCTTTGAGATTTTTTTAAGCAAAAATTGTCCTTTAAAATCCTAATCCAATACACCCCCCTTAGTATCACTTGTCACATTATTCTAAATATTTTTTAATCCTCTGGTTTCTAATGAAAGTTTCCCTTGGTAATATGAAGTTCGAATGTGACGACGGTTCGATCTAAGAATCAAGTTTGAGTTCTCTCGAACGATTTACCTTTTGGTAGAGCTCATTAATCATTTATGTTCAATTGTATGACTCACATTATTTTAAATTTTAAATATAAACCATTCAGCCAATTCACTAAATAAACTAAATTGTATATAATCAGCTTGTAAAAAGAAAAAAATTGCCACCCTTAATTATTTTTTCTAGCTCCATCCCTCCTACAAACTGAGTTAAGCGAATAGAAAAGTTTAAAGAAAAATGATTATATTAAAAGATGATATTTACTTAAGACTTAATTGGTCAATTGATCCCCTATTTAATTTTCAGTTTTCTTTTTGTCTCATAACTCTTAAAACCTACGTTTTGGTCCCTCAAGTTTGTCATAAAAAAAAAAATGATGTCCGTTAACTTTAACCTCAAATATCTATGGTGAATCAACATTATAGATAATCTACCATAGACCTTATTAATTTTGTTAATTTTCACTCTTTAATCTTTTTATCATAAAGAAGAACCATTGGATCATGTAGATCCATTGTATCTTACAATGTACCATCAACAACTAATTTTTTATCCATTTCTTCATCTTCTATCTTCCTCATCTTCATTATCAACATTCATCAAAAGTCCAGAAAACCAAAAAATGAAATTGAACCAAAATCATCACGCAATTACCATTTTTCTAATGTGGCTAAGCAAGCAGCACCTCAACATTTGTAATTAGCCAAACTATTGAAAGCAAAAATGACATCTTAATGAGATGCAACATAACTCTTATTTATAATTCAATGTGAGATTAATAATCTCACACTTAAATTCACTAATTCCGACACAAAAATTTCTCAAACAATTACCTTACAACTTCTGACATGGTCTTCCTTTTTTTTTTTGAAGGAACATGGTCTTCCTTTTTGTATTTGGTAACTAAATCCAATGTACAAAGTCATGCAAACAACAACATTTAATCGTATAATGCATATTATTTATATCTATTCTATACACCATGCACTGATACACCATGCACTGGTGTGTCAGGCATATTAGAGTAATCAGAAACCTCCATGACCAATGGATGAACATCTGTTTTAGGATCATATTGCTGGAAAACTATAACTGATGCAAATGTTGAAAAGTCAGAAGAAGCCAAATAGCTTCCAACAGGACCAAGCTCAGCACAATCACTTCCATCTAGCAAAGGTGCTACTGGAGGCATTCTACCTGCCAAAATCAAATTGCTCTTGTTCCTTTCCCTCAACACAGTTGCAATATCTTCTTTACTTTCAACCAACCTTTCCTCATAAACTATAGATTCTTCACTCTTACAACAAACACCTAAAAACTCTGACCAAAATTGATCATCTTCTTGTTTATCTTCATCAGGTGTGTTACCATCTGACACTTTTATTACTTTTCTATCTCTGTCAGCTGTTATACCAATCAATTTGGCACCAAATGCCAATGTTTTACCTGGCGGAGTTATAAATTTTAAAACAGTGAGTGAAATTCCAGGATGTTCTGCTATTCTCATACCGTACGCAAGTGCTTCGCGATCATCACATCCTCCGAAGAAAGCTACAACAACATTGTAAGAAACATCACTAGCATGGACTTGAGTTGTCCCTCCAAGGCCACGATCGACCAAAATTCCAACCGAGCAAGGAGCGTGGCTAAGTACAAGTCCATTCATTACGCGAAACGAGTGTCCTAATGATTCCATAGTTCCATCAACTCGTTGGTGTTTGTGAAACGGAAGTAGAATCATCGCAACTCGCTTTTGGTGTGCACTAGAACAAATGTCTTCATGAATGTTATTGAGAGATGAAATTGCTGTCATACTACGAACATTGACACTACTTAAATGTCCATAAGCTTGAAATGCAATTACCATTTGGTCTTTGTTGTCATGTTGCTTTTTGTTCCAAAAGGGCAAGCCATTATTTCTTGCCTTATGAACCATTGTTATGGCTGAAGGTCTTTCTGAGAGTTCCATTAAGTGCATTGCATATATGCATAACTTTCCTCGCTTTCGTGTTCCTCTTGATGATTCTATTAGATTGATTAAGGTAGGAATGTTGTAGGTGCTGTGGAAACAAGCTAGTATCCTAAGCTCTGTGTCTGGATCTTTGCGCTGAATTGTTTTATGCATGTATGGTGATCCTCTCCTAGCTGGTTTATACACTGCCACCACTATTGGTGTGGTAATGAAAGTTGTGACCAGTGCCATTAGAACACATATTGCAAATGATTGATCACTCAGTACCTACACTTTTCACAAGGAATTCATAGACATGGTTTATTATTATTTTAGTGAACAGTCTATTTAGTCTCTCGAGTATCATTCTCTCGAATTTGGATTGTCAGCAGTCATCATTCCAAGTATTCATGCGTTTAGTACATCGGTGGCAGTTGTATCGAGATTGACCTGTTCAAATTTCAAGTTCAATATTTCAGATTTTTAAAATCAAAATCTAGAACGTCTGATCTCGATCCAATGACCTTTAAAGTGCTTACTGCATTAATGCGTGAGATTGCTGATTGCAGGCAGTCCAAATTCCCCTCTCTATTATATGAAATCTTTTATGTTAGACACTACATTATTTGAAATATATCTCTTTAGTTACCTATATCTCGTGTCACTATATAACGACAAAGACTAATTTAACGGATTTCATATAATTTAGAGACTAATTTGTGATCCTTGCCAATGTTCAGTTAGACCCTATAAGTGCTTAATTAAGCTGATTACCTTGCGATCCTTGCCAATGTTGAGAACAATGAGCTCCACCAATCCCTTGGTGTTCATGAGAAATCCAAGGGTCAAAGCTTCTCTAAAAGGAATCTTACACAACAATGACACCACTAATGTGCCAACAACTTTACCAAAGCACGCAGTAAATATAACAAGGATTAATAATCCCCAAGAAAGTGCTCCACTAATAGTAGCTACATTAGTCTTCAATCCACTAGACACAAAATATAGTGGCAACAAAAGACTCATTACAAGATCCTCAATCTTCTCAGTCAAAACACCAGCAAAAGGACCATCCTTAGGAACAACAATGCCAGCTACAAAAGCTCCAAAGAGAGCATGAATACCAATAGTATCAGTTAAAAAACTACAACCCAAAACTAGTGTCAATGTGATGCAAATGTAAATCTCCTTCACAGGTTCACCCTCAGGGCAACGTTTAGCCATTATAGCAAGTAAAGGCTTTATGGTAAAAATAACAAAGAGGATAAAACCAACACCACAAAGTAGGACCCATAAAGAAACAAGAGGGGAAGTGTTTGCGCCTGAAAGAGCTATTGCAAGAGCAAGAAGTATCCAAGCAGCAACATCATTGACAGCAGCAGCTGACATTGCCATACGACCAACATCGGTTGTGAGAAGTTTGAGTTCAGCTAGGATTCGAGCAAGGACAGGAAAGGCGGTGATCGAAAGAGCAACGCCCATGAAAACATGGAAGGCAGTTGGATTAACATCTTTGTTTATTGTGGCGCGAAGAACGAGTGAGGTGCCAATGCCAAGTACAAATGGGACTGTGATTCCAGCAAGGGCTATGCATAAGGCTTTTGAACCTGTTTTGCGTATCGAACGCATGTCGAGTTCAAGACCTACTAGAAATAAGAAGAATAGAAGGCCAATGTTGGCTAGTGTATCAAGAACTGTTAAGCTTCTTTTAGGGAAGAATGTATCTAGAAATTTCTTGTTCCTCCCAATTGCTGAGGGTCCTAGTAATATTCCTCCCTGCATTTGTTTTTCAACAATACAAATATTATGTGAGACATTTCAATCCAAACTCAAATTAATTTTGTGTATGAATTTGAATAAAAAGAACACAAATAAAATATAGTAATGCATTGTCTTGACTCCACTTAATGCGTCACTTGTAACATAAGAACTCGATAGAATGACTAAATTGATTGTTGTTCTTACAAATTTAAAGATGTTTTTGTCAATTCATAAATTTCAGGAACTAAAATGACCAACCCTTACAATTTTAAGGGCCAATTTAGTGATTAAATTACGTAATAACAAGTCATATGCATCGAATCAATCGTTCATTATCTCATTAACAATTGAGATTACATACTTTATTCTCTAAAATGACTTGGTCATGAAAATGATAATAGAAAAAAAATCATATTTAAAAAAATTCTACAATATTAAGGAAAAAAAAGTGCTTACAATGACTTCTGCAATAACTCTAGGTTGTCTAAGAGGCTTGCAAAGAAATGCAATGAATCTTGTAAAAGCGACCACCAAACATATCTGAACAATTAACAAGGGAAGTGCATAATCCATGGGATTTTCATGTTGAAATGCCCCATTAGAAGTGGCCTTCATTGGTGGTGGACATGTTGAATCAGGGGTTGCCATTTTCAATTTTTTATGTATCTTACTATAGAACACCAAATTTAATGTCTATAGAATGAGATATTTCTTATACTTTCATCATTTCTGTTTCTGTAAGTGAAATGAAACATTTGTCACATAGAAAAGGAAAAAAATAATAAAGGAAATGAAATTTCCAATTATGGTAGCTGAGACAGAAAATTAAGTGAGAGAAGGAAATGCATTTCATTAGTTACTAATCGGGTTGTGATGATTATTTGTGAACACACACTCACGCAAATTGTGCTAGATGGTGATTGGTCATGAAAGGCAATGAAACTTTGAGTTTACTATCATGTTTTTTATTTTTATTTTTACTATCATGCTATATATAGTGTTTTGAGTAGAGTGTGACACGAGGACTATGTCTTTTTCTTAGGAAATCCGAAAGAAATGATTTGATTTATACAAGTAAACATTGAAAACATAATATTGTAAGAACAAGAGAGCATGAGTTTATCTCAAAATCGTTGGTAAAGGATAGTGCATTATATATATGGATAGGGGTTTGAACCTTGGTTTTTCTACTTATTAACCTTAAAAATAAAATTTTAACTAGATTTGACTATTTGACAAAATAAAAAATATGATTGCATGTGTAAGTATTATGATTAAATTAATAGTAACTAGATGATGGAATTAAGCACAAAACGAGTCGTTATTATGGTTGGAAAATGTATGATGGACACCCACACACTTTGTAGAGGTTTTGCGAGAGAAAATGAGCAAATCTTTGTGATAAATTGATTCCCTAAAAAAACAGATGTGATAAATTGATGATGTTATAGAAAGAGAGATAAAGATAAAATGTGGTAACAAATAGTAAAAATGGGGAGTCCAAATAACATACACTTTATGATTATTTTTTGAAGGAAGATGTTCGATGTACGCTCATATACAAATTAAGAAGAGAGGTAAAAGATAAAAGACTTTTGCTCTTCCCCCAGCACATTTCGCTCCCACCCAGCAGCTTTGACCAAAATGCCCCTGCGTTAGTTAACTAACGCAAGTGTAAATTTATGCGTTAGTTAACTCACGCAGGTGTTACACCTCGCGTGAGTTAACTCACACTAGTTTATTTGTTTCCAAAGTCAAGTGCCCTATTAAAAACGAGTAAATAGGCAATTACCCCCCTGAAATTGTAAGTTTCGTCAATTACCCCCCTGAAATTAACAAAACTTCAATTACCCCCCTGAAATTGCACAACATTAATCAATTTACCCCATCCGTCAAATTCTTCTGTTAGTCAACATGACGTTTTGCAAATATCCCCTCTGAAGTTTTGCAATTATGTGCAAAATGCCCCCCGAACTTGAAAATCTCTTATTTATTAAAGTTAACCCGGAAGCAAATGTTTGCCCTAATTTTAACCTAACCCTAATGGTTAATTTTATTCTAATACCTCTGTTTAATTATTAACCCTATTTTTTCCTTCTCAACAAAATCACACCTAATCACCAATTTTTTTGAACAAAACAAATCTGCCTTATCTCTTATTTATTAAAGTTAACCCGTAAGCAAATGTTTGCCCTAATTTTAACCTAACCCTAATGGTTAATTTTACTCTAATACCCCTGTTTAATTATTAACCCTATGTTTTCCTTCTCAACAAAATCACACCTAATCTCCTATTTTTTTGAACAAAACAAATCTGCCTTATCTCTTATTTATTAAAGTTAACCCGGAAGCAAATGT
>Ga0228711_1005072_pt1 | contig 20088 bp, 20 predicted proteins | sample MedpolnodulmetaG_2_FD_177996 | JGI IMG/M metagenome (GOLD analysis project Ga0228711, IMG submission 177996) | Root nodule microbial communities from Medicago polymorpha collected in Santa Monica, California, United States - brown nodules | ecosystem: Host-associated > Plants > Roots > Nodule... | reverse complement strand
ATATATATATATATATATATATATATATATATATATAATAAAATAATAGTGGTTTTTCATTCTCCCATCAATCTATAACTTTACAAACATAATGAATTTGTCCAATATGTGTCACATGTTCATGTTCATTAACTTGTTTTTCAGATTCCATCTTTTATTTTGTTACTTTGTAAAGTTTTTCTTACATTTCAAGCTTAAATTACGTAACATCTACGAAATTGAAGATGATTCAATAGTCTAGTTTTGTGGAAAACGATCTGAAGATGAAACCAATAGTGAACATTCAAGAGAGAAAAAGTTTCCTTTTGGATTTTGATTGGTGAATGACTAGTTGCTTTTTGCACAGTACTTTACCTGCCTTGTCTATCTTGGAGAAAGTTCGTTTCGTATGATTACAATATTTGGAAACAATCTTTAATCTCAATCTAATAAAAAAACAATCTTTAATCTCAATCTAATAAAAAGAATTGTTCCAACAAGATTAAATTTCTCAACAATCATGCAGGTACTTTTTTCAACGATTTCCTGGCTTATATCGCTCAACTTTTAATGCAAATATTTGGCACATCAATGTGATAGAGAATCATAGTAAACCTCTAAAGGGAAAATATAACAAAGATGAAATTTTTATAAGAATGCATATTTGGCAAGGAATGTATCCTCAAAAGTATTGGTCTTCAACACAACAGTATAAGATAGTTGCAATAGCAGTGTCAAAATTCATCATATGACCATGTATAGTGCTTCTGCTGATTCAAAAAGGGGAAGAAAAAAAAGAACTAAAGAAACCCATATATAGTATTTGGACTAGTAATTCCACTGGTTGCATAATTTCCTAAGAATCCTCATTGAGTGCATTGTCAATTTTTCCAATGTGATCACGAACCATCATCAACTTCGACATGGTCAATGACGTACCTGAAAGAAAGTATACAAATGTCATAGCAAATTCTTTACTTCAATTCAATAGCCACCACCAAGCATCATCCAACTTTGTTCGAAGGGAATGAGTATAAAAGAACTAAAACTCATCAAAACATACCAAGAACAAAAACTTAGTAAATGTCAGCGAACTATATCAATAACTAAAACTCAGTAAATGTCAGCGAACTATATCAAGAACTAAAACTCAGCAAATGAAATAGAAGAAAACAAAATCTATTCATGTACTCTATTTGATCCAAAAACCAAAGGAAACACATAAAAGTAAATTGGGTCAAAAGACAAACAAATAACCCTAAAAGAGAACACTTTAAGTCTCAACATTAATACAGAAACAATCAAGGATTGGTAATAAGGTGCCTTCTAAGGTGGATGAGTAACTCATATCATCCCTCGTGGATGAGTGAAATATCCGCAAGTGCATGGTATGCGGCTCTACACCGTATCTCTTTCTCTCCATCTGAATTCTCTCTTCTACCTCCACCATCACAACTTCTGAGACAATGGAACAATTTTCAAACCTCTCAAATGGACCTTATCTCTTTTAGAATGAATCAATGAAACAGAAAATTAATTATAACAATTCTCCTTTCCTCTTCCTCTCAATCACAATTACTCAAAAATCGATTCACCCAAAAACAACCAAGATCTCAAAAACTGCGAATCGTTGATACCATTCGAGAAAGAATCATGGGTAATATGAGAGTTTCTACAATTTTTTTTTTAAAGTTTCGATTTTTAAAGAAAATAATGATGTTGGTGGTGGTTCTAATGCAACCATTATTAGACATGGGAATTTCACAAGGTTCTTCTGGCCATGGCTTGGATGAGTCAAACTTAAATTTACAGTTGCATCCATGATAAGGAAATAATGATGTTGGTGGTGGTTCTAATGCAACCATTATTAGACCTGGGAATTTCACAAGGTTCTTCTGGCCATGGCTTGGATGAGTCAAACTTAAATTTACAGTTGCATCCATGATAAGGAAGTAATTGTAATCTTAATTTCGGAATTTTCACTGGACAATAAGAATATTCTATATATAATTTTTTTGAATCAGTAAATGTTATTAACGACGAACCGTGCAAGGTGCACTAAAAATCCGCGAATGAAGAAACTGGTACAAAACTGCTGTAAATATGTGATACACTTAAAACAAAACTCCCAAAAAACACCACAACAACCGATATCACCCAAAACTGGCAGCAGCTACCTAAAAGGAAAGGAAATCAGCTAACATCAAGACCCAAAACTGGCAGCAACTCACTGTTTTACATGACAGGATAATCGCAACAGGCTGTCCCCCTAAAACACAAAACAGACCAGCAGCACAACCTGTGCATAGTCCGAAGATATGGCAACACCGCAAACAGTCCAAAAACCAGTGAGCCGAAGGCAGCATGCCCAACCTTCAAGCACTAAAACTGCCCACCCTTAGCGCAACAAGCATTCCATCGGGTTCTAATTCCATTCGTAGTATAAGCAAGACGGCGTATTTGTCCTCCCAAAATCCATCGCCAATAAATAATTTTCACTTCCTCCACAATCTCTTTCACCCCTTTAGTCGTATTAATAAAAATGCGATCATTTCGAGCTTGCCAAATTTTCCAAATCGCCGCGTGCCAAATCAAACTCAAACCTTTTCGGATTTCCTTATTCATTGATCCTCTTACCAAACATTTCCAATGGCCAAACAAGTTTGGAGGAGTGATAAAATTAAAGTTAAACCATCACATAAATTTCAACCAAATATTGCTCGCCAATGAACAATGTAAAAATAGGTGATTGGAAGATTCAATCTCCATCGCACACCAAACACAAGTAATAGCACTTACCATTGGTAACACGTTTCTTTTATGAAGGTTGATCCTCGTCGAAATCCGGTCAAGGAGAAGCTTCCAAGAGAATGCTACCACCTTTGACGAAGCCCCAGACTTCCAAATTTGACGAAACACCTTATTTTCCTCCTCTGGACGGTTGTCGTTTATTATCAAGCCTTCTAACTTGGCATACATAGATTTAACCGAAAACACCCCTTGTTCCTCCAACTTCCAAATCCACCTATCTTCTTGGTATGTCGAAAAGCCTTCCAAATCCTCCAATAAATAGTTAAAAAGATTAGTCTCCCATTCAAAGAAATCACGCCTTCAAGAAAAACCCCACCTTCCCCCCATTTGAACCATCTAACCAGATCTCCTCCACCGTCGCTTCTTGGTTATTTGCCATAGAGAAAAGTCTTAGATATTTAACCATGAATGACACCTCGCTTCTCTATGCCTCCCTCCAATAACTTGTACTTGTACCGTTACCAACTTTCCTCACCACCTCTGTATCAAACCAACTTCGAACCATCCCTCCTTCTAATTTCACCAAGTCCTTCAACCATCTAGACGCAAAACGCGGCCAAGTACTACCCCTCACCAACAACTCGGTAGCCTTTTGACCATATTATATTTCTCCACCAACACCTCCTTCCAAAGAGCGTTATCCCCTTCCACCAACCTCCGCCTCCATTTGGCTAGTAAACACAAATTAACCACTTTGACATCCCGCACCCCAAAATGCAATTCTACATATAATTAATTCAATTTGACAAAATGCAATTCTTAGAATCCTTGGTTTCAAGAACTTCTCACTGTTTGTCGGTTAAAAAATATGTATAACAAAAAAGTCTTTTATGCATCAATCCAAAGTTCTAGATATTACTAAGTCCATATAAAAAAAATCCACTGTCATTAAATGTTGGACTTTTATTTGGGGATTGAAATATTGTATACATAGTATTTCCTTAAAGTACTTGTTGTTATTTGGTTTCTAGTTATTTTTTTGGGTTCATTTATAAGGCGTTGGTGGTGCATCATAATATTTGTGGAACAACACAATCTAGCCGTATATTACACTCTTCCACGGTGGAAGACCTATCAAGCTCATCCACCCTAGACTGAACCTGGTAATAAAGGGAAAGGGAAGCAAGCAAACATAAATTTCCAACACAAATGCAGCTCACAAACCTTTTTTTAAAAACCTTTATCGTCCTTAGGCTTTTGAATTTCATCAACATGATGCAACAAATGTTGTGTTAACCAAAATTTCCATAAAATTGAATATAATTGGTGACAATTTTAAAAATTGATAAACAAAATCAGGTCCAATGTCCATTTGCTATTCCATTAAACATTTCATCAATCACTTTATATAAAGATAAGCAAACAACCCATTACAACAACATTTCATAAACAACGAAAATGAATTGAAATACCTTTTTGGGTGGGCATTTGCTTGCCATCTTTTATGTAATATTCGCGAATGTCTATCCGAATCCCTCCATTCCAATGCTTCACAGAAACCTTCCTCTTTTTCCCAAGCTGCGTTAAACAAATCAATATCAATAAATAAAAAGAGCAAAAAGAAACCCTAGTAATGGAGTTGGGGGTTTTGAGGAACCGACCTCACATACGACGATTTCATCCTTGACCGTCTCTTTGGGAGGTGTGTGAGCTTCAGTAAGTTCTTTCCTCTTCTTCCCCTTTTCAGTTCCAGACCTCTTCTTCTCCTTTTCAGTTCCAGGCCTATTCTTCTCCTTTTCAGTTCCAGACCTCTTCTTCTCCTTTTCAGTTCCAGACCTATTCTTCTCCTTTTCAGTTCCAAGCATTTTTGTATAAAGATTCAACACCAATGCTATCCTATTTTAGCTTTGATAAAGTTAATTAATTTACTATCTAATAAAGCGGTGGATAAAAGTGGGTGTAATGCAACAAAATGAGATCGATAGGTGAAACAAGTCTCTAAACAAAACAAACACACATTATTAGAAGTCTCTGAATCAAGACATTACCATCATATCAACTAAGTAAAGCAGTAGAGCACAAAGGGAAACACACATTGACAGAACATGATAATCAGTAGTAGGCGTCCAACTAAAGAGGTAGAAATTCTGAGTTTTTCCCCATAATGAACATTTTAGAAGAGAAGACTAATTTTTAGTAACAAAGGGCTACACATCAAGTGAACAAAAATCCAAAGATGAAAGGGTCATGGCATTTCAATCATACAGCTTTCCATTAGTCACGACGCCAAAGATCACAATACATACAACACTAAGATCACAATACCATTTTATTGTCACTAAATTTTTAATCGATAAGAAAATCTGTTTGAAGTCCTTCACAATCTGTCTAACCGTTTGTCCTCCTACTTTCAAAACTGGTCAAGTTTAACACTGTTGAAAAATCAGGGAAAAAATTGGGGCAGTGACTACTGAGTAGTTTTTAAAAGCTCACAGTTTTGGGGATAACACTAAGATCACATTACCATCTTATTGTCCCTAATTCAATTTACTTGATGTGAATGTACTTCATTAGACAAAAGCAAACATACATTATTAATAGTGAATGTACTTGTTTATGGACAAAAGAACCCTAATTCAATTTTTATACAGAAAGAAAAATACTTTTCCTTCCCAATCATACTTGCACAAAAGATAACAGTAAGAGTAATCATCAATTCTATGAAAAAAATAAAGCAATTGAGAAATCATGAACAAAATAAGCATCACCGAAAGATCCAGAATAAAGCATATAATAAAATTAGATTCAAATAGTAAAATTACAACAAAACAAAACAAAGAAACAATGATCTGATGGAAAAAAAACACAATACCTAGATAGTGATGAGACACACTAAGATTGATGTTTTTTGTTTCAAGTTTTTGTGTGTAAGAAACAAAGGGCAGAATGAAACAGTGGCGAAGTAGGGATCACAGAAAGCGTGAAATGAAATGAAGAAAATGGGAAAAAGAGGTGAAGAAGTGGAAGAGTTTCTTTTTTCGTGAGATCAATGTGCCAATCAATATTTATAATTTAGAATACATTATTTTAATAAGAAAAAATATCATTTCATTTCATCCTACCTTATTTATTAATTTTATTAAGCATGAAGCAACTTAATCTAATAATTTTCCTTTAAAATGTTGCACTAGTTATGCATCGCACCAATTTCATTCATATCTTCTTGCTTTTTTTTTTGGACAATATTTTGTACACTTATACATTTTTTTGACAATATTTTGTACACTTATTTAATACTAAAAAAAATGCATTGCTATCATGTTGCCTTTTGACAATATTTTGTACACTCTTTTTTTTATTTTTTTTTTGACAATATTTTGTACACTATACCTTTCTTTTTTGACAATATTTGGTACACTTATTTAATACTAAAAAATGCATCGCACCAATTTCATTCATATCCTGTTGCCTTCTTTTTTTTTTCTTTGACAATATTTTGTACACTTATTTAATACGTTTACACACAGAATACCCTAATTTTTATGCAAACTCGGCTACCCTAATTTCCATGTAAACTTGGTTATATCCTTATCGTTATCCTTATTTATTAATTTTACTAGGTCTGTAGCAACTTAACCTAATAATTTCCCTCTAAAATGCTGCATTAGGTTAACAGTAATTTAACCTAACAAATTCCATCTAAAAAAATGCATCGCACCAATTTCATCCCTATCCTCTTGCCTTTTTATTTTACAATATTTTGTACACTTATGCCTTTTTTTTGACAATATTTTGTACACTTATTTAATACTAAAAAAATGGATCCTCATTTATTAATTTTGTTAGGTCTGCAGCAACTTAACCTAATAATTTCCCTCTAAAATGTTGCATTAGGTTAGCAACAATTTAACCTAACTAGAACGCTGACCTGTGCGCCGCACGGGTCTTATGAGCCGGAATAATTTGATACACAATAAAACGAAATATGTTAGAATGTAATTTAAAAAATCTTATCACAGTATCGGAGTCAACAAAGCTACCGTATCGGAAAATATCTTATCACAAACCAAACATGTTACAACAAAGATATAAACGGTTTTTAAAGACAACATAGCATATATTAGGGAGTATTGCACATTTCGAAATACTTCTTCATACACGACCCGTACGACGCACGGATCCTATTGTCTATAATAGAGATCAATACGTGACATTTGACTTGTACGATGTACGTGTTTGATGTACTATATACTATTCGAGTAGATTACTATTTATAAATCAACACATGTTAAATAAAGATTCTATCTCTAACAGTGTACATTACTAATAAGCCACATACAAATGTAACCTTAAATCATTATCATACACGGGTCTCTTAAAATTCAAGATTATTACATTTTATTCAATTTGATTGTTTATTTTGTCATTAATTATAAGCTTGAATAAAAAACATATTGAACTATATTTTCTTCCACCATCTAATGGATTGGTGCGATGTGCTGGATGTAATTATGTTTTTTAAAAATTATCTATAGACACACATACCCCACCAATACTTTGGGAGTGATAAAGAGAAATAAAGGAAGCAGTAGTGTTTGGATAAACATGTCAGGTATAATGCTACACTTGAGATTAGTTCCAACTTAATTTTACGGTAGTAATATGACTATCTTCTTGGTCTGCAATACTAAAAGATGAATTGAAAATAGGAAAAGAGAATAAGAAAATTGACTTATCAAAAGAAGAATAAAATTGACTTAAAAGAACGAACTCATAAAGAATGTATTGATCTCAACAACAAAAACTCTACAAACTCATGCCATAACTATCTGATACATCTCAAAATGGTTGGCTATTAATTGTTATTGATAAGCAGACTGCACAACATTTGTATGTATCATGTGGTCTTATCATCAACTAAGATTTAGAAATCTATGCACCTGACCACCCTAAAACTAAGCATTGAATTATCAAGAAACACCATGAAGGACTTGAAAAGATTATATATAGCTTTTTATAATGACATCACATGGTAAAAATAGATCTTAGAAATATATTCATCATAAGATAAATTGATTTATTCTTTCAAACTTCATGCAGTATAAATGTCACGAAACACCGTGAAGAATTTTACACAATATTCTACAACAATATATAAATGTCATGGTTCTTTGTAGTCCATATCCATGGTTGATGAGCACTATTCCTCTCCATAATCCATCTGCAAGTACATCAAACATAGAAATTTACTCAAAGGTTATATTATATCAACAAAAAGCAGCAGTAATAATAGTCGTCAGAATAGAGATTGTTAACATAAAGAGCGGGAACACTCAAGTGGAGTATGAATATAAGAAGATAGAGAATAATATTGTCATATTTTACACAAATAAATATTAATTTACCGAAATGATTAGTAAATTCACATCCACAATTCATATCTTTTATTAAATCTATATATTAATCCAAAAACATTTATAATAAGTGAAAACAATGCCATTTTGATAAACTACCTAAATGCTTCTTTCAAAAGCATATGGTGTTGCAATACATTCTTCTTTTAGTTTGCTACTATATATTGAAGGACATATGACAGTAAGATAAAACAATTAAAGAAAAATCTGCAACACACATTCAAACCTAGACTACTCATAGAAGCTTACTTCTTTGAATTTCGAATTGTACTTAATTGTCCAACCTTTTTTTTTGAAAGAATTGTACAACCTTATAAGCAAGCAAACATCTTTTAAATTTTATAACACAACTTGTTATCACATTAATAGATCTTCAAACTGCTATAATCCAATTTTGAACTATGAAAATGTAGAGTCGAGACATATTTCGCTTTGAAAACATATAATCTGCAAAGTCTAATAACAAAACATGTGTCTTTCATTATGCATCAAGCTTTCCTCTATCACTCCAAACTATGAAAAAATCCCTCGAGCTCCCTCCAAATTATGCAGAACATTACATTGAACCAGCTCCAAATTATGCAGAAGAAAAACACCAGATTCAATAAAAGTGAAAACTCCTATAGGAAGCTCAATATAGAGGATGAGTTTTGAGTGAATATATATTATTTGGCTACTCATGTGTAGCACATTTTGCATCCATTTTACTCTTAATTTCAATAAAACTTTCATCAAATTTTTCAAAAAGAAAGTACATTCAATGCCATGTAAACTAATATGCATGAGTAAGGAATTGTAATGCTCTGTAAACTAACCATTCAACAGTAGACTTTACATCCCCTAAATAAAAAGTATGAAAAAAGAAATTTATAAGAATAGGGTAATGTCTCAGTAGAAAACAACAAAATTCAGAATTAATTGTAATTTGCACAGCAAAATACCAAAAGGATAGCTCTTTTGCCAAAAAAATTCATGCTTGGAAAAGTGCCTCGTAGAATAGTATGCCTATAGAATATGTGAGTGCAGCAAAACTATCATAACAGAAACCTATCACCAAACAGAATATGTGAGTGCAGCTGCCCTCCGCTCTTGCCGCTGCTAGCGCATCAATGCCGGTGTGAGGGTGAGTTCGCTTGCATGACAGAAACCTCGACAACGTTCTGAGACATTTTATGTCCTCAACATCCGTTTCCGACAGTTACCAAGCCCACCTGGACAGCTTTCATCGGTGGTTATAGCATACTGTGCACGACAGACTTTGATTGTTCCATGGAGGCTGTGCAAGAATTTGAATGTCTAAGATGGATGAACAAAAGAATAGGCCACACCAATTTGAATAAAATGAACAAAAGAAACGGGAACATTTGGCCAAATTCATGAAGAAGTTGGACATATTTAACTTCTATTTTCTCTAAAAATTCATACAAACAAAAAGATAAAATCTAACATAAATCTGACGAATTCAATAGCAAACAATGAACAACCTAATCAAAGGACAAAACCTAATTTTTGAACATGAACAAACAATGCATTCAATAGCAGAAGATTAAAACAAAATCAAATCATATAAGAGATGGAGAAGCAAGTTCAAACCTTTCAATGTTCGCTTCAGATTCGTGGTGCTTGCTTGGTGTTAGAGATGGGAGAACGAACAGAGAAAGGGTTGAAGAAACTGAAATCATATAGAAAGAGAGGTTGAATTTGATGATTTGAAAGAGAAATTGGGATGGCAGCAATGTTTCCAGTGTGAGACCAGAGATGGCAGCAGAGAAAGTTTTTATGAAAAGAGAGAAGAAGAAGATGTGAAGAGAGGATTTGAGGGGATGGGTAGATGGAGATAAAATTAGGCATTGGATTGGGAGGGATAACATTTGTGGGAAAACAAAGAGAATAATGAGTGGAGAGTTTTGTGTTTTCAATGAGGGATGGCAATAGTTGGAAATTAATGCGATGCATTGTATAAAGAGAGCACGTTTTAAAAATTGGAGAAAAATAAGAAGCATTTTTCTCTTATTCCTATCAACAAATTTGATTCCCTAAATTGTTGGGATTCATTTTGAAATTCAAATCTTGGTATTTAGAGGGAAATTTTTAGGGCTACACGCAACAGATTTGGAGCCAAATTTCTAGGGTTAATTGTTAGCAGACCTAATAACTTTAAGGAGTAAGGGATAATTTCCATTTAAAATGCAGCGCACTAATTTAACCTAACAAATTCCCTCTATAATGCAGCAATCCCTAATATTTCTCCTCACTGATGAACTTTTCATTCCTATCACATCGTTTGTATATATCTATTGTTTCTCTAGACTTTTTTTTGACAAGTTGTTGTCATTTATTTAATACGTTTACAAACAGAATACCCTAATTTCCATGCAAACTCGGCTACCCTAATTTTAATGCAAACTCGGTTATATATAGAAAACCCTAAACCGTGGTAAATTACACAGACTCTAAATTTACGGTAGTTGTTTATAAGAAATATGAAAGAGAGGTTTTTTTTTTAAAAAAAAAAAATAATATGAAAGAGAGGTTAATCGTCAATTTCATCTACGACAATATCATCCAAGCACATCACGGAAGTTTCTCATAGCTTCCTGACACATTTACCTCTCAGTTCACCAATCAGAAGAATTTGGATCCTCTAGAGCTGCTGCGGTGTTGTAAAGACCATTATAATTAGAGAAAATTTTAGCTAGCACCAAAGTTTAACGTGAGGGCAAAAATTCTAAATTTTCTATCAAACTAGATAGGTGACCCGTGCGACGCACGGGTCTTATTAGCCGAAATATTGTTGCTAATCTTAATATGAAATGAATACCGAAACAAAATATAAAGGAAATTTAATATCAATGTATTGTCAATTGATAAACAAAATATTGTTGCTAATCTTAATATGTAGATAATGAAGTTCTACAATCTTTTAAATGTGGATTTTTTATGCTACACATTAAAAAATACTTCCTCAAAGACGACATTGGATGTCATTTCAGTGTCTTCACTGTCTCCATCTGTGATTAACTTCAACCTTTCTCTAGAAGTAACCCTCGAACAAAATTTAAAGCAAGTGGAGATAGACATTTAACACTGCATGGGAATGTGTATCCTACAAACAACAGTTAAATTGCTTATATTTACGATGCAAAATAAAGGCAGTGGTAAAGTCACTGCTCTATATTTGGGCATGTGTAGCTAATTTTATTTAACTGTGTGTCATATCCAATTTAATTAGGGGCTAGAATTTGTATAGACGAAAGGTTAACAAAACAAAACTATTTTTGTTATTTTAATGAGATTTTTAAGAATATTTTTTATACATAGATGACCATGCCAATACATCCTAGTATTATGGGAGTAGAGTCTGCGATATGTTTTTTTAGAAGCAAGAGTCTGCGAAATTTAAATAAAACAAAAAGTAACATAAAATATAATCTGCTGCATGGACATATTTTGTTTATATTTAGAATAGTAAATTCCCAGTATATTATTAAACGACACAGTAACCAACAATACACTTGTTTTATTGGTGGACAATTTTATTGAAATAATATTCAAAGTCTTCTTATATGAGCACTTGTGAACAGTAACAATGTTCTATTTTTATTTGAAATAATACTCCATTGTGGTCCTCATTAAAAAAGAAATGTGCTGACTAAATAAATAATTTAAACTAATTTGATCCAATCATATTACACTGATTATAGCTCTACCACTACTACTGTCACCACTCCAAGCTTGGCCACCACTCTGCTAGATATGGAAGCTGCAGCTAGAAGAGGGTACACTAACATTTTTTCCACCCAAGACTGCAACAATATAATTTCAGAGATAAAAGAGCAATTGCAATACGTTCACCTACAAAATGATTTTATCCATTTATTCAGTACGCTGAATAACTTAAGTTATGAGTCTCTAGCTACAAACTATGCAAGAAAATGAATAGTAACTTAAATTTATTTGGTTTGAGAAAATGCTTTCTATTTTCATTTTTTTATTTCAATACAACTTCTTTTTTATGTCTATTTCCAATTTTCAACTATATGTATGGAAAAAAAAATTAAAAACAGAAAAACAATAAGTCAGTTTTGTAATTCAAAATGAAAATATGAAATTTAAAGAGAACATTTTTCTAAGCCGCATAGGCGCATAGCAATGGAAAAATTAAATGAAACTTAAAAACAGCAAAAACAGTTGATTTTCCCCTATTAGCACCACCAACGTCAATGCCTTGTAAATTAATTTTTTTTAAGTATTACAAATAAATAATACTCCTCCAAAATTGCTCGATCTTCACTGCTATCCACCCTTAGAACCCTACAAAATTTAACACACACAATCAATAACAACACCACAATGTACATAGAACAAAGTCTATAAAAACCTCATGATATAATCAAACAAAAACATCAACTTCCATTTTTCTTTCACCATTTCGTAGCTTGCAATCTTTGATCAGCCGGAATTTCCTTCAAATCCACAATATAATCCCTATAACGAAATCCATAATCTTCCTTAGAGGTTACCCGCTTAATCTTATCTTTACTCAAAGCTTTAGTAAAATCCTCAACACTCATTTTGGGTAAAGTTTTCAAATTCGCATTAAACTCTTCCTCTTCAGACAACGGTGTTCCAAAAATTTGTTCCGTAACATAGAGTTTCCCTTTGTACTCTTTAAGCATATCCAGAATTTCTTCCAAGACTCGTTAGGCGAAATCATCGGTATCGGAATTCGTAGAGGATTTGCAGAAAACTGTGAATGGTTTTCGAAGAAGAAATTGCGTTTTTCTGTTGTGATTGGAATGAAGAGTTTTATGGTGGTGAGTGTGAATATGATAGGAATTGTTGTTGGGGTAGCAGAGATTTAGAAATGAAAAAACTCGAGATATGTAGCAAAGTCGTAACACAGGAAAATAGAGAGTGAAACAATTAACCGGTGAGACAGTGGTATAACAACAAAGTCCTGACGTTTCGTCCAGCCATGGTAGAGAGTGAGCAATAACCAGGATAATATGACTGAGTGGTATATTACACGTGTGTGTGTGTGTGTGTATATATATAGCAAAGTGGAAAGGTGTTGTAACAATATATCATTTGCATGGGAAATAGATCAGTGTGTGCTGAGTGGAGAACTGTGTAGTTTCCAAGGGGTATCCCATTAGATGTTATTAAATGCAGGAAGTTGTTCAAGCATGCATAATGTTTCACATTTCACAACATGGCTTGGTTAATCCCACCGAATTTATAAAGTCCAACAAAAAAGATTAAATTTTGAAATTCAAATTGGCAAGATTTAATGCATCATTGCATTTAGCGCATAAGGGCATCTGAAGGAAAAACAAACAAAAAAAAAATCAAATTCAAATTGGCAATGGAATAGGAGGGAAAAATCTTATGGTTTTGTGGGATTAGCAATTAATGACATGTTATTAGAGGGAAAAATTAGGGTTAATGATAGCATGACCTAATAAGCATTTAGAGTAAGAGATTCGTCTATGTACATGTGGAAGTTGGCTTGGAACTCAACATCAACGTTTAACATGACATGTTGGCATTGTTAACGACGAGACTTGACAAAGAGACTAAATTAATTGAACGGTTAATATGAGAATGAAATTGACCGGTGCGTACAAATTGAAAGACAAAAAAGCATATTCACTCTTATTTATTTTAAAGGGTTAAATATGTTTTTGTTTCCTATAAATATACCAACTTTTCGTTTTAGTCCCTCAAAAATTTTCCTTCAACTTTTAGTGCCTATAAAATTTCCAATCATTACTTTTGGTCCCTCCTTTAAAGTAAACTCATATGTAGAATTCAAATTTTTAAATAAAATTTTGCAGAAAAATGTATAATACTATAAGGATCTCTCAAAAAAGTTTAGAATTTTTTACCAAAACATGAAATATATGAATTTTTATATTTTTGGTGGTCAAAAATTCATATTTAATTCATGTTTTGTTAAAAAATTCTATTTTTTTTTGGGAGTAATTTTTGCAATATTTTATGAAGGTTAGAAAAATGCAAGAAGGGGGGAGGGGGGGTTGAATTGTGTTAGCTTTTTCTTCGTTTTCTCCTACTGAAGTCACTATTCAGAAGCAGATAGAACTCAGCTTCTGAAGTGATGTTCAGAATCTAAATGCAGCGGATAAAACAGAGAGAGAGAGAGAGAGAGCAGAAAGACACAAAGCAATTATACAGGTTCCTTCCACAAACCGGAAGTAGTCATGTCCCCCTTGCACTTCCAAGGAGAGTTCACTTAAAATGTAATATCTGATTACAATTGCTCACTGCTAAAACTAGCAACAGACTTCAAACTACTCAAGCACAACTGCACAAGATTTCCTATGCTCAATAACTTAATCAAGAGACTTCCTATGCTCAAGCACAACTGCAAGAGACTTCCTATGCTCAAGAACTTAATCAAGAGACTTCTATTCAAACAGAATTACAAAGAAATTTGTTTGAGGTTGAACACTTGATATACAATCAGTGGTGTTCACAATACAAATCAGATACAGACTCTTTAAGACTCTAGAATTTCTAAGATATGGAAGTTGTTAAGAAATTCTAAGTGAACTTTGATGTCAAACAATTTCAGTGGAGTTTTGGCACTTGTAAATTGTTGTATGAGTCTTGAGTATCCAAACAGCCAGTCTTCACTCCTTCATATAGAGGTGTGAAAGATAGGTTGGAAATTGCCAGCACATCAAAAAAGAGTCGTTTGAAGCTTGATCAAATCATCAATGATCTTATGCCTGATTTGGTTATTGTCCTATGAAGGAGCAATTTCAAATCCATTCCAAGTCTGGAGGAACACCGTTGCAGGCACATCTGTTGTTCTTGTACTAGCAGACATAAAAACACAGTAGTGGAGATAGTGGTTGTACACTTCATACAAATGTCCTTTTTCAACGCTCTCCAAAGAATAAGCATCCAAAGCCTTCAAATCCTTTTTGAATTAGCCGTTGCTTCATGTTTCTAGTCTTCTCTGATGATAGGCGTGATTAAATCATCATTTGAACAACATCTGAAAAGCTTCAGTCTTTCAGCTTCTGATGATCTTCAGAACCTCTGGTGACGTCAGCTTCTGGTGAACTGCTTCTGAAGAGGTGCTTCTGATGACTTCGGCTTCTTCAGAACCGCTTGTCTTCAGAACCTCTTTCTTGCAGCACAAGCTTCCTTCTTGTTGATTCCATTGCTCTTATTTGTTCTTTCAGAACCTTTGCTTAATTAAAAGCATTGAAATTTTTTGTCTATGGTCCTGCACACTTGAACAAATATTAGCATATCTAATTGACACTTTAAATACCTTGTTATTATCAAAACTCAAAGGGTAATGTTAAACACATTTTTTTTCCAACATTTTATACATTTCTGCACAATTTCATTAAAAAATACAAAAATTTACTTAAAACTAGGGACCAAAAGTAGTGATTGAAAATTTTATAGGGACTAAAAGTTAAAGAAATTTTTTAGAGGGACTAAAATGAAAAGTTGACATATTTATAGGGATCAAAAATATAATTAACCCTGTTTTAAACAAGCAGAAAAAAATTGATAGCTTAGTCGTCGTAGATATTAAATTATAAATGCATAGGTTGGAGTTTGAACGTTGATTTGACAAAAAGAAAATGCGGTTGTTAATTTTCTCTTCTTAAAAACTTATAAATCTAAAAGGACATACATTCAGTTAATGAGGTTGTTGATCTTTGGTTGAACAGGAATGGATCCTGATGATCCAACATATTTCTTTCCTCAAGTCCTTTGTTCAATAATCTTGATTGGTTCAAGATCTTCAACCTCTTCTTGAATAGTTGGCATACTAGAACCAACTTCAGCCACTTGAGATGCACTCTTCTCTTTCTTAGCCTTTTCCTTCTTGGCTTTCTTTGGTTGAGGTTCAGAGGCTTCTTCATCATCAACTTCTGAAGTTGCCTTCTTCTTAGCTTTCCTCTTCTTGGAAGCCTTTGGGTAGAAAACATTCTTGCAACAACTTCTGAAGAACTTTATGTTCTTTTTCCATGTCACAGTACTTTCCATCTTTCTTGCATTTGAAGAGAGACTGTTTCACCACTGGTATCCAATCACTTGTCTTTTTATTCAGATTCCATTGAAAGGCTCCTTCAACACTTCTTCTGCAGGCTCTTCCAATCACTTCCTCAGTGATGGTGACTGTAATCCCCATTACATTGGAACGAATTTCAGTTCTTTTGAACTCTTTCAGTCCCATTTCAGCCCTTGATTTTCCTTTCAGATCAGGATTAAGAAAACCATGTAATCTTCTTCAGCCTTTGCAGCATATTTGTCGTAGATCTCTGCCCTTACCCAGAAGTACTTTACCAAGTTTTCATAGGATGGCCCATCCAACATTGAGAAGTAACCTAACAAGTCTTGATATCTCAGATAGCTTGACAAATCACAATCATGTCGAGCAAGTGATACGAAATCCACTAGATTCTCCACTTGGACTGTTAACTGCCATTCTTCTAGTTTCATTGATCTCCCTTTTATCTGAAGAGATTCTCCAGTATTCAGTTGCATGGAGGTTCCTTGAGTTGAACTTGAATATGCCATTGAGATTGATGAAGGTTTTAGGTGCAACTCCCTATTTATTTATCTGATTATTTTAGTTGAGTTTAGAGTCTTTTATATGATTTACGTTGATTTATGTTGATAAGTGATGTGTTGTTGTGTATTAATATTTTATTAAGTGGCTTTATTTTATTATTTAGTAGGATGGGTTGGAAACTAAAATAAAAAGACTTGTAGAGGGGCTGAATTAGAATTAATTAGAATTAGGTGGTGTTAAGTAGAAAATATGTTGAGATAAATAGAAAAGCAAGAGTCAGACACAAACTAGGGTTTTTTTTTACAAAAAGTCTTTGGGAGAAAGAGGAGAAGAGAACCAAGAGAAGGGAGAACTTGTAGAGTCTTGCAAATCACCAATCTAAGGTAAGGGTGGGACTAACATTCTCTAATCTTAGGTTATATAATTCTGAAATTGAATTTAACTTGTAGTTTTGTTGTTGTTCTTGTGAATTTGAGGGTTAGGGTTTGAAATTGGAATTGATCGTAGAACATGTAAAAACCGGTTGTTAACAAGTGTAGAAAGTCCATAGAATTGTGCATAATTGATGTTCAGATTATAGAATCATCATAGGTTGAGTTTCCTATCAAACTTGGGATTGGGTTGGATGAAAATTGGGTTTTTGGGGTGAAAAATCGCACTTCCCGACAGAAACCTGTCATAACTCGCCACGGCGAGTAGTCTGCTCGCCACAGCGAACTATGTGTAACAGAGAGCAGTATTTGCTCGCCATCTACTCGCCACGACGAGCAATTGTGTAACAGAGAGCAGTGTTTGCTCGCCTTTAGCTCGCCACTGCGAGTAAGTCGCCCGCGAGGCGAGTTGTTCAGTAGTAGAGCACCTTTTTCATGTTCTCGTGTCGTTTCCATGTGTTTCTGTTTTGGATTAGTCTTTGGTGTATACATGAGGGTCTTAGGTGATACTGTCAGTTTCAAAAGGCTCTGTTTAACATGAATGGTTTGAGTTATGAATTATTATATGAATGCTCATGTTGATTAATATGATGTTACATAATGTTGCTCATTGAATGATGATTAATTATGGATTATATTGTGGAGTCATTGTTGTGTTGTTGTTGTCGTTGTCGTTGATGTTGTCAAGTCGTTGAAGTTGTACATTGATGTTGTATAAGTTGTTGAGTCCATGCATACTCATGTAAAGTTGGGGGCTCATGCCCTGTTGAATGTTTAATCATTCAAACCACGTTGGTTTTGAGAGCCTATGCTCTACGCGTTGATTTAGGAGTTGATGCTCCACACGTTGATTTTAAGAGGCATTGCTCTACACGTTGAAATGAGAGCCTATGCTCTAACACGTTGACTGGTACCACATGCATACTGCATAGTCAAGTTGTTGTTCTGTCTTTGCATTGTTGCGTCGTCGTCGAGTTGTTGTAGTTGACTTAAATGCCAAGTAGAGATAATTGAACAATATGTGAAGTATCATTATTGCTTAGTTAAAGTTGTTTATGTTGTTAATTTCACTGATGAATTATATGCTTCTTATTATTGAATGTGAAATCTCACCCTTTCTGTTTGAATGTTGCCTCTACGTGGGTAACGTGCAGATATCCAGGATTAGCTGCTGATGTGAGTTGGCTCTCTCGTGCGTCGTCTTAGGGTCGCTCTGATACGTAATGGGATGGGGATATTTGTTATGTTTTCCACTGTTGCGTATTATTTATGAACTATGTTGTCGAACCTTTTGAATTGAGAATTTCATTAATGTTGTTATGTAGAGGCCGTAATGCCAAATTTTGTTGAATGATTAATGAACTAAGTTTTCCGCTGCGATGTTTTGTGGCATTCCGTTTTACGTTGAATACTCTGATTTAAGTGTATTATTTACATTACTAGGAAAATGGGGTGTTACAATTGGTATCAGAGCAGGTTGGTTTGTCAGGCCAAGTAGTTGAGTCGCGTAGTGTCGTGTGACAGTTTAATACTATCATTGTGTTGTCCTGATTGTTGTTTGTTGTATAGAGAACTAAGATGGCTGGAAGGAATGATGCTGCGGTTGCTGCTGCGTTGCAAGCTATGGCTCAAGCTGTAGGGCAACCGCCTAATGTTGGTGCTGGTGCTAATGATGGAGTGAGGATGTTGGAAACTTTTCTAAGGAACCATGCACCTACTTTCAAGGGAAGTTATGATCCTGATGGAGCTCAGACGTGGCTCAAAGAGGTTGAAAGAATTTTTCGAGTCATGCAATGCAGTGAAGTTCAGAAGGTGCGCTTTGGTACGCACATGTTGGCTGAGGAAGCTCATGATTGGTGGGTAAGTGTTCTTCCAATCCTAGAAAATGGTGGTGGAGTTGTTACTTGGGTTGTGTTTAGGAGGGAGTTCTTGAATTGGTACTTTCTGGAAGATGTCCGCGGGAAGAAAGAGATTAAGTGGAATGGATGTAATACTTGGTATGAACTGGTTGGAGTATAACCATGTTCATATTAATTGCTTTAGTAAGTCGGTGTATTTTTTCTTCTGTTGAAGAAGAGAGTGAAGCTGAGTTCTTGACTACTAAGCAGCTGAAGCAGTTAGCGCGTGATGGAATTCCGATGTTTTCGTTGATGGCGTCCTTGTCTGTTGAGAATCAAGCGGTAATTGATAAGTTGCAAGTTGTGTGCGAATTTCCGGAAGTTTTCCCTGATGAGATTCCTGATGTGCCGCCAGAGAGAGAGGTTGAATTTTCAATTGATCTTGTTCTGGGTACGAAGCCTGTGTCGATGGCGCCTTACCGTATGTCGGCTTCTGAATTGGCTGAGTTGAAGAAGCAGTTGGAGGATTTACTTGATAAGAAGTTTGTAAGACCGAGTGTTCACCTTGGGGAGCGCCAGTGTTGTTGGTTAAGAAGAAAGATGGTAGCATGAGGCTGTGTATTGATTATCGACAGTTGAATAAAGTGACGATAAAGAATAGGTATCCACTTCCGAGAATTGATGATTTGATCGATCAGTTGGTGGGTGCACGTGTGTTTAGTAAGATTGATTTGAGATCGGGTTATCACCAGATTAAAGTGAGAGATGAAGATATGCAGAAGACGACCTTTAGGACACGTTACAGACATTACGAATATTCAGTGATGCCTTTCGGTGTTACTAATGAGTCGGGTGTATTTATGGAATACATGAACTGCATTTTTCATGCTTATTTGGATCGCTTGTTGTTGTGTTCATTGATGATATTTTGATATACTCTAAGTCCGAGGAGGAACATGCCGAGCATTTGAAGATTGTCTTGCAAGTGCTGAAAGAGAAAAAGTTATATGCCAAGTTGTCAAAGTGTGAATTCTGGTTGAATGAGGTGAGTTTTCTTGGCCATATTATTTCTGGTAGTGGTATTGTTGTGGATCCGTCTAAAGTTG
>Ga0228711_1005071_pt1 | contig 20091 bp, 9 predicted proteins | sample MedpolnodulmetaG_2_FD_177996 | JGI IMG/M metagenome (GOLD analysis project Ga0228711, IMG submission 177996) | Root nodule microbial communities from Medicago polymorpha collected in Santa Monica, California, United States - brown nodules | ecosystem: Host-associated > Plants > Roots > Nodule... | reverse complement strand
CAAACATGGTGTTTGGGCTTTGGATTGTATTGGGCCTAAGTAAATGGGCCAAAGGTCCTTTTGGCCGGTCCAGAACACAAACTTTGTTTAAAAAATCAAATTTTAGGTTTCCAAATAGATAGTATTAATTAGTTTTATTGAAAAAAGTAGGAGTAATCGACAAATGGTATAATTACTAAATCGTACCAATAAAATACCAAAAGATGGTTAAATAGGAACGAAAAATTCATCTTTAAAAGACACTTAAAAAGGAACGGAGGGAGTAGTTTATAATTCCGTATTATTAAGAAATGTATGTTTCATAACTAATTTTCATCACAAGTTTTATAGCTTATTTATTAGTTTATAGCTTATTTTTTTAGACGTTTTTCCAAATAACGTTTGAAATTATAATTTATCATTTTTATTTCATATTTACCTTTATTATTTTGTTTAAGATTTATTTTTATCCTTTATAATCTATAATAGGGAGATTTTGGGTTGGCTTTGTTGTTATTCCAATTATACCCTTAAATAAAAAAAATTCTATAATAATGTTATATTGTTGGTGTTATTAAAAAGATAAAAAAAAAATGTGTTATATTATTGTTGTGATTGAGAAAGAAAAATATGGTTTTTTAATCTATATAAAAAAAAATTATATAAAATATTGTTTGTAATTACACGCATAATTTCTATAAAATATCGTATATAATCTATACACGTTATCGCAAGGATTGGTTGTTGTAATTTTATTATGCTTCTTTATGCACTTATTTATTAATATATCTCATTTTGACATGTTAAAAAAAATTAAGTTAAGGGATCGGGTGATCTAATAAACCATTTATTTTCCATAGAAGAATTCCTTATATTTGCTAATACCTAATATCGAGGAAGAAAAAACTATATTTGATTTCAAGTCGACTAATTTAAAACTTAACTACATTGAAGAAGCTCCAAGGTTGAACGGTAAAAAACAAGTTGATATCATTAATATTGATGTATATGGAATGATAGTTACCTATCAATGGTACAAAACTTAGATCGCACATGGATCCAATCAAGCACTATGTTGATAAGTCACTGATGAAAACAATAAATCACTTCAACTAATGGCCATTTGAAAAAAATAATGTAATCTCTGCCCATTGATATTAGATGGATTTATAAAAGTAAATCAAATCAATATAAAGTTCATAGAAGCTGATTTTGGTTTTACTAGATAAAAATCACAATAATATTTCACCATCCTTCTCACTTCCATAAAAATAACCTTTTTACTGATTTTAAAAAGGGTTAATAGTGTTTTACCCCCTGTGATATAGATAATTTCTGGTTTTCTCCACCGTAAAATAATTTTTTTTAAGTTGATCCTTGTAATTTAACGATTTTTTGGTTTTGGATTTTCATGGAAAATTTTTACCCCTGTAATTTGAGCAAATTTAGGTTTACCCCTTTGTAATTTGAGCAAATTTCGATTTACCCCCTTGTTAATTTGATCAAATTTCGGTTTACCCCTGTCATATCTTCGATTTTGTGTAGTCAAAATTCATAAAGGTTCAAAATCAAAAATCTTCAAATTACAAGGACGAAATAAAATATAAAAAGAATTACAGTAAAACCGAAAATGACATATATTACACAGGGTAAAATAGGGTAAAACATTATTAACCCTTCTAAAAATCACTTGGCTGCCGGAGCTCATCACTGTCCACACCGTCGAAGGAGGCATGGCCACCGACTCCACCACCACGCTCCCTATCCCTGACGTCATGCATACCGTGTTTCAGTTGAAAAGGAACCCTCGTCCGCTACGCCGCACCACCGCTTTATCTCATTTCAATCCACAAATTCCAATCTCACTTTCTCTTACGTACTTGAAATTCACACCACTACTTATCATCAACCTTTATCAATTCTGCTATAATGCTACTAATGTTCTTCAGCCTCTTCTCCAAATTATAGAAATCAAACCACCAAAGAATACCAAAATATTAAGCAAGGTTCCCTAAATTTCCTGGTTATGCACCATATATGTGTTTTTTCTCATCTTGAGAGCTATGCCACCTAAGTCATCTCAGTCATCTGTTGTAATGTTAAAGTCAATCAAGAAGGTAATGCATTGATGTAAACAGTGACACTTCATCCCTGAACCTTTACCTCTGCTGTGAGTTGTAGTAGCTTGTGGAGAGGAGGTAGTCTTCAGAATAATTTTTTTTTAAATAATTATTTTATCAGAATTCTTTTTATTTTATTTTTTTTTCTTATGGGATGCCACTTGGCACTTTGTTAGTTTTGGTTATTTTTTTAACATTGAACCAACAGAAGGACCAAAACCAATTCTTTTACAAACTACAAGGAACAAAACCAAACAAAAAAAGTGTAGGACTAATCCCAAAAAGTGATGAAAATGCAGGGGCCAAACACACATTTAAGCCTATATTATATTATATACATACATATATATATCTTGTCAAAAATATATATATATATATACACACACACCTTTCAAAAATATATATACACACACACGCAATACAAATTAATGCTAAATAAAGAAATATACATATAATTGCTTATTGTTTACATTAATTGTTTTGTGAGGTGCGAGATCCTTGAGGTCTAAGTTTCATGAGATGTAAGTTCTTTAGGTCTAAATTTCTTAATGATAATTATTCTAATACTCACAATTTGTCCAAATTTTGAGTTTTTTAAGAACTTCTATTAAAATAAGATTATGCTTTTTTTAACTTTTTAAATACTTAAATTGAGTTTTCTAGAACATACATCTTAGAGAAAGAAAAAAATAATGATAGGAGGGCGATGCAAAACTTACGATTTCTTTTTCTAGAGAACTTTATTGAGTTTTCTACCATTAACAAAATTTCAAATTTTGGTTTTCTGAAATGTATTCCTAAATGATCGATCAATGATTCAATACCATCAGAATCTCAAAATCATAAACATTATTTATTTGCAAATCTAGAGCACATATATCACAATTTTCTCTCATGATTTACATTATTGATATAGCAGATATTATGTTCTTAACTTGGCCAAACATTCACAAGATATATAAAACAAAGCATTGGTACCTAGGACCATTTATTTAGTAAATATTGATATGCCTTGTCACGTTCATGTTTTACAAATGTGTGGGTGGACCACGTCGACAAGATGGATCATATGCCCGGCTGTTCGGCGAGCAAGGACTACCTTTATATTGACGGGTACGTCGACAAGATGGATCATATACCAGGTTGTTCGGCGAGCAATAAGGACTACGTCTATTGTGAGGGTCTGGCTTTGTCAAATAAACAGTATTAGCAAACCCTTGAGGAACAAGCATAAGAGCAGCAAGGAACAACATTAGTAGGGATAAGAAAAAGGAATTAGCCATTTTAAGAAGTGATTTTAGTGTTTGGTGCATAATACATAGGGAGTTAACTGATTTTATACTAGTTAGAGACTCAACATGAGTGTGCGGTCAATTTAAGTCCATTTACTAAATGTCAAAATTTGGTGTAAATTATTCAACAATGTTACATTCATAGGTCCCATGTATTTGGAAAACTTGATGATAAGCAGCAATCCTTTAATTTTCCACACAACAAGACCATATAGTGTTTTTGGCTCTATCTCCCCAAATTGCTTGTCTTTCTTTTAATTAGTTAGAACATCAAACTCCATACTTAAATCGAGTATTTTAGTAAGAAAAAAAGTGACAAACAGTTTAGCAGTACTATCAATTGATGAAATTAATACTTGACGTTCTCATAAAAAAAAATGATATTTATTTATTTATTTTTGGTACAATAGACCAAAGCCCATAATTTAAAATTATTTAATGCATAATTAATATGTTTTTAAAATATATACAAAATATTAATTATTTTGACGTTAATAAATTATCAATATTGTAAAAAAAATGATTTTAGATTAATAATATTTTTTTATAGAATATGTGATAATTTCTTTTAATTAGCCACCCCGAAAAAAACTTTTAATTAGCCAGTATAGTTTTATCTCTATAGTCTATCAATATACATTATTGATGTCTTTTACCACAATTAATGATCTATAACAATAACCACATACGAAGACTTTTCCTAAAGGAAAATCAACGATCTGGATAATAGAAAATCCTAAATTTATTTGTTTGAATAGCCAGTGAAAAATATATTAGAAAAAGAGTACAGCGACAAAAATGCTATGAGCACCGGAAGTACTCACCAGGATCTGATAAGAAATAAAAAAAAGAAACTACATGAAAATACAACGATTAAAAGAACTTAAATATGAATCTTAGGACACTCATAGCACACTATCCTTCTCCCCTAAGTAGTTCTACAAACGGATAGTTCTACAAACGGACAGTCATATTTGCTTCTACCTTACCTAGAGGTCGAAAATAATGGTCTTACTAAGTTTATTCACATTGGTGCTTGTTTCTCTAATTAATAACTAGTTACATCCTAGGTTCAGCATATTTTACTCAATATTAGTAATGTCACCTCCTAAGTACTTACTACTAGGGTCAACTCGATTTAGGTATCTTTCGTCCTGTTATTAGTATAAGGATATAAATATCAAGATATAAGCATTCAGATAGTAATAACAGTATTAAGTCATCTCACAACCTAAGTACCTAATCTAGGGTTGCACTTCGCAAGAATAAATTATTCCTAATAAAACTTAATAGCTAACAAAAAATAAACTAAAATAAAATGACATTAAATTAAATAATTATCCAACAAAAATAAACAGAGATTCATCTTAGAACTCTAACCTATAGTTATCTAGTTACACATGATAACAAAGACAAAAATACTAAAAGATAAAAACATACCCTATAAAAGATAAGACAATACAGAACTCCTCCTTGCCTTCCTAGAACGCCTCCCTCTTGAATTGCTCTAGGTCAGAACAAGAAATTGTGAATGAGGAAGGCTGGTATTAATAGGGAAAGTTTCCACCTAACTTAGGCTAAAATCATGGGCTTCCATGGGCGAAAAAGTCACAAAAAGTGACTTTTTGCAAGTTTTTGTGCGCCCCACGCCTAGAGACATGTGTTTGGCGCATGTGCATGTGACTTCTAGGCACCAGGCAGCTACAGGCATGCGCTTTGGGACTTCACTTTGGGGTGCCATGCGCCTCCTTTTGTGCGCCAGGCGCTTTAGTGCATTACTTTTCTGTTTTCTTGTATTCTTTGCATGTTGAGATGTTTTCTTCATAGTTAAGTTGTCTTGGACATTGGGAACAAAATTCCTCCCTTTGCATAGTCTTTTGAGGCCTATTGAATCTTCATTCTTCATCTTCCCAAGCAATGAGGCTATTACATGGATGTTCAAGTAATAAACTTCTTGAAAGAAAAGAATTCAGCGAGTGGGTGCTTGGAATTGGCGATGGGAGCATTGGATAAGGCAATGATGAAGATATAAAGGTGCAGATTTCAGATGATCTGCTTATTCACAACTCAGGTGATCATATTGCATCTATTGTTGATTGTATCTATCCATCTCTATTGACAAACATGCATGATGAATCCTTCTTCCAAAATAGAGCTATATTGACACCGAAAAATTCTATTGTCGAGGATATTAATGATTATATTTTGTCCCTCATTCTCGATGAAGAAAAGACATATTTGAGTTGTGATTCTCCATTGAGTAAACCCTTTGTGGGAAATTGGTCGGATGATGTCAAGACACCAGAATTTCTGAATACAATCAATGCATCTGGTCTACCAAACCACAAAATAAAGTTAAAAGTTGGAGTTCTCGTTATGTTATTAAGAAATTTGGACCAAACGGCAGGCCTATGAAATGGAACTAGGTTGGTAATTACTAAGATGGGGAGATATGTTCTTGATGCGAGGGTGATAACAGGAAGCAACATTGGAGATAAGGTATACATCACCAGACTATCACTTTCACCATCTGATACAAGAGTTCCTTTTCAGTTCCAACGAAGACAATTTCCCATATCAATATGTTTTGCAATGACTATTAACAAAAGTCAGAGGCAGTCTCTCAAACATGTTGGTGTATACCTTCCACAGTCTATGTTCTCTGATGGTCAATTATATGTTGCAATGTCAAGAGTTGCATCAAGGAGTGGTTTGAAGATTATGATAATCGATGACGATGGTGTCTGCATTAATAGTACTTTAAACGTGGTTTACAAAAAAAAAAATCGCAATTTATCTAAATGAACTTATGTCAGCTACTGTTGTATTTTCTGACAACTAAGTGAGTGTATTGACATTTGATGTGCATCATGCAATATCTGTTTTTTATGTTGATTTTTGCAATTTGTATTTTTTATAACAATTATATGCCATATATATGACCCATGCGGCAGCACGGGTGAAAAGTCTAGTGGATCTTTAACATGATAACTTTTTTCTACAACTGAGTATGGGGTTTGTTTTTATGAAATTTTATCTTCTTTAATGGTGTAAAATTAAATTTGATGTCGTGGCATTTCTAATTAGGACCAAAACTTTCTTTTAACGATAATTAGGACCAACTTTTATTAGTTTCATTATCAAATGCAAACTCATTTTTATATTCCAAGTACAACTGAGATATTTTACATCATTAAATGTAATTTCGCTTCATTGATGAATATGACATGTCGTAACAAATAGGCCACAAAATTGAGTTCCTAGAAAAAAACCACAAATTGAGTTGTCAGGAAAAATATTTAAACTTTTGAAACAACGGGAGACTATTATCCTTTTTCAGTAAAATAATGAAGCCAAAAATGAATTTAAGATTAAATTCACTTTTAAGTTGTTTACTAACCAATTATATTTGTGTATACATGGGTGCAAACAACCATGTATTTTGGCTTTTGCTTAATTAATCAGTTCGTCTCTTAATTTAATTCTTTGTTTTAAAATATTCCTATAACTATAAAAATTTGCAAATTAGTTCCTTATCTAAGTTGTAGTTAATCATATTGGTCATCTCCGCTAATTTTTTTAATGTAATATTTTTTATACGATTATTTCAGTCATTTGATTGCAAACTCATTGTTTGTAACAGTGAACCAACGGAGAGGACCAACGGGCCTGCAATCAAATAGCTGAAATCATATTAGAAACATTAGACATTAAAAAATTGAAGGATATGACCAATATGATTAACGGCGACTTAGATAAGGAACCAATATACAAATTTTAATAGTTATAGAACCAATTTAAAACAAAGAATTAAGTTAAGGAATCAGATGATCTAGTAAGCCCTTTGGTTTTCCATAAAAGAATTCCTTATATGTGTGACCGACCACATGTAAAGTGTTAAACAATAGATTGTGATGGCAAATACCTAATATCGAGAAAGAAATAACTATATTTGAATTCAAGTCGACTAATTTTTAACTTAGCTACAATGAAGAAGCTCCAAGGTTGAACGGTAAAAAACAAGTTGATATCATTAATATTGATGTATATGGATCCAATCAAGCCCTAGGCCGATAAGTCACTGATGAAAACATTAAATCACTTCAACTAATGGCCTTTTGAAAAAAATAATGCAATATGTGCCCATTGATATTAGATCGATTTATAAAAAGTAAAACCAATCAATATAAAGTTCTTAGACGCTGATTTTGGTTTTACTAGACAGAAATCACAGTAATATTTCACCATCTTTATCACTTCCAAAAAATAACCTTTTTACTCTTTGTTTTTGACAAAAATACCAAATAAAATTCAGTTTGCATTGCAGCTAATTCTCCAAATGCAACATGACTTGTGAGGAATCTATCCATGTTCACTCGCAAGAACTCTTGTTCTAGGTAGAGAGCTCTATAGTTTTTGTTGTCATAGAAAATGTTAAACTACCTTTTCCATGCAAGTTTTGGCGGTTGAATCGCGCTTGATGATGGTGTTGAGAATATCATTTGAGAATGTCCCATATATCCATTGTAATACGACAGCATCAAGACGCGGCCACAGATTGGGATCGGTATGTTTGAGAGAGGGAGTTGTTGGCTTATCAGTGGGTGAAGGGGGAATAATATGATCAAAGACTTGATGAACCCTTGGATGAATTTTGAAGAGTTCAGATCAAGCATTATATTGACCATTTTCAATACTCAACGTAATCTTGATGAAATTTGTGATATTTGAAATGGTGAGAGCGAAGAGGATAGGTGTGAAAGGAGTAAGGGTTGAAATTGTGCTTCGAGTGGTAGTATTTTTTGGGGATGAATCGAACGACGACGGGGCTGAATTAGGTTTAGGAGAGAAGGATCAGTACCAACAGCTTACTTATACCATGTAAGAATTATAATATGATAAGTATTAGTCGTGTGTCATTTGCATTGAGAGAGTACATATACATATGTGTGTGTCTAGGGGGCTGCTAATTTACACCCACCTAAAAACACTAAGGTATAAATTAGCAAGTTTCACCTACCTAAAAACACTAAGGTGTAAGTTAGCAACCTACACCCACTTGATTATATACACTCATTTTTATAAATTTTATCAAATTGTTTACACCCACCTCACTAATTTACACCCACTTTCATCATTCCAAATATTGTTTCCTTAAAAGTTTGTCTATACTACACGTTTTGTACCTTACACATGTCATTGTCTTTTTTGTTTCTTTTTTTAAGGATCTTCCTTAAGATAGTTACAAAATTGCCCTTCTATTTAAATTTAATTAGAATAGAAACAATAGGGTGTTTTAGTAAAAATATAAGTGGGTGTAGCTTGCTAATTTACACTTTTATGTTTTTAGGTGGTGTAAATTAGAAGCCTATATATATAGACACACACATACACATATACGATACAAATTAATGCTAAATAAGGAAATATACATATAATTGCATATTGTTGACATTAATTGTTTTGCGAGGTGCAAGTTTCATGAGACGCAAGTTCTTTTAGGTCTAATACTCAAAATTTGTTCAAATTTTGAGTTTTTAAAGAATTTCTATCAAAATCAGATTATGTTTCTTTGAACTTTTTAAATACTTAAATTGAGTTTTCTTAGAGAAAGGAAAAAAAATAACGATAGGAGGGCGATGCAAAACTTATGATTTCTTTTTCTAGAACTAGAAAAACTTATTTTGAGTTTTCTACAGGTTAACAAAAATTTCAAATTTCAGTTTTCTGGAATGTATTCCTAAATGATCGATCAATGATTCAATACCATCACAATCTCAAAATCATAAACTTTATTTATTTGCAAATCTAGAGCACATATATCACGATTTTCTCTCATGATTTACATTGATATAACACATATTATGTAATTGATAATGTAAGCAAAAGATGTTTTCAGTGGTAGAATAAGAAAGATGGAAAACCTCCAAGCCAAATTATACACAAGATATACAAATTATACATGGTAACTAGGACCACTTATTTAGTAGATATTGATATGCCTTGTAGCGTTAATGTTTTACAAATGTGTGGGTGGTGGACCACGTCGACAAAATGGACAATATGGATAATATGGACGAGTTCCTTGTCGATATTGGGGGCTTCTAAATTGGGGGCCTGGCCTGAAATAAACAGTATTAGCAAACCCTTGAGGAACAAGCATAAGAGCAGCAAGAAACAACATTAGTAAGGAGAAGAAAAAGGAATTAGCCATTATAAGAAGTGATATTATTATTAGTGTTTGGTGCATAAGACATAGGAAGTTAACTGGTTTTATACTAGTTAGAGACTCAACATGAGTGTATGGCCAATTTAAGTCATTTACTAAATGTCAAAATTTGGTGTAAATTATTCGACAATGTTGTTACACTCACAGGTCCCATGTATTTGGAAAACTGGATGGTAAGCACCAATCCTTTAATTTTCACACAATAAGACCATTTATTATTATTGTCTCTATCTTCCACGTGTTTATCTTTCTATTAATTAGTTGGATATCAAACTCCATACTTAAATCTAGTATTTTAGTAAGAAAAAGAGTGGATAAACTTTAGCAGTACTTGACATTCATCAGTAACAATTTGGCGGTTACTCACATGACTGAAATTTGGAATAAGGAAGTGCCTCTGAAAATCAGCCTCTTCGCCTGGTGCTTGTTACGTAATAGATTACCAACGACGGACAATTTAATCAAACGACACATTTTACATCCGAATGCGCAGTTATGCGTGGGTGGATGCAGCTTGATCGAAGATGCAAAACACTTATTCCTCTCTTGTGATTTTTTTGGCAAGCTTTGGTATGGTATTTCTCAATGGCTTGGTTATCAATTAGTGTTTCCTGACAATGTGTCAGATCATTTATATCAATTTAGCACCTTTAGCGGCTTCTCTAACAGCAAACGCTCAGCCCTGAATCTTATTTGGCTATCTTGTGTGTGGGTGATCTGGCTTGAAAGGAACGCTCGAATATTTCACCAAAAAGAAGCCTCATTTCATCAACTTTTAGATAAGGTTAAGCTTCAATCATACTGGTGGATGAAAGCGAACCGCCCTAGCTTTGTGTTTTCCTACCATTCTTGGTGGTTGAACCCTTTACCTTGTTTGGGAATTTTTATGTAACAGGGTAGTTTTTGTTCCCGTTTTGATTGTTTTCACATTCATGTAATTGACTTTCTCAGCTGGGGCTTTGGCACTCCTTGTGCTAAAATCTCCAGGCTTTCAGTATTTTAATCCATTTTAGTTTCTTCAAAAAAAAAGTGATTGGTTCTCATAAATTGAAAAAATTAAGGTGAAAAAAAAATTAATGTGAAAAAAAAAGTGAAACAAAAAATTGATATTAATTTATTTTCGTACAATAGACCAAAGCCCGCGTAATTAAAATGTTTTAAAATTATATGCAGCATATTTATTATTTTGACGTTAACAAATTATCAAATGATTTTAGATTAATTAATATTTTTTTAACTAGATTAATAATAATATTTTAGATTAATTATATCTGATAATTACTTTTAATTAATCACCCTAGAAGAAAAAAACAGAAAACTTTTAATTAGCCAGTATTGTTTTATCTCTTCTTTGTTTTGGTACAAAGTATTGTTTTATCTCTATAGTCTATATACACTATTGTTGTCATTTATCATAATTATTTATCGACTAACAATAACCACATACGAAGACTTTTCCTAAAGGAAAATCAACAACGATCTGGATAGTGGATAATACAATACCCTTATTTTATTTGTTTGAATGGCCAATGAAAAATATATTAGAAAAAAAGTATAGCTACAAAAATGTTATGAGCACTGGAAGTACTCACGAAAAAAGTCCTTAAGTTGAAAGATTTTGTATCAACTGAGTATGAGGTATGTCGTTATGAAATGTTTATTTTATTAATGGTGTGAAATTAAACTTGATGTTGTGATATAGATAATTAGGACCAATTTTTGTCAGTTTCATTGAACAAATGTTAACTAATCAATTTTGATATTCCTGATACAAATGAGATATGTTACATCATTAAATATAAATGTGTCATTTCACTGAAGAAAATAAAATAATTTCATATCGTTAATAAATATGACTTGCCATAACAATTACGCCACAAGCTGAGTTTGGAAGAAAAATATTTAAACTTGGGAAACAAAGGACTACTATCATTTTTCAGTTAAAATAGCGAAGCCAAAAATGAATTTAAGCTTAAATTTACTTTTTGATTATTTACTAGCCAATTATATTTGTGTATTCATGTGTGCAAACATCCATATATTCTGGTTTTCCATAAAAAAAATCATGCACAAGGATAATAAGTCACTGATCAAATCAGTAAATCACTTCAACCGACGGTAAAAAGAGTCATCTCGCCCCTTGATAATCGATCGATTTATGAAGAGTAAATCCAATCAATGTAAAGTTTTGGCAGGCTGATTTTTGTTTTACAAGACAGAAATCACAGTAATATTTTTGTTGATCAAATCCAAAAACATAACCTTTTAATTTTTGTTTTTTGACAAAATCCAAATAAATAGTTCTAAAGTAATTGTCAATAAAAATTACTTGCATTGCAAATAATTCCATACGAATTTGTGTTTCCTGGCAAAAATAGAATAGCAAAAAATTTATCCTCCATACGAATTTGTATTTCCTAGCAAAAATAAAATAGGTAAAAACTTCTCCCTACGAATTTTGGTTTCCTAGCAAAACTAGAATAGGAAAAAGCTACCACACATACAAACCTTCTGGAGTTTCTGAACTAGTTTATACAAATTTAAGTTCCAGTAGATAATTGCTTTCAGCAAAATCATGCACTGATCGACACCCTCGTCCCCCACCATCTTCAGATTTGACAACATCTTTATTATGAAATCTTCTACGTTTGTCAGCATCCTAGTTGAACATCAAGAAATAGAAGCATGAATTATTAGGACAAGAAAAAGGATAGCAGGGAAAAGCAAGAAAAAAATTGAATGATAAAGTTTCCAAACAACAAGCCAATCAAAGAAACAGAGCATCACTTGTTAAACTAAATTTACGACGGTGTTAAGTAATTCAAGTAAGAGAGATTCACCTGTAAAAATTCTAGCATTTGCTCTTCAATAGTACCACGCATTGCTAATGTTTCCACATGAATAGGACGGGAAGCACCCATACGATGGGCACGACTAATTACTTGCTCCTCCATACTGACAAGGTTTTACTCGAGTTAGATGAAAATTAAATCGGACAAGAGTGAAAATTTTAATCAAAGTAGGAGCATCCACCAAATTGGGCAAACAGAGGATCCACTAACAGTCACTTTATTCAACAACACAGTTCCAGTTTGCACATTCAAAAGCAACAGATATATTGAAACACAAATATTGACAGATGGTGTTAGGCTACCCATGCTACATATTCTACAGAATTCATGCCACAATGTTTGCAGAAAAATTTATTGGGCTTGCAGCTATAGAAGAAAATATTAACAATATAACAATTTCAGATATCAATGTTTGCACATGAATCGGATTGATGTATTTACCTTCTGTCCCAAATTGGCTCCATTAAAAATACATGTGTAACAAAACTTAAGTCAAGACCCAATGCAGCACTCCCATCCATCAGAAGTGCCATACAACTCGAATCGTGCTGGAACTTGGCTAATGACTTCTTCTGTTAAAGAGAAAAGTAAATCAACCAAAAGTATATTTATATTTTCAGAAACGGAAAATAAAATCATAAGAATCAGAAACAGAGAATAGGATCTCAAGAATTCAAACATTATACCTTGTTGCTAGAATGCATTGGGTTATACATTCCAGTATATTTGATACTATTAACAGCCAACTGGAAAAATAGAAATTTAATTGTTTAATCAATTACAAAACAGGATATGCAAATGGCCAACGAATAAAATATAATAGATTTACAAATGGTCGCAATTGGTACAAAAAAAGCACCTGCTGTTCAATGACATGTATATGCTCAAGAAACTGAGTAAATATCAAAACTTTTTCGGGGACCACATTGGTACTAATGCTACTTGAACATTCCTGGAATGATGATGCGGAATGACTTGTGTGCAAAGGAAAACTATTTTCAATATACATCGCATTGCTATTGTCAGTATATGAACTCATCTCTTCATTGGTTCCCTGCAAAGCTTTCAACCTCTGGACGAGATATGCAACTTTACTACTAGATGTTGATTGCCAATCAGGATCCCAATTATCCTGTTTATTCAACAATCACAATGAAAACTTCTAAAATAAAAACAAAAATAAAAAAGATACAATTGAATCGAACTGATTTCTCAATTAAAAGCCATGCCTGCGCATAAGAAGGTTGTAACTCAATAAGATCTTGGGGTACAGACCACTTTGGGTTAGGATTTTCAGGCCGTGCCATTGAATCAGGACTCTGCATCTCATACAAGTTATCACAGCCAGGATATGTACACTTTGTCTTGTCAATGGAAACACAATCAAGGCACAACATATGTCGACATGGCGTAATGAGAGGGAGTCGGCACCATGCCTTGCACCTACGAAAATCATTAAATGATGATGATGATGATGATGACGACGATAAGAAACTGACATAAAGAAAATTAAAGCAACATGAAATATCAAAATCAAAGTATATTACCTGACACAGTGGCCACCAAACAGGAGACTGTATCTTATGGAGGTATACTCCCCTGAAGTAGAATCTAGACCATTTTTCACTAACATATCCATTGTTTCCTGAATATCTTCTCCAGCGTGTGTAACTTTAATATGTCCAGCAACACAGCATGAAAGCCTCACATTTTTTATAGCTCCACTACGAAATTTCCACTGTTTTGGATTCAGTAGACTTTCCACATGCGAAGGATCATTCCAATCAGCCATCAATATATTACGCCGAACAGTGAGTACCAACTCATTGTAACTTCTAGCATGTTCCTCATTAAAATCTAGTAAAACAACTTTCTTGATGCATGGTGGAATACTTTGCAAATCTGCCTTTCTAGCACTAATCATGCATTTCTGAAGTAAATTCAACAGACGAGACCGACCTTCTTCCATCTCTGCCTCGAATGGCCTAAGCACGCCAGCATCCCATGATTTTTGGTTCAGTCCATAAGCTTCTTCATGAAGGAACCTTAGCAATGGTTGTAGATGTGTAAGTTGGCTGTTAGGAGTGTTCGGTGTTGGAGTTCCAGTTAGTATCCACCGATTTGAAGCAACCAATGAAATAGTCATTTGCAACTTGTTTGTTAAGCTCAGGCTTGAGCCAAGAGTATGCCCTTCATCTAAAATTATCCTAAACCAGTGCACTTGCATTAGAGCACTCTTCTTACGTGGGCCCCACTCCGCACTCAAACGGCTAAATGTAGTGATGACAACATCATAATCCCAAGCAAGCGAGTGCGCAGATGGTTTCCGATGATCGTTCCAAACATAAACCTGCAATTGACCAGGCCTCACATGCTTTTCTATTTGTGCTTTCCAATGATCGACCAAATTTGCTGGAACAACTACCAGGGTTGCTTTTGACAAGTATAACCTAACCAAATCTAATGGCTCACAGAGAGCCATGCCAAGGGCAGCCACATCAAAAGTCAAATTTTTTAGATTTTTTGGGTAGAACCACCTGTATACACCTTTCTCTACTTTCTTTTTGAGGCCAAATGCTTGAAATACTTTATGGTATGGATTCACAGTCCCGTTAGACAAAGTGCAGTTGTTTAAAATAGGACTCCGTATTCCATTTGTTTCCATTTCTGCAAGCTTGTCAATAGAAATTTTGGCCAACCAAGTCAGAGCCTCCTTTGTCCGAGAATTTACCAATGAGTAGTGCTCCTTAAGCACACTAGTGAAAAATGAAACGTTTTGTTTCTCACCACCAGGAGTTCCTTTCAAGTGAAATCCTGGTAAGTAAGTTATCTTAGAGCTGTTCTTAAAAGACTGTTCTGGAACTCTACAACTCTGATACAAAGGGTCAGTGTTCATACTACAAAACCATGCTGCATTAGAATTAGCCATACTGTTATCCGCAAGCTTTCGCCATTTGTGACAAGCATCACACTGAATCCACGTATCACTGTACTCCAAACAATCAACTTTACGCTTCCCATGCCACTTGTAACTCTGTTCAGAACCATATGAAGTATCAACAAGCTTGTTTTGAGACACATGGGATGCAACATCTGATGCATGTTTTGTTTTAATTGGTCTTTTGCCAGCTCTTTTATCGTTGGAAATCATAGCTTCCTCGTCATACGTGAAATATAAATATTTCTTGACGCGACTCAAGCTTCTAGTGCACCGACTAGCAAGAGAATATTCCTCAGAGCAAGCATCAGGAGGTGATGTGTCTTCTCCTACAGAACATGAATCATGAGGTTTAGTGATTTTCTGATCAGGATTTAACAATTTGGCTCTTTCGGAGGAGAAATCATGGTTCTCATTACTTCTACCTGAATCTTGGCACACATCCCTCTTACCCATGATAGTATAACTACCAGTCATGTTATTACCACTGATCTCATAATAGCCACATTTTTTGTTAGTGTTATGTTGACACCAGACTACTGGTGACCCATCTGGTGGATCCGCCATTGTACCTTGTGTCTTTGTGATAAGAGAAAGAGCTGTTACAGTCTTACCCAAGCCAGGCTCGTCACAAAACATTCCTCCACGAAAATCTTTGATGGTGGGAGTTTCCCCGATGACTATATCACCAGTTACGGTATTTACGTGGAAACTAAAGCCATCATCAGTTGATAGAGCTACATATAAAGGATGTGGCATAAGTTCAGCATTTCGTTCACGTTGCAACATCCATTCAACTGCTGCCTGCTGATGAGGAAATAGATTTAACTTTGTGCAAGGAATTACTGAAACAGCCAAGGATCTTAGATGATGACATGTTGCAGAAACCCTAGTGAGGTCCAGTGGGCCCAGGGAATATAGAATTTTAATTAAAATATCATCAGAGATATCCCAAATCCCAGATCTGCCAGTGTTGTCCATAGGTATTATCTTGGAAATAATAAAGTTATGCTGATTTCCTACACAAGGTGAAGGTACTGTCTTAAAAATTTCATGAAGTTCAAAAAGCCTTTCCCTTGAAGAACCGCTCACAGGGGAATGGAGTTTGCAACCAAGCACATGACAATCAGAAAGATTCCAGATGCTCTCATTTTCTCCATGTATCTTTCTACAGTAGTCTGGATCAGAAAGCATTGAACTTCTCGCATTCCAATCACAGCTGCATAAGCTCTAAACTGTTAGAAAACTATGACGACCAAGGCTATAAAGTATAGCCACAAAGGAAAATGACACAGTAGATCAGTCAATTTATAATATTACAAAACACTTCTGAGAATATTACTGTTGAGCAAATAGCTAGAACACCGCTAGTATGACCAAGTTAGAGGTGGAATCAAGTTTGATTAAATTATAAATTTTGTATAAGTGAACCTGCTTGAGAATGTATATTTTTTAAACTTCCCTCCAAAGCTTTGACTAGAAAATTGATATGATGAGAATCAGTGAACATATACTCAGTAAATTTGTCAATATATAATCTTTAAGCCTTAATGAAAGCATTTACACTTCAGATCACAAGTTACAAGAATGTGGTAATAAGACTGTCCATTTGCAGTTGATCCAAGTCCGACGAATGACCTTTTAGCTCAATTAGTACAAAATCCGACCAAATAGCGAATAAAGTAATGCTATAGCACTGTTGTGAAACAGAATTTAAAGTTACCGCTGTTCTCAAAGAATCTGGGATTGACAACCCTCATAAAAATAAACACATAGAAGGTTGTGTGTTTTGTATTGACAGAATAGTATATTAGAGGGTGTTTTACTAGTGTAATTCATATAAGGGTTATGCTAATAAGTTCCCTTAGGGCACTTGTTAAGGATTCAAAAATATAAATAATTGATAAATTTTAGGTAGAAAAAGTTGCTCTTCGTTATTTTAATGTCTTGAATGTACACTTTGTAAGAAAAAATTTATACTTTAAACTTCTAAACATGTTCCCATAGGGCACTTGTTAGCATTTCCCTTCATATAACTATATATTCATTATAAATTTTCTCAAATCTCTCTCTCTCTCCTAACATGAGATTGTCATGCTAATTTTCAATGTTAGTAAGCTATAAACTTTGTAATACCAACAGACATTGAAGGTGTGTTCATGTCTCACACGACACCGACACATATAATTACATTCAATTATATCACTCTCTTAAATGACTGCCAATTTGCCAATGTCGACATGTCAATGTGGTGTCTAGTGTGTGTCTGTGTTCGTGACTGCTAACAACATTATAAATTTGCTCAAATTCAAATGTCTCTCTGTCTCTCTCCTAACATGAGATTGTCCTGCCAATTTTCAACGTTAATGTCAGACACCTCTGACTTAAGGATGTCATACACACATGTGACTACATTCAATTATGTCATTTTCTAAACCCACTGTCAAACTTGGCGTGTCACTGAGGGGTCCATTGTGTGTCCAACCCTGATACATGTGATTACATTCAATCACGTCATTTTCTTCAAATAGTATGGGCGTCGACGTGTCAGTGATAATGTCCGACACCTCTGACTGAAGGTCTGCTCATGTCAGACACACATGTGACTACATTGAATTATGTCACTTAAACTTACTGTCAATCCCGATGTGTCAGTGAGGTGCCCATTGTGTGTCGACACTTACGCATGTGATTATATTTAATTTCGATAACATAAACAAATATCATAGAATTCCAAAACCAAAATAAAACCAAAAGAACAGAAACAAACCTCAAATGTCGAAAAACAGCACCAGCAACAGAACCAGATTTCGGAAACTGCCAACCACTACTCCAAACCAAAACCGGAAGATAAACATCAACAATCACAACAACCCTAACCCTAGAATCAACCTCGACAACACACAAAACACGAACATCAATATCCAAACATTTCCTCAAAACCAACGCATGAAGCTGATTCACAACACTGAAACTCCCATTCACCATCCCAACCTTCTTCACCTTCTTCGCACTCGAACTCTCGCCGCATTGCGTTGAATTGATAATTGGATTCAAAACGACACCGTTTTGAGTCCGAAACGCGACGGTGTTGTTATCGTTGAAGAATTCACATCGGTCGTTAAAACGCGTGTCGTTTTGATTCGGAGGGGTTAGTGTGAGAACGGTTGAGAGAAAACCACAGAGTTTGTGGTTTGAAAAAGGGCCGTTTGCGGTGGACATGGGTGGAGGAACGGAAAACTAAAACGACGCCGTTTTGATTTTGTGAATATGGTTTTTGATTTGATTGAATCGAAATATTTTAACCGAAGAAAGAAAAAATTAAGATTAAGAAATAGGGTTAAAGAAAATGGAAGGTTAGTGTGAGTGGAAGCGAAATTAACTGCGAGAATGCGAAGTGATTAGCGTTGAGGTTTGTATTTTCTAGGGTTGGTTAATGGTTAATTAATCGTGTTGAAAATTAGAATCGTTGAATTTATAATGGGAGATTTTACTGGACTGAGCTGTATAATTTAACAGCGGTTATCTACAAAATATTTTATTTCATTTTTTAATTAATTTTCAATATTTAATTCAAATAAAAATAATAATTTCCATTATCGTATGTAACATTTATTTTTTGACAGAATTATCTTATGAAACAAAAATATCTCGTCGTTATATTTTCAATAAAATATTGATTTTATTTTAACATTTTCTTTTCTTAGGGGATTTTAACATATTCTTTTAATAAATTTAATTATTTAGTCATAATTAAAATTTAAATAATTTTATTTATTTATTTTGATTCTATGTATGTGTCTTGCTCCTATGTTAATTTTATTTTAACTTTTTTCTATTTTTAAAAAATTATTTTATATTTAGCATAAATATCTCACAAAAATACATATATTAATTTGATATTATCCACTAAATATTTATTTAATGTTTTAATTATTTTAAAATTTTTAAATGGCAAAAATATCTAAACAAAATTCACATAAATTCTTGTCAAGAAAAAAATCACATGAATTTTCATCATATATAACCGTTTTTTTAGTTTATACTTTTAATTTAACATATATTTTCGATAAAGTTTATTTTTTTTTAAAGAATTTACAATAAAATTTATTGTTTATTCTTAATTAAAACTTAACATATTATAATTTATTTTGTTTTTTTTATGCAGTTGACCTCTTCCATGTTAATTTACATGAGTTTTTATGTTCGCAAAATTAAATATTTTTATCTAGTAAATATATGGGCCTTCGGCCCTCTTTTGTACCAAAAAAAAAATACACCAAATTTAAATCATCTATACATTTTAAGATATTATCCTTATATCCAAACTTTTAAATAGGGTTTAAATTAGTTATCTTCTTTTTTGACAGAAAGGCAAACATGCCCTCACGCAGGATCGAACTACGGACCTCCAATTTACAAGACTGACGCTCTACCACTGAGCTATAAGGGCTAATTAGTTGTCTTTGAAGGTGAGAAAAACCACAAGAAGGGGGGGTTGAATTGTGTTTTCAAAAACTTTTCTTTCTTACGTTATGAAGAACTGTTCCCAGATTCAGAGTCTGACTTGAGTTCAGAGTCTTAGTGCAGCGGATATAGAGTAAGAGAACAGAGAAAGAAAGAACACAAGCAATTATACAGGTTCCTTCCACAAACCGGAAGTAGTCATGTCCCCCTTGCA
>Ga0228711_1005070_pt1 | contig 20092 bp, 14 predicted proteins | sample MedpolnodulmetaG_2_FD_177996 | JGI IMG/M metagenome (GOLD analysis project Ga0228711, IMG submission 177996) | Root nodule microbial communities from Medicago polymorpha collected in Santa Monica, California, United States - brown nodules | ecosystem: Host-associated > Plants > Roots > Nodule... | reverse complement strand
CTATTCGTATTAAATGTTTTTAAATTAAACGGAGAGTATATATTAAGGATAATAGCATTAAATAATTCAAAATTAGCTATTTTTGTTTACAATAAAGACCAAGGTTTAAAACTTTCTTTTTCGTGTTATGCACATGAAAATGTTATAACCGGTTAACTTCAAAGTCGATACAACTGCAAAATTTACGTTTGAAAATTAATTTTCAACTATATATAAAAACTATTATACAACCACCAAAATTGAATATAGAATTACAACAACATGGTGACATACAAGACAAGGCAAGCAAGAAAATTGATGATAATTTGTGAAAGGTCCCCAAGGCTGATCAGCAATGGAGAGATATCAGTGGCCATTGAAGAAGGAATGAGCTTGTTGAATAACAGCTCCATCCACTTTGTTTTCCCCAATTGTCCCATGAATGTGTGGTGAGTGTTGACTTTTCTAATGAAGAAGGTAACATCAAAAGTGTGGCAATAATACAAAGATCTAAATGTATTAACATCTATGGAGAGGAGCCGGGTGTAAGTCAGGTGTGCGATAGTGTATATGATCGTTATGCGGCAATGGTCCGTCCTGCATTGGTGAAAACGTAAGTACCAGAGTGTTTTAAGGAAAAAGATGAACAAAGTTACAAAGGAGTTATGCAGTAGGGGTGAAAGTACCACTTCGAAGTCTACTTGGAATGGCTTCAGAAAGTCCTCAAACATTACTGGAGACAGTTGTTTCATTTTTTCTTCAATCTCCTGTCGAAACATAGCTTTCATATAAGAGAAAAGGATGGAAAAAGAAGCGATATATTAAGGCCAAAAGCATCAAACTATAACTGAATGGAAAAATAGGCTTTGATTCGGTCATAAGTTTGATTATTGGCACTCCCTTTCTTCATAACTAGATTTCAATTTACACCGGAGGTAAAGTAGGAATATGCATAACTCTCAAGCCTCCATTGAACATCTTATAAAACAATTCTTCATTTGAAACCCTTTCAGGTAGTTTACTCTTTAACATAAAAGGAAACATAGCTTACAAATCCAGTTATTCTTGACTTCTCCAATAGTTCTCTTGCAACCATGTCCACGATGTGTTTATTATCCCTCAAAGCATTCATCGCAAGTTCTTCGGTTTCTTCAATGTACTGTCACGGTATATCAAAAACTTCAAACCATTGTTTATGTAATTAAGAAATAATTGAAGTATTGGGATCACATCAGTGTTCCATTTACATGCATGATAATATTTGTGTCAACATCTTATAATACACACCATTTGCGTAGATCATGAGGCTTTATTATATTCAAGAGTGAAGAATTTGAAAAAGTTTAGAGTTTCTTTAAAATGTGATACAAGAATGATAGAAATAGAGTAAATAAATATTACCTTTGTCAACTCCCGTGTAAAGAGCTCAGATAACTCCACTGACATCTTTGTAGAAACTACTTGAGGATCATCCCACTAATCATGATTGTAAAATAAAATCAAACATTAATTTGAGTTCACAGAACAAAGAGTGGTAAACACAGAACAGATTTCTGTTTCAAAGAAGGATTTACTCTATATTTTATCAAATCATCATCTGAAGCATCTGGTTGATCAGCTAAGCCAACCCTTTTAGTTAAACCTATTAACCCCAACCTTTTATTTTGAGGGCTGATTACCATCTCCCGAGCAATCTGAAATTAAATTTAAGAGAAAGAAGTCAACTGATTAAATCCAAATAACGTATATTACCAATGCATTTACATGCCATGATTAAATTTAATTTGATACATTTTCAGCATTAATCGTTTACTAGTTGGTATATCTGCCAAAATGATAAATCACAAGTTGCCACTGGTAAAATTGTAGCGCAAGCTGGGTCTTAGGGTGAGAGAGGAAGATGGGAAAAGATTTGCAAATGTCTTAAACATCTATTTTTGGTTTCAACATCAACTTTCTGTAATTTTTTATATCAAGAACAACAAGGCTGCAAGTCAAACTGAATCCCATGATTATAATTTAGAAGCACCTTGAATACATAGTTTTGGTGCAGCGTGTTTACTTAGGTGATGAAGGATTTGATGTGGAGGTGGAGGAAGGAGACGGCAGAAAAAGAATAAGAACGCAGATATTAAACGGAACAGTGGTAAAGCCTAGTGGAGGGGAGGGGGTTGTTATATTTTGGTGGAATTTTTTTATCTAAGGGTTGAAAAAGGTCTTGCAAGGTGCAAAACCTATCCAATTGATACAACATATAAAGAGCCATAGTGTTTACCTTTGTTATCTTTTCGAGATCATCCCTTCCTCCATCAGTAATATTCTCGCCAAATATAACATGTTCAGCACATCGACCGCCATGAGCAACTACCATTTTCATCTTCAAGTAACCAAAAGTTGTATAACCTTGGTTTACCATATCTTCTCGAGGATTGAAAACAGATATTGCAGTTTCCTGCTTAATTCGAACAGAAGTTCAAACAAAGCCATGAAAACAGTAATCAAATACCGTCACATCGTGTATTGCTATGACCAGATATCAAATCATACCTTACCACCGGGCAGGAGCTGTGAAAATGCATGCAAATCAAACCTAGGAAACAAGTGAGCAAGCACAATATGACCGGCTTCATGTACAGCAAGCAGTCTCCTTTTTTCAAAAGATACCTATAGCACAGCAAAATAAATCAATACATAATTTTTCACTATGTCAAGTCCACAGTCAAAATAACTAACAAAGATAGACATACTCTTTCTTCACACTTCTTCTGCTCATCCTCGGTGATAAGGACACCCATACCCTCAAGCAGTTGTTTATCTAATACATCGGTAATGTCTTGCTGGAATATTTTTGGATGCCCATTTCTCACCTGAAACCAACAACTTTGTATGATTTTGTAATATAAAGGAAACATAAACGCTATAATTTTAATTACATGTTTCGTCGTAGATTACTTCCAAATTAACAATTTCAAAAAGTTTTCCTTGCCAAAATGAATGTAATATACTGAAAGTGTTATGCAAAGATTTCTAGTCACGCAGATGAGATGACATATACATAACTACCATGTAATTGAAATTCCCAACTGTAATTTTAAAATTATTCATAAGATGTATATTTTTTCATTTATAACATGAAGTAATCCAGAGAAACGTCTTAGTAAAAAGAAATTAAATAAGAGTGCAAGGGCGGCAATAAATTGTGAAGTGAAGATATAAGAAAGCAGTTTTATGCAAAAAAATATGCTATTGGTATAAAAAAAGTGTACTGGAAATTAGAGCAGCAGCTCAATGAAGAAAATAAGTTATTGCATGTTGGTTCCAACTCAAGATAAAATACAGGGTGAATCATCAACTCAAAATGCTGTTGCCAGCAAAGAATATTTACCAACAAGGTCACCTTGTTGTACCAATTAACAAAAAGGTCATTGGAAAAAGACAAAACAGCAATAAAAGAAGGTTAAATATATTGATTGAAGACATGTATATGTTTTTTATTCCTAAAAATAGTGTTTGTTTCCAAGTTCTCCCCACTTATATTTTTATTTTCATTATTAACATTAAAAAAGTGTGTCCAGGGTCCCTCACTGTGGACTAAAAGTATATCATTTTGTATTTGTAATTATTAAAACTAAGAATGAATAAAATTCAAATAGAATACTGGTAAAATTCATATTGCAGCATAAACCTACCGACATTATCGCTGCTTCATTGACAAGGTTTCTAACATCTGCTCCAGAGAATCCAACAGTACGGAAGACAAGCTGTTCAGGGGCAGAGAAAGAGGAGAGTTAGGAAAAAAACAGATCAGGTACTGTTGTTTGTTACTATTGTATGGATTATTCGTATATGGTCACAAAACCAAATATAAATCTCTTTGGCACACTCCCCAAATATTAATTCTACCAAATTGCTTAAAGGTCAATTTATTGAATATTAATTCTTATAAATCTCTTAGGCACACTCACAAAATATTCGATCGAAAGCACTGCATGTGATATCCAGAAACTTATACGAAACTAAACTTTCTACTGTATATACTACACTATTGCTCAACGCACACATCTTTTAACTGCCCTTTTTATTTTATTTTTATTTTAAATGGAGATACCTACCTTATGCATGCTTACCTTGTAATATTTCTCATAAAATACATAACCTAACTCTAATTTATACTTAGTTTTCTTTTAATTAACTAGTCTATTTTTATGGACTTTGTTGAACATAAATCTCGATCTTCATATTATAGGATTATTGTATAGGCAATATTGTATCGTATCACATCATGTGAATAGGAATTGTCAAAGAGCCCCACATCGGTTGAGAGATGGCCTGAATATTGTTTATAAGTGGGGGCAATCCTCACCTCGCAAGCTGGTTTTGTAAGGTTGTGTTAGGCCCAACCACCATTTCTAAGAGGAATAATATCTCCTATATATATATATATTTTTTTTTTATTTATTGCCTTGAGCCCATATAAAAACCAACTCTGTTGTGTAGTTGAGACACATGGTTTCACAATGTTATGCCTCTATTGTCTTTTATACAACAGACTAAAGTAATTAAGTACTCCTCTAAATGATGATGTGTTTATTTAGAAAAGATAAGAAATCAGCTGAGTTCAATTCAGAGAGGAAGAGAGATAGCGGTGAACCAAATATACAGATAACACATATACCTTTGAGAAATTCACATCGTCTGCAAGTTGCTTTCCAGAACTATGAACATCAAAAATTTTGATTCTTTGTTTTGCATCAGGCAAACCAATGTATAGACGACGATCAATTCTTCCAGGTCGAACAAAGTCAAGATCTAACTCATCTGCTCTATTTGTGGCACAGATAAATATGACCGCTTGTCTGAGGGATACACGGTCAATACCAGTTTTTTCCTTCCTAAAGACAAGTACAAAAGTCATTAAAAAGAAGATATAATCAAGATGCAAAATTGTTCTTAAAATGGACCTTCGTACAAAACAATAAGACGGAAATACAGGAAATTAAGATGACATCACATATACAGGGTGGATTAACTAGTTGCCAAATTGATGTTTCTTCGACACAGACCATCAAGAGTTACTTAAAATGGCAACAGCTATGTGTTGAGAAGTATGTAATACCATAGGCAAAAAAACCAAATAGGGTGTAACAGCATCTACAAGGATTAAATCTTCATGATATTATAAAATACCAATTCTATTTTCCAGATTTAACAAGGAAAACAAAATGAACTTTTTTAGAAAACAAAATGAACCTAACTAAAAGAAAAATGGTCAGAAATCTCATTGGAGGCGCCATCACATGTGCGGAGGTTTTTGAAAATGATGACACTTGAATTTGGTAGTGTGTTTGCAAGCGGTTTAGCTGGCCTCTGAACCTGAAACCTCAATGTAAGGTAGACCAGGAGATTCTCACAGGAAAAAACAATCCAGCAATAGAAGGTGGAAACCAAAAAGGAATCACAGTTGTTGAAAAATTGTCATCGGAGAATAATGGGTCCTCCAGGTAGGCACAGTTTTTACGATTTCCTATGTCAGGTTGAAGATACCATGTTCACTGAGATAAAATAAAGGTATGTGTGTTGAAAGTGTGACTCTCAACTACAAATCAGAGTCTGTTTTATATAGACTTGCAGCAATAGCAATTACAAAATAAATATTGGAGATTTGATCCTATTTACATATTTTGATAGGACTATATTAAATCCATACAATAATTACAAATTTCAAAACATAGTAATAACTTACTCTCCATCAAGCTGTGTAATAAGAGCCTCAAAAGTAGCCTTTCTACGTGGATCCTTCCTAGTATGTTTTCCAGCAATGGCATCTATTTCATCCACAAACACAAAACAAGGTGCCTACAGAAAGAAAAAGAAAAGGAAAAAAAGTATATTTATAATCTATCTTGCTCAAAACAGCACTCATTGAATGAAATGACAAGAGCTTAGAGTGTTAGGCATTATATATGTTGAGGGGAGTAAAGTGTCAAATTCATTTTCCTATTGATGCAATATTTAATTACAACTTATATTTAGGGATATTTACAATAGTCAACATTTCCATTTTCTGTCACAAGGCTATAGTGGGATGGACTCGGGGCAAACAGTTAAAAAATATGTATTCATATTTTCAAAATTGTAATCAAAGATTTGCAACAAGTTAAAAACATCTAAGTTCGATTTATCTGACAAAAAAATAATCTCAACATGAGCATCTCTAACCAAGATTAAGCAAAAACAAAAAAAATGAAAAGACCATCATTGTCTTTTGAAATTGCATTTGTATTAGAAGTGGCAAGTGCTTAGTTTCTTACATTTCTCCTTGCAAGGGAGAACATCTTATTAATCTTAGCTGCTCCACTCTTTTCACTATCTGTGAACTCAGCGCCAGAAGCAAAAATAAAAGGCAATCCACTTTGTTTTGCAAGTGTCCTTGCAAAAAGTGTTTTTCCTGTTCCTGGAGGTCCAGAGAGTAGAACACCCTGCATGTGTTTGTTCATTAAACAACTCACCTAGTATTGTACATCACTTCAAAAAATTGTCGACAATGATTGACCATGCAAAGATCAAATATTTTACCCGAACAAACTTCACATCCCTTTCATAGAACTGCATAGGATTTCTCATATAGATCATCAACTCATCAAGCAGATCCCAAACATCACCTCCCAACACAACTTCCTTGGACATAGATTTTGTTTCACCAACATCTCCAACTGGCTGACAAACATGAAAATAAATTAGTAATGGAACATTTATAGAACCAGATACTGAATTTAAATTTGGATTTTGTGCATCAGCCTTTAAAACTTAGGGGGGCAACAGTATTAATACAGAAATTGAAGTAAAAAATGTGTACCTTGCCAACAGAAAAGATCACTAAATCAATACATAAAGTGAAGTAAATATGTATCTCTTTCTAATCTTAAACATGTGTTTCTTTTTCCTCTCAAAAAACTCTTTTGGACATGAAACCACGGTACGTTGATAGGACTTAAAAATATATTTTAAATGGCTAAGATGAACAAACAAGGGACACATTTTATGAAGGAAAAAAAACAACTAAATGATGTAATTTTGATTTGAAATCTATTCCCTACAGTTTATAAGGTTTCAAAAGCTTACCAGAATGAAATTTTCGGCATGAACCATATCGAAGAGTTGATTATACTTCTTGTAAAGAAAACGATTGGAAGTGATGTGCAGAAGGGCCAAAGACTGCTTCATAAGAATTAGAATTAGTATTCCAGGTAAAAATGCAATCGCAACCTTGAGAAAATAATGGATCTGTTGCTTCTGAAGGATATCTACTTCCACTCCAGATGCCGCAATAATCTCAAAAAGATAAGGATCAAGAGGAATATCAACCTACAGAGAAGAATTGTGTTACAACATATTCTTTATAGATTTGATATTTCTAATCAGCAGTATCAGCTTGTAAGCAACTTACAACATATTCCAATGGGAAGCCTTCTTTCATTGTCACATATAATCTTTTCATGTCTTCGGTAAAGATAACAGCTTCTACCTGTCCAAAAGAATATTGCTTAGCAATTGCCTCCTAACCTAACTTGTTGAAAACTTTGTGCATAAGACTTAACTAGATATAAGGATTCATATGTTTGTTAGAAAACAGGAACATTGTACCTCAAATTTCAAATGTATAGTCAAATTCATTATAATTACTAATTTGACTTAAAATCCTAAGAGTTTACTGTGGCAGAGTTACTTGGTTTGTGCAACCTATGGTGTCTATTAGTTGCATATTGTTGAGCTTGAGCTGTGTAACAGGATTCGGTTATGACAGAATCCGGACATCACCCTCAGATATTGGTGGATACAAAGCTAAGAAGTATCAGAATTATTCTTTTTGCTTTTTAAAAAATATTTCACCTGATACATATGAGATACTTCACGGATACAATCGGATATGTATCCTATGAAACATAAGGGTATAAGATGAGACTAGGTTGGTGGAGTTGTTTCTTGATGAACCAAACTTACAAGTCATGCTTTTTATGAATGATGGTAATGGGGACAAGAGACTGAATCAGTTAGAAATATACAAGATTTGTTTTGAGTTTTTTTAATACTTCTTTTTGTTGATATCCTAATGTAGGGATTAAAATATATAATGATTATATGAAAACTCTACAATTTGTGTTTTGATCACAAGTATTGTTTTTTATAGATTTATGTAAAAGAAGAATGATCGATGCATCTTTCTATACAAGTATTTTTAGGCTTAATTGCATGTTTGGTCCCTTATGTTTATTTTAGGTTTCATGTTGGTCCCTTGTATTTTAAAAGTTTCAAGTTGGTCCCTTGTGTTTTAAAAGTATCAAGTTGGTCCCAAACGTTACTCTCATTGGAATAAGTTAGTCCCTCTGTCACTTAGCCATTTAGAGATCCGGGTTGAGAATACGAGTGTTCGAATTTAACATAATTACAAAATCAGTTTTAAAACAATTTTTTATTTTTTTGTTTTATTAAACTCAATATTATATGGCAGAAAGTACCAACTTATTTCAAGGTGAGTAACATTTTGAACCAATTTAAACTTTTAAAACATAAGGGACCAACTTGAAAGTTTTAAAACAAAAGGGACCAACTTAAAACTTAAAATAAACATAAGAGACTAAACATTCAATTAAGCCTAATTACTATTTATAAAACGTATCTAGGCCATATTGTATCCTAAATTTTCAAAATTCTCACGTATCTACGTATCTGTATTGCATCATATCACACCCGCACCCATACTGTATATCCGGACTTTGTTTAAACCTAAGACCACTTTCACAGTTGAAATCTTCTTGTTCATTGCCCCCACATAGGTACATCTTATGATACTCATTAACTATGGTTCTTATGTAGTTAATTGCTGTAAATATGATATATGATTAGCCCTTGATCAGCTCATGTGCCTAGTATAAATATAACTGGATCCGTGTACACAATATACACCATTTCTCTAAAATCTTTTCTGTTTCAAAGACATCCTATCTACCCATGGTAGTGGGGATATAGTGTTTCTTACATGAAGAAAATAATGGTTAGTCATATGAATTAATTCTTTCCCAATTCATCAGTTCACCTAAGTATTATAGAGGTTGTATTCTATAGTTCAATCCGTGTTTTTCATATACTCAAACTCGAACGAATGTATACCTAAAAGCCTAAGATTTTAATTCACTTTCTTGTTACTTTGTACATGGCATATACTCATGCATGGTAACTACCGACCCTCACCACCATTAGACTTGAACTAACTCTAATTGCATGCATACTACTTGGAAACTAAGAGGACCAAATTATACACAATAGCCTATACATTCTGTTTGGTCAGATGATATATAAATATTCTTGTAAGGAAAGAGAATATAAAGGGCAATAGAATTATATACACAAACCCACCTCCGAACTATCAAGTTTGTCAAGAAAGTAATTATAAGGAAGTTTAGGACGATATTTCCACCACCTCTTAGCTATCCACAGAGCCCTTGTTCCCTGAGTGGTTGTCACCTTTTCTACCACTTCTTTGCGAAGACTATTTTCAACCTCTTTCATGTCAAAATCAACTTCATATTTGGCATCTAACGAATTTAATTGCTCAACAAGACGTTCTTTTCCAAGGATTTCCCTCCATTTATGAAGTCTCTCACGCCATGTGCCCTCAGTTTGAACTTCGCCTGCTTTGGAACATGAAAATGTACTTCATTAAGAATTAAAAAAAAAATCCAATTCCCAATAGAATTGCTGTATTTATATTATGACCATAACCATCCTAGTGATATGTAAGTAACCTCAGTAAGGAGAAATTTAGAAGGGATACATGCAAATCCTAACAAAGAGAGGACTAGGTCAGCCTCAAAGATAAGATCATTAACGGTACTCCAATCCAAAAGACACGACCTTCGTTATTTTCCAACATCCAGACCCTATCTCACATGGTGGAGTCATCTAAATGGATCAATGAAGTTAAGGAAGTTCTACATTTTGGTAACCTAAGACAATTGTGCAAATGTAAATTGAAATTGCAGTTCATTCAGGAAAATTGCATTATCAAGTAATCAAGTAATATTTTTGACACAGCTATAATCATCATGGTTTACATTTAGAACTTCCCACAAAACAAGGTTTAATAACCTTTTCTACAGTTATTCCAATTTTAAAATTATGTGGCAAGTCAGCGGAGTTGATTGTATAGTCTCGAAAGAAATTTGTTAAATACCAGTTTATGTTTTGTATGTGAAATCAAACTACAAGAAAGACGATGATAGTCCAGTACTTGCAGCATACACTTTTATCGGTATCATCTTATCTTAATACAGAGGACACGAGGAAATAAATTGTTATCAGTAATGATGCTGTGCAATATTACATCTCAACTCATAATAACAACTTCTCTATATATCCAAAATGAAAAACAAAGATCATGAGACAAAGTAAAAAATATATATATTAAAAACAAAAATCAAATAATAATATAAAAAATGAAAGTAAAAATTGTATAAATTAAAGAGAACCTGAGATGGCCAGGTCTTTGGTTAATTCTTTCTTCTCTTCACTGTTTAACCTTTCTTCATCCCCAACAATTTGTTTTACATGATCATCAGAAGATTCCTGATCATCCTCCCATGCATCCTCTCCAACAAAAGTGGAATCATGAACACGTGTTCCATCAGGTCTCTCAATAAACTTTTTAATTTTCAGGCCTTTTGGCATTGTCTTTCTCCACATAGCCTTCTTAAATCTACAATTAAATGACGAAAACCTTGGTTAAATGGATACAACACATTAAATGATTCAGTACATGAAATTGATTTCAGTTTAGTATTCAGATAGGCCAGCAATTGTTTTAACAATAGCAAGAAGCTTTTGGGGGTTTTAAGGGCAATGTCAAAATTAGACGCAAGAAAATACACAGACAATGATTTATAAGTACTAGCATCATTAATGTTGTAGTGTTTTTTAGTTCATGGAGAAGTTAAGTTACAGTTGAGGTTACATACTAGATTTTTGGTCACTGTAATTGTAACCTCTGCAGGCAGCAAATGCAATGCCAGTTACTGTGAAAACAGGTTCAAAAAATTTCAAGCTTCTGGCCATGAAATTTTATTTTTGAAATAAAAAAATACAATATTATTTCTATAAGCTGATGCAATTGCTGCAAATACATGGTGGATGATTTTTTGAGGATATTTGAAACCCCCCACAATTCGACGTGATGGCAAATGCCATGCCACAACTACTATTTCTTTACAGGAAAATGTTGTTATAAGTAAATTAGTGGCTATGTTAGTTTCGAGTGTTTGAACTCTAGACAACCTGGTTATAACTCCTCAACTACTATTACGGCTGCATTAAGTAGCACAGTCCTCAATTTGAAACCATGGGTGTAAAATACATCATTCATCGAATGTCAAGGCCAAGATAACGGAACACTCAACATCAAGCATGTCTTGGTCAAATCAACAAGACAGCATGTAGTTCAAAGAGACGAGCTACCCACATTCTCTTTTGAACACTCTCTAATATTGTCTTGTTTTAGTAACTAGAGCTCTACTGAATAGGATTTAAGTAGTGAATGAATATTATACATTCCGAAAGAGAAAAAAAAGTTTGATAAATGAACAACTTAATTTCTAAGAGAATTATAACCAACAGTTTGATATGTCAAAAGTGTATATAACAAACGAATGCCAAACGTATTGAATAAACAAGGCTTGACTTACCTTCTGATGTTAGTCGGGGATGGCTCAGGAATTAACGCTTCCATGTAGGCTTCAGTCGACTCTTTCCTCTGGCGGTTTAGGAAAGGTGCTTGAATTGCTACAAATACTCCTCGACAAGCAAATGCTACAACAAATATATACAGAACTAAAGCACCGATTCGCCTAGGTTCCCAGTTCTTGACATTCTGGTATAAGAATAAACTACATTGTGTAAGTTCACATTTAAAAAGAAATACATGATAACAAAAGTAACTGGAGCCAATTATACGAATAAAGCAAGCAATCTACTTCTGCAATCCTGGTCCAACAGTTTATATAACATCTCTTTCAGTCAAAACAAATTTATCAGGACACAAATGGTTCTAGGATAGAAAATACATAATAAATGCCAACAAAGTCAATCCCATTCATTAAACAAATGCAATGCTATCCTATCCTATCAATCCTATCAGGTATGTAAAGAAAATGAGAGATACTATGGCCCTGTTTGGATAAACAGTTTAATTAAGTGTTTAGATCATACGCGTGAATCATATAAGAGCTTATGTATAAGCTACTTCTATAACAAAAGATAAAATCAAATCAAAAATAATGTGTATAAGCTGTAAGCTTTTTTCATAAGCTATCCTAGAGAACTTATTGAAATAAGCCAAAAACAGCTTATAAACATATCATAAGTTGCTTCCATAAGCTCTCTTAAACAGTCATGTGAGTGCTTATGTCAATAGATAAGCTCAAATAATCGTATCCCACTCATCAAACAAATGCATTGAAATCGTATCATATCCTTTTTCTTTTAAGAAAAAATTATCATATCATATCCTGTCAAGTATGTAAAGTAAATGACAGATATTTACTATATGGTGCGAAAATTTTAAAAGAAACTGAGAAAAATATACATCCAGACTGCGGTTTTATTTTTCAAAAAAAAATCCAATGAAGTGTAAAATTCATACAACTGAGCAGAAATCATCTTTCTTTCATGCAACCAGTTTTCATATTGTTTCGTGTTTTCCAAGGTCATAAGATAGATTATCTTGGAAATGGAGGCAATCTCACAAAAATATTGGCTTTTGTTCATTCACTCTCTTATGTAGCACTTGCCTACCTAAGACATCATTTTCTTTTTTCAATTTAAGTAGCCTAGCAGCGAAGTTGTCACACACAAGAAGCGGAGAATTGCGGGTTTGAACCCACACCCCAGCATGTCAAGTGTCCCTGCAACCTTTTACCATTTAAGTTGTACTTACGGAACTATAACTAGCATTTTCTAGTTTCACTTATAATGACAAAAATGTCACCTTATTTCCTATTCACATTTTTATGTTCAATACAACAGATACTGAAAATAAAATTTGTTACTATTATCAGTCCCTAACAAGTAACAAGTATACCAACACACAAACATCATCCCAATGAAAACAAAACAATCTTAAACAAACCAAACACTTTTAGGGTCTGTTTGGATTGACTTATTTGAGTTTACCTACCGGCATGAGTTTTGTGAGAACTTACGAAAACAGCTTATGACCAATGTCTGGTCATAAGCTGTTTTCATCTTATTTCATAAGTCCTCAAAGATAGCTTATGAAAACAGTTTACAGCTTACACAGTAACAATTTAACTTTCATTTACCTTTTTCTATATAACTAGCATATACACACGCGTTTGTGCTATAAGCTGCAAATAAGTTGCTTATCCAAACACGGACTGAATTCTATATCATATCACAGTATGAATGAAACTAACAACAAAAGTTAAAATCTCATTACCTTCCAATTCTCGAACCGGTTCCAATCAACAAACTCATCCAAACTCGGAGTTCTCAACTCACTTCCAACCTTCCTCACACCATCCACAAACTCACCTACCTTCCCAACCCCATCTCCCAAATCAACACCTGTCTCTTTCTTCACCATATCCCTATATTTCACCAAAAACCGCCTCGAAGCGCGGTCCAACGACTCTGACCAAGATGACCCATCAGCGCCATTTGGGTCTCCTGTAGATGAAGCTCGAAGCTTGAGCTTTCTGCGATGGTTACTGAAGCGTAGCGTGAAAAAGTTAGGATTTTGAAGAGATGGGGTTAGTGGTGATGATGAAAGAAGAAATGGGTTTGAAGCGTTTGGAAATTTGAGAGCCATTGATGGATTTTTCTACATAAAGCAGTAGCTTCTTGGCTTCATTTTTGTAGGGAAGATGATTTTGGAATTTTGGGGTTTATGTTATGTTGAGGATGAAGGGGTTTATCCATCATCTTTTGTTTCATTTGTTTAACTAATTAATATTAATTATATCAAAAATAATTAAATTGATAATATAGTGTTTCTGTTAAATAATTTTGTAAATGATAAATATGTTTTTTTTTCCTTGTAAGTTGTAAATATATCAACTTTTTGATTTATATCTCTAAAATTTTCAATCATAACATTTGGTCTTAAATTCAAATCAACTCACGTGTAACATTTATATTTTTTGGTTAAATATTTTTTGTCTTTATAAAATATACTAAATTTTGGTATTAATCCCTCTAAAAAATTTATTCCCCTTTTAGTCCTTCAAAATATTTCAATCTCCATTTTTCGTCTCTACTTTTAATTCAACTCATGTGTAGCTTTCCTATTTTTGAATGAAAATCTTTAGGAATGTCTAAAATATTAAAAGAATCTCTCTCAAAAATAATTAAAAAAATTTAACCAAACCAAACATAAATTAAATATGAATTTTTTATGTTTTATATGTTGGTTCATCAAGAAACAACTTCACCAACCTTGTCTTACCTTATACTAATATCTTTCACAAGATGTGTATCCGTGAAATATTTCATATATATCAGTTGAAATATTTTTTATAAAGTCATGACCATGGTTATGGATATTGATTATTATTTGTCCTCCTTTAGTCTAGAACCGAAACTTGCTTTTGTTATCTCCAACCAAGGACGGTTTCACTGTCCGGCGACCTCGGACGAGCGCTGGACTCGATCGATAATTTTTGCACATTAGACTCAACCCAAAAGCCCATAAACAAACTAACAAAAAGAAAAATTTGGGAAAAATCTGAACATTCTCACACGCAAATAGGCTCGGAAAAGACATTTATCTCCTAATTTTATTTAACACACTATTGACGGGTTCACCTATCTTATTTTAAGGGGTTAATTGTTCAAATTGACTCTGTAATATACATTATGTCTGAAAAATGACCCTGTAAAATACAAAACATATATTCTAGCTTGTAACTTAAATTTCTTATTTTTGACCACCCTATAATATACGCGTAGTCTAAAAATGTGACCTACAGGTTAAATTTTTTCACTTTTTTTTTATACATGTTTAGCACGTTAAAATATAGCTTTACACAAAAAATTAAATTTCTTCGACCAGGGATAAATTAATTGTGAATTTTTATTCCCTCATAATTATGAATTTCTTAAACAATTTATAATTAATTTGTATCTCGTTTATAAACTACAAAATTTCATTCTGAATGTTCTTATCATGGTCTAGTCATGCTTACAAAATTAGGGAACTAAATTTGACTTGTGAGTATACGCTTACGTGGAACAAAATTTCAATTTTGCACATTTTAGTTGAAAAATCAAAATGAATTTAAACGACTTCGAAATGCTATGAAATTTTACAGATCCTTTTTATGTATTTTTATAGATGTCCGCAAATAATGAGTTCAAAATTTGATTTATAGGTTGAGATTTCCGTTGTTTTGTTTTTTGAGTTTTGACATTTTAAAAATTCATAATTAATTTGTCGTTTGTCGAAAATTTATAATTTTTTCTGTGTAAAGCCACATTTTAACGTTCTTAACTCGCCTCTAAGAAATCATGAAAAAATTTAATCTCTTGGTTGCTTTTTTGGACTTCGCGTATATTACATGGTTATAAATAATAAAAATCTCGAATTACATGTTCAGAATACATGTTATTTAATTACAGAGTCAATTACTCAGACTTCACGTATATTACATGGTCAATTTCAATTAATAACCTTATTTTAAATTGTATTTTGTTGACAAAATGAGGAATCTCTTTTATTTCGATTTATGACTGTTTATATATTATGTCACATGTGAATTTGCGATAAATTTTTTGCCCGGGCTTCATAAATTTCCTGGCTGCGCCACTTTCTCCATCCACATGTTTCATTCTTAATTATATTGATACTAGGATCTTGTGTTGCTTTAAAGTTTCAAACACCCTCCATATGCTACTGTTTCAATATGATCATGCTTCTTGTCAGGTTGTGTGTTTCTAAAAATGAGTGGCAGCTTAGCTTTGTTTTGACGTAATTCTTTTAAGTGAAATATTTTAAATTATTCTCAGATGTTGAGGTGGAAGAAGGTTCACGTGGAAAATGGCAATTAACAGGTTACTATGGTTTTCCTGAAGGCAGGCGCAAAAGAAATTCATGGAACTTTCTCCGTCAGTTGGCGAGTAATGCTACTTTACCATGGTGCATTTTTGGTGACTTTAATGATTATCTAAATGCACATGAGAAGAAAGGGAGAACAACCCGCGCCATCTTGGTTGATAAATGGTTTCAGGAAAGCGATTCACAATGCAGGTTTGAATGATATTAGTCTTGATGGGTACCCCTACACATGGTTTAAGAGCTTGGGAACAGAAAGAGTGGTGGAGGAGAGACTTGACCCTGCTTTAGCAAACGAAGCATGGTTTCATCTTTTTCGAAGTGCGTCGATGGATAACTTAGTTGCACCGGTATCTGATCATTACCCCATCTTGCTTACTCGAGTTCCTATAGTGCGACCAAGAAGAACCCGAAAGAATTTCAGGTTTGAGAATGCATGGAGGATGGAACCGAGTTTAGAAGACGTGGTGCAGGCTCGATGGCAAAATCCTGTTGAAGGTGATATCATAACCAAATTGGAGGAACCGAGTTTAGAAGATGTGGTGCAGGCTCGATGGCAAAATCATGTTGAAGGTGATATTATAACCAAATTGGAAGGGTGTGCTGAAGATTTACAACATTGGACTAAGACTAATTGTAATAAGCTAAAGAATGACATGGAGGAGTGTTGAAGAGAGCTTCTCAGATTTAGAGGATCAAATGGATCTTGAAGAGGCTCTGATACCATCTTAGAAGTCGTAGTTGGGCCTAACACAGCCCCACAAAACCGGCTTGTGAGGTGAAGATTGCCCCCACTTATAAACACATTGTCAAGTTGAAGAGGATAGGCTAATTTGGAGAATTGAGAAGAATGGAAATTATTCTGTTAGAAGCGCGTATAGATTATGCATGTAAATTATAGCAGATAACTCTCATTTGCACCGGTCAGGTAACTGACTTAATATTTGGAATCTTAAAGTTCCCTCGAAAGTGAAGAATTTGGTGTGGAGGGTTTGTAAGGGGTGCATACCGACAAGAGCACGGCTATTAGATAAAGGGGTTAATTGTTCATCTTGTGTTATGTGTGAAGAAAGTTATGATGATGTGAGTCATGTGTTGTTTGATTGTCCGCGAGCTACGAAAGTTTGGCAGGACAGCTTGCTTCTTAGCAAAGTGAATTCGGTAATGCTGCGTAATAACACAGCAGCTGAGTTCATTTTCGCGTTGTTACAAGAACTGTCCCACGATCAAGCTGAGCTGTTTGCACCAGTGCTATGGAGCTTGTGGAAAAGCCGTAATTTGAGGCTATGGCAGAATGTAACAGAAACTTCACAAGCCATTTTGGAGCGTGCAAAGCAGCTATTGGCTAATTGGAGAATAGCAAATAGAAAGCGACAGCAGGGTGGAGGGACTGCTATGTCCACTGATTCGAACACAGCACTGCAGTGCACAGGCAGTGCAGAACTCCTGGCAGAAACCAGCCAATGGTAGGCTAAAATGCAATGTCGACGCGTCGTTTTCGGAAGCCTTAAACTGCGTAGGATTTGGATTTTGTATTAGGGATGAGTTTGGAAACTTTATCAGAGCTAAAACAATGTGGTCCAATCCTGTGTGTGCTTCAGATGTCGGAGAAGCTTTGGGTTTATCACACTCTATCCGTTGGGTGCATGAACTACAACTTACAAATGTTGATTTTGAGTTGGATGCCAAGAAGGTTGTAGATTATTTTAATAAAGGTAGTAATGATATTTCCGAGTTTGGAGCAATAGTGGAGGAGTGTCGGAGAAGCCGTAATTTCTATGTTGCAAATTCTAAGGTAGAGTTTAGTCAGAGACAAGCGAACGAGGTCGCTCATACTCTTGCTCGAGAGGCCACGTCCTTAACTAGTCCCCATAATTTTAATGATGCACCTCTTTGTATTTCGACTTTGATATTTAATGAAAAGCTATAAGCTATTTTCCTTAAAAAAAAGTCTGATACTTCTTAGCTATGTATCCACCAATATATGCGGGTGATGTCCGAATTCTGTCATAACTGAATCGTGTTACACAGCTCATGCTCAACAATATGCAACTAATAGACACCGTAGGCTGCACGAACCAAGTAACTCGCCACAGTAAACTCTTGGGATTTTAAGCCTAATTGGTAATTATAATGAACTTAACTATACATTTGAAAGTTGAGGTACAATGTTTATGTTTTCTAACAAACATATCAATCCTTATATCTAGTTAAGTCTTATGCACAAAATTTTGAACAAGTTAGGTTAGGAGGCAATTGCTAAGCAATATTCTTTTGGACAGGTAGAAATTGTTGTCTTCACCAAAGACATGAAAAAGATTATATGTGACAATGAAAGAAGGCTTCCCATTGGAATATGTTGTAAATCACTTACAAGTTGATACTGCTGATTAGAAATATCAAATCTATAAAGAATATGCATGTTGTAACATGATTCTTCTCTATAGGTTGATATTCCTCTTGATCCTTATCTTTTTGAGATTATTACAAGTTCTAGAGTGGAAGTAGATCTCCTTTAGAAGCAACAAATTAAATCCATTATTTTTTTAAGGTTGCAATTGCATTTTTATCTAGAATACTAATTCTTATATAATGCCTAACACTCTTAGCTCTTGTCATTTCATTCAATGAGTGCTGTTTTGATTTGTAGTTGAGAATCACACTTTCTTTCAACACACATGCCTTCATTTTATCTCATTCAACATGGTATCTTCAACCAGACACAGGAAATCGTAAAAACTGTATCTAATATATCAAACTAAAATAAAAGTACTAAATGAAAGGTCATACATATTCTAATTCAAACTACTTGTATCTAACATAACATCTTCATCAAAACAAGGCGAGTTCTAGCGTGAGCATGCGTTATAGGTCTCTCACGGTGAAACTGACTTTTGTATCGCATATAGTGGGTGAAACCGGTTTTTTTCATTTTTTAATAAATATTTAAAATGTTTTTTCTATTTCTGTATTTTCCCAAAAAACTAAACAAACAAATTATAAAAAGAGGCATACAATAAATCTGAAAGAAAGAGAAACCGAAAACATAGAAGTGCGAAGGATCTGAGGTTAAAGAATGTGAAACCAGTTGATACCCAGTTGAAGATCATAACGAACATCAAGGTACTGACCTGTTTAGTTGTTGTGCATCTTATTTGTGTTTTGTTAAAAGCAAAATCGATTGTTGTTTAGTTAAGAGGTGGAGGGATTGTAGATGAAAACTACAATCGATCTCCCTTGTTGTTTTGTTAAAAGCAAAATCGATTGTTGTTTTGTTAAGAGGTAGAGGGGTTGTAGATGAAAACTACAATCGATCTCCCTTGTTGTTTTGTTAAAAGCAAAATCGATTGTTGTTTTGTTAAGAGGTGGAGGGGTTGTAGATGAAAACTACAATCGATCTCCCTTGTTGTTTTGTTAAAAGCAAAATCGATTGTTGTTTTGTTAAGAGGTGGAGGGATTGTAGATGAAAACTACAATCGATCTCCCTTGTTGTTTTGTTAAAAGCAAAATCGATTGTCGTTTTGTTAAGAGGTCGAGGGGTTGTAGATGAAAACTACAATCGATCTCCCTTGTTGTTTTGTTAAAAGCAAAATCGATTGTTGTTTTGTTAAGAGGTGGAGGGGTTGTAGATGAAAACTACAATCGATCTCCCTTGTTGTTTTGTTAAAAGCAAAATCGATTGTTGTTTTGTTAAGAGGTGGAGGGATTGTAGATGAAAACTACAATCGATCTCCCTTGTTGTTTTGTTAAAAGCAAAATCGATTGTTGTTTTGTTAAGAGGGGGAGGGATTGTAGATGAAAACTACAATCGATCTCCCTTGTTGTTTTGTTAAAAGCAAAATCGATTGTTGTTTTGTTAAGAGGTAGAGGGGTTGTAGATGAAAACTACAATCGATCTCCCTTGTTGTTTTGTTAAAAGCAAAATCGATTGTTGTTTTGTTAAGAGGTGGAGGGGTTGTAGATGAAAACTACAATCGATCTCCCTTGTTGTTT
>Ga0228711_1005069_pt1 | contig 20096 bp, 9 predicted proteins | sample MedpolnodulmetaG_2_FD_177996 | JGI IMG/M metagenome (GOLD analysis project Ga0228711, IMG submission 177996) | Root nodule microbial communities from Medicago polymorpha collected in Santa Monica, California, United States - brown nodules | ecosystem: Host-associated > Plants > Roots > Nodule... | reverse complement strand
CTTTTGCTAATTGTGCAATTTTGCACCCCCTCTTTTTTTTGGAGCGATTTTGCACCCCATCTTTTGCCAATTGTGTTTTGTTCAAAATCATCATTAAAAGAGGGGAAAATGGGCAAAATATGGGGTGCAAAATCGCTAAAAAAAAGAAGAGGGGGTGCAAAATCGCACAATTAGCAAAAAGATAGGGGGGCAAAAGTGCAATTGAACACAAAGATGGGGTGCAAAATCAGAAAGGGGGCAAAAGGATGAGATCAAAATCGCTCAAAATAAAAAGGGGGATCAAAATCGTACAATTAGTAAAAGATAGGGGGAAAAAGTGCAATTAAGCCAAAAAAAATCTTCAATCTCAATCAAACAATCCTCAAATTTTTTGGTAGTGAAACAATCCTCAATTGATTTAGAAGAAGAGAGAATGACAATTCGGGAGAAGAGAGACAAGCAATTTGATAAAGGAAAGGATGCCAATTTTGGACATTGGGACGGCCAGAGAGGTGGTGTAGGACGACGGCGTCCGCGATATAGAGAAAGAGTGAAAATGTTTTCATTTTAATCTTATATTAAAAAAAATCCTTAATTTTCAATTTTTAATCTTAATCTTCACCCTCAAAGAGGGAACATGTTCCTTATATCTTCTACCCTCAAAGCCATTCCTTCCCCTCCCACCAAACTCTCAAACAATATCTTCGACCCTCAATCATCACACCTCCCCTCCCATCCAAACTATCAAACAAAGCCTAGAGCATACCTGAACTTCTCATTGACCTATTGTCTATTTAAATGTAAGATGACTTATTTTAAAAATAGATAATTAAATAAACAAATATGAAACAAGTATTATCAAACTCTCAAATAGGTCAGACCAGACCCCCAAAGAAGCCAGCAATAGATAATAGGTCACACTTGAACCTTGATATTTTTAAACAGGTCAGACCTTTATGATACACAACCAATTTCCACCAGCAATTGTACACTGCATATACATGAAAATATTCTCACTTTTTCAAGCAGTCTTCAAATGAGAGAAAAGAGACATTTGATGGTTCAGAGAGCCACCATACTAAAAGGACACAGTAAATCTTCGGAAATTTATAATTTCAAAATTTCCCAGCAATCACAACTACATAAGTAAAGTTTCAAGGCCCAGATAAATCAAAGAAAATAACTACACTATATAAAATAATTAAAAATATTATGAATTACACTGAACAAGTTTAACATTGATCTTATTATTCTGCCAGCCTCATTTGCCTCTTCGGCGATTTCTTGTTGCGGCACAACTTGAACAGTACCATTTTCCTTTTGGTTGTTCTTTCAAGCCAACACAGCCAAAATGAAACCACTCTATTTTGCACTGTAATTTATAGATAGCGTCAAAATATGTATGGAATGTAGGCAAAATGGATATAAATATAAGAAAAGAAAAGGTGAAAGTAGAAACATACATCAGGGTTGTCACAGGCAACCATTTCTCCATAGCTAACTTGGTTGCAAAAGCAGTATGTGGGTTCATTTGGATCAACTGGTAAATCTAAATCCATGCCAGTAGGGTTTGCAGATGTAGCTAGAGCTTCTGTTGCTGCTGCCATTGCCGCTGCTGTTGCAGTTTGGACAGATGCTGCTTGGCGAGTTCTGAAGCAATTTTAAATTCAGACAATATTCATTAGATTGTAATTTTCTTTTCTAACTTTTGCTTTGTAATAAATCATACTGTAGCAGAGATGAAGCATAGTGAGAAAGTAAAATTATAAATAAATGTCACCTGACATTAAAAGCTATAAATGTCTTTTCTTTTTTCTTGAATGGCAAACTGAAAAAATATATATAACTAAAAAAGGGGGGATAACCCCCCAAAGGATACAAATAATGGTCCAAGGCAACACACAACCGAGGCCCATAAACACACCCCAGAGAAAGAAAAAAGCAAGGAAAAAAAACAAAGATTCAGGAGCCCAACCGAACCCCCAAGACATGCCGAAGGAGGCTACAAACAAACACCAAGCAAGATTACTATAGGATATCTGATGAAGATTAGGTTTAAAAATTTAGAGTTTTAATACCAGAATGAGTAGTAACTTGAGGAATGTAATTTACAATTACATATCCTCATTTAATTGGAATAATTTGGGTTTTACAAGGGTGCAAATTACTGGGATTGATATGACTGTACGATATTCATAAAACAATGTACAACTTAACACTGCGGCTGTGTCAAATGTTGAACAAATGTTGGTCGTATTGTGATGGCATAGTCAACTTGGGGATACAACGACTTTTACTTCAAACGATGCACATATTTGCTAATATCCATAGTAATCTGTTAGTAGGCCTCCAATGTTTGTTGCAGGCGCAATTGATTGACAGGCGCAATTGATTGACAGGGCCCAGTTTTAAATAGAACAAGGGTAGGGAACTTATGTATTCTGTGGGTTTATGTTGGATTAGGTTGGGAGAGACTAGGCTCTCTAATTCCTAGAGGATTATTTTGGTTATTAGCAGTTTATTATTCCTATTGCAGCAATTGTAATTTCCCTCTGTTCTGTAACTGCTACTGCTAGTGGTTACTGCAGAATTGTTCGATCAATAGTATTCAGGTTATCATTCTATCCACTAGTCTCCTAAATACCAAAGATCAAGCATAACATGAAGAAGCATTAACTGATGATAGGACCATTAATAGGGCCAACTTAGGAGGAAAGGAAAAAGGAGCAGAGATGGAGACAAGAACAGAACAAATGGGCCCAAGACTCACACAAGGGCTGCCGAGTAAGGAAAACAGGACAGAGGGAACACACATAACATTATTGACATATGGCCCAAGGAGAGTGGAAGAAAGAATTAAGGAAGGAATGGAAAATGATTTAAGGATGGAGCGTAGCCACGAGGGGTGTGAGGAAAATTCAGGTGCTTAATGCAAGGAATTTGTCTCCATTCCATAGCATTGTAGTTGATTTCTTCCTTGTACATATTTCAGATTGTAATGGAATTCATCCCGTGTTTAGAGTGAATTTCAATACTGTTTCTGTTCATCCCCTACATGTTGATTAATGTTATTTACTTCTTCCGTAACATTTTGGGAGTTGCATGCACCAATCTGGCACATTGAAATGCCTTTTCTATCTAGAAATACAGAAAAAGAATTCTTGGAACTTTTCAATTTTTATTTCACCTAATGTCTAGTTAATCTTGTTTTCCATATCCTTGGATAACTAGTGTCTACTTCTAGTTAATCTTGTTTTCCATATCTTAACGTAACAGTACATATGTTGGAAAGGACAAAGATAATTAACAATCACATAAACGACCACATGATAGGCTATCAGATAATGAATCATAGATACTCCAAAACGTGTTACGTACTTTTTTCTGCCTCCTCTACCGCCTTCCTTTCCAGATTTTGTATTTCCATCAGGACTTGAAGTAGGCGCTCCCGTTATTGCAGCATTTTCTCTTTCTGTGAGAAATAAAAAATATATTAGGCTTTGTTCAGACAGATGAGGGATTCAGTTGTCACCGATTACAATATGATTCAACTTTTTCAAAAGACTATTAATAACATTCACAAATTGAGTGGCACAAAAAAGTAGAATGGGCAATACCACGCCGAAGCTCCTCATCAAACTTTTTCAGATATTGATCAAGTTGTTGTATGTGAGTATCTACCTGAAATAAAATAATGAAACATAATTACAAAATCCAGAAACAAGCCAACAACTGTTTGTACTTTGTAGAATTTGTGATTTGTGTGTCTAAAACAAAGCAAACCTCACTTGTATTTATAATGTGATTGTAATGAATACAATATGAGTTTTAAATCAATGTGATTTCACAGATTTGTGACAAAATTGGAGCAGTCAAGTATATTAACACAGACTCACAGAGTATATTCACAATGCTAATACATTGCTAGTGCATTATGTTCATCAACCAAATTTAGGTTACCACACAATAGTACTATTTAGCATGTAACTATAATTTATCCAGCTTCTATTATGTACGGCAAATGTGGTGGAACAAAATGAAAATAACATTAACCCATAAAGGATCCATGTTTGTAGTGCTATTTCGTAGACAATTAAACACCTTAGTGTAATGAAAATCATTGACAACACAAAAAAAAAAGGAAATAAACAAAGATACAAATAGCAGATTTGTGGAATTATGATCATTGATCAGATTATCCTTGGCTAAATACATGTAAAAGCTACGATGATTACCAAATCGTATGCCTGGACAGCCAAGGCGACTTTTTCATCAGCAATCCTGATGCTATGCTTTTGTTCATCAAGTGCTTCATCAGAGAATCTAATAACCGAGGTATCTGGTGCGATGTTTCCAGATCGAACTCCTCGCCTAATATCTTCAATTTCTTGCTCACAACGTTGTTCATTTTGCCTTTGATTATCTGCTCAAATAGATCAAATGCTTATGTAGCTTCAAATCTCAAACAATACTCAAGATGCAATAAACTAGGGGGAGGGGGAAGACAAACACAACTAAAAGCTTTCAGTTTTTTCCATTTTTACTTTTCAACAAAGGAATAAGATCACAAAAATCAAGAAGAGTTCAGCATGCCTTCATTTAATATAGCAAAGTAACAAACATACAGCTTAAGCCTGAAATTAGAGTTCATTTCACATTATCATTAGACTTTAACAAATCAAATCTAACAATACACTTTACTGAATAGTTCAAAATGACACAGTTATGAGTTTGTGCATACTAAGGTTTTGTATTGTGCTTTTACATGAAAGGACTAACATGATTATCAAATAGAGATTAATATCGTGAATCTGCAGACATTTTTCCAAACCAGGAATCAAAACTTATTATAAATCATGAGAAACCACACGAAGCTTTGGCAGAAACACATAAGCACAAAAGACAGTGTAATTATATAGGAAGCTGAATAAGGTTGCCACTCTTCACCACTAACTCACACAGTCACACAAACTACATTCATATTCTCAGAAAATTGCACTCAGTTAACCACCACAAAGAATAACACCAAAATCACTAAATGAATAAATTAACTAAACCTATTATTACGATGGATTTTATTAATACGAACCTATAATTTTATACAATATTACAATGTCAATCCGCTATAACCGTTCCATCATTACAAGTACTTGACTTTGCTCAGAACTACCTTAAAAGCCACACAAATGACATGTTGTGATTGCCGGACACGGTGAAATATTTTTACACTGATATCGCATCAAAATCATTTGATTATTTTCTTATTCGAACTAAAGGTATGCACGGTCAGCCGAAAACAGTTTTACACTGACATCCAATGAAAATGCACTACTTTCCAACATCACCCCACTCTGGTATGGCTATTTTGTAACTAAAAGCATGACATAAGACAATGGTGGTCTGCCCGTGTAAAACTGTTTTAAACTGACAGTGTAAAAAAATACATGCTCATAATTAATCACAGTTTCAGTGAAATACATAAACAAATAAAATAGTAAAATTAAGAATACTACCTTGTAAACTTTTATCTAGGTCACGCAATAAGGCATACTTCTTATGAAGAATATTAGGAAGTGAATCCAAATCTGCAGGAAAAAAACGCAAATTTTATTGTTAATGATGAAATTGAAAACACAAATATACAAAACCGAACCCTAAAAAAAAATCAAAATTTGTGGAAAATTAAATAATCAAATTAAAATCGAGAAAAGAAGGTGGATTACTGGTTTGAAATTCTTCAAGGAATGACATTAGGGTTTCTGGGGAAGAACGATGCGTTTCGTTTGAAGGGGTGGTGATTTAAAAATAAAAATAAAAATGAAAATAGGATAAAAAAAAGGAAAAGGTTACTATGGTACAATAGTATAGGTGGACCATCGTAATTCATTAGTTTGAAAATTGCAATTTGACCCTTCAACTTTTCAAATATCTATTTTTTGATGGTGATGATTTTTTTTTCATACCTTGTGAAGAGGTGCACGACGTGGTTGAGGAATTGAAAGGTTTAGAATTTGTGGGGTAAAATTTGTAATGTTTAAAATTTGGAGGATCCAATAATAATAACCAAATTGTTTGGTTGGTGTTGTTTACAGTAGATCACTCTGTTCTGTTCTGTTTTATTTTATTTTTATTTTTTTTCCATCCTTCAAGTTTTTTGTTGCACTATGTTTCACATTCTAAAGAGAGAAAAAAATAGAAAAATCAAAGAGAATTTATAAACGTATTTTACACTTTTAGAATATACAATCTAAAATGTCTTTGATACTAAGTAGGGTGAGAGAAGAAAATCTCAAACATTTTAGATTTTACATTGTATTGAAATAAGTCCATCGTAATTTGATCTCTAATACGCCTCATGGTGCCAATCTAAATCGAATTTTATACTCTTTTTTTTACAAAATGAATAAATTTTATACTAAAATCACATAATGTCTCATGTTTTTTATGATGTCTCTTGGTTGAAAGTTTATACTTCAACCTTGAAATCAAATAATCGCTCAGTTGAAATCAAATTGTTAATGAATTTTAATGAAAATCAATTCATTCAGGATTTGAATTAAATCGTGCCTAAAACAATATACGGTCATGCTCAACATACCTCTTGAAAAAAATTTAAATTATAATTTTTTTTTTTTTATAAATCGGGGAGTTAAGATTGATAAAAAAAACCTCTAGATCAATATGATAATTAAAAATAAAGAAGAAGAATATATATACATAAATAAAATAATAAAATTAGAAGTACCTTGTAATCTCTTATCTAGGTCGCAACAAGACATACTTCTTATGAAGAAACCGAACCTGAGATTTTGAGGAGGAGCACACTCCAAGGTCCCACGTCAAGAGTGAATCCAATATTATATATTAGGCATTAACATTGGCCACATGTTTTTTGCTATCATATTAAAGTAAATATTAATTCAAATATTTAAAATAGTCATGAGCAACTCCAATCCAAATCAGACATGGCAAGATTAACAACGTTATCAATCTTCCGGACACAAAATTCGACTCACCTCCTTAACCCTAAATGGAGCTAACCAAGCCTATATGTACACTATTAGGTGACTACTTCGATACAACCCTAATCCACATTTGTCTTTCTGCATTGGAGAGTAGCAAAATCTATATACACCTCCCTGCAAATTCTAATTGGAACAATATACTATAACATTTCCCTATAAAAAAAATACGACATATAGACAATGTTTTTTTTTTTTTTTAACAAACTAAATTGGCCAATCAAAATTAACACTAGGAAGAATCAGTCTGAAACGTTAAGGAGGATCGCATTTCAAAGACTCAAATCAACACCACCGAACCAATCCAAGTCGGTTACACAATATAGAGATTTCTAACCCACACTTCCCGATCCGAAACAAGATAGTTGAATCACATTTATGCTTATACATCTATTTTATTTGCGTAGCTTCATAACAAAAGTTCATTGAAAGGTGGTGCTCAACAAAATGAAATGGCAATGTCCTCCAATATGAAAGGAATATCATGAAATTAATATGAAATATTTGATTGAGTTTATATTATTCAACAAGAAAGAACGTTAATGCTGCATTGTTTTCCAAATTCGATTCCCATCAAATTTCACCAAACCTAATCTACATTAATATTGCTTTACAAATATACACTTATTTCAAGTTCTCTGACTCATTCTAAAGGACAAATATTCCTTAATTATAGGATACCTAACATCAGGCATATATTCAAACTCTCTACATATAAGTTAATCATTTTATACCAAGAAACACGGGCAAAGTAAACAGCAAGAAACTTGTATCAAAAAAGAGTGTGAAAGAAGTGAGCTAAATTGAGCTCAATCTCCATGAAAAAGCAACCTCCACAATTATTGATATATTTTACTTATTTTTCGATTAAACTCTATCTCAAAGAATTAGAGAGTAAACAAAAATAACTACTAATTTATTTTTAATATTGATCAAATACTTTTTTGTGTGTTCTATTTTATTCCTCTCATCACAATTTTGTGTTAACTTCAGTTTCTATAAAAAAGATGATCTAATAATCCAAAGTTCGATCCGTAAATATAATGTATATTTGTTTGTTTAAATGTTTGCCACCGCAGCAGACATATTAACGGTTGCTAATCAGTATTGAAGACGCGTGGAGAGGTGTTTGAATTAGGGTGGGCCCCATCTAATGTATTTATGTTTTTCAATCAACAAGGCAAAGCTGGAAAAGTTTATATCTGTTGTCTTGGCCTTGTTTGTCTATATTTGCATGTTTTTCTTTTAATTCAAACTATTCCCGTTACTCTTAGACCTTTCTCCATCTCATTATTCTCCAACTTTTTTCCCTTACTTCCTTGTTATACGTATATGACATTGAACAAATCAAGACTTTTTTTTTGTTTGGATGAAGAATCAAGACTAGTACATTAAAAGTGACTACTACATTATGCATATTCTTTGAATTTTGCTATTCTCCAAACAGATTTTGCTCGCTCCCAACTGAAAAGACTATAATGCTCCTACCTGAGTTAAATCACGCTGCGTAAGTTAACTCATATAGAGATTCACGCAGAGATTAACAGTAACGTAACATGAGTAATTCACGCAAAATTAACACTAACGTGAGTTAACTCACGCAGGAGCATTTTCGAACGTTTGGTTGGAAATGAGCAAAATTCATGTTCTTTTTGAGTGGTAACATGTATATTATGCATGCAATGACTATTCGAGAAAACTACATTGAATAACAAAACTCTCCGTCGTAAAATTTAATATTGTTTGTATAAAGTGTGGTTCAAAATACTTTATAATATAAGTATTGTACTTATAAAATGTGGTTTACAGTACGGTTGAGTGATTTATAAGAAGGATAAAAATATCATTAAATTATACTAACTACTAATCTCGTGACAAATTTATCAAACAGCTGTCTTTTACTATTTGGAAAAGGTAATCAGTTTTGTTTACCATACTTCTTGGTAGGTTTTCTGAATTCTGCATACCAATATAGTTTCAATTTTTTTATTTAATTACTAATATAATACTATTAAGGAGAAGATGAGGAAACTTCAAGAGGAATGAGTTACATGCACCGAAAATATGAATTAGATTGACATTTTTTGTCAGGTAAATTAGTGGCTAGAAATTCACATTTATAAAGTGAATAAGTGGGGTGTCCGAGGTTTGACCCCCTCTACCCCTACATATATTATGCAATGTCTCTAGTCCCTACCAACTGAACTAAACACACAGACACTGAATTAGATTTACATTATTACATAATAATCATGCACAAAGTCAAAAGGAGAAGACAAAAAATATATATTTGATATGTAAAAGCATGTGTGATTAGTGTGAGGAACATTATACGGTGCGCATGGCATGGCATGGTATGAAAGAGCATCATGGCATCATATATATAGACACCAAGAAAATGGTTTATATGAATCCAATAGATTTAAGCACAAGTTGCAATATATTTTCATACATCCTATATATAGGATAGGAGTGTGAGTATCCTGTTTTCAAAGAGTGCACTCTTGAACAAAATAAGGTGAGAACATTGTGGTTCCTTTATATTTTGCACTATGTTCTGCTTATTATAATCACATTCATCATTCATTTGTTCTTAACAGTACTTTATTCATTACTTTATTGTTTGAGCATTATTTGTAAGTGAAATTTGGGATCCTTTTTCATGGTTTTAAATTTCTGTCACGACATTGCTCGTGTCGCGATTCTTGATATTCTGGAGAATAGTAGTTAACAGTAGTGTCAATAGCAGTCACATTGCAGTCGTACACATAAAAATTCTTGTTGCCCAGATCGTGGTTGCGAACATTTTTTTTTGTGTTCTTTTTGTAGCTAGAAGGGTACATTTAGCCAATGATGTATTGCTACGTACATATTGTACTTAATTAGATTTGATGTATATAGTCTAGTTGTTACTTGTTAGAGTTTCTTCATTGAAAAACCAAAACTACAAAGGTCAATGTTGTATTGCAGGTGTATATGTGTTACACTAGCATTGTACTTTTGATGAACAAAGTTCTTTGATTTTGATTGAAGAATGAGTGCATCTGAGGGATCAGCTGAGGGAGCAGCAGCAGTACATATTGTTCATTTTAGTGTTCCTGTGGAAGAAGTTACATCTTCATTGGAGTTAAACAAGGTTGATTATGCAAAAGAGAGAACAAAATCACTTCATGCCCGTTATTATTTTGGCATTATATTCTTGATAATGAATCTTGTTGCATGGTTTTTCCGTGATTATGGACAAAGTGTTCTACCTTGGATTCGTTGTAAGTCTATTTTCAATGCTTTTCTAATTTGAGACACTAGCATTTTTGTTTCCATCAGATTCGATTAACTGTGGTTGTGATTGCGGTTATGCTGCAAACCTTGGTAGTGTAGCAGAATTCAGACAATTGCGGCCGCAATTGCTGTTGTGATGCCTTCGAAGACACCTTTAAAACTTTTTATATTGTAGCACCAATTTAGAACTGTGATTTTCATAATCTTCACCGTGAAACCAAACACACATCTAATTAATCTAGCTTCTGTCTCTTTGCTTATAAGAATGCTAAGATTAGTCATTGGTAACTTTGTATCCTTTTCTCTATTTACAGATATCAAAGTTTGTGGAAATGAAGGAGATGGTTGTGTTCATTCATTGGGGGTTCTCCGTGTGAGTTTAGGATGCTTTGTATCCTTCAATTATGCCACATGCTTCATGAGGAATTATTGAACGTATATGAAGTATTGACACAAACACGGACACCAAACATGTTACTGGTATTTATATACACAGACACCGGTAATAATATGAAAAATGGAAGTAATTTAATGCAAGTACATGTGTCAGTGTCGTGTGTCGTGTCTGACATTGAACATAGCTTCAATCTAAAGTGTCGAGGTGCGACATAGTCATATATTGCCCACAGCCACAAGATCTCTACATGTAACCCTGTTATTGAAAGCAATTGTTATCAATAAACTTATATTCTGAAAATTTTGTCATGAGAATTATGTTCCTTAACAATGAAGTCAGATATTTTTCTTAGTCATGTTTCTCAGCACAGTAAAAACAAGGAAATTATGTGAAGGTAGAAATTCATGGCATTCTAGATGGTGGGAATTCAAGGCTATTTTATTGCTTTTATCAATGGCAGTACCATTCTTCATCCCTTCACAATTTGTACAAATATATGGTTGGTCTCTATTTTTTCTCTTAATTTTGATAGTTGCAATGTAGTGAGAAAAGAGAGATCAATGAGAAAGTATATTTCTAGCTCAATGCATTAGGGTCTTAGTTATAGTTGGTCATTTGTGTTATGAGAAACAGTTCTTAAATTTAAGTGTGTGGCACCAAAATTAAGAAGTTCTCGTAGAAATTATTCATTTGAAAAGCTATGTTTTTGCAGGTGAGATAGCTCGTATTGGTGCAGGGTAAGTTTCTCCTTCTTGTTTAAGTTTCATTCACTTCAAGCTATGGTTGAAGTCGAAGATATCCAGCTAACTATCGTGGTTGACAGGATTTTTCTTCTTCTACAACTTGTGAGTGTGATCCATTTTATCATTTGGTGGAATAAGTATTGGACTCCACCAGACGAAGAAACGAAAGAGAGGTACGTATTATTATTGCTTCAAATATTATTTCGGTACTTAATAAGTAGATTTTTTAAAGACTTACTTAGCTTTATGATTATTTCAAAAGATTTTCTGCATTGCATGGTTCAAGATTTTTGGGATATGAAGAAATCATTCAGGATCTACATTATATGCTAAGCTGAAACAGTATAAAAATTGTTTTCCTAATGTTTGTCACAATAGATTGATTTTATTTGCTATCTGTACATTATAGAAATCAGCAAAGCAAATTCACACTGTAAGATTTATCTGAAATGACAAATTTCAGTATCAACTTAAACTTAAAGCTTACGAAAATGTCTGCATTTTGTTATATTAACATCTTATTGACTTGATACAGGTGCTCCTTTGGACTACTAGTGTCAACATTGTTTTACATTGGTGCTATATGTGGGATTGTGTATATGTACAGATCATATGCTTCAAGAGCTTCATGTTCTCTCAATATATTTTTCATCGCATGGACCGCAATTCTTCTTGCTGCAATTCTGATCATATCCTTAAATTCAAAGGTACGCTTTACACTTTACATTGACATGAAAAATTCTGATTTTTCATCCCTTCTATTTTTTCTTAATTATTGTAGGTTCATAGAGGTCTTTTATCCTCAGGAATTATGGCTTCTTACATTGTTTTCTTATGTTGGTGTGCAATCAGAAGGTACAGTTCCTTCATCCTAGTCTCCTTTTAATAAGTTGTAGTCAACATAATGTTAGATTTGAATATGATTCGTATTTGACCATTTCACACAGATTAAGAAAAAAATGATAATTGAAAGAAAGAAAATGGTGCAAAGTAAAGAATAATAATTTGCGAGTGGTGTAAATTGTATTAATTAGAAGGTACAATTAGAAAAAGTAACTAAAGTTACATTGTAAATCAAAAGTGACTATTTTTAGGACAAATATTTTTTACAAATGTGACGGTTATTATGAGACAAAGAGCGTAACACTTTGCTTTGACTATGATAACAACTTCTCATGTTAATATTTGTAATATATTGTATTTTGTGTATTCTAATTTGATTCACTGTCAACTTAAAATCATCATGGAATTTCAGTGAACCTGCCACCATAAGATGTGAGACAAATAACCAAGAAAAAGGAAATAGTGGTTGGATAACTATACTTGTAAGTTTTTCAATCTGTTTTGCTTCCACAACAAGGTCATACACAATATTCCATATGAATTAGAATGTATCCATAATCTCATACTATAATAGTCTCTTCTCTGTTAACAGGGCTTCCTTATTGCCATATTTGCAATTGTTTTGGCTGCCTTTTCCACTGGCATTGATTCCAAATGCTTTCAGGTGAATCACTAATTTCAGAAATTTTGTCTTCTTGCTTCAAATTCCCATTTAACGCATGTAAAATATATGAAAATCATAGTCTTTAAAGTAGATAAAAATAATACTCTTTAAAGTATGTAACATATAGTCTTTGAAGTATATGAAAGTAATAGTCATTAAAGTGTGTGATGCTAAAATTTTATATTCATCAGTCCCCTACATGTTGAAATAATTAGCTTTTGTCCTTAACAGTTTTCTAAAAATAAAGTTGAAAATGAAGATGATATTCCCTACAGCTATGGATTTTTCCACATGGTGTTTTCCTTGGGAGCAATGTACTTTGCAATGTTATTCATCAGTTGGGATCTGAATAACTCAGCTAGAAAGTAAGGAACCTAATTTATGACATGATTGCTTTAAGGTGTGATGATTTTTTATGCCTTATAGTATCTTATCTTGAATAATGCACATTTCATACCATTAGGTGGAGCATTGATGTTGGCTGGATAAGTACATGGGTGAAGGTTCTCAATGAGTGGTTTGCTGCAACTATTTACAGTAAGAGAATAATTATTTACTTTACATGAACTTAGTTTATTTTCCCCTTTATTTCAATAGCTTTGACCTTGATCTTGTTGGTCCTAATAAGACATTCTTTATGCTTGAAATTAGGTTTAATTATTACACATGTCCCAAAACCTTGAAATATTCAAATAGTTAAGTGTACTATAGAGTAATCAAATATTAAAATTGTACATGATAATGCACCCACCCCTAACTCATTTGTATTGTTTTGTTTATATTTGATTTAAACAGTATGGATGTTGATTTCCCCAATTGTGAGGCAGAACAAAGTTATGGATAATGATACAACTATCCAAGGCAGAGCTGACTCAGTTGATGCATGATTGACAATGGAAGACTCATCAATATTCTCCTCCTTTTAATTTTTTGCTACTCCTTAAAATCATTTTACGCTTCAAATACTAATCAATCTTCGGTGGTTGAAAGGCAAAGTTCATTGTTAATGAAATTAAGTGATGATTTTTATGTTCCAGATTAATAGGTCCTTAGGTCCGATACCGATTTTATTTTTAAAAACTGATGATATATTTTCAAAGCGTGTTTCCACCTCTCTTTTTCCTTGTAGTTACTAACATTTAACACTATTTAAATCCAAATCATGGTCATTATCTTTAAATGTGAACCACATTGACTGAAGAATGGTCTGTCCAGTGAAGATCAGAGATAGGTGGTGGTGAATCTTCGAGGACTATGAATGTTGTCGCGGTGGTCTAGGGTACTCCAGTGAGGAGAAGATCAAGCTTCGTCGTTGGAGGAGAGCGGTGTATGTAGACACGTTAACACTTCAACCTCAAGTTAGCGTATAAAGAGGTGGTTTATGTTCAAAAGTTAGGTAAATGAAAGTGTACCTGAACGTGACGCGGAGTCACACTTATATAGTTGTGGAGAGTGTTAACCACCTCTGGGCTTCGTGGCGTGAATCTTGGAGGCCGTTAGAGATCACCTGAACACTAGGATTGATTCTGGCGCACTCCTATGAGGTGACACACACACATGGCTTAACGTGCACCTTCATGGCGCTTCTCTATGTGGAGGAGGGTCTTAGCTATGTTGGGCCACTTCGTTGGGCTCGTCTCATTGGGCTTTTTACCGGTCTGGACAATTGCTCCCCAAGTCATTACTGTCTTTAAGACGCAATGGACTTGTGTTTAGGGTATTCTCGATGACGGTACCTCTTGTGTCACAAGCTTGTAATGTTAAAGATGTCCTAGACTCATCTCGTGCACAATACGTCCATGCCCTTGTGATCTTCTTGTCGTTTTGTGTCGCGCACGTTGGTTTTGTGCAACGCTTATGGACCACATATGTATTGTGAATGAGATTAGTTGACATTTAGGGTGATGTAACTTGAAGGGTTCTGATAAGACATCCCTTCAGTTTCTGTCACCTTCGTGTATTGCACACGTCTTGAACCTGAAGGTCACGCCCCCAGTACTCAAGTGTTTTTCAAATTTCGAGGGTACCCTCAACCGTTGGATCACACCTTTCGAATTCCATCCAATCTAGGTCTTTGATTTAACTTTTTTCAAAGCCTATAAAAGGGGAAATTCTTCGTCAAACTTAGTTACATTCAACAAGAAATCGTCTTTCATTTTCCTCAATATTTGAGATTCCTTCCTTAATTTTCGGCGTTTTCTGGGATTTCCTCCAAAATTTCCAGAGTTTACCCCAATTATTTTTATCAACAATCAAATTTTGGTTATGGCCTTTATAATTCTTAACAGACAACAAAAAGTAGCCACTGTTCATATCATACACAATTTGAGCAAGAGTCGTTGTGACAAAAAAAATAAAAATAATAGTTAAATATATTTTTAGTCTATTAAATTTTAAAAAAAATCATCTTACACAACTCATTATGAGTTGATTTACCATACAAGCTTCAGCTTGTGCCATATCAGTTCCAGTTGACAATGACAATAGTATTTTTTTGGTTTGTGTTGTTTGAACATCTATTTATTTCATAATTTATGTGACAATCATATTTTTTCAAAGTAAGAAAAACCAAACAATATAGAGAGAAAGAAAAAATGTAACGTGAATATGAAAGAGAAAGTTGTCACAAAAGTTGTTATAAAATCGTTGTACAAATATCATTTCTCTATATTTCTTAGTGATCAGATGAACATTTAAACTTCATTAGCACTCAAAATGTTACACCACATGCCAGTGTTACATAAAAAAGAAAAACTTTGTTCATAATATTAATAGTGTGTCTCATGAAAAAGGGTCATCTAATTTGCTTAAGGCACAACTAATCAACTAAATAATTTTCTGTTAATTTTAACAACTTCATTAGCACCACCACTTATGTCCCTCAACCACTCCAACACACATTGCATTCACCACTATAAATGACTCGTTAATTTTAATCATCCAAATTAACAGCAATTATCTTCTCCATTAGTGCCAAAAAAACATTTTAATTAGTCTCAACAAGATGTATTTACCATCACAAACAAAATTACTTTCTAAACCAATATTGTTTGTTACCATTGCAATGATGGCAATAGCAACAAACGTAACAGCTATTGATCCAATTGCAGCCACAGGAAAAGAACCAATCATTGAGTTGTTCATGCATGACATTCTTGGTGGCAGTAACCCAACGGCTCGACCAGTGACCGGTTTACTCGGCAACATATATAGTGGTCAAGTACCCTTTGCAACCCCAGTTGGATTCAACATTCCAAGTGATAGTATGCCAGTCCCTAATGCAAATGGTGCTAATCCTACTGTTAATGGTGTTACTGGTATCCCTTTAGGAACTGGTTTAGCTGGTACTTCCTTTGCACCAAATAACAACAATAACAATCAAAACAATGTTCAGTTAACGTTAGGACCTGATGGACTTGGATTAGGATTTGGTACAATTACTGTTATTGATGATATATTAACATCTCAACCTGAGTTAGGGTCACAAATTGTTGGAAAAAGTCAGGGGGTGTATGTAGCAAGTTCAGCTGATGGGAGTAGACAGATGATGGTTTTTACAGCACTTTTTGAAGGAGGGGAGTATGGTGATAGTTTGAATTTTTATGGTTTGTATAAGATCGGAAGTACTATGTCGCGATTATCGGTTGTAGGAGGGACGGGGAAGTTTAAGTATGCAAAAGGGTTTGCTGAACTGAGACCTCTTATTCCACCTGGACAGGTTGCTACTGATGGTGCTGAGACTTTGTTGAGGATTACTGTTCATTTGAAGTATTGATGAGTAGTGTTGTTGTATTGTGGTGTGTGTGAAAGGATATGAGAAAATGTTTAATTATTGATGATTATCATCATATTGGTCTTTTTATGTTGATAGTTTGATTGCAGAATGTATTTGAAATCTTATGAAAATACCATGTATTGAGTTTTTCATTATGAAAACTTCGCTTTGGTAATTGATAAATTGTGATATTAACAATTGATTGAGTTTATTGTTTATTAAATGATTCCGAGTTTTTGTGATAACGCATGATGCCAGTAATTATTTTTTAGAAATGCTCAGAGTATTTGAACTCACAACCCTTTATGTGTGATTCCTGTTAAATGTTTGATATTGTTTGGAAAAATTTATTCTTCAATTCAGGTATAACTGCAATGGGAAAAAAAGGATAACATATGAATGAAATACAAAGATCTTTATAATAAGAGTACCAAATAAGCATTTAATCACTTCAATGCAGCACCTCTGACAAAAGTTTTAAATGGTTAAGATCTCACCATCGAGGATGATCTTATACCATCCAATGCAATATAAACAGAAAAAGAGAATCATTCTGCGAGACAATATAAGTTTGCATTACACAACTTTGGGACAAGTCAGCTAAGATACAGGACTAAGGTGACTAGTTCTGATGCATAAACCTCTAAAATACATTCTTTCAAAAAAAAAAAAAAACCTATAAGGTACATATTTGAAAAACTAGTGCAGAGATTATATGCATATGCATATTTTCTTGCTCCTTGATGCATACTAATTTCATAGTATATTAATTTCTCACATGAAAATATTAATAAAAAATTTCCTTATTAACAAAAAAAAAAGTTCCTTTAGGCAAATTATTTGAGTGATTCAAATGTTTTTGTTTCCACGAACCTTAATTAGTTTGTGTAACCAACCTCACCTAATGAATTTAAGAATGGATTTTATTATTTTGCTTTATATACTCGAGTTAATCGGTATAACAATGGTATAATATTATAATCATGATCTCACACACGTGGATAAACGAAGGGGGATACATTTTACTAGCTTTTCATCATAAAGAAATCCTACTACCTGAAATAATAAGATGAACTTTTTTAATTAAATAAAGCTCAAAGATTTCTTTTACAATTTGCCTTACCACATAAAACTTGAATTGAAAACCTTCAAATGGCTTAACAAAAGATAACAATAAACAGTAAATGATATTTGAAAATACAAACATGATATTTTGGTTCATTTTTCATTCAGTTTCTCCCCCTCTTTGAGGGTCAACTAGCTATTGACTTGATATTTTGGTTTAGTTGTTGTACTTGCACCACCTCTCATGAGTCTGACTTGTCATAAAAAAAGGTGACAGTGACACAGCAAACAATGTTTTTCCGATGAATTTCAACACAGAACCTCATTGAGTTATATACTATACCTAGCTATACTTGAGTAAAATAGTATATTTTTAAAAATAGAATTGGGATAAGTTTATATGAATTCTAGTGTATCTTCCATTACATCTCAACAACGCCACTAATCAGAAATATTGACTACAACTTTGGCAAAATGTGATCTACTTTCCTGTTAATTTCAACAACTTCAGTATGATCCATGTCTCACAACCACTCCAACACACTCTTCATTCCTTCTTATATAATACCAAGACTTGCATTTCAATCCACTCATCCAAACAAATATTCATTACCACAAAGAAATACTAGTATCTGTATCTGAAAAACTTGGAACAATATGGCTATGGGATTCCTAACTATATCTCCCTTGCTAATGTTGGTTGCTTTTTCTTATTTAACAATGTCTATAACAGCAGTTGACCCGATTGCAGCCACAGGGAAAGAACCAATCATTGAGCTGTTCATGCATGACATTCTTGGTGGAAGTAACCCAACGGCTCGACCAGTAACGGGTTTGTTGGGCAACATATACAGTGGCCAAGTGCCCTTTGCTACACCAATAGGATTCAACACTCCACAAGGTGGTATTCCCATCCCTAATGCAAATGGTGCTATTCCCACTGTCAATGGCGTTACTGGTATCCCATTAGGAACTGGTTTGGCGGGTACTTCCTTTGCACCAAACAACAACAATCAAAACAATGCTCAGGTGCAGTTAGGACCTGATGGACTTGGACTAGGATTTGGTACAATTACTGTAATTGATGATATCCTAACATCTCAACCTGAATTAGGTTCTCAAATGGTTGGGAAAGCTCAAGGTGTTTATGTGGCCAGTTCAGCAGATGGGCGTAGACAGATGATGGTATTCACAGCCTTGTTTGAAGGAGGGGAATATGGAGATAGCTTGAACTTTTATGGTTTGTATAAGATAGGAAGTACCATGTCGCGATTATCAGTAATAGGGGGTACAGGAAAGTTCAAAAATGCCAGGGGGTTTGCAGAACTGAGACCTCTTATCCCACCAGGACAGATTGCCACTGATGGTGCTGAGACATTGCTGAGGATGAGTGTCCATTTGAAATACTAGTACTGTGCTGTAGAAATGGAAAAGCGACCGAGTGAGTTTTAATTACAGATGACAATGAGATTGGTCTTGTATGCTGTCAAGTTTGATTGAAAAATTGTATTTGATATCTTATTTGTAATCCCATGAAACAATATATGGTGATTTGTATTTTTGTGTTAAAAAAAAGGGTATTTGTAGCTACTGCTTACTTAGTGCCATTTAATCAATCTGAAGATGAATTTTTATCGAAAAATGCCTCAGATTACATGTTATGCATTAAAAAGAAAAAATATCAAACAAGTCACAGGCATCATAAGTGGTGAAACATTAGCTATTATAGCACCTGAACAAGAATGAAAAAGGGAAAAAAAAACATGACGGAACAATATCACATAAGTCTATGAAACAAAAACCCAAACAAATAAAAAGTTTACTGCATAATGCATAAGAAGCATGACATGTAAGAAAATGTTATTCATTGCCTCATATATACTTAACTTGACAGATCTTCCACGTGATAAGCAATATCACAACCTCAACAGTTCAGGAACAACTTTCAACAAATCAATTTCTATGCATCACAGACATTATAAGGAATTAACTTTCAAAATACGGTTAACGATGACCAAAATAAGTTGGGAGGACAAAAAAACTATACCATTCTTTCTAGCGAAGGCAATACTAGTTAAACAGTGAGATATTTTAAAGCTGAACATCCTGTCATTACTAGCAAGTTATTACTGACAAAAAATGCAAAAGATCTTCGCTGTCACTAAGGATCCATCTTCAACTGATGGATACCAAAAATAGACAACTATGAGCTATATAGATAAAAATGTAATAATATTACCGATTTGCAAGAGCTACATGTGGATCTTCAGATTTCAACACAAGCTAGTGATATTAACATGAGATTGCAAGGTCGCTTCATCAAGACCGT
>Ga0228711_1005068_pt1 | contig 20097 bp, 15 predicted proteins | sample MedpolnodulmetaG_2_FD_177996 | JGI IMG/M metagenome (GOLD analysis project Ga0228711, IMG submission 177996) | Root nodule microbial communities from Medicago polymorpha collected in Santa Monica, California, United States - brown nodules | ecosystem: Host-associated > Plants > Roots > Nodule... | reverse complement strand
ATATATGAAAAAAGGGAGAAAATGATATTTAGGGCGTGTTTGGTTTATAAGAGAAGTTGTGAAGAGAGAAGTATGTAAGAGAGAGTATAAGAAGACATAAATAGGTGAGAAATAGAGTAGATTACCTGTTGTTTGGTATAAGAGATAAATGAGAGAAATAGAAGAAAGAAGTGTGTTAAAATTTTAAAAAGACCAAAATATCCTTGTATCAAAAGCATTAATATACAGTTTTATTATATTTGAATTAATTTCTTATAAAAATTGACATAATTTTTTCACTAATTTAATTAAGAAATTAAGTTTTTTTTTTTACAAACAAATTAAATAACTTATTTACTTAATTAAATATTTTTAAAATATTGTAATTTAGTCGGTTAAACTATTTCATCAGTTAACTAAATTGTAGTTTGATATTATTATGATAAAAGGGATCAAAGAGGTAAAGGCAGAGTTGTGTTTTGGTTTCTTTTTTGACCTGCTTTCATTCTTGGCCTACTACAACACAAAACTTGAAAATAGTACAGTAGTTCTAGGCTTGGCAGACTAAAAATCTTAATACTAACTATGGCTAAACTATGGTTTTAAAAAATATAGGAAAAAATATATATTTTTTTTGGTGTTGTCCACGATTCGAACCCCTGACCTTGCAAATATAAGAAAAATAGATATCTCATTCTTATACTTTAGAGTATAAATATGTGGATGTTAGGACTAAGGAAAAGTACATAAAAGAAATAATTAAATCTTTTATTTTCTATGGGTTGATTTTAAAAAAAACAAATACTTTAGAGTATAAATATGTGGATGTGAGGACTAAGGAAAAGTACATAAAAGAAATAATTAAATCTTTTATTTTCTACGGGGGTTGATTTAAAAAAAAAAACAAATATTTTTAATGAGTTAGAAAGATCTTTTTTGATCAACACATTATCAAGGTAAATCATCATATGTGCTAAAGGTCCAAGTTATGTCTGAACATGATGATCCTCTACTGGTTAGTGTCAACAAACTCAAAGTTCAACAATATGACCAAGTAACCCTCTAGATTATTGATACAAGAAATATAAACACAATCATCTAGATATCCCTACTATGTTGACATTATAGATTCACTACTTATCATATGTACCACTCAAAAAATATTAAAATAATAATTGAAAAAGAGTTTTGGGGGTAGAACAAATATAAATATAAGGAAACCAAGTAGACAAATACCAACTGCATCATTAAAAAAGTATTGTGCATCCAAAGTACCAACAAACATATCTAAGTAATGCTATAAAAAACAAGTTATGAAAACTGATACATAAAACAAGACACATACGCTGCATTGAACATTTAAAAATAAAAGACCCATCAACGATCTTGAAGGTAACACAATGAAGTATTATTCATTCCTACTTTTCCTCAACAAAGCTTGGATGATCTTGTTGTATAGAATAGAGAAACAACGTAAAGTTATAGTAATTACAACTTTTTTTAACACTATTTATTGAAAATAAGGAGTTAGATGACATAAAAGAACTTCAGGAATCTATTGAAAATTGATACACATTCTAATACTTTTTAATATTAATGAAGGTATGTTCGTATTAGGTTTAGAGCATCAATTTATTAATTATTTGAATAGGTAATATCAATTTAGTCGTAATACAAATTTAGTTAAATCACAATACTATTTAAAACCAACTTAGAAATTATGGAATTACCTTCAGTTGGAAGATGGAAGAAACACCCTTACTAGTTGTTTCGATTTAACCTTTTCCTCACATGTTGGGCATTTACCATGTGAAGAAGTTATTGCAGCTTTGATGCAGTTCTTGCAAAAAGCATGAGCACACCTTCATGAAATCCTCTGGTATTTGCAAGAAGTGCATCAAAGTTGCAATAACTTCTTCACATGATAAATGTCCAACATGTGGGGAAAAGGTTAAATCAAAACAACTAGTAAGAGTGTTTCTTCCATCTTCCAACCGAAAGTAATTCCATAATTTATAAGTTATTGATTTAACTAAATTTGTATTACGACTAAATTGATATTACCTATTCAAATAATTAATAAATTGATGCTCTAAACCTAATACGAACATACCTTCATTAATATTAAAAAGTATTAGAATGTGTATCAATTTTCAATAGATTCCTGAAGTTCTTTTATGTCATTTAACTCCTTATTAGTGTTAGAAAAAGTTGTAATTACTGTAACCTTATGTTGTTTCTCTTTTTCTATACAACAGGATCATCCAAGCTTTGTTGAGGAAAGTAGGAATGACTATACTTCATTGTGCTACCTTCAAGATCGTTGATGGGTTCTTTTATTTTTAAATGTTCAATGTAGTGTATGTGTAGTGTCATATGTATCAGTTTTCATAACTTGTAGCATTAATTAGATATGTTTGTTGGTACTTTGGATGCACAGTACTTTTTTAATAATGCAGTTGGTGTTTGTCCACTTCGCTTCCTTAGATTTTGTTCTACCCCCTAAACTCTTTTTCAATTATTGTTTTAGTTTTTTTTAGTGGTACATATGATAAGTAGTGAATCTATAATGTCAACATAGTAGGGATGTCTATCATTCCATGTGATGCTTTTGCACTCTATTTGCTTTAAAAAAATGTTCTTAGATTTAATTTGATTCGTCTATTCAAATAAGAACATATCCTTTTTCTTTTATGTGCAATATCTTGAACACCTACACTGATTCTTCTTCAAAATAATGACTTTTAAAACAATGGACAAAAAATAAACCATTCAAGAAGTTTTGGTAGTTTCTCTTTTTCACAAATAGAGAAATACTACATTTTTGGATTATAAGACAAGAGATATTCGTTGAAAGGATTAGTATGACCATCGTACAAGTGTTTGTTGTATCTCTTTTTTCGTGAAGTGATCTCCTTATAGAAAAGAATTTTTAGAGAATCACTACGTTATAGAAAAGAATTCTTATAGTGATCTCCTTAAGTAATGTGTGATCTCCAGTATCGAATATAGATGATTGTTTTGATATTTCTTGTATCAATAATCTAGAGGATTAGTTGGTCATATTGTTGAACTTTGAGTTTCTTGACACTAACCAATAGAGGATCATCATGTTCATACATAGCTTGGACCTTTAGCACATATGATGATTTACGTTGATAATGTGTTAAAGAAGTTGGGTATAAATTTTTTAATGAGTTTAAGGTAAAAATGACAAATATAGAAGGCGCTCCACGACTAATAAAAGGAATAGAGCAATTTCTAGAGAAGTTCACCGCACACAAGGTTCTGTTAGTGGTGCAACCCACGCGAGATATATATATATATATATATATATATATATTTAATTAATCAAGTTATGTAATTAATTAACTTTTTGTTATAAATTAGGCAAAAGATCTTGGAAGAGATCCATGCGTAGCCGAACTTCATAGAGAAAACCATATTATACATGGTACAGATGTCTACGTCGATGATCGCTCCTATAATACACAGGTGAATTTCTACTTTAATATTTTAAAATTATTTTTTAAGATTTTTGTTGTAAATTTTGAGTATAGTTCAAAAGTTTCAAATATTATGTGCCATATTTTTAAGGCTTAATAGCAGTTTTAGCCCCCCTATGTTTCAAAAAGTTGCGATTTTGGTCCCCTAACAAAATAAAATACAAAACCGCCCCTAAGTATTGCCCCTTTTCAGTTTTGGCCCCCCAGACCAATTTTGACCAAGTCAAAGCTGACGTTGACGCCGTGTGTGTAATTTTTTATTTTTTTAATTATTAAAAAATTTTAAATTTTTTTATTTTATTTTTTTAGTTAAAAAAATAAAATAAAAATTAGAATTTTTTGATTAAAAAAATAATAATAATTACACACGTGGCGTCCACGTGTGCATTGACTTGGTCAAAATTGGTTTAGGGGGCCAAAACTGCAAAAGGGGCAATACTTAGGTGGTAGTTTTGTATTTTATTTTGTTAGGGGCCAAAATTGCAACTTCTTGAAACATAGAGAGCCAAAACTGCTATTAAGCCTATTTTTAATTGAGAAATATAAAAAAAATATTTTAATAAAAATTTTAAAATATTTGATTTGGTTTTGGAGACATATCTTTAATTCCAAATTTTTGTATTGATGTCTCTTGAATGTGGCAATAATAGTACCTAGTCAAAAATTATAAAGTATAGATGTCTCTTGAATGTCTCTTATATCAGAAATATTCATCTCTAGTGGTAGCAGTCTGCCCTATTATCATGCTTTTTCACGGGTTACATAAACGTTGTTTTTCCTTTATTTTGGTAAATTAGTTTAACCAGCAACATGTTTTATTTTGTATATAACAAAGAAGATTTTTCACACACGTATGGGAGAGTGAAAAAAGAAAGGACTCCTTCTCTTAAGCTTCAAGATATACTTTTAACAGTTTTTTTTAGTTTAATACACAACTTTGGGTTTCATCTTTCTGAAATATTTTGTCTTGTCAATTATGTATCCTTGGTTTTAAACCAAAAAGAGCCTGTTGAATCCTGGGGGATTTGCGCTTATGAGGCGGATAAATCCTTAAGGACAGTGCGGTCAGCACGCCTCAGGTTATATACCGGTTTACTATTGTGTAGGTTTCATATGAATTGTCACTAGAGGATATTGATGATCGAATGCCAAGTCCTACAATAATATATAGCAAAGATAAGTTTACTTGATATCGCTCTTGTTTATTCTCTTTAATATTTAATTATTTCTCATTTTTATATTTTGATTATTATTTGGATATAATTTTATGTCAATATTTTACAACAATTTTAATCCACCAACTGTTGGTGCTGAAATCCTCGGGAGTGTCTAATGAGATAGGCACTGAAGTTTTGGTGCGGTTTTGGTGTCGAATGCTGCCTGCTTTTGCCTTGCTGGTTGCTAATTTTTGCAGCAGGAACTTTGGCAGCAAGGTTGTGTCTGTGGTTGTGTGTTGTGTGCGCTACAGGGGGCTGGGGGATTTTGTTCTTTTTCCTAGTACGTGTGGTGTTGTTAATTTTCATTTTGGGTGGCCCTGTAATGCTCACACGCTGGGGTGTTTGTTTGTTTCCTATCACCATCTTTCTTATCTTAAGAAGTTGGTTTTCTGGACAGAATTGGTTCGAAATCTCAGCTGGGGTTGTTTTTGTCTTTGAAAATTCGGTGGGAGTCCTTTTGTAACAATGATGGGAGGTTTAGGGTTTGGGTTTGTGAAATGGTTGTCCGGCTGTATGTTGTTAACGCATCTGTTAGCAGTTAGCAGCAGTGCTGTTTTTTGGTTGGTTTCCTGCGGCTTTCGGATAGTGGGGTAGTGAGGCAGCGGTATGCATATGTATTATCCGGTTCAGCTCGGTTCGCTGCAACTATGTATATTCCGGCCTCATTATTAACTAGGAAGTTATGGGTGTTTGGTTTTGTAGGTGTTCTGTATATATGCGGCGCCGGTTGTTTGTATTTTTCAATTTTTTTCCGCGAGTGTCTATGCTTCTTGCATTTACTCGACGAGAATTATTATTTATGTATATTTGACTTGACTATATTTATTGTTTATGCATACATATAGATTTTCGAGAGGAGGTACGACTATTCTTGGAACAGTCACAAGAATATTCTACCTATGAAGAATTGCCTCTTGCGATCAAGATGGAACTTTGGAGGAAGGTATCAGGACCTGGGTAAATGCATAAGTGGTATGGTCTTGGTTGGTACGCCCCACTCATGGAGCATGGATCTCTATTCAATGAGCCTTCACCCAGAGAAGGGTCCTCATCTAGCCATGAAATGTGTTGCCTCCTCATGTGATTGCCCAGATAGAACAATTGAAACAGGAGTTACAGGCTCGTAAGCTAATGGAGCAAGAGTTGCGGGACAGGATGGAACGAGACGTTGAACAACATATAGCATTTCAAGAATGCGTTGATTGATGGTTTGCGGAATTGATCGCAAGCACATCACAATCGCTACCGACTGTTGTAGAAGATGGTTCACAAGAGTCCGGCAATCCCAACACTGAGGAGGATGAAAGTGATGATTGAGATTTATGTAGTAAAATTTGAATATTTTTATTTATCGTGCACTATAAATTAGGATATGTTGACTACTTTATTTAAATGTGATGGTTTGGATATTTTTGTTTGTATGAGTCAATTGATGATTATCATTATTTTATGTTTATTTGGGCATGTTATTATTTTTAGCGGAATTTTCAAATTTTTTGGCACAATTCAAAAAAAAAATGGCGCAATTTTTAAATTTAAATTTTTTGGCGCAATTTTGAATTTCAAAATATTTTAAATTGAATTTCTAATTTTATTATTAATTGTTTCAAAATATTTTAAATTGAATTTCTAATTTTATTTTTAATTTAGTAGTTTCCTAGGAAAGCATATGTCACATCGATCTGAACTGTGTCAGTTTTGACAGTTTTTTGCAGGAATGTTTCCTAGCAAACTTTCCTAGGAGTTTCCTAGCTAACCGTCTGACATAGCTTTCCTCGGTAACTCATCGGAGATTCATAGGAACAGGAAGTGTTTTCTCGGAAATTTCCTAGGAAAGCCTGCATACCTAGGAATTTCACATCTTTTCCTAGGAAATATTTCCTAGCTAACTTCAAGGTTTCCTGTTGGGGAAAAAGACATCAAGATCCCTTGAGGTAAATTTAAATTTGGTTCCTTTTATACCCCATGATGATTCTTTTTACCCACGGTAAAAAGATTTTGGGAGTAAAAGGAAGCAAACCTAATTTTACCTCAAGGGATGATGTCTTTTTCTCCAACTCAACCGACCACTATTTCCCCCAAGAGCTACTACTATATACCTAAAGGGGTATAAAGAGCCTAGAGACTATAAAAGCAAAATAGAAGAGAAAGAGAGGGAGAGAGTGAGGAGGGGGAGAAAGTGATATGGTGTGAGGAATTAGGGAAGTATGGAGGTGTATTTATAGGTGGGAATGGTAGTATAGGTTATAAACACCATTAATGTGGTAAAAAAGATGTGTATAATGGGTTAAAAACGTGTAAATTGAATGTTGAAAACCTGACCAAAGTGGAAAACAAACGTTTATTCTTCAGCTCTGACCACATGCCAGTGGTGCGCGACTTAAGTCACACAGAGCTTATAAGGTGCGTGAGTTAAGTCACGCTGCATGACTTAACTCACGCAGGGGTATATTTGGAAAACATGCTGGGCGTGAGCAAAATGTGCTAGGGGAATAGGGGAAGAGCAGAAATCCTAGGTTTTATATATAGTCTCTTATAAACTTTTGTAATATTACGCTATTGTTAATAATATTGAAACCCTAACCATCATTATTTTTAGGGTTAAATAAGTTTTTCGTCCTTATAAATATAGCGAATTTTGATTTTAGTCCCTAAGAAATTAAACTGAATGTTTTCATCCTCACAAATTTTTTTATTTTGTTTTTCATCCTTAATGGCCATTTTATGTTCATATAAATGGAAAAATTATAACTCTTTTATGTTCAAATTGTATCCATGTTATGTCCGTTTATTATATTCGACATTTATATATTCATATTATGTTCAAAAAATGTCAAAAACACGTTAAAATTATATCCATTAAGGACGAAAAACAAAATAAATTTTTTTATGAGGATGAAAACATTCAGTTTAATTTTATAGGGACTAAAATCAAAATTCGTTATATTTATAGGGACGAAAAATTTATTTAACCCTTACTTTTATCTTTGATTGGGTATATTGTAAACACCAACTTCCACGAAAACAAAAGAAGTGAAAAAACAGAATTATTATTGAATTATGTCTTTAGTTTACCAAAGCATATTTCACATTTTATCTACTTCAGACATGAGGGATTTTTGTTCAAAGGAAAAACCTTATGTATTCCTCAGTGCTCTCTACGTGAAGCCATTAATTGGGAAGCCCATGATGGAGGATTAGCAGGTCATTTTGGGCGAGATAAAACTGTTGCTTTAGTGAAAGAGAATTTTTATTGGCCAAGACATGAAAGAGATGTCTACAAACATATTCAAAGATGTCGAGTCTGCCATTTGGCCAAGGCCAAAAGCCAAAACACTGGTTTTTATATGCCACTCCCTGTTCCAGAAGCACCTTGGGACGATGTTAGCATGGACTTTGTCCTTGGATTGCCTCAGACTCAACACCAGAAGGATTTTGTGATGGTAGTTGTGGATAGATTTTCAAAGATGGCTCATTTTATCCCATGCCAGAAGACTAAAGATGTCGTTCAAGTTGTTGACTTATACTTTAAGGAAATTGTTCATCTTCATGGAATTCCAAAAACCATCACTTCTGATAGGGATGTTAAATTCTTAAGTCATTTTTGGAGAACCGTATGGAGGAAGATGGGTACTAAACTTCAGTTCAATAGTGCTAGTCACCCCCAGACAGATGGACAAACTGAAGTTGTTAACAGGATTTTGGGAAACCTACTTCGGAGCTTTGTTGGTAAAAAACCTAAAACAGTGGGATCTCATCTTCGCACAAGTTGAATTTGCATACAATAATTCAACTAATCAAGCTACGGGAAAATGTCCTTTTGAAGTGGCATACAAAACTCGACCAAACAGTCTGTTAGACTTGACTCCATCAGTAGATAAACATCAGTTTAGTGCAGATGCAGAAAGCAAAGCAAAAGAGATCAAGAAACTACATGAACAGGTTCGACAACGGATAATTAAGAAAAAATTCAAGATACAAATCTAATCGTGACAAGCACAGAAGACAACAAATCTTTAAAGTTGGAGATTTGGTATGGATACATTTGCGCAAGGAACGATTTCCAAAACAACCAAATGCCAAGTTGTCACCAAGAGCTGATGATCCCTTCAAAGTAGTACAAAAAATCAATGACAATGCTTACAAGGTAGAATTGCCAGGAACCTATGGTGTCTCAGCAACCTTCAATGTTGCCGACCTTTCACCATATCTGGATGATGAACCAGGTATAAACTCGAGGGAGAGTTATGTTCAACCTTGGGAGAATGATACAGATCATAACAGTCACATGCTATGACTTTGCATCCACCACCCTACCATGCTAGCTTTCCATTTCCACCACCCTACTATTGACAATAAGGCCAACAAGCCACCATTGACAATGTTTATTTTACTAGATTGTGTTCCCATTGATATGTATTAATTATTGTTACTATTTCAACTACAATCTGGCCTCTAGGATTGCTATAAATAAGACCATTTCCTTCATGTATCATCACCAATTTGAAATATACAAAACTTGAGTTTTCTCATTTGAGAGTTAGAGAGTGGATTCTCTCTTGGTTTCTGAGGCAAAATACTTCACAAATGCAGGTAGAAGCTATAATCCGAGATAGGGATGACGATTATGGATGGAGTAAACATGCAAACACTTTGACGCGTAAGTCAAAATAGGCTCAATGTGGATGCTAGTATTAGAATGAAGCTCATTCTAACCCTACCATCCACCTGAAGCTCATATTGATTTGGGTGTTGGAGTTTTTGTAGATCCATCCCTTCCATCATTCTTATACCTTGAATTTGGGCCTCTACCTCCATGTGTGGATCATTCCTTCCTCCGATCCACCATAAGTATGAGTATTTCTATCCTCTTTTGGTAAAATCTAAGTTTGTTCATAACACAAGGATTCAATGCAAGAAAATAAGTAGAAAGAGATTAGAAAATCCAAAATATGTAATTTCTACAACCTTTGGTCACATTTATAAACAACTTTTGCTTTTTCAGATTCATTAAATAATTGATGTATCTGGACTATATTATAATCCAGATTCATCAGTTATTTAATAAATCTTGAATAAAAAAAAAAGTTGCTTATAAATGTTACTGGAGAGAGTACTTATCAAAGAAAACACAGACGTTTAATTAAATATGTTACCTTGAACCGGACGTTTAAATAGGCTATGGGATTATAAACAGACTTTCAAAAAGCAAAGATCCAAACATTGAATTTTTTACAAGATCAAACTAGGGTCTTACAAAACCTTACGACTAAGTCTATTTTAACCCTTAGCCAAGAGCACTAACACAATAGCTCAAGAAAACAAGAGAGCTAGGAGTGCTACCAATCGTGACAGAGACTTGACTTGTGGACCTACGTGTGCCAAAATAATCCATTATGGGGAAGGGCATGTATCATTCATATACGATGTGACTTTGTGGGATGACCTTGTCCAGAAATAATTCCTAACTCTGTACCATAGAAATAGCACACCTTTTATCTTTACCCCATCAAGTGTAGATGAAGAAGTCCTTGAAAAACAAAACTATAACAAGTATTTAGAAAGAGAAATGGCACAAATTATTAGGGGGATGGGCATGAAGAGCAGACCATTATACCTCTAAAATAGACAACATATATATGAATATCATAGTTAAACTAACACACTCAAATTGGCATTTGAGAGAATCGAACTTGAGATCTTGAAAAGATGCACACTTCAGGGTCTTAAGCCAATATCACCAGACAACCCCAAGTGGGTTTATGAATAGCCTATTTTTAATGTTATGAATAGCCTATTTTTAGTATAGAGAAGGAAAATTATCAAAAAAGATATATAATTTACAAATATATTGTATCTATGGTCATATTTGTGAAAGATTTCACTTATTCACTCACCACCTATAATACATCCCTAGAAAGGTATGGGATGAAGAAAATATACTAAAACTACGTTAATAAACAAAACCTAATAGCCACACATGTCCTCCATTCTCTATTAGAATATGTAGCAACACGAATAAGTTCATAATCCTGTTCTTTCTTTGGAATAGATGGACTTAACCTCACAGTCTAACCATAGGCTCATGAATTTGGGTTCTCATTGCTTGTTCTGATGCTAATTCTCCTTTTATAGTTTGTCTCTTTCAACATGAAGAAGAGATGTTGTTTATTTCATATAGAAGGAACTCCATAACCCAAATCTCTCGCTTTCAAAACTCAACTCGGAAACAAGGCTTTAACGTACTTACAATGTACTTCTGTTGTACATAATGTAAAGAGGCCTTCCAATTCCTAGAGGAAGGGGCGCCAATAGCTTAGAGTTCGGTCGGAAGGTAATTAAGGTCTTACCAATTGTTTCTACCAAGAATCAAACTCGGGTTTTTCAAAACGATTCATCCAAGGAAAACTCAATAACTACTGGACCATGTTGATGGCTCAAATTGTACACTTTTTTTGAGAACTTTTTTATTTGAAGAAGTTAAATTAGCCCACTCAAACTGACACCAGAGAGAATCAAACCTAAGAATTTGAGAAGGAACACACTCTCAAGTCTCACGTCAATACCACAATGCCAATCTAAGTGAGTTACTTTTTTTAGAACTTATTCACACTTTATTACTATATTACATTAAATTCCTTCTGTGAGTACATATAAATACTATATCAACTTAACAGCATGACCACTAAAATTAATTGGACAAAAAAGAAAATAGCACTACCTACTTTATTCCCAAGCACAAGTCATGGTTGATAAGTTCAAACCAAAAAAATTGGACAATAAAATACAAGGAAGCTTGAATAAAATACTTGCCAAATGAAAATAAATGCAAGATTCCAAGACAAAGAATTCTAGGATTTTCCAAATAAGGCACGAATTATAGCAAGTAAGCCACCACCCATGAGTGCCTTCATCAATCTCATATTTGTATTGGTGTATGGTGGATACCTAATAGAAGCATCACCAAAAAAACTGCGATAAAGAACTGCTTTTTTGTGGCTAAATGCATCAAATGAGAATTTTCCATGGTATGCACCCACTCCACTCTCACCTACTCCTCCAAAAGGCAAAGTATGAACTGCAAGCTGCATCAAGTGAAAAAAATACATATGTATAAGAAATTAAGAGTGTTCAGATTTCACATCAGTTCAAAACTATGAAGCATTGACAATGAAACGACGCTAATAATAATTTAAGTGAATAAAAATGATTGATGCAACTGTCGTGTCGGTGTCTTCAATCTGAAATATTGGTGCTACATACTTCAAAATAGTAAATAAGAGCATCCATCGAAGAAAAAAAACCACTTTTATTTGAATAAATTTTAATTTCAATACATTCACTATAAGCAAATACAAGGGTGAAAAAAAAAATCATTTCATTAGAAAAAATATGGCTCCTCACTGTAGTAAGTTATACTTGTACTTCTATGAAAAATATTCGCATTCGTTTTTTTTAATCCTCTATAACAATACAATCTTTCACACTGTTTTCAAAGTAATTTGATTTAGTCTAGAAGTAGCTTTAAAACAAGGAATTGTTGAGAACCAACTTAAAAGCTGATTTGGTGATCACCTTCACTGCTCTTCTGTTTGCATATAAAAATGACATTCAAAGGCACACATAAACTAAGAGATTCAAGGATGGACTGTGAAAGAAAGAAAAATTACGTGTAAAGTAGTGTCATTGATGACCAAACCACCAGCAGAAACAGTCTTAACAAAATGCTCCTTGAGCTTCTTGTTGTTTGTAAATATATATGCAGCAAGAGGCTTCGATCCTGAATTTATCACATCAAAGCTTTCATCTAGTTTATCGACCTGTTTTGAGAAAGGAAAAAAATTCAAAAAATGAAAAACAAAACTTTGATTGATTAGTTGTGACTTCAATTTACTAATGCATACTTCACATTTTATCTATTTCCTGGTTGGATTAAAATATCTTAAAAGCCATTTGAAAAAAATATGAACATATTGTGTCATTAGAGTATAACCAAAAGAAGAGATAAAATAATGAAATTTGGAAGATCTCAAAGAAACAGTTACTGTGGATGTGAATCATTAATTTGTACCGTGACGATGGGAAGTAAAGGACCAAATATCTCTTCGCTCATTATCAGAGAATCACGCGGGACATCCAGTAGAACAGTAGGGCTAATCCTCCTGAAATTTAAGAAAACAAAGAGAAATTTTCGTGTCAATATTGTATTTCACTAAATCAAGACGTAACCAATGAAGTACCTCCAAAAAAGAAGACAGGGAGCTTACAATTTGCTTTTATCCTTTTCACCTCCATGAACAATCTTACCAGAAACTTTATCATCATCCAAAAGCTTTACCAAGCGATCGAAGTGGTTTGAGTTTACAATACGCGACAAATCTTTTGATTCCAATGGATTCTTTCCATAAAATTGCTCTAATTCAGTCTTTAGAGCATCCACCTAGAATTAGGAGGGAACCAAACACTAAACACTAAATAAAGAGACAGATTTAGAATGCTAATTAAACTTAGGAAAAACTTATTACCAGCTTAGGAGCATAGTCTTTTGTTGTTATGATATAATCTGGAGAAATGCAAGCTTGTCCATTGTTGCAACCCCACTTTCCTGCGATTATTCTCCTAGCTGCTACCTTGCAATATTAAATTCAAGTAAATTTAAGTCTTAATGTGATCCAAGGTAACTCGAATGATAGTAAGTACTCCATGTGGACTTAAATATAACCAGAAAAGTACATGTATGATGTAGCTGGTCCAAAGTGACCAGATACATGTACTTCGTTGCTTATATTTAAGTCCACAATAGTATTCGTTAAATTCAAAATACTGAAAGAGAGGTTAAGGACTTAAGGGTATACCTGTAAGTTGATATTTGAATCAACAACAACAGGTGATTTTCCTCCAAGCTCCAGCACAACTGGTGTAAGGTGCTTAGCAGCAGCAGCCATCACAATGCGTGCCACTCTTCCATTACCTAAAAAACCAACAATTACTTATTTGAGTAAATGATATGATCCAAGGATTATTTTAATAAACTTCCATGCAAACTTCGTCTTCATTACAATTTCCCCGAAAACTCTACGATCAAAGCTCTGATACCAGCTGACAAGTACTTGTATAGAAAATGGAAGTAAAGAAGAATTTTTGTATTAAGACGAATGAATGATTTCATAAAAACAGAAAACCAATTAAGAATTATAAACCATAAAAGAAAACCAGAGATGAGAAACAAAGAGAACCTGTGTAGAAAATTTTGTCCCACTTTTGTTGCAGTAATGCAGATGTTTCATCAACTGCCCCCTCAACAACTCTTATAGATGAGGTATCCATGTATTCCCCTAACAGTTTTGCCAGCAATGATGATGTGGCTGGAGCAATTTCTGATGGTTTTAAGACCACAGCATTACCAGCTGCAATAGCTCCAATGACTGGATCAAGTGATAACACTGGAAAGACATAGAGAATTTAATAATATTGTCAGTATAGGTTGAGGATAGAACTTGGAGCAGTGTAGTCAAATAACAGCTATAGCAGCACTATCACAGTACAGTGTAGCAGAAGTTTCACAATTTTGTTCTGCAATACACGATTTAGTACTAAATGTTGCAAAATAGTGGCAATAGCAGCGCTCTAGGCTTATAGCAGTGTAATATAGTGGAATTTGAACAAAATGCTATTTTCCATGATCTGCGATTGACAACACTAGCTTGCAGGGAAGAAAAAAGGGAGATGTCAAGTCAAAAGCATAAATATTTTAACATACAAAATGGATAGTTCCATGCAGAGATGACCAACACAACTCCAAATGGTTCAGATACTATTTCAGCTGAAGAAGGAAAAGTTGTGATTGATGTTTTGACCTGCATTAAAGGGGAATTCATGTGATCACTGATTATGTCAGTCAAATAATGTAAGTGACAGAATTTCACTGAAAACGTACCTTTTCTGGAGCCATCCAATGCTTCAATTCTTTGAGTGCAGTTTTACATGAGTTTTTCAACATACCAATCTGCAATACAATTACACCAAGTATGATAAGATAGAAATATCATATGTAACACTGTTGTGTTCATTACTCCAAACCCTTCAACAACCTAATAAGTTATAGTCAGGAAATCAGCTTTCATTCTATATTTTCAGCTTCATGTTCTTATTAAAGGGAAACCTAGTGCTATATAGCAGACCAACTAACTACACAACTCAGACTAATAACCTCCAGTCACACAACAATAACAACGCAAACCGTTGTGCTATCAAACTTCATCTCCTTGCTAAAAGTATTCAAAATGTTGTATAGATGCAATTTATGTCTAATTTGTAATAAATTTTTCCATATCATGGCTAAAATAGGTTCACTATATATTACTTTACTATCAAAAGAAACATGAATGTTATAAGGTCGTGTACAAGGGGAAAAATAACTCGAGACTATCTAAACAATAAATACAACAACCAATTCACACTTGCTGGGGTATAATAATTGAATGTACAGGACCACTGTTTGCACATCATCAAAGATCTCCTAACCAGTGGCATCTCATTCTCATCTCAGAGCTAAACAAACATCCTATTTGTCAAATCATGAAAGAATGCTTGTGCTTCTAATCATCAGGAAAGGCTAATGTAGGACCACCACACACTTAATGCACAAACACAAACACCTAAATAGCATATACCAAACACTAAAATAACACATTCAAAAAACCAGAAGCCATTAAGTACGAGGGGTACTGCATGCATGTATGCAAGTGCAACAACACATATTGTGGCAGAGTTTAATAAAAAAAATTCATCATTTTACTGTTGAGATATGATTGGATGCTTATGGGTGGGTGGAACAGAATGAATTAAATATCATTACTATGGTTTGAATACTTTAGGATAAAATAAACAAATAATAAGAAGAGAGTTATTGCACGAAATAGACTCTATTTGGTTGTATTACATCCGTAGTGATGTAGATAATTCAAGACTTATATTATTTCATGCCATTCTACTTACTTTTATCTGTTTTTACAAATCCAAATCCAAATCCAAACGTTATCTTTAATTTTGGGTTGAGTGTGTAAGTGTAACTCAATTATCAGAAAATCTGCTAGTAAAATGAACGAAATACGCTACTTATAAAACACATTTTCCAGATCATATCACATTCAATGTTGGGGCAGTGTGACACCGACCGCGTAAAATAACAATTTGTTCAAATTCCTCTACGAACAGTGCTATAGCACTGCCATAGCTACTACTATTTGACAATATTTTGCACTAAATACCGTATCATGGAACACAAAGTTAAGCCACTATTTAACAACACAAAGTTGGACTCTCAAACACACCTCTCAGACCTATGACCAAACATCTAAAGTGTTGCTATAGTCGCTATTTAACAACACAATGTTGGATTGTCAACGCACACCTCTAACACCTAATACCTAGCATCTTAAGTGTCCCAATTGGCCCCATAACAAATAAATAGACTGTGATACCATTTAAAAAGATGATACTTAACAAAATACTTGTAAGTTGAGAAATATTCCATCATTTATTTGAATTCAGATTACTTGTAGTTGTGGATTCCCCACTTCACACATTTGGAATATCAGTGACCATTTGGTCAAGATTGAATGGTCCAAAAAAATACAAATTTAAAAATCTAAACTTAATTTTGGATTGTCTAATCTTAACCAAATATCAACATTCCAAATGCATAAATGCAAAAAATCCCAACCGGAAGGAATATGAATCTCAACCGTCTGTACGGGTTGACTTATTTTTGAGCTTATGCAAAACAATTTAAGCAAATAACAACTGACGAAGATATAATTTTTTAGTAAGAACTTATGAATTAACATAAAAACTTATTATTTACGTAAACTATTTTTTTCATAAGCTCAAAAATAAAAATAAGTCAATCCAAAGGTTCTTATGTCACATTTAATGCTGTAACTCTCAGAAACAAACTTAAGAAGAGACGCCACCACTATGTCACATTTAATGCCTGTAACTCTCAAAAACAAACTTAAGAAGAGAAGCCACCACCTATAACTAGAAGATTGGTCCACTTCAAAAAGTGATAGTAGATCATTAATGCTCACACCAAACCATAAAAAACCCACACTGCAACGTTTCCACCACCGAACAACAGTACACACACCAGAAAAATAAAAATAAAAATAAAAATAAAAAGTAAAAACATTCCCTCAGATTTTCCTAGGATTCAACAGAACAGAACATAACAACAGACACACATTTACAACCCAATCAAGCACTCTCATTAATTCACTTCAATTTTTACCCCAACAAAATCTGGACTCATAAATAATAACAATAAACTACATATCTCTTCATTCATTCAACAAAAAAAATTAAAAAAATTAAATGTCTGTGACATATGGCACAATTAACGATGAAGATATTGTTAGGTCGAACACCTTCATTCATGTGATATCTGTTATGACAAAAAAGAAATAGTAATAATAAAAATATAATTTGCAGAGAATAACCGAACCTCATAGGCGACAGTTTCGAGAGGGGGTTTATCGATATCATTACGAAGAGCATCAATGATTTCTTGTTCATGAAAGTTTAAAAGCTTAAAAAGCTGGTTCAACTGTGACACTTTCCATTCATAATTTCGTGTTTTTCCAGAACCAAATGTTTCTCTCAGTTCATTCACCAACATGGATCCCGCTTCAATGTCGAACATATTCTTTCGCTCCAATTCAGTCGTCATGATAAATCAAGAAACAGCGAGAAGATAAAGCAAGTTATCTAAATGGATTTGGTGATCGAAGAGAAAGAAGAGGACAGTGTACTATGACATTATGTTGTGATGTGGGTAGGGTGGGTGATGAGGGTGGTGGTGAAGGCTTGACTTAGCTTTATTATATACTACTAGTTTCGTGGAGGGTAATCTACTAATCCTTATTTACTCTCAACTTGTTAAGCAATTCATTTTGGTCGAACACAATTAATTCATTTTTAATCATTTCTATTTTTGGTGAATTTAGTAATTTCTATTTTAAAATATATTTATTATAGTAAAAAAAGAAAAACATAACAAATTTAAAAAATTGACTATATTGCGCTTGACCAATTATTGAGTTTAATGCGGAGATCAAAACATATTAGTTTGATTCATCAAAAAACATACATATTAGTTTGATTCTTTTTTTGACGAAATAACATTGTTATCTACTAACCATATATAAAAACTGACCGTAAAATTTCATAATTGTCTTTATTAAAACTCATCTCTTTAATTTTATGTATCATTTTATAAAGATTAATTAATTACGGATAATGGTCATCACAAATGTAACAATTTTTTTTTTAAAGAAGAAAGCAAAATTTTATAATCGTCATTATTAAAACTCATGATCTCCTCTATTAACTATATATAAAAATCGAAGTCCAACATAATTTCATAATCGTCTTTATTAAGACTCATGATCTCCTTAATTTTATGTGTATAATGGTCATTTTAAATAAAAAAATTGGTCTAGGTCATTTTACAAAATTTAATTTATTTATCTTTTTAAAAACTAATTACGGATAATGGTGTGTAACCAATTTACATACATAACTATGGAGCTATTTTCTTTATCTACTTCTACTAACAATTTTTATAATTTATTCCCCTAAAAAAAGTATTTTATCATTTATGGTACAAATATTGAAAATGAGAAATAAACTAAAATGAAATGATATGTTTGTAATTGTCCTTTGAACAAAAGAATTAATTTTAAGGAAACAATATTGTTAGAAACCTCTTAAATGTATTTTATCTATGTCCAAAAATAACAAAAGTATTAGTATCATTCATAGAATTGTATAAGCATCCTAATAGGTGAATTAAAAAAAGTGTTTTTAGTTGATATTGATATAATCTTTTTATTTTTAAATCTGATATCCTCCGCATGCATAATTAAGGAAAGTAATTCATCAAGTTTTATGGAACTTACATAAGCAATAAATTCTCCCTAAAAGTTTTAACACATCTACATATCTAAGGTTATATTCGAATACATGACCTTGGTTAAGCTATATAATCGTTTTAATTACAAATAAGTGAATTAAAATGTTCAAAAAGATACATCAATGCATTGAATTGCTTACTTGTACTAATGACTTACTTATCATAGAAGATTTATTATACATTTATGATAATCAACATTACCACACATTAGTTAGTTAGCTTATTAGACCGTTTTTATCAAATCATCTTCCACTTTTTTTCAAGTCTTATCAATACTTTATTGGTCTAAAATTATAAGTCATTTTAAAGGGGAAAATGACTGAATTACACCGGAAGTTATTTTAAGTTATTTAATTGTAATAAGTTTGTCTTTTAAATTTTTTTTCGTACCACTTCAATCATTTACGTTAATTAATTGTAACAAGTTGGTCTTTTAAGTTTTTTTTTCATATCAATTAGGTTTTTAAGTTATTTAATCGTAACAATTTGTGGGATTTCAGATCTTAAAAATGTAAGTTATTTGAAGCATAAAGTTTCAATTAAATAACTTAAAGGACCTAAGTGTTACCAAAAAAATAGTTAAGACTAGTTTGTTACAATTAATTAACTTAAAGGACCAATATATTACAGTTAAATAATGTAAAAGACATCCGGTGCAATTTAGCTGAAAAAAATTTATAAGTCATTTTGAGTGAAAAAATTGTTTCAAAGTATTTTCTTATTATATCCTTAATAAAGTATTACTTTATGTTCTTTTAGTTGTTTAACTAATATTTCTCGTACCATTAGTTAAAGATAATTTTATAAAAAAATTAACTTATATTTCTTAATGTAAAATATTAAAAATGACTTATAATTTGAGGTAAAATGCGGATTTTGATTCGAGAAATGATATATGAACATCATTTTTTAACAACTAACAACTTCTTTGCTAATTTTTTTAATAATTTTTACTCATTTCGATTTACATGATCCTCACAATATTATAGGGTGTTGCATTAATTGTGGCCTTGATACGTGTAATAAATGCAATAATTGGCAAATGGCAACATTTATTTATTTTTTTGAACAAAGTAAATGGCAACATCTTATCAATTTGACAATGAATATATAAGCAAGCGCCCCATACACCAATTTTCCACCCAAAAATGTAAACTACATAGACCGATAGGTGTTATACTGCACTACCATTAATTTTACACAATAACCCATATAGATTTTGTGACATAGATATTATTGAGGCAATATTTTTAACAATATAGTGAAATATCACATACTATTGGATGATTCTTTTTTGAGGGAATAATTGGATGATTTTGTAAATAGTACTCCTTAAACTCAATATATATATATATAAACTTGTTTAAACTTCTATACATAATTAATCTTTTTTTTTTTTTTTTTGTTGCCGGGGTTTTAT
>Ga0228711_1005066_pt1 | contig 20102 bp, 8 predicted proteins | sample MedpolnodulmetaG_2_FD_177996 | JGI IMG/M metagenome (GOLD analysis project Ga0228711, IMG submission 177996) | Root nodule microbial communities from Medicago polymorpha collected in Santa Monica, California, United States - brown nodules | ecosystem: Host-associated > Plants > Roots > Nodule... | reverse complement strand
AAAAAAAAAACCCATAGCAGGAGGCTCATCCACCGATGTAAGAAAATGATAAGCCCCTTTCACGGTATAGCCATGAACGGGATCGAGCAACCATTTCCACATGTCAGTAGTATGATCCTGCAAAACAATATCACGCAGCAAAGCACAACACTCCCTCACACACACTCCTCCTCGCACGCAAAAAGACGCCTCCTCCACACCCATGCGCCACCCCCTACGCCCCACCCCTACTCCCCATAACCTCCACCGTCACCCCTCTTATCATCAGACAAATCAAAAAGGCAGGGAAAGCGAACCTGTAAGGGAACACCTCCAACCCAATTGTCCGTCCAAAAATAAGTCGCACCACCTCCACTGATGACTCTGCGAACATTATCATCAACCCAACTCCCAGCCACCAGATGGAACTATCACGCCCCCTTACTTCAACCGACCTCCAACCTCCCCGTACCTAGCCTTGAGGACTCGATACCATAACCTTTCCTTATCTAACAACATCCTCCAACACCACTTTCCTAAAAGCGCAATATTAAACTCGCGCAGCCTCCTCACCCCCAACCGTCCATACACCTTTGGTAAACAAATCGATGCCCAATCAACCCAAGCAATTTTCCTTAAGTCCTCAACACCTACCCCCAAAAAAATCTCTTAAATAAAGATTCAGTAGAAGAAATTATACTTGTGGGTGCCTTGAAGAAGGAAAGAAAGTAAACCGGAAGAGATGACATGACAAATTTCAAGAGTATCAGGCTGCCTCCGAAGGAGAGAAACTTGCTATTCTAGGACGACAATCGAGTTCTAATTCGGTTCAACACAGGTTGCCAAAAGTCCAAACGATGAGCATCACCCGCGACAATTCAACATAGATGCGGCCTCTGCTAACCACGAAGCAGAAATGTTAATCTCCGTCAGCATTCTTTTATGGAAATTAACCTTCAATCCAGACACTTGTTCAAAAAGGATCAGAACCGCCCACATGTAACACACATTAGCCCAACTTTTCTCACCGAATATCAAAGTGTCATCTGCAAATTGAAGATGAGAAAGAGAGACCCCATCATGATTCCCAAGACGATAACCATGGTAGAGCCCTGCCTCGACTATCGACGTCATCATCACATTAAATCCTTCTGCCGCAAGTAAAAATAGATACGACGATATAGGGTCTCCTTGTTGAAGCCCCCTCTCAATAGGAAACTCCTCCGTAGGACTACCGTTCACCAAAACGGAAGCAGTAGTTGAACCAACACACTCAGAAATTCACTTCTTCCAAAGGGTAGGAAAATTCATTTTGGACATAATAGCGTCCAGATAATGCAAGTCGACTGAATCATATGGCTTTTTAAAGTCAACTTTGAATAAAATTATTTCCTCGTTCAACCTTCGGGCTTCATCAACAACCTCATTAGCAATCAGAACACCATCCAAAATCTGCTTCCCTTATACATACATCCCACCAAAGAAATAGGTCTAAAGTCATTTAGTCTTTGGGGACTAACCACCTTTGGAATAAGAGTGATAAAAGTAGCGTTTACCCCCTTTGTCAGTTTCCCATTACGATGAAATTCAGTCAAAAATCGCATAAAGTCGTCCTTCATTTCCACCCAAAATTGTTTGATAAAACCAAAGCTAATTCCATCCGGACCCAGATTTTCGAAGCTATCACAATTACGACTAGAAACGAGTCAAGTCGAATCTGTCTGAGCTCGACTCGACTCGATAAGAATTGTTTTGACTCGAAACTCGACTCGAGTTCTTTGCCTCGAAACTCGACTCGAGTTCGAAATGAATTTTTTTTATTTACTCGAGTTCGACTCGTTTAAAGTTCACGAGCAACTTGGTTCGGCTCGTTAAATTCACCTCATTTGCTAGAATTGCATATTTCAAAAGCTTTTTTTTTTTGGAAAAAGTTTTTTTTTTTAAAAATATATGTCTTTGACCTTTAAAAAGAACAAAACCTTTAAAACTGCAAAAATATAATTTAAATAAAACTAAAGGTAGTAGCACTTTATATTTACTACCGTTACTGTAGTGTACTAGCGTATACCACCACTATTGATTTTAGGGAAAATCACACTCACATCTCCCGAGATTTACTTAAAAAACACTAACACCCGCTCTAGTTTTCAATTAGACACTAACCCCCTCAAATTTTATTCAAATTGACAAACATGTCCCTTTCAATTAACACTGTTACATCACCGTTAGTTATCTATCGCTTAACCCTTTCACTTTCATTCAACTTCATACACTCTCTGTCATTCTTCCACGCTCTTATGATTCTTTTACTCCCATCATGAATCATCCTTCATTGCTTTAAATGCTTAAAAAGTGATACAAAACTATTATCCAAGAATATTATTAATTTAATTAATTAATAAAATTAAGCAAAAAGAAGGGTTAATCAAGAGATGAACTTGAACTTTGTTTATTAAGTGTTGGTGTACAAAATGTCACATATACCTCTTCGGTCATCATCACCGTTCTCTGTTTCAATTGGCAATTTCATCCTACATTTTATTGGGTTTTTACACTGAGTCTCATATTTCAATCTTTTGAACCAGCTTGGCGAGGAGCTTCAAAAAAACGTTGGATTTGAATAATGAGAATGAAATTGATGATAAAGGTTCACAGTCTGAAGTTGTTGATGAACAATCTCACCCTAAATTTTGGTAAGAGAACGAAATCAAATATCTCCCAAATTGCAAAAGCAAAAGAGAATGAAGGGGATTTAATAAGAGACAATTGCAAATGTGAATGAAAGTAGAAGGGTTAAGTAACAGATAAGTAACGGTGTTAATCAAAAGGGATGTGTTTGTCACTTTAGATGAAATTCAAGGGAGGTTAGTATTTAATTGAAAAATAGAGGGGGTGTTAGTGTTTTTTAAGTAAACCTGAGGAGAGGTGGGAGTAATTTTCCCTTGATTTTATGTTGTATTTTTTTTTAAGGAGATTTTATGTTGTATTTGTAATGCACCGCTCATATATATATATATACTCCTCCTCTCTAATCCTTGCAAAATTCCCCGATGTGGGACAATTTTTATGCACAACTTTGTTTAAAAGCCTTGTAGAAGCATTAACTTATTTCCCTCTCTCTAGTATTACAATTATCGTTGGTTTTTATTAAATTTGCAATTAGGAATAATTCCTATGAAAAAAAGTGCATAATTATTAGAAGAAGTTTCAAATAAATTCTATATTATATAAAAAGTGTGTGTATATATATCTCGAGATGGTACATGAATCAAACGAGTCAAACCATATTAAGTTCAAGTTCAACTCATTTATTTAACGAGCTTAATTTTCAACTCAAGTTCGACTCATTTTGTTCGTGAACCAAGTTCAACGAACCAATTATCGAATCGAGTATCGAACTATTTTCGAGTTGGTTCGGTTCATTGACAGCCCTAATCACAATCCCAGACAGCTTGTTTCACCTCTTCCAAAGAAAAAGGTCGAATCAGATTATTCGAGTCCATGACTAAGAGCCTACAAAAAGCCATATCCTCGCCTTCTGCCAACACATACTTGACTGGACCCGCGACAAAGAATGTAAACTAAAAGATAACTCATGAAGCTCCTCCATTTCTTCTTGAAGAAGATCGGATGACTCCCCTTTAGAATCTAAGGAAGCCATCATATCCTTAACAACACGAAGTTTACCCTCCATATTTTGAGAATGACTCCGGTGCCACTCCTTTAAACTTCCTTTTATTAACTTGAGCTTTTCTTTCGGAACATAACTGCCCCATCCATTCAAAACAAAAGAGCCCCATCGATTATAAAAAAAATCCGCATAACCCGGGATATCTGCCCAACATTTTAGCATCCGAAGAGGACGCGGTCCCCAATTTTCTTCATCCAAAAAAAGCACTATGGGGACATGATCAGACAAGCCGTGTTGAATAGCTACCTGATTAGAGTTTGGCCAAACAGAACACCAAGTGGGGGACAACAAAAATCTATTCAATCGACTCATAGAGTAGCCATCACCACGATACGAAGTAAACAATCTCCCACAAATTTGCAAATCCTTCAGAAGGCTGTCAATAATGAAAGAATTGAAAATATCAGTATCATGTTGACGGAATGCTGCCCCACGACCCTTCCATTCCTCCTCTGATCTAACCGAGTTATAATCCTCGCACAGACATAAATTAGCATGACTATTTGCCAAAAAAAAAGACGACAACTGATCCCAAAGAAGTTGTTTTGTTGCGGTGTCACAAGGAGCATAAACATTTACAATAACAAATTCAAGGCAAGTACAAATAACCCGTCCTCTAATCACCAACGCATGGTCAAAATGCGAGGTAGTCCAAACTTCCACAACGTCTGTATCCCAAACAGTCAGTATACCACCAGAAGCTCCCAACGAAGCTTGAAAAGAATAACCACACTTTGAATTTCCCCAAACAGCCGTAGCAAAAAAAATCATTAACAACACACATCTTGGACTCCTGAATACATAACACAAACAAACATTTTTCAGATACCAAACACCGCACTTTTTTTCTTTTTTCTAGACCACCTAAACCCCACACATTGTAAGATAAAATCTTCATTAGGCTACATAATTCCCGTGAATTTAGCTTGTTCAGTTGTTAAGGATATTACATATTATATGTAGAGGTCGGGGTTCAAACCTTGGACATCCCACTTCTTCACATTTAAAATATGCAAGTTCTATCCACTAGGCTACATAATTGAATAAAAAAAGAAGAATTGTGTAATTCAGACAAATCAAATGTTTAGAAATGTTGAGGGATAACAAAAAAGCTATACCAGTTTGGGATAGGGCTTTCAAACCACCACAAGTATTAAATTATTGAAAGAAAATTGAATTCAAACTTGTCAATTTTCTGGATTAAAAAAATTTAATATCCATTAAAAAAATCTAGTATCCATATTTCAACATGTTTACTTAACATTTATTAAAAAAAAAACATGTTTACTTAATATGTTTTTGTACAAAACCTGTTTGCTTAAATTTTTAGTTTTATTTGATATCATGATATCGACTCTAAAATGTGAACTGAAAGAATATTTCAACTTTAGTAGTAGCTAGCAACCGATGGATTGAACGAACAAATGTTTTAAAAAAAATTGAGTAGAAGAAGGAAATTTCTATGAAAGTAAAACGTACTAGTGGTTATTTTATAACCGTTTTTTTTGAATTTATTAGCTTGAAGTTACAATGATAAATTCTTATAACTAAATTAACAATTCAAGTGTCAAGAACAACGGTTAGAGCTAGTGGTGGATATAATATTGTGTTTAAAAAAACACTTGACAAGCAAAGAGACAATATTGCAATTAGCGCTGCTATTTCTCACGAAAGAAAACATCGTGAAATATTACAAGCTAAATAAAAAACTAGAGCTACAAATGAAGAACAACCATCAACCACCTTCAAAATAACATATTTAAATATATGGACAACCAAATCCTATATCTAAATATATGGACAACCAAATCCAGTAACACCACAATAGCCTAACAAAAATCATAACAGAAATTCCAAAGCAACATTCCAATTTAGAGTGTTTTTAGTCTTTGAGTGAAACAAAGTTTATGGAATTTTGGTTTTACTTTGGGGCTCTTTTACTACGAAATGTTAATTTTATGTTCAGGATAAAAAAAAATGAAGAAATTAGCTGAATCGGGAGCAAAAACAAAGAATTATACCAGGAGTTGAAAGTTAAGCACGACTCATGCGTCTAGAAGCACGACCGTGCGCCCTGTACAAGATTTTTCCAAGCATAACCAGAAACTTAAGCATGACTCGTACGTGGGTGAAGCACGACCGTGCTCCTGTGCAGACCTAAAATGGTTGTTACAAACCTTTGGAATTTTATGGTTTATGGCTTGTAACTTGAAATTAATGTTTTGTCTATGATGTTAGGCTATAAATAGAGCTCATTTATGAGGCAAAAGACATGACTTTATACTTGTAAACTTACTATAAAGTTGAAATCAAATTCATGCATCCTTTTTTTTTTGGTCTAGGAATCAAATTCATGCATTATGCTTAAGCATTTGTTCTTTATTCGCATTTCTTTATTTTCTTGTCACTTACTTTCTGGTTCTTTACATTTTAAGCAATGTACTTTGGAAAATGTTAAGGTCATTCATTCTAAGACACTTCTATAACACACTCCAATAGAAATTAACCATGTCACTTACTTTATTTTTTCCTTTACATGTAACCTGATTAACAAGTTGTACGTCTTTTTTTGTTTGTAATTTCTTTTTATTTTCTTATTAAGAATTTAACGACAATACTGTCTTCTCAGCAAGCTCCATCCTTCTTCTAATCTTTCCATTTCTCCTTCTATTCTAATTTGTATCAGAACCTCTTGTGTACCAATCGCAATCTCTTTCATTTTTCACAATCTCTATCTTTGTGTATGAAAACATTAATATAAAGGATACTAAATAGTTATTGTTTTCTAGTTAGATAATTTTGATTAAAAATAAGACTTAAATATTGCACTCGTCTCTGCAAATATGACTCGGTTAAGTTTTGATCCTTGTAAAAAAATAATTTTGAAATCCGTCCCTACAAAAAATTATGTCTTTTAAAAATGCCTCTGGACCCATTTAAGTCAAGCCATGTCACTAAGATGCCGACGTGGCGCATGCTGACTATGCATAAGTCGCCATGTGGCATCTGATGTTTATTGCATGAGGTAATAATGTCTACTCTTGTTGACATAAGAGGCGGCAGAGGTAGAGGAGGTGGTGGTTTTTGAAGGATTTTCAGATATACATTGTTCTTGTTTTTTGTATCTGGATCAGGATTTATTTTCCATTTTTGCTTGTTTGGTTCTTCTGTTGATATATTGAACAATAGGGATCCTTATGCTATATTTTTTTAGATTTAAAGAATGAACATTAACAGTAGCAAGTTTAACAAGTTCTATGCTAAGGGATTGCTACCGTAACAGACCTTGTACCATCAAAGTCCATGCTATAAGGTTTGTGCTTGCATAAATCAAGCTTATTGACCACAACAGCAAGTATGGACAAGAATGAATAGAGATGGAGGCGCCAAGATGGGTTGAAAAGGAAGGAATTTGGGGATGAAGAAGGATTATCAATAGGCACACTAATGACAACAATTTCTAGGCAGCAAGAAGATGATGATTATGAAAAGGGAAAGGTGTTTGGGCATGAATCTTTGTTGTTGGAGCAAAATGATAATGAATTTCTATAAATAAAAACTAATTTTGTTGGATTGAAATGGAGAAGAAGATGATGATGATGAATTTCTACTAATAAAAATTAGTTTTATTTTTAATAAAAATAAATATTTTCTTTTTTAATTTCAAAAAATTATTTTTCAAAATTTATAAATTGTTTTTTAAATTTTTTAATTGCCACATCAGATGTCACATGACCACTTATGCACAATCAGCATGAGCCACGTTGACATCTTGGTGACATGGCCTGACTTAATGGGCCCACGGACATTTTTAAAAGACAGAATTTTTTGTAGGGACGGATTTCAAAATTATTTTTTTACAAGGACCAAAACTTAACTGAGGCATATTTGCAGGGACGAGTGTCATATTTAAACTTAAAAATAAAGCTTATGTGATCCATTAAAAATTGGAAATTGCGGTCAAAGTTGGGATCCATTAAAACAGAAGGTGATTAGAAGAGGGAATTGCAATTAGAACTCCATATAAAGATTTTTTTTTTTTGAAGTTCTATTAGGAATTGCAGCAATCGTCTTGACATGATGTCAATTTGGTGAAAACAATATCTGACAAATTGTGAAGACATCGTCTTGACATGATGATAAGTGCAGAAGATGAAAGAGGATAAGTAGAGAAGATGAAAGAGTTAATTTATACAATAATAAAAAAATTAAAAAACAAGGGTTACGTGAAACAGGTTAGAAGGTAAAAGAATAAAGAAAGTGAATGACGTGTATTAGAAAAGTGCTAGAACGAGTGACCTTAACATTTCTCATTTACTTTTATGTCGTTTATCTTTATGTCTTTATCTTTTAAGTTTTTGTCTATTATGATCATGTGAGCAGATTTTTTTAGTCTTGAGATTGTTGGAATAATCTAATGATGAAATCATAATCAAACTCAAGTCTAAACTCTATATTATATGAATTTATGTTCTAATCTAATCTCATCGTTATTAAATTTTATAACAAATGTCAAACAAAGTACCAAGAGGTGAAGTTTGGTATTGTTATTTAATCATATTTCAAATATCAAACGAAATATTAATTGGTAAAGTTTGATATTGGATCAAATGTGATTAAACAAGATAATCAAAACATGAAAATGGTTTTGAGAGTTTTGGACAACAAGGTTTGCACTCAAGGGTCTCAATGATCATCAACCATGAAAATAGTTTTTTTTTTTTTTTTTAACAAGACAATGAAAATAGGTTTGATTATTGTTTTAAAAATACATTCATGTATTCTGAGAGGAAATATCAAATATCAAATGTTCCACATATGAATGAACTCATTATAAAATAGATAAATAGATAAGGAATGTCAATGATTTATCTTTATGATTAAAACCGCAATTCAAAGTCATTTTATAGTTTTTGAAACTTTTATCAATTAGTAAAACGTTCCTTTTAACAGAATTATTCCTTTTCAACTAATCAAAACTAAAAATTAGATTGGTAATCACTTAAACTCCCTTTATGATTTATACTTTTTACTATTCGGTAGAACCGTGAACTTGCGGACCTATCAAGTTTTTGGCGCCGTTGTCGGGGAGTTAGTGATATTAATCGACTTTTTTGTATCGGTTAGACCGGAGTTTTTTGTTTTCTTTTAATTTTCTGGATTCTCTTATTCTTTCAATGTATATGAGTAAAAGAGACCATCTAACAAAGCGAAGAGAGCATATTCGTCAGTTATAACTTATATAATTACAACTATTGAGATCACGGTGAATTCTTGTCAAAACTTATACATTTCTTTTTGGAAAAATATAACTTTCAGCATGAAGTATTTGTTGCATGCCAATCCTTTTAGGACTCTCGATCACTGGCACTCAAGCTGTTGGTGGCATAATTAATAAGGCTATCAAGTTGAAGATTTCTTGCTGTGCTTTGAAGTATACTATTTGTTTTTGCATCACTTCCCTTCCCTCCACTTCCGGTACTTTTAGGTTGAGATTGTTTTGGTTTATATCCATTGTCACGACATGTTCTGTTCATATGCAACAAAATGGTTAGTTCATGTATACTATCAAATGCTAATTATTATGCAAATACTAATAAAATTATTCATGTGAGAATTGTTACTCGATGAAAACATTAATCAAAGTATATACTTACATGATAATAGTCATAGATTCTTTAGTGGAAGATTTATAATTGGCTGTTTGCAGCATTGTCAAGAGCTATAAGAGAATAACGCAAAAAGCTATCTTATAGTAGAAAATGTTAGTGTGTTCTATGTTTTATTGTTGTATCTTGTGGTAAGGTTTAAGGTTTGATTTATAGGGAATGAAGTATGTAGGAATGATTGAAAAAATATTACAACGCGTAAGTTTTCAAATTTTCAAGCTTCAACACTTTTCCTTATTTCTATCGGTCCATGGTCAACTTTTGTTCTTGCATGTGGCACATTATTTGACTAAGTACGGCAATATTTTGTATACTTTATTTTCTTTTTTTTAGAATATCTTGTATATTTTATGTCAATGTGTATACATGATGGTAAGAACTTTTGTCTTTTTTTGCACGAATTGTGTTATAATATATTAGCCTTTAATGCATTTTTAGTCTTCTTTTTTTACAAAGGTGACATTGTAGACGTGAGTCGAGAGACGTAATGAGGAACTAATCAACTTGATAAGTTAAATTGAGAAACAATAATTGTATTTTTACTTCTTATAAATAATAGAAATGCAAACTTGTGATCGCATGAACAAGTTAAGAAACTATATATAATTTTTTTAAATTGTCCATTCAATATTTTAAAAATATAAAATTTATTTTCTGAATATAAATTTATCTTTTAATTCTTTTTTAGTTTCTTTCTTTCAAAAAAAATTGTTTTTTATTTTCTTAACTTGTGTATTTAAAACAAGTTAACATAACGTTATAAATGAAAATGCCACAACCTTAATTTTGCATGGCGACATATGTCACGACAATTGATCAAATTGGAATTTAGACTTTCCTCTATTAATACAATTGAAAATATGGACTTTTAGGTATGAACTCATTCCATCTCTTTCCAAAATTTCAAAGAGTTGGACCATTTACTTGGTTATTATAATCATAGGATGCTAGTGGGTACGAGTACGAATACAATATATGGTTATTAATATTATAACATGAACATGATAGAGTTAAAATTTCAATTCACAACAAACACACTCTTATTATGATTTGGTATTTTTATAATCGATCAATTTTATATACATAAAAAGAAGTACAAGGACTACTCAGCCCATACAACAAAATAAGTACGAACTCAGCATCATACCGGAAAAGAATTGCACCACCCTTTATCATGGGTTGCATAGCCCCATCAAATTATTTGCTAGAAGGTCACACACTAAACCAATATATCTTTTAATACAAAAAAACACCTGCAACAAAGACACACAATGACACAAGAACCAAAGTACAAGACTATATCTTGATTAGGCTTATACCTCATACCATCATATAAGAGTTAGCATTATATTATATAGACAGCAGAAGTGTGGCTAAAAAAGATTAATAACAGAAAATACACCGAACATGTATATAAAAGAAGAGCGTTTATATTTAGACACACTCAAATTTTCAACACTTAATATTTATCTCTCTTCTTTTTACCTCACCAACTTATCTCATATATCAATTCATTATCTTTCTCTCTCAAGGTATTGATTGATTTTAGGTGTCTACAAATCATTTTCCATCAAAGAATATAGGTACTCAAGAGAAGTATTATAAACAATATGAACTAAGGGGTAGCTCATTGGTTGAGTAAAGAAATTAAATGAGTTGTCATGTAAATACAGCTCAATTGCTAGCTCCATAGACATTGGAATAGAGGGGTCAGAATTCGAACTCCGAATTCCCCATTTCTCTACATCTATAGTGTGAGTTAGAAACTAAGCAATTTGAACAAAAAAAGAAGAAATTAAATGAGTTAATGGTTTAAAGCTCAAATTTTAAAAAGGAGAAAATATTAAAATAATAATTAATATACTGATATTTTCTATTAAAATATCGTATAAACAAAATAACTTTTTTCAGAAAGAAAAAAAAAATCAAAGAACTTTTTTTAACACTATTTTGCTCTCTATATATATTTATAGGATTGTGACACTTATTGTATAATTAATATAGGATTGAAACGACAAATAGATAAATGGGAATGCAGACATTTCTACTTATTCTTTTTCTTTTAAAGTTTTTCAAAGTGGTAGGGTTTTTCAAAATTTTCAAGGAAGTAAAGTGTTGACTTGGTAAAATCAAGTTGCTTGACAACTTATTGGGGGATGGATGAAATAAGAGTATCTACGGTGATAGTAAAGTAATAAAGATTTTTAAATGGATCCCAAGTGTACATGTTATTTATTTATAATTTGTAAACTAAAAAAAATCCCTTAAATAGATCTATTAATATGTACTTTAACATGTGTATTTAGAAAATAAATAAAAGGATATATAAAAGAGAAAGAATCACATGAACTTGAGATGGTGATACCAACTTTTATATAATTTATTTCTTATTTTAATCGTGGAACCTGTTAATCGTTGAATAGAGAGAGAGGAAGAGAGAGAATTTTTATATAGTTGTCAATAACTAATAGATATCTATTTCTTTCTTTCTTCAATGGGGACCTTTAATATGTTTAGGTTATTGTTAAATAAAAGACTTTCCATTAAAGATGCTCTAAGTGTCTTAAAGGAGTTAAGGATTAAAGGTTTAAGGTTCAAATTTTTATAAAAGAGAAAGTACTAGAATAACAATTAACGTACTAATATTTGTGATTAATAAAACACGATGGTTTATCTAGGAGAAGAAAAAAAAACAAATAAGGTTCATCTTTAAATCAAATTCATGTTTATGGTGTTTTGATTCAAGACGTTAAGGAGATGATTGAGCAGAGTTCCATTATAGTATACTACACTCTTCGAGAGAAGAAAACAAATGTGCAGATTTTATGTCTAAGTCTCAAGCTTCGTACAACAACGAGATTACCATTCATCATTGCCCTCGAGAAGATCTTTTGAACCTTCTAAAGGTTAAGGGTTGATGAGGCTGGAACCTTAGGGAGTAGTTTTGGTTTTGTTGTTTTTCTGTTGTTGTTTGTTTTGATTTTAACCTTGTACGTAAAAAAAAAATTGTATCTCCTAAAAATATATTTACTTCTCTTTGTTGTTAAAAAAAAAATAAGTACGTCTTTTTGTATTTGTATTGCAAACAAGAATTCTTTAACCAACACGGTATAAAATTATTAAAGTTTTCAAACTAATTTAATATTTGATTTTTAATTTTAGAACCTCTAAAATAAATCACATGATTGGGTGTGATAGATTGACAGTGTAGATTTTTTAACCACATAAAAATCAATAAACCCTTAAATAATAAAGTATACAAATAGTGGTCCTCAGTCAAATAAAGTGCCACTAACAGGGGCATAGCCCCTTTTATTCACCAAAAGAAATAGAATAAAGTGCAACTAGCATAGCAAGAACAAAAAATTGACCAGCAACCCCATTGAAATTAATAGAGATATTCAACCTTACGCGTTCTATTTGTCTTCAATAATTCCTACATACTTCATTCCCTATATATTATACCTTCAACCTTACCACAAGATACAACAACAAAACATAGAAACATACTAACATTTTCTACTATATAAGTGGAAAATCAAGTTTGATTAAAAAGGATATTTTCTCATGGCTCTTGCTGCTGCTAGTTTCATCCAAATGCCAATGATGCAAACACCCAGTTATAAATCTTCCACTAAAAAATCTATGACTATTACCATGTAAGTATATATTGCTCGATCTATGACTATGCATAATTTAATTAGTATTTGCATTAATTAATTAGCATTCGATAGTATACATGAACTAACCATTTTGTTGCATATGAACAGAACATGTCTTAACAAAGGATATAAACCAAAACATTCTCCACCTAAAAGTACCGGAAGAGGAGGGAAGGGAAGTGATCCACATATAAATAGTATGCTTCAAAGCACAACAAGAAATATTCAACTTGATAGCCTTAATTATGCCATCAACAGCTTGAGTGTCAGTGATCAAGATCATGAGAATAGAAGTCCTAAAAGGATTGGCATGCAACAAGTATTTGATGCGGAAATATGAATTAAAGTTTTTCATTCTTTTTTGTTTATATTTTTCCAAAGAAAAATATAAATTTTGACAAGAATTCACTATGGTCTTAACAACTGTAATTATGCAACTATAGAGGTTCTGATCGTTGAATATTTTATAATAATTTTCTTCTTTGTAGAATGAAAATATGAAAATTTACTTGAAGTTCATCTTAAAAATACTCCAAACTAAATTTTGTTCTTAGGCACCCATGAAACGGCAGTTAACTGTCGTTCGACAATTTTAAATCGGTTGCAACACTTTTTTAAATTGGATTAAGCTTGACACTTTTTTAAATTGGAAGTTGTAATAATAGAAAGATCAGATTGAATATTTAATATATACATTCGGGGGTCTTGCAAGTTAGACACTAAATGTTTTTTTATAGAATCATCGAAAGGATCGAAGGGATTTGGAGGTTGATGGAAATATGTAGAAAAAAGCTTTGTACCAGACCTCCACCCCCATAACATTCACATACTTTGAAGAAGGCCGACATATACCCCTGTTATGAGAGGGCAACCTTTGGTGCATTCAGAATCCCTACCTCAGATTCAGTAAAAGTTATACACACTATAAGGTGGTACAATACATAATAAAACATGGCAAAGGGACATATGAAGTCGTTTATGATAGAATATGTTTCGAGCGTCAGAAGAGGTTGGAGACACCCCTGATGGTCCGAGAATATGGAAGGCATACCCAAGAATTCTTCTCTAACATAAGTAAAGCGCCAAGAAATACCAAGAGGATATATAGTTACTCCTTGGGGAAATTCAACCTTTTTGTCCATCCAACCTATCCAGGAGATAGAGAACTAGTTAAAGGAGTGCTTTCGGGCCCAAATGGAATGAGAAGAAGAATACGGCTAAGCCTACCCTAAACACCCGAGGCCATTATTGGTGATAACAGAATCGCAATCGTAATCACCAACAACATTCGAGTGGAATACGACCTACATTCATCTTTTTTTATTGTTTCTTAAAGATGAATCTTCATTTTTTTATTCTTACACAAAAAGATAAATCATCCCCACCTTCGTCAGACCTAGAAAGACAACTCAAACTAAACCTACATTGAAGCCTTTTTCCCTCACCAATAAGACTATCGCAGATTCATCACAACCTCAAAAACTACCCTAAAATCATCTACATTATAGTATTCAAACACAACTCGCTCAAATCCAAAAAAGAAGATGGCAACTGAATCGTAACATCGAAAAGATAATCTCATATATGAGATCAAGAATCTTACCGTTTGAAGATGTAAGAGATGAGAGAATAAGACCTAGAGAAAAAGATCCTCAAAAAAAGTTTGATAACAGAAGAAAGAATGCCTGAACTTAAATTGGAGAAGGAAGAGAATTTGTACAATGAAATAAATAGGGAGACTCCTATTTAAACAGAGGACATGAGAGGAGAGTGTGCAAGCCCAAGAGTTAAGACCTAACGATAGATATTGTAAAGAATCCAAAGATCACCGGCCAAAGGTCCAAAACTCCCCTATGGACCAACGCCTCGAAAAGGCACAAAACACAGTCATCTTTGCTCTTTTACGGAGAAGCACAATATTTTAATTTGACATGATTGAAGAACAAAACTTTTATTACATGTGTATGATGGTTCAATGGAACGTCACGTCTCGGCAAAACAAATGTCACTAAAACATAACCATTAATCACAGATGCCAATCAAGGCCCCTCCAATCAAACAGAGATGAAAAAAAATCTTCCATCAATCTAACAATATTTTTCTTATGAAGTTCTCACACATGGGGGTAGACACCCTAAAAAGCACATGTGGGACAGATGCACCATCGTCCACTTCTAACAAACATGTTCTAAAATAACCATACTAAATACGTCCAAATTCTGACACCTCATCATGATCTCATAATGTACGGATCTGACGATACTACACTCACATCGAATAGTTTGGTAACAAGAGGACCAAATTGGAGTATGAATCGACTAAACAAGTTAGACTTTCAAGAGACTTGAGACAACCTATAACTTGACTCCATGACCTAATAGTTTGGGAAAAAAATGTTCCAGACTATCTCAAGGTCCAATCCTTAACTGGATCGAGTTACTCTTCAAAACGTATACGCAATGGGACCATAACACGGACTCTCCCTAAATATCACTGGATTAAGGCCTCACATGAAGATCTAGACCATTTAGGATAGATCAAATGATGGTGCTACAAATATGCTTATCACCCATAGCACTTACTAACTTGATCGTCGGAGTGAGTGCAGGTAGATCATCCCTCTCCGGATAAGATTAAGGTTGTTATTGTTGAAGTTCTTACACTAAAAAAACTGTCATCACCACCATCAAAAGATCTTCAGGTCTGTCATGATTAAGGATAATTGATGAATAAGATAATTTCTGTTTGTTTTATCTATAGATATTAATCATATATTCCTAGAAATTAATACATGCATCATCCAATATTGCATTTATGAAGTCCTCACTAAAATAACCATACTAAATACGCCCAAAGTCAGACACCTCGTCATGACCTCATAATGTTCGGACCCAACGACACAACACTCACATCGACGAGTTTAGTAACATGAGGACCGAATTGGAGTATGAATCTCTTAAACAAGTTAGACTTTCAAGACACTTGAGACACCCTATGACATGACTCCATTAGCTAATAGTTTGGGAAAATGTTCAAGACTATTTCAAGGCCCAATCCTTAACTAGACCCAGTTACTCTTCAAAACTTAAACGCAATAAGATCATAACACAGACTCTCCCTAAATATTATTGGATCAAGGCCTCACATAACGATCTAGACCATTTAGGACGGATCCAATGATGGTTCTACAAATCTGCTTATCAACCATGGCACTTACTAATTTGATCGTTGGTGTGTGTGCAGGTACGTCATCCCTCTCTAGAGAAGAATAAGGTTGCTATTGATGAAGTTCTTGCACTCAAAAAATAGTCATCACCTCCATCAAAAGATCTCCAGGTCTGTCATGATTAAGGATAATTGATGAATATAATTGTTTTTGTATATATAAAGTCGATACTGAGAGAGATCATGTACGGTAGGTAACTCTTCCAAAATCATCACATAGACTTGGCTAACTGAGTATTTACCATTTATGTTATGTACCCCAGACCACCCATTATCTACACGAGTCAAAGAAATTCCACCAAGGTGACGAAGAAGATGTGTAACCAATTAATCTTACCAAATAAATAAGAATCTCCTTAATAAAATATCACTAACCCAAGTTTCACGTCCTATTGACCCAATTCACCCACAGTCTTACTTTGATACTCTTCTGGCGAATAAAGTATGAGAAAATTACACATAAATAAAAGATAAGTGAGTAATAGGTTGTACCATTAACCTTGGCAAAATTATTCCTCTTAAAATCTACATTCATAGACCTATGAGACACAACATTACAATGCATAACTTTTTAAACTCTTTGTAGAAAATCCACAACCATTGGTGCTAGAAAGAGAAAAGTGTCAAACTCAAATATTGCATGGTATAAGATCATGTTGATTCTCATAAGACATTTTCTCCTGTTTGACGACTTTATTACTTGAAGCAGCTTTGAGGGTTGCTTGTCCCAAAGTAAAAGTCTCAATCCCCAATCCCACAAGTTGAAAAACCGCATGTAAGTCCACACATACATATTTTTCTCCTACCCACCCGTACACCAAAGTATTTATCGGCCTAAATAAATTAGTTGTGGGATTTATCATTTTGTTTTGTAACATTTTCCCAAATAAACCACTGGATTTTATTTTTTTTCAATTGGCATAGTGACTTGACTCACCCTACAAGCGTAGAGATGTGACGAATTCAGAATTTGAACCTCAACCCTACATATCAATTTTCATGGATTACCAACCAAGCTGCATTACATGACAAACCACTTGAACTTTAACAAATTTAAACTTTTATTTGACCCCAATTTAATACTCCTTTCGTAACTATATATAAGTCCCCTTTGTCTTTTTATATTTCTTAAGAAAAATTGTTAGTACAATTAATGTATCTACTTTGTGTGTTAATATTACCAAATTGTCCTTTATTTGTATGTGTATTAAATTTGACATTTCATAATTCAAGACAAATTAGTAGTATTAATTAGGAGTATGCTTAAGAAAAAATAATAATTGTATCTAGTAATTTAAAAAGGGGTTTATATTTAGAAACAAATTTTTAGTTAAATTAGTATTTGAATATAGGGACCCGGGGAGTATACTTTTTCAATTAGATAATTAACGTGGATAGTCCAAAAACTCAAGTCAACCATGACCAAGTCTTCTTTCATAATATTATTATAGTTCAGAGCTAGGTTAATTGAGCACCACTTGAAATTAGGAATTATCAGCATGCCAGTTCACATGATTTTTCATCCACACTAATAGTGTAATGTTTTTGGATCTTTATGACATTATTCTGCGCTTTCAGAAATCCAAGTCAACCTAATCTAATTGTTAAAAGAAGTGACAATTAATTTATGCATGAATTAAAACAATAATATTTCTTTTACAACCTGCATTATTGAGTCGCTAAATTCCATGTCCCTCCTAGTTAGACCCTCTTTCAGGTAACTAATTTCTTCTTTTTATTTTCATTACCTCTCTTCTTTCCCTAATTCCTTTATTTTAAATAAACCTTTTATTTGAAAGAGTACGTGAGTTTACAACTATATATAATAGACATATAAGCTTCCATGAATATCATTGAAGTAACTTATAATAGGTTAAGTAAGGTCCCGTTTGGTTTGAGCTTATTTTGAACTTATGAAAAATAGCTTATGTAAATAAATAAGCTTTTATTTTAATTTATAAGTTCTCACAAGTGAAAATCGTATCTTCATAAACTGTTTTTTCATAAACAACCTTAAAAACTTATAAATAATACATAAAAACTTATTTATTTGCATAAGCTGTTTTATATAAGCTCTAAAATAAGCTAATCCAAACGGGCCCTAAATGTAGTATAGTTTATCACATGCATGCAAGCAGCCGAATTGATAAGTTTGTAGAAACACTTTGCAAAAATAATTTAAAAATTTTAGGTTTAAAGTTTAAACTCAACATAATTACTAATTATGAACTAATTCTTTTATGCCGGAACCAGAAGGCGTGGCGGACCAAGAAGGACAGACCTAAGCAATGGCAAGGGTGGACAGATTAATATCATTGGAACAAAGAAGGAGAAGGATTTGGCAAACAACTCCAAAACTTGTGATTCATAATAATAACAACGGATTGAATTGAATTGAATGTGTATAACTTCTGCAATGATTGGGCAATAATAATTAGTATATGGCATTTTTGTGTTCGCTGTGGTCATTGATATTGTAGACAAGTTGATTAATATGGTAAAAGGTGTAGATTCAAGTCGTGTCGTGTATAATTGTGCTTCATCATATGCAGATAATGTCTATAAAAGACATGAATAAAGCTTACAAGGGTATAGAATATAATTGATGAATAAAACAATTTGAGTTTGTTTCATTTGCATAGTTTTTTTTTTATATAAACAAATGTTAGATGTTAGTAGTTATGTTAGTTTTACGAATCAATTCATGGACTTTCTTTATAAACTTCCTTTTATGTCTTTTATATCATGAGCCGAGCTACAATGTAAATATTTATCATATATTCTTGCAAAGTTGCAAATCCATCCAAATATAAACTTAAGAAACTTGATTACCAGTGATAAGACGATAACACCCCTACATAAGAAGTGCTAGAAACACTTTTTTGTAACCCTCTCTCTAACATGCACGTATCTTATTGGGTGAAAATAATGTAGGTCATATTACTTTATATGAGACTCACATTAATTTCATTCAATAAGGTGTTTCAAGATGAGATTTGACATGGACAAGACCTTTGTTCACTTAGGAATTGGGGCTTTAAGAGGAGCTCCTTAGTGTCCTCAGGTGAGGCCCCTAGGTAGTGAGGATGTCTAGTGGTGGAGGCATGAACCAAAGGTATGTTCTTGATCAAATCGACATATGAGATGTTATCTAAGAGTTGTGAGTCAAAGGAGAGACCTTGCCTCCAGACATATGACAAATATTTGTTTGTCACTAATAAATAAATTAATTTTAATATTACGTTCTTAAGTTGTGGCACCTAACATATTATTTGTTAAGAAAATAAGTTGTCGTTGAATTGACAACTCAACCATTTTTACGTTATTTTTAAATTGTGACATCTAACTTACTATTACTTCGTGGGTGTTTGGTTTCACGGTTAAAAAGCCAAAAAGCACTTCCGGTTTACTTAAAGCAATTTTGGGTTGTTTGGTTCTCTCCCAACGTGATGACGATGTCGTACGATTCCTTGCTCAAAATCAATTCTAGGTGAAGATGCTATTCCTAGCTTCTGAAAATCGATTCTTCAACTGCAGGTAGGGATGGGAATAGGTCAGGCCAGGCCAGGCTTTGATAGGCCTGAGTCTGGCCTACGAAATTTTTATCAAGCCTAAGCCTGGCCTATGGCCTTTCATAGGCCTATTTTTTTGGCCTGGCCTGGCCTATTTAAAAGCCTGGCCTGGCCTAGAAGCCTATGTACAGGCCTACTTCACATTAAAGTCATAAAATATTCAATTTTCTCTACTTTTAAATAGGCCAAACTGGCCTCAAAGCCTATTTCACTGTAAGACTTGTCTATTGCTATAAGGCTTTAAAAGCCTATTTCACTATAAGGCCTCAAAGCCTATTTAAAAAGTCTATTATTTGTGTTTTTT
>Ga0228711_1005063_pt1 | contig 20105 bp, 16 predicted proteins | sample MedpolnodulmetaG_2_FD_177996 | JGI IMG/M metagenome (GOLD analysis project Ga0228711, IMG submission 177996) | Root nodule microbial communities from Medicago polymorpha collected in Santa Monica, California, United States - brown nodules | ecosystem: Host-associated > Plants > Roots > Nodule... | reverse complement strand
TGTTTATGTTTATGTTGAAATGATAATTATATTGATTATATTGAATGTTTATGTTTATGATTATGTTTATTGAAATGTGAAGGTTTAGTTTAAATTATATTGAAATGATGCACACAAAGTACTTATAATTTGTTTGATTATGTTTATGTTTAGTTTAGGTTTAATGTCAATGTTTATGTTTAGTTTAGGTTTAATGTGTTTGATTAGGTTATGAAAATGATGTTAATTTTTTAATTTTTTTTGTAGACATGTCTAATCAGGGGCAGTCCATTGATCCATTTAAGATGATTGGTGGTAGGCGAGCTATGACATAAAGCCACCGGAAGGAGAAGGAGAGGCAAAACGCACATATACCCAAGAGGGGAAGAGGTCGGAGGGGGGATGGTTCAGGGACTTCTCAGGCTACACAACCTGAAGAGTCACAGGTGGTTGACCCGAGCCAGGCGGAGTACCTGAATTATCAGGATCAGGTACACCACGATGTGATTGATGGTGAGTATGACCAGAATCATATACTAGAGCAGCAACAGAGACCACACGAGGATGACATTGCAACAACGACTGCCCCAGCGGTGTTACCTTTGGACCTCCCTTTCCTGGTGGACCAGAAAGTATATCTTTGTTGCACTCTTATGCCAATCATGTGGCATTGCCGCTTGGTATAATTCAGATAACGTAAGTGTTATTTTTTTTACTTTTTATCGTTAATGTTTAATTATTTTCTTTATATGTGTGTTTGTTTAATTATTATATCAACTTTTATATGTGTTTTTGTTTAAGTCTTTTCTTTATGTTTAATTATTTTCTTTATATTTCTTTATTTCAACTTTTATTATTTTCTTTATGTTTAATTATGATTTAAATTGGTTTTGTTACGTGTTTTTTTAAGTTTTACATGTGTTATGTCTTAGGTTAAAAATACGTGCGGCAATTTAAATTTGTGATTTTTATTTTTGTATGTGTTAAGTTTTTTAAAACTATGTTTATTTTTCTATTATTTCAGGTTCAGAAGATGCGTGTTGTGAAAGCGATTAATCATGGGAATAAGATTTTGAGTCTCGGACGTCCAAACGAGCATCAGAGATGGTTTTGGAATCCGCTTAGGGAGAGCAGGTTACATGATTTGGTTTATCTGGGCTACGTCATTGTGCCTCATGCTTTGCTGATGACATTATGCGAGAGGTGGCATCCCGAGACCAGCACTTTTCACATGCTCTTGGGGGAGATGACTGTGACTTTGGATGATGTCACATGTCTTACGCATCTTCAGATTGAAGGGCGGATGTTGAGCCATGGGAAGAAGATGTTGAGACATGAGGCCTGTGCACTTTTGGTGAGGCACTTGGGTGTGTCGTAGACGGAGGCAAAGAAAATTTGTGGTACAGAGTATGGTGAGTACATTAGTTATCCAAACCTGAAGGAATTATATACGAGGTACCTTGGTAGGGCAAACATATTGGTGGATACAGAGGATCCAGAGGAGCTGGAGGAGTTGGGGAGGGTTAGGAAATTTTGTGTGAGGTGTTATCTTCTATATCTTGTAGGATGCTTGTTGTTTGGTGATAGAAGCAACAAACGCATCGAGTTGGTATATCTTACGACCATGGAGGAAGGCTACACAGGGATGCGTAATTATTCTTGGGGAGGGATGACACTGGCATACCTATACGTCGAGTTAGCTGAGGCTTGTTTGCCTGGAGACAGAGCTCTTGGGGGAAGCGTGACACTGCTCACTGTAAGAAACTTATTAATGTGAACCTTAACTTTTATTTTTTTGTTATATTTTTTGTGCGTAAAAATTTATAAATGTGATTTATTTGGTTTGTGCAGGCATGGTTTTTGGCGCATTTTCCTGGCTTTTTCAGTGTTGATCCCAACACCGACTATATTGAAAACTATCCGGTTGCGGCGAGGTGGAAGCTACAAAACGGTCATGGAGAGGGGTTGACGTATCGCTCATTACTTGATCGTATTCAGTTTGATAACGTATGTTGGAGGCCGTACGAAGAGCACAAGGAGATCCAGGGTTTTAAGGAGGTTTTCTAGTATTCAGGCTGGATTATGTGCGGTGTTCGTAGGGTGTACCGTCACTTGCCTGAGAGGGTTTTGAGGCAATACAGATACGTCCAGAGGGTCCCTAGATATCCGACGGATGTTGTAGAGCTTGTACCTCCTCAAATTGTGCAGACATTCGTAGACTTCCGCTCCCACACTCTTAAGGAGCCCGATTGAGGTGAGCCGGCAGGAGAGCAGACATGGCGGATGGCTATGTGCTATGGTACAATACAGTATCTCACCCTCAGATTTTGCCACCTCTTCCAGGAGATCTTCGCAGGCCAGCAAATGAAGAGCAGATCATTGCACAGCAGTGGGAGCGGTACGAGGCGAGAGACTCGCCTGATACCTATGACATGGTTAGTGCCGCTGTTGCCTACGCTGATGAGAAGATGGGTCAAGAGGAGGTTATGTGCCCTCAACAGTGGTTTCATGCCATGAGCCATGTTAGGGAGCAGATTGCACCGATATTAGCCATGAGGCGAGGCCAGAGGTCGAGGAGGCGGCAACAACAGCAACATCAACAATACCAGGACCAGCAGTAGGATTACTTGTAGTTGTTGTTTATGGATTGTTGGTTTTAGGCTTTGTTAGTTTCATTTTCAAACTTTGGTGACTATTGTTCCTATTTGGTTGACATTATGTATTTTAAATGATGTTGGTACATTTTGAATATTGGAATAGGTTTGTGTTATGTGTTTTAAAACACATTACAGGTCCAGAAGCAAGTGTTGCTTCTGCCATTTCTGGTTTCAGGACTCCTCGGCAGTTAATTGCAGCCGGTTTTATATTTCTTCGGCAGTTAACTGTCGAGGGGTATTATCGTATTTTACATGTGTTTCTTAGCCAAACCAAATGTGTCAACAACAAATTTCATCAATATATGGCTATAAAGTCGCAATTCATCATAATAAATTATCCCTCCAAAATCCAATTGTGTGGGTCCTAACTCCTAAGTTTTTTAACTTAATGTATTTTCTTAGAAACTAGAATTCCAGTTAATTAAGAAGTGATGAACAGAACTATATGCATAAGCTAGTTGTTTTCAAACAATATGTATATTTAGTTATCATTGTTACATTACAGGTTGTCTTGTGGCGTTCAAACTTGATAAGCTTAATTGTTGTTTTAATGCTCTCATTTTCACCATTTTACGGAATTGGTCCTTTTATTTTTAAATTTGATAGTTTTAGTCCCTCCATCGAAAAGTCGGTCTAAAATATGTGATATAATATAATTTTAAATGAAGTTTTTAAGAAATTTTCTTACACCCTTCAAAAAAATAACTTTCTTATTATTTTATCAATGTTGATTTTTTTCCATCATTATATTGGGATTAAGTTCTATTTTAAAATTTGACATGATATTTAAAGAGTATAACTTGATATAAAAAAAAATTGATCAACTTATATGGTACATTAAAGCGATAGTTTGCATTAAAGCGATAAGATTTCTTTTTATAATGTCCAAAATATCATTTCTATTATTGTATATTGTCCTTGTGTTGTTGTAGGTTGTCTTATTTCAATGTGATTTAAATCATTTATAAAATAATATTAAAAAATTGATAAAATAGTTTAAATGAGTGGTAAAAATGGAATGAAGTTTGTTCAACCCAAAATGATTTATCCCTTTATATATTGTTATAGAAGGTTTAGAAATGATGAATGGTGGACTATTTTTTATTTTCAATTTTTTGTGCAAATCAAATTAGTGGATATTTTGATAATTTGTCATCTCCAATGCTTTTCGTTTACTTCTTTTACGTATTTCTTCCTTACCATCTATTTATCATGTACATATAATAAATTGCAAACCTGAATTATCTATCTATCTATATATAATATATTTTGCCATTTAAATAAAAAAAAAAACTGCAAACCTAAAGGTACAACACTTCTTGAAAAGGTGGAAGCATGTTATCTTGCAAACTTCTTTTCTTCCTTTTTTTTTTACCTAGCTTCCATTATTCCTTAAATTCTTCAACATTTTTTTTTTGTTACAAATTCATCGACATTTTAAAAGGTGGTAAATTCTTCAACCTTTATTCCTTTATTATCTAACTTCGTTTGCTTATGAGTTGGAAGACCTATCAACGGATTCCAAATCTTTGGTACGACGAGGCTAATCAATTCCTCTTTAGAAAGAGATTCACAAAGGTTTTGATGTGGTGATTTTTCGGAAACTCAAAAAAGAGTCATGCAAAGCCCCATCCCAAATGTCATCAAATCTTTCACTATCTAGTGTGGGCAGGATCTATATTTTTCAAACCTAACATGGGCATTCCTCATCATAGCAAAGAGACGGGCAACAACTCTAATGTGAAACTTTCTTTTGATCTTTTCATGGTATCCCATGTCCCAACTACATTTCTCCTGCATTTTTGTTAACATAGATAACGAACAAACGAAAAGGTTAAAACTAAGGAAGATGGTCAATATGATTAACGGCATCATAGATAACGAACGAAATTGAACATTCTAATAATTTTTTAAAAGGAAATATTTTAATAGTTATAAGGTCGATTGATCAATTTTTTTAGAGGAGGTCAAATGATCGATTTAACATTTTAAAAAATGTTAATGAAGTCATTTGAGGTTGTTACTTTCTAATCCTTGGGAAGCTTTCACCCAAAGATGAATACACATGGCTCATCTCAAATTACAACCAACGAGCCAACAATTGAAGTTTCTTTGAATTTCATACATTCAACATCTAACTTTTTTTTTTGTATTATAAGTCATTGTCAAATTTCCCCTTTTAATCAATTATTATTTTTTGGTTAGCCCAGTATGTGCACATTACTTATATTGAAAATGCACGAGTACAAATACTCCCCCGTTTCACAATACTTATCGTTTTTGAAAGAAAAAAAATTGTTTCCTATTATTTGTCACTTTCAAGTTTCAATGCAACATTCCTTAAAAAAAAGTTTCAATACAACATTAATTATTGGTTTGTCAATAATACTGTTACCTATTTATTGTAGAGAGATACATAATAGAATGAAATAATAAATGATTAAAATTATTATAAAAAAACACACAAAATGTTATAAAAAATAACAAAATTTATTTGATTTCTTGATATCTGTAAATTCCTCAAAAACGACAAATACTACATTCAATTCAACGCCTTTCGTTACATATTTACTTTGTAATTAAATTCTTTTCAACATTGTTTAAACCTACCCTTCCTACACTCCTTAATATGGGTAATCAAGCAAGCATTTCTCTCCCATAATCAAAGATCATAGAAAATTGCAATTTCAACATTAGTACTAAATTTAGTGACCAAATTAGATTAAATTTAATCTAGCCCAATTAGCACGGTGTTTTAAAAAGCAGTTTGAGCAGGTCAATTTGCAAGTTGGTTTTGATTCCAGTTTGTATGTAGTCTAGTTAAACTAGATTGAACCAGTTCCACCGTGGTTGGTTCAATTGAACAATGACCAAACTAACTAAAATTGCTATTTGTTAATCATCAACTCCCACTAGGATCAAAAGGGATTCTTCCTTTTAAAAGCCAAAAAAAACAAACTGCAAAATCAGCTCTTCATTTAGCTTGTGCACCTTTCATCCCATACATATAAGTAATAACAAATACACGAATATGTTAATAATTTGAATATATATTTGATTACGATGAGTTTGTTTGATTATTAATTTAGATCGAACTTTTATACAACAACATTGATTTTTTCATCTGAATTGGTCGGACAAAATTAGGGCCCGACACACATAATGTAATTAAGATTTTTTTTTCTATTAAAGGGGTGTAATTAAGACTTGAGTAATATCAACTCCAATTCATTTTTGAAGAGTTCTAACTCCAATTCGTTTTATTCAATGTCTTGAAAATTATAAACAGTGGTTTAGTTGTTTTAAGCGATAGTCTTTATTTCCTATTTTTCTATACAATCCAATATAGAGCAATATTTAAAATCTTCTTGCCCTAGACAATAACAAAGTGTTGCCTATGCCTTATAACAGCATATGCAATTTTTGTTTCTGGACTCACCAAACAGCTCAAGAACCACTGTGGCCTATAATGTATAGACAATAATAGTTGTGAGTGACCCAAAAAATCGTGGCCTTTTTCATATTCAATAAGGCAACAGTTTATAAAATTTTGTGGGTAAATCTAGAAAATCATATGGTCAATTGGAATAGGTAATCGCTACCAACCATACTTTGTGCAATCGTTTCCAAAAATCTGTGGCCTCTTCCTATTTTTAGCCGCCTTTTTTTTTTATCAATGTTTAAATTCTTTAGTGTTATCGTATTGTTGTTGTAGATGGTAGTTGAACTAAAGACCACTAAATATAAATAATCATTGACATTTTTTTGACAAAAATAAACGATATTCATTCATTCAAATTGATCGATGATGCAATACAAATTCAAAGTCGTTAAAAGCAACAATGATGAATTGCGAACAAATTCACAACATTCATATTAATAGCATAAAACGGCAAAAACATTGACGATGCAAAAATCATTGATTGAATCTGCACTTGATCAAAGTTAATATTTCAACCTAAATCAAATAAACACCGCACAAAAACGGAAAATCAAAATAAACAAAATCGTGTGAGACGACGAAATCACAAAAACAAACGAAAGAAAACTTAAAAATATGTGAAAATTACTAATTTAACTAATAGAGAAAGAAAAACAATTTGGATGGATGATTTCAAGTTAAAATACACTAATTCACACTCTTTGATAGATCAAGAAATAAAAAAGTTGTGACGATTAGAGTTTTGAGAGAAATAAACAATCATTCACTTATATTTACTGAATGGAGTATTTCATTTTATTTGGTCTAGCTTAGTTTTTTTTGTTGAGGAAATCATAGCATAGTTTTTTTTTTTCGTTGAGGAAATCATTATAGTATAGTTTAGAAATATTCAAAATTGAAGAAGGGTGTATATTTTTATTTGGTCTATCGTTATGTAGCTTTTTTTTATTTTTTTATCTATCATTATATAGTTTAGATAAGGAGACGAATTAAATAATACATGCAGTGGTATGCCGACTGACTTGCAACAAATAAATCAAAACTCATTCATCCCACTAACAAAAGACATTTCATGTGGCCTGGTGATACAACCCACTCTGTCTAGTTATATATATAGTTGACCATAGGACTATGTATAAGTATAAGGAAATGGACACTTTAACAAGTTAATGATTCAAATATAAAAATAATCTATTGGAATGTATGCATTGCGTTTAATATTTAACTTTTTAATGAATTGAATTCACAAAATTTTAAAAAATATTTTTTTTTTTAGGTTTCTTAACATGTGTCCTAAGGGTACAAGTTAACACTACCCATAAGTACATATGCGTTCATAATCGATAGGATTTGAAGGAGTTTATATTTTTTCAATGATGTGATGTGCATGCATATCTCGATGAGAAGTAAAAAGACTAATACATCGAGATATTGGAACTTTAATATCCAAGACAAAAAAGGGCAAAGTATTCCAATTTTATTTTTATTGGATTGGATATTTGAGGGTATTGAAAATTAGGAACTATATATCTCAAAATACTAAATATATACCTCATCATCTTCAACATACACAGTGGTAGATCTTTGTTGGAGCATAGAGAGAATGACCTCTCCAAGAAAATCATGCAATACTGTCAAAGATGTAGCCATATTTAAAACACTTATCTATTATAAAAACTGAAAACCAAATTTTAAGATTTTGTAACAACTTCCTTCAAAAAGGTTTTTTTCTTTGTAAAAACTAAAAATATATTTAGTTCCTCTAAAAAAAATGTATTTAATTATTTTTTCACATCTCATATGTCCATGTCATGTAACCACATGGCTCTCTATTTACCATGGCATCTCTTTCGGATGAAAAGATGATGTCCTGATAAAAAATGAAGGAATCCAAATTTAGAAAAACATGATTTAATTTTTTTAAGACTAAAATCAAACTTCAATCATATTACATGAATTAAAAAAACATTATTTACTTTTTATTTTTTCGTTTCCTCCATACTCCCTCGATGAAAGTCCACGACATTCTAAAAAGTTGTTCCAACTTTCAATTTTGTTTTTAACACAAAAACTTTAACAAAATAAAGTCTACACTATTGTCTACCAATATAAAGTGTGACTATATATATAGCTCATAAGAAAATAAAATAAAGTGTGACCATAGGAACAAGACAAAAAGAAAGGTTATTGTGTGCTGCTGATCCAGCTGGAGGAAGACATGTGAGATATCCTTTGCTGACTTGCCATCCCAAATCACAAGTCAGCCATGCACTCACAAAAGCTCTCTTGTGGTGGGAAATAGAGGATATAAAGAGTTTTTTTTTAAACTTTTACAACTTTCAAGTGGGGGGTGGCATATTGAAATGGACACAAAATAAGGAAATGAAAGAGATAAAAAGAAAAAGAAAATTGTATGTATTTGGTCCAAGACTGCTAGCATTTTTTTTAGTAGGGATTGAATACGGTATTCAGAAATGTACAAGAATTCCCTAAAAAAATAGTTTAAATATGTAAATTGTTCTCCTAAATATACCAACTTTTGATTTTAGTCCCTCTAAAATTTTCCTTAGATTTTTGGTCCCTCCAAAAATTTTCATTCATGAAATAGTCCCTATTTTTTAGTCAACTCATGTTTAACCTTTATATTTTTTAATGAAATTTTTCAGGCATGGGTGGAAAATTATGACAATATTTTTCAAAAAAAATTAGAATTTTTTAACATAACATGAATTTATTATGAATTTTTTAGCACCAAAAACATAAAAATTCATATTTAATTCATGTTTTGTTGAAAAATTCTAATTTTTTTTTGGGAGATTGTAATAATATTCTACCCTTTCTTGAAAATTTTCATTGAAAAATATGAAGTTTTTAGACATAAGTTAAATAAAAAGTAAGGATTAATTTCATAGATAAAAATTGTTAGAGGAACGAAAAGCCTAAGGAATATTCTAGAAGGACTAAAATCAAATGCTGGTATATTTATGAGGACCATTTACTTATTTAACTCAATTTTTTTTTACAAGAATAACACATACTATGTAACAACAACTCATACCAAAGTTATCCTTACAAAAACAATTATTTTAAAATTCATTAGATTAAGGTGTTGGTTACGTTCTTAGTTCAATAATAAGAGTTTGACTTTGAAATTTTAAGATATAGAGTTCAAAACTTTTTACAGAATATTGAAAAATAATTACTATTATTGTTATTTTAGTTAAATAATGGGCTCCTTCATATTTATTATTAAATAAGTTCTTTGTTCAAGAATAATGCAAGGGATATGCTTCATTAGTAGTAGAGGTTAATTTTAATGAGTTACCACTCGTATGTAAAATCAAATGTTTTCAATGATTTGATGTTTATGATTGATTGACAGTGTAAAGAACTTTTAGGTCAACAATGTGATGTAAATAATAACTTTTGTTTAGTAGTACTATTTTTTGTTAGTAAATAGATTGAATTATCATCCTAGAATCATTGTTAATTTTTTAACTTTGATAACTTTTTAAGTCATAAAGAGAATATGAAGTGTAGAATTTTCACTTTTACTCCTATGTTTATTATTATAAATAAAATTTTATTATTTAGGTTTATTCAATAAATGATATATGTAATCTATATTATATACCACATACATTACTTATTCAATGAACCAAAAATGTAAATTTTTGCTTATAATTAATAGTGACCCTAAAGTGTATTTGTCTTTCATGGATGGCAATTTAAGAAAGGAAAAAACAATATCTCTTTACATTATTTTCTTTATCCGCAACACCTTACATATGCATCATGATTTAAGAATGTTAAAAGATTGCTTACCTAAGCTTGGCAGCATTTAATTTCTTTTTTCTCTTTTGTAACCAAAACTAGTGTCTTAACCCGTGCAATGCACGGGTGATAAACTATTATTTTTCAATTTCAAATTGTTTTATTTTTTTATCTATCGAATAAAATTATTTATCCTGAATTTTAAATAATCAGTATTTTTTGTCGCAATGATGACGAATGTGTCACATTTTTTTTAATGTTTATTAGTAATAAATATATGTCTCGTTTTTTTGTGTATGAACGAAAAATATATTTATGGGTTTCAGATCATCGTCAATGAAACACCGCCGCGGCTGTCCCTTCATATTCTTGGTGTGTGTGTTGATTCTGTTGTGGTCACTGATTTCGTTCAACATCGTCGTTGTCTTGTAGAGCTCTGGCGCTGACGCGGTTATGAGTTAGGCTTGATCTAGTTTTTGTATTGTTTTTTTCGTTTCTGTTTATTGGCGTTTATTTTTGTTTTGTTTTGCGGAGATGAATATGCGTCGTGACTTTGTTTCACCGCTGTGATTTGGTTTGAAAATCTTGAATCTCGTTTTTTGGATTGAAGACATGGGTTCTTTAGTTATGATGTTCTAAAACCGGTAACTAATATTTTTAAAACCAGTAATCGGTCATCATAGTTTGAATCCTTTATTTTTTGACAGAAAGGGAGTTGTATATGCCCTTGTGTTATGATGTTCTCAATCTCATGAAGATTCAGCTGACTAAATTCAAAATTTACAATAAGAAAAATACAAACAAGAGTAGCATGCTAATATAGCTTTATAATTTGAAGCCAGCAAGGCAAAACAAGAAAAAACAGAAACTGGGATAGAAAGGGACATAATTAAACTTGTATGGTCTTGTGGCAATGCTACTATTTTATTGTATTTCATTTGTTTTCCTAATGTGCTTAAGTTTGACAATTTGTATTATGTGATGAGGACAAAGTGTTTAATAGGTTTTCAACATTAAAGATAGCATACAATCTTTTATAAAATTTATACATAACTTTATTGTGTCCTTTCTATTCTAAAATTTTCTTATGGCATTGTCACTGCTGATGCATTGAATTGAAATTGTTGGCGATGTATAAAATTTTCGTTAGTGTCTTGTGCATTTTTTATCAACCAAACCAATCATGATTGATAATCTCACACGAAAAGGAAAAAATATTAACACAATTTATTGGTAGCCACACACCTAATTCTATGTTCATTAGTGTTACTCATTTTTTATTTTCTATTGTAAAATGTCAAAAGGGAAAAGTTGTGTATTTCTGGTATTGGAATTATGGGTGGATGATACATTGAAACCTTTAATTGAACCACTTTATCTTGCAAGAATGTGGGAACAAACTGGACGTTCGATCACCAATTCACATCAAAAAATAAGAAAGATTTTAGCCCTCTCTTTAATATTGTTTTGAGCTTGTTACAATTGCAAACAAGAGATGGAACCAGCATGGTGACACTTTGCAGATAATCCTATCTCTTAAGCATAAAGTTAGAGGTTTGATCTCAGACTTAATATGTATGGTATAACATTTGACGAGTGTTTGTAAAAAAAAACACTTGTCGGATGAAATCGGTGTCTTAAATAGATTTCAATACCTTTAAAGATTCAACTCTGACTTTCGGATAATTTTGCTCCAAGCCCCGTGGGTTGACCTGATGGACTCATTTTTTAGGTTGGATTGAGCTTCTTTCATTGCAAGCTCTTAACGACCAATTTTTATATGGGTCAATGGGCTAGGGTCAAAAAAATTGGTTGCATTTAGGCTAGCTTTTTTGAGACCTAACCCGTCAAAAAACACGGGCTAGCTTTATGACTATTACTTTTCTCATCCTATGTGGTACTCACACGTCCTGTAAAAATTCCAAAACTACCTTTCGGATTATGAAATCTGAATTAATACAAAAACTGGTTCAGATTATATAATCTGAACAGTTCACCCCTCCCCCATATTTTATAGTTTTACATTTTAACCTCTCTCTCTCATCCCAAAATCCAAACCACATAAATTTGACCAAACTTGGAGTTTTTTCCGCTCAAAATCATCGCATTGGAAGGTTAATCAAGCAACAAAGTGAATGTTAGTCATGGTTCCCCCCTGCATGCAAGCCTATTAGTTCGTAATTTTCTTTTTCCTACACATTGAACCCGTTCAGATTTTAAAATCCGAATGGTTTCAGCAGCAATTTTTTGACCCTTTTTTATGTATTTTCTGTTGATTGTGTGTTACCCTATTATGCATGTTACATGTATAGATCATGTTTTGCGCAGAAGGGATGATGGAGTAGCTATGCATGCTTCTGTTAGGAGAGAGCGTTTGGAGAGATTGCAGGCGGAGGGTAGATTGTCTGGTAGGCATGGGGGTGGCAGGGCATGCCGTGCTGGTGTTGATGCGACCCTCAGCCTGAGCCTGAGCTAGAGTATAAGCCTCAGCCTCAGATGGACATGAAGATGGAGCACCAAATGGAGGATGATGCTGAGGCTGAGGAGGAGGTGGGTGATGATGATGGTGATGATAAGCAGCGGCAGCAGCGGAGGCGGAGACGTGTACTGGAGCCTGAGCCAGAACAACTTGATGACTATCCTGGTGGCCCACACGACACTACTATGCTGACGAGGTACCGTGTTTATGTGGCCAAAATGGCGGCTGATGGTGAGGTAAGATAATATATATTTGATTAATTTTGTGTAATATATATTTGATTAATTTAGGTTATTTGTGCACTTATTATGTTAGTTAATATTGTGTAATATATATTTGATTAATTTTGGTTAATTGTACACCTATTATATTTTTTTTTGTTAATTTAATGTATTATATTGATTAATTTTTTACTTACTCATATTATATTGAATTTTTTTTATTTTAATTTTTGCAATGGCGGTGAATTTAAAATACGTAAACAACGGAAAAAAGATAGACACGATACATGATAAGCAAAACAAGACTATTATGACAGCACGGTGGTGGCATGAAGGACTGAGAGCTACCGATCTTCAGTGGCTGCAAGATACCAGCTACAACCAGATTGACCACGTGTTGTGTTAAGCATTTGTGGAGAGGTGGCTCAATGAGACACCGAGCTTCCAATTTCCGTTTGGGGAGATGATAGTGACACTTGATGATGTGTCCTGTTTGCTGCATCTCCACCTTGATGGTATGCTTTTGTTCCACAAAAATATGAAAAGGGACGAGGTGGTGGAGATGATGATTCAACATTTAGGGGATGATCTAGGAGATGCAGTGAAGGAGGTGACTGACACTAACGGTGGACATGCTCAATTTAGCTACTTGAGGAAGATTTTCAAGGAACATCTTTTGGAATAGTTGGAGGCGGACAATGAGGGTGATATGGTTATGGCACGAAAGTTGCATGAGCATGCTCCCCACATATATTTGCTATACTTAGTGGGTATCACGTTCTTCACTGACAAGAGCGCCTACTATGTTGATGTTTCTTATCTGAAGTACTTCAGGGACGTGTCGCTTGTGGCTGGTTATGCATGGGGAGCTGCTGCACTTTCAAACTTGTACATGAAGCTTAGCAATGCCTCCCACTACAATATGAAGCATATGTCAGGTTACTTGTCTCTATTGCAGGTATAAATAAATAAGTATGTATGTATGTTTATGCATATGTATGTCTTTATTGTTTGTATATTTACGTGTTATTGTCTTTGTTGCAGGCTTGAGTATATCAGCACTTCAGGGGTATGGGTATCAAGGATGTATGGGGTGGATATCGCGAACATCATCATCCACGTGCTATGATGTTTGTACCGCTCAAAGGTATGTCTGCATCAGACGAGTACAGAGACCGTCTGGATCAGCTGGATCTGACGAGTGTTTTCATGGCCTCATATGTTAAGCACCGTGTTGTATGCCTGTTTGAGAAGATCAACCTTTACACTGGATGGCTTAGATACGGTACCTGCAAGGTGAGATATATACCGGAGCGGGTGCTTCGCCAGTTTGGTTACACGCGGACCATCCTCAGATCTCCACATGATAGTGTACCTGTTCAGATGACCTTAGGTGAGATCAGCTACTGTTATGCGCACCATCTTGATCATGCGCTGAGAGCCCTGGAGTTGGGTCAACCTACTATTCAGGGTGTGGAGGCGGAGTCGGGATAAATTAGATGATTTTATCTCATCTCTCATCCACGTATGATTCTTCCAAACCAGCATGTTCAAATCCTGAGGCTACCAAAGCAGAGGGCCTTGATGAGATTTTTCTGAGGAGGATGGAGAGCATGGATACTTGGATCTGGCCGGAAGGTTGGGCCGTATCAGATACCATGTCTATGGTGTGATGTCGAGTGGTGTGATTGCGCATAGGTCTCATGAATGGAGTTCGTTGGGAAGAAGTCTTGAGAGAGTTTCATGGAGGACGAGTTTACTGCCGTAGGCGTGATGTTAAGGGTGACAAGGGTGGTATTGGCAGGGGCAGTGGTAGGGGTTGTTTTTATATGTTATGTTGCTGTAATCTCCGGATAATTTCTATTTTGAATTTTATGCATTAACATTTGGTTTGTAATATTTGGATAATTTGTGTTTTTAATTTAATGTTTGAAAATTGTGTTGTGTTGTTGATTTCTGTTTCAGATGAATTTTAAGTTTGAACATTGATCATTGCATGTTTATATCGTTTAGAAGCAATTTAAAGCGTAAAGTTCATGTGTCAGTCAAAACAGACATTGTCTGTCTGTGTGCTGAATGCTGATACACTTCGGATTATATAATCTGAATTGTTTTTCATACATTTTACATTATATAATTAGAAGCCCCCCTCTTTCCCTCCATTGTTGACTTTTCATGGGGTGTTTGACACGTTACAGATTATATAATCTGAACTGGCTAAAATGTTTTCGGATTATATAATCCGAACCAATCCTATGCACTTCAGCATCAAGATTCAAGATCCTTCAGGGTGCTTCAGGTTAGAAAAAGGTCGTAAATTTTCGGATTATATAATTCAAACCTAGTTCAGATTATATAATCCAAACAAAGGGTATTTTGAAAAGAAAAAAAATAGGGCGCGCGAGAATAGCATATGATGAGAAAAGTAATAGTCATTTTTTATATTCTACCTGGAGTGATCTAGAAAAACTAGAGTTAGAAGATGCAGATATGCAACCTGCTATGGAAATTGTTGCCCTGCCCTTATCTGCTTTGGTGGAACCATTTTAAATAAAGAAGCAATAACCATTTTTATGGAACAAATGAACCTCTATATATTCAAAACGTTAAAAGCATTCATTCTGTCAGCAGATTTGTGGAGGGGAAAAAACTTATCTCGTAGTGGTGGTAGTGGGAAGTAAGCTAGAACATGGTGTACATAAATCATGCACCGAAAGAGAGTGAGGAATTATGCAATGCTCATGGAAAAAATACATTGTGCATATCTGTGGGGAACACATCACCTTATGTCGGGGTATATGGCTTAATAAGAGTTGTAGATATGTAGAAATTAGTGAGACCTAATACTAGGTAGAAATGAGTTGATGTTTGTGTTGATCCTTTGGGAGATGAAGGGTGTGGTGTGGAAGTCTACAAGAGAGGTAAACAAGACCACAACATCTATTATGACATGTCTCAAACATCAAAAATGTAAAAGTTAATATTAGGTAGGCACATGACATCCTCTTCTAAAAAAGAAAAAAAATATTATATCAAAATAATTTTCATATTTAATTTTCAATGTAATATCAAATTTTTTTCAATTGTATCATCTATTTATTATTATGTACACCACATCCAAATTATCCATGGCAATGATAGACATTAATGCACTCGATCATATTTATAAAGAAAAAACACATCGAATATTGATCATTCTTATAAGCAAAAGTCCCTCCGCTCTTAAATGAATATCGATCATTCTTATAACAAAAGACCCTCCGCTCCTTAATATAAGAAATTTTTCAAAAAATTATTTTGCTTTGTCTATCAGAAAAAGTCATAAAATTTTAGGTGTTTTTATCGCTTAAAAAACTTTTTTAGCTCGCATTTAATGTTTCTTTTAATATTAAATAATTATATATAATACTTCACAAATATTAATAAGAATATATTTATAAAAACATTCAAAAAATTACAACACTAATAATTGTCTTAATTTTGATGTTTTTTATTTTTCTTCTTATAATAATGACCGAACAGAATATTTGATAATCATGTATAATAAACAAATTTGATACTCTTATCTATTTTATTACAGTCTCAATTGTTATTTATTTTTCTAATCATTACTCAACCCACCCTTTTGTTCTCTAAAGCAACCATGTCCCTTATAATTACCAAGATTTTTTTCCTTCACAACCAAGGGATCTCTTGCTTATCGGATAAAATGAATGGCCGGTGAGACTTACTCTTTAAGTCAAACAATGGCTGCAGAAAAACTTGACCAATGGATATCCATAAAGATAACAATTTTCTTGTTTTATTTATTTATATAAAATGGATAAGTTTGATTTTGTAACATTCAAGATTGTTGGCCGTGATACTTAAATATTACGTCCTCCAATCACTATTATAAGGAAAAATAACATTTTAAATTAATTCATTAAATGAAGTATATGATTTATAATAAAAATCATATACATCATTAATTAAATGAATCTAAAATGTAAATTTTGGCTTATAATAGTGACGAGATGATGTACATATTAATATAGTCCTTATCAACAACATGATTAGGATTAAAGTCTTTAAACGATTTGAGGTGAATCATTACCAACCGAACCAATCTACAATAATTTTTATTAGGACAATTTTTTTCTTTACTTGTTGATAAGAATTTTATTTTTAAGTCTTAGGACAGTGAATATTATAAAAATTTAAGCACTCATTAGTGATTGACTTTGCAACTTGCAAATGTTTAATTAAGAATACTAACTTCATGACATAGAGCGCAATTTCTTCCAATCATAATGAATAATATTTGACCTAAACATTATTTCATACACGTGTCAATTGAAGCATGGGACAATTTTTTGTGCCCCTATATATATCGAACCATCCACCTTGTAGAGTCTCCTCACCATTTTGGCTGTTTTTGATATATAACTTGAAAGCAACTTACTATGGCAAGCTGGAGAATGTTATGCTTTGTGCTTCTCTTCACATCAATTTTGATCTGCCATGATGCTCGTCCTCTTCCTTCCTCTCTCTCAAGCAGTAATGGAAGCCCTGCATTTGTAGAAGGTGTCAAGCAAGTGGTGAAGGAAATCATGAGAAGGAAGCAATTGTTGGGAACACAATATTCGACCAATCGACTTAGTCCAAGTGGACCAGATCCTCACCATCACTAATCTTCCACTCTCGATTAGATGTGGTCAAAATATCATTCAGTCACATCTTAACATATGGATTAAGATTGGATTGTTTTTATTACAAATTAAAACATTTGAAATATGATTTATCTAATCTTAATCTAACCGTTGAGATCTCTGAATGATATTATTGTAAGATATGTTGACTATAGACAATCTGAATTCATATCGATCATTGAAATTTATAGGTTATGCTCCCTATGTTTAGATAGTTGGTCATTCCTTTGTAATAAGATTAGGATCAATAATACCTAACAAAAATCCGATTTTATTTTTGTTATTGATGCATGTACCATTTTTAATGCAAGTGGTGATATTATATATTAGATGAACCACAACAATGGCATTTTGAGTGATCCTATTTTCAAATTTTCATGTGTGTGGCCGGGCGGTTAGTCAAGATAAGGAAAAGTACAGTTTCTTTTTTGAGGCAAATGAAAAAGTAAAGCTAACAATACATTACATACACCACTTATTTTCATGTACGTAGGAAAAGAAGTACGAGTTTTTTTTTTATTAAGGAAGAAGTACGAGTTTATACTGTAAAAAAAAGGAGTATGGGTGTTTATTATCCAATAATATTGATTAGCTAGTGGGGGTAAAGTGGGTAATGAATTATAACTATTTATAGAAGAAATTCCTTAACTAGTGTTGCTTTTCTCTTTCGGTTGCTTTGTCCATTATCCATTATATATATTTTACAAAAACAAACTAAACTAATTTCATTAATAAAAAATTACATCAATACAAATAGGAGGAAAATCAAAAGATTGGTAATTAGTTATAGAAATGGCTAGCCTTGCTAACAATGAGCAACCATATGCAATTCGTTTTTTTTTTTTTTATGCCTAATGAATTTTACCACAAGGTTTGAATTTTCAAGCATGAAACTCTTAATATTGCTAATGATGGAGCAAGATTATGATGCATCACTGGTTGCACTATGGATATCATCAACCCTAAACTTGGAATAATGGAATCACTTTCGAATATGACATTCAACAAACCTCTTTGATGAGTCCACTGCATATAGCTACAAAAAGGCCAACCTTACACCAAATTGCCCGTCTAAATATGCACCGAACCAAAAGAGTGCCAATTTATATATACCATTTCTATCTTTTCTACTTTTATCGGTATAAATGTAATATGGATGTCTCGTTTTCGCATCAACGCAATAGAGTCGGTTTGGAGAAGTGTACTAAGATGAGTTTGCCAATTTTGTACTCGCCAAAACGGTGTGGTTCTCCCCTGTGTGCTTAGTAGGCGAACCTGAAGGTAACATATTTTTTTGAGCTTTGTGATGGGTCATGATCTACAATGAAAAAAAATGTGAATTTTGAGTTAGACTCAAAGCGGGTGGTGGATAGTTTTCGACTAATCATTTTAGAAACTCTCATGTTGAGTTTGTAAGAAGAACTAGTTTCTATATTTTTATCGAAGTGTCAACATGTATTGTATTGACGTTGTTTTTTGAATGAACATGAATCGAAAAATTGATAATTAATGAAATAACTTGATGTAGATTTTGTCAACAAAAATCTGCGTACTACTCCCTTGTTTCTTATTTTTATTCTTAAATATTTGTGCATATAATGTATTAAGAAACAATAAATTTATACAAGTGTGAATTCATTTACCATTAATTCATTTAATAAAAATAAAATTTAATAAATATATGCTTTTGTAACAGTGCAAAAGAAGAAAAAGAAATATTACAATTATATTTTGGTTTCTTATAACAACCAAAGTTTTGGCAAAAATAAATAAATTAAAGATACCAAATTAGAGACAAATGGATCATATACATTGTGTTCTCGTATTCTATTAAAGGTTAAACTCTAAATATATTGGTGGTTGAAAAGCACTACATTACGTTCGATTTCAACTATCCTTTTTGGAGGCTAAATCATTTATGTTGTTTACAGGTTGTTGTGTAATGTTTTTTTTTTCTTCGTTTTCCCATGTTGTTTGTAGCCTAACTGTTATGTATGTAAGTCTCACTTTTCAGTTTTCTCCGGCACGTCTTGTGCTTGAGGGACTTACATTTGCATCTTTAATATAATTTCACTTAGTTTATTAAAATAAACCACATAACTATTATTTATTTTTTTATATATAAAAGAAAGAAAAAAACAACTATTCTTTGGAAGGGACGTATATATAACTAGTTTATCTCTAACATTTTAAATTTTTAATGTGTAAATTAAACGTTTAGCTTCCCATTACAACAAACTACAAAACTGCCTTGGACATTGCATGTGAGAAAGCATCTTTTGTTAATTAACATTTATCTGGATCCCATAAGTGCTACTCCACTTAAAGAAAATTTCACAGCAGGTGCAGTTCTCTTAGCCATTTAAGGCAATGAGGCTTCTTCCACATGCCCAAACTCTGAAATGATCATTTACTTCCTTAGTTTTCATATGCCTTTTTCTCTCATGTTCATAAATATAAATAAATTTGTTCTTGAAAATAATTAGTAATAAGTACTACTAGATTGTCAACTTAGTGGTAAGATTGTAATAACACATATTTTAAATCTCACTCAATACAGTTGTAAAATGATCCTTAGACTTTGTTCGGGAGTTTGAAGGGGAGGGAAAGAAAAGGCTTTGAGGGACAATAGTATAGGGGAAAATTGAAAAATCTTTCACATTTTTTGAAAGAATATATTTTTAGAGAGTGATAAATTAATGGTTATGGTTAATATATTTTTAATTTTAAGAATATTATAACAACATATAAATGAAATTTGAAGAATTCATACAAACTCTCCCAAACCTCTCAAAACCCTCCTCCAATACAATTTTTCAATCCCCCCCAAATGAGGAGGGTTTTATATTTTGAAGAAAAATA
>Ga0228711_1005062_pt1 | contig 20106 bp, 5 predicted proteins | sample MedpolnodulmetaG_2_FD_177996 | JGI IMG/M metagenome (GOLD analysis project Ga0228711, IMG submission 177996) | Root nodule microbial communities from Medicago polymorpha collected in Santa Monica, California, United States - brown nodules | ecosystem: Host-associated > Plants > Roots > Nodule... | reverse complement strand
TTCTGTAAATCAATCAATTTGGTCTCTGCTTACGTGGCATCTGACGTGTTAAGCCTTGTAAGAGGTTAACGTTACACGTCACCTCCGTTAACAGACCAACTTAACGGAGGGACTGATTTGATTGACAATTTGTAAATTCAGAGACTAAATAGCTATTTCGCAAAATTCAGGGACGAATTTGGCCGATTCGTTAAAATTCAAGGACGAATTTTAGGTATTAGTCCAAAAAAAACTGTCTCTAAATATAAAACTATCTACAAATTTCTAGATGTATTTATTACTCTTTTTCTAAATACACCCCTCGTTAATATTATCAATTTACTTTGAAATATGAAAAGTTAACATTAAATATCTCTACAGACAAAGAATAATTTGGTAACAGTAACACATATTAATGACAAATTTATTAATTCAAACACTTTTCTTAATACCAGCGATTTTTATTTTCTTTCGGTCCTGCTACAAATTAGGATCCTAGACACTTGCACCCCAAGCATAAGTCCATGGTTACAGATCCCGGTGCATTGCAGCATTGCTATCTGAGACACTTGAATATAGGCCAACGGTGTATCCAGGACCCTAGGTCAGAGGGTGTGGATACGCCGCTGGTTCCTGCATATCAAAACATCATCAATGTATATCAAAACATACGAGTAACCAATTATATATAGTTTATGAGTTTAATGTATAAACATCATCAATGTAACAAAGTTTTGCACGTATATTCAATGATATGTAAAAAAATTATTATACAATATATATAAGTTAAACTCTATATTTTAGTTTTACAAAGTAAACTCAACAATGACCTTGGCTTTGTGACTAATGTTTTGTTTGAGAGTTTGGAGGGGAGGGGAAGGGAATGCTTTGAGGGGTGGAAAATATGAGGGAAAATAGAGAAATCTTTCAAAAAAATGAAAAGATTAACTATTTAGAGAATTATAAATTAATGCATATGATTGCTATATTTTTAATTTTAAAAATATTATAACAACAAAGAATAAATTTGAAAAAATCATTCAAACCCTCCTTTATTCAATTTTTGAGTTCCCTCAAATGAGGAGAGTTTTGTATTATGAAGAAAAGTTAACCCCCAAACTCTCCCCTTCCATTTTTCTCTATTTCTTTTACTTGCTCATTCCTTTATTCCCAACTCCAAACTTGCAAACAAAGCCTGAGAGAATGAGTTCGGTTTCTCAACCCTGTGTGCTCCATATTATTTTAGCCTTGGAATTTAAGAGAAACTTTAAACATTACTAATAGAAACAAGGCTTAAATATGATAATCGTCCCTGTAATTTGGGTCAGTTTTGATTTTCGTCCCTGTAAAAAAAAATGAAATACATCCCTATAAAAAAAAATTGTTTGAAAAAGGTCCCTGGCCCCACTATTCAGTTGATTTGGCATGGTTTTGGCCACGTGGCAGTTGCTGACTGTGCAACTTCTGCCACGTGGCGCGCCACCTAATATTAAATTTTAAAAAATATTTTTAAAATTATGAAAAATTGTTTTTAAAATTAAAAATTATGAAAATAAATTTAAAAAACAATATAAAAATTCTGAAAATAAATTTTAAAATATTTAAATAATTTTCTGAATTTTTTGAATATTATATATTCTGAAAAATAATGATTTTTTTTAACATTAAATTTTTTGTAAAAAAACAAGAAATTAGATTATTTTTTTTAAATTTATAATTTATTTTTGCAAATTATAAATTTATAACTTTTGAAAATATAATTGTCATTATTTTCGAAAAAAAATTAATATATAATTTTCAAATTAAAAAAATCTATTTTTCGAATATTTAATTTTCACATTTTTTTTCAAATTTTTAATTTTAATAGTTTTTTTGTCAAAAAATTAAGTTTTCGAAAGTTTTAATTTTCAAAGTTTTTTTTTCGGAAAAGTATTTTCAGATTTTTTTTTATGATTTTTAAATTTATTTTCAGATATTTAAAATTTAAAAAATAATTTCCAGAATTTATTTTTATTTTTAATTTTTTTAATCACGTGGACTGCCACGTCAACGTCACGTGGCAAAGGTTGCACAGTCAGCAACTGACGCATGAGCGATTAGCATGCCAAGTCAGACATGAAGTGGGGCCAGGGACCGTTTTCACACAAAAATTTTTTTTACAGGGACGAAAATCAAAACTAGCCCAAGTTATAGAGACGATTATCATATTTAAGCTCAGAAACAATAAGGAAAAATTATACAATTCGTCCATGGGTAACATTTTTGTCCTTTATTTTTTTGTCCTGATTTAGTCATTTATGTTATAAAATGACAATATCTTATCATTTGTAATGAGATTTATCAATGAAATTTGAGTTTCTTGGTTTGTACGATGCATATTTAGGGTTGTTTATGATGAGCTTTTAATGATATATTTTTGAAGTTTTTGATTATTTATTTTTTATGAAAAAAAGATAACTTGTTGACATTTTATAACATAAATGACTAAGTTAGAACAAAAAAAAAAGATAAAGGACGAAAACATTATCTAGAATTAAGTTAATGGACAAATTGTGTAATTTTGTCAAACAATAATAAGAAAATGAAAAAAATATTCTAATGACTTAAGAAGTAAAAAACGTATAAGTAAAACAATTCAATTCAAGTTCGGCCATGTCATAAGAAGGTGAAAATTGTTTTTTTGACATTTAAAACTTTCTAAAAACACAAGTAAAGTAGTTAAATACCCCCAACGGTAGTTAACTACCGCTCAGGTAACCGGCAGCAGTTAACTGCCGCTGAGGCTAGACATGGCAACAAAACCCGTGTCCATGGGTACCCGCTCAAACCAACCCCAATTTGACGGGTTTTCCCCGATTTGACTGGGTTTGGGTTTTCCCCGATTTCAAAATACGGGTACGGGACGGAAAACAGGGATATATGTACCCACCACAAACCCATACCCAAACCCTACCAATTGTAGAAAGGTCATAGTTTTGTTTTTGTTGAGGGGGTTGATAATGGTATGTCATGTTATATGGTTTGATAATTGTCATGATATAAGAACTTTTATTGATAGTTAAAGGAGCAATCGAATTATTCGGCAAGGAAATGTTAAAATGAGCGCAAATTGTTGGATAATGCATTACAACATTACCATTGAATCTTAAAAAAAACTTTTTTTTATTAAGAAAAACAGATTCACTGCGGGGATGGGAATACCCGAACCCATTGGGGATGGGGATGAGATTCAATTTCTCATCCCTGTTGGATATGGGTAGGGTAATGGGTAAGTATATGGGAGTAGGGGATGGGGAAGACAAAACCCATCCCCACCCTGCCCCATTGCCATGCCTAGCTGAGGCCAGCGGTTGTTAACCACTACTGCGTTTTCCCCCCAAAACCAGAAAACCTACCTCATATTCACTCATTACCTTACATCACCTATACCATACCTCAAAAAATCCCCATTTCAAAATTTTTGTGTCAAAATCTTGGTTTCAAATCATTGTTGATGGATTCCTAGGACGTTTCTACGCACAATACACATAAAAAAAAAACAGGTATTGCAACGTTAAACTCGTTTACATTTGATTGATTTTTCTGCTTTTTTTTTCCGTGACATGCACGTAAACAGTAGTTAACTACCGCTCACCCCAGCGACTGTTAACTACATGTTACTGCCTCAATTTTTTTCTTTTTTTTTCCTTTTTTTTGTTTATGTTCTTATATGATATTAGATACATGTTAATTAATTATTTTAGCAATTATATGTTGTTTATTTATAGATATGCTTGAGAAAGTGGGTGATTGAAAACCTAGTGTTGTCGATTCCATTAAGGTTCAAGCTTCCGATGAGTCAATAAATTAGTGATTTTAATATATGGGAAACACTGTTTAGTACGGGAGAAAACCAACGAAATCAAACGAATTACACTAAATAACATTGTTGTTGATATATTATTTGAGTCTGTTTTATTTAGATTTGATTTCGTTTTATTTAATATTATTTCCTTTTTAGAATTATTTTACTTCAATTGCAAGTTATTATATTTCAGGAACAAATATCTGACAAATTGAGTCTTAGAGCAAAAGAAAGAGGATTAGGAGCTGATTCGGGATGAAAATACGAAATATGGGACAAAAATATGTCACTCCCTAAGTCAGTAACTTGGCACGGCCCGTGCCACCAACAGCACGGCCGTGCCAACCTTCAGGACACTCTTTTGCTGCTTCTGCTTCATGGACAAGCTACCTATTAGTTTACTTCTGACCTAAAAGCCCGTGGTTTCTTGTGAAACATTCTAGTGTTATATTGCTTAGGGCTTAAGTCATTGTAAACTATAAATAGAGTAGCTAGCTATCACAACAATTCATCTTTTGTTCTTGGAAATAATAAGTGACAATTGTTTCTTTGAATAAAAGTTCACCTTTATTTTATATTCTTCTTCTTCTTCTTTTTCTCTTTTATGTCTACAATGAACGTTAGTGAGTAGACTCTTCTTGTCTTGGGATTATTGGATAAGTCTAATGACATAATCCTAATCAAACCAAGCTATAAACCCTAATTTTATATAAATCTACTTTCTAATCTAACTCACCGTTTTTATTATGAATTAACAAATACCAAACTCATAAAGCGACAGCGGAGGGTTGGTATTTGTTAATTCATCATCTCAAATATCAATTCATAAAGTGACAGCGGAGCTTTGATATTGGAACAAGTGAAATTAGACAAGGGTTGCGAAACATGAGAATAGTCTAGCAAACCTTGAGACATATAAAGTTTCGTTCTTCAAGGATTCTAATAGCAATCAACCATGATAATAGGCGTGGTTGCTAGAGGAACACACTCACTGACTTCGAAAGAAGCTTTGATACGCTTAAGAGAAACTTGTCTTTAGAAAGTAGGTCGAATATAAAGTTTAGGTTTAGGGTTTGTTTTGTGAAGGGTTTGTTATTATGATGAACCAATAATCCCAAAGCACTTTTATTTTTATTATTTTCTCTTAATTAAAAATCCAAACTTTATAACTCAAAACTCTTTTCTAATCATTGTTGAAAGTTAATTGAATTCATAACTCCCTGTCGGAACGATACTCTTTTTACTACTTCGGTGGAACCGTGCACTTGCGGAGTTACTCATCAAGTTTTTGGCGCCGCTGCCGGGGAGCTAACTAATTTGATTAACTTTTTCTTAGTGATTAGAATTTTATTTTTCTTTTTCTTTTTCTTCTACTACTTCTTTCTCTCTTTTTACCGTTAACTCCTTGGGTTCTTGCTCTTTTATGTAAAGATCTAAAAGTCTTGGTGAATTTGTTCCCGAGATCGAAAGGTTCTTACATAAAAGAAAGAGAGAGGCACAAAAAAATATCGCTATGGCTGAACGCACTCTCGAAGAGTATGCAACACCTTCTACGGAAGAGCCACATGCTATTATTGTGTACCCAACGGTTGAGGGTAACAACTTTGAGATTGAGGCTGCACTACTTAACTTGGTGCAACAAAATCAGTCTTCTGGATCACCCGCTGAGGATCTAAATCTGCATATCTCAACTTTTTTAAGACTCAGCAGAACCTTGAAAGCGAACCAAGAGGCCGTAAGGCTACATCTCTTTCCTTTCTCCTTAAGGGATAGAGCTAGTGCTTGGTTCCATTCATTGGAAGTTGGTTTCATTACTTCATGGGATCAAATGAGGCAAGCATTCCTTGCCCGATTCTTTTCCCCCTCTAAAACTGCTAAATTAAGGGACCAAATCACACGGTTCAATCAAAAAGATGGGGAATCTCTTTATGATGCGTGGGAGCGTTTCAAGGAAATGCTTAGACTTTGTCCCCACCATGGTTTAGAGAAGTGGCTTATAGTCTACACTTTTTATAATGGCTTATCATATACCACTAAAATGACTGTTGATGCAGCTGCAGGTGGAGCTTTGATGAACAAGAACTATACAGAGGCATACGCTTTAATTGAGGACATGGCTCAGAATCACTATCAGCGGACCAATGAGAGAGCCATCACTATTTCTTCACCCTCTAAAAAAGAGGCATGTATATACGAAGTCTCTAACCTTGATCATCTTGCTGCTAAGGTTGATGCACTAACCCAAAAGTTTGAAAAATGAATGTTAGTGCTGCCACAAATGCTCCTGTATCTTCTCCTTGTGAAATCTGTGGTATATTTGGTCATATCGGTGTTGATTGCCAGTTGGGTAGTGCTATTAATGGTGTTGAGCAAATGAACTATGCTCAATACAACCAAGGAATGAGGCAGAACCAAAACTTTTTAAAAATCCTCAAAACTCCTACGGACAAGTAGCACCACCTGGCTATGTAAACAACCAGAGAGTCGCTCAGAAATCGAGTTTGGAAATTTTAATGGAAAGCTATGTCATGAACCAATCTAAATAGCTCCAAGAGCTCAAAAACCAAACCGGATTTCTAAATGATTCTCTCTCCAAACTCAATACTAAGGTAGACTCTATTGCTACTCACACTAAAATACTTGAGACCCAAATCTCCCAAGTGGCCCAACAAGTGACCGCTTCTTCTCAAACACCGGGAGTCTTTCCTGGTCAAATCGAAGCCAACCCCAAAGCCCATGTTTGGTCTAAATTGAACTATGGTGCAAAGTATAAAATCCAAGGTCTGCAAAAAGTAAAAAAGTATGATGTTTGGTCTAAATTTTTGAAACACTTGCACACCCTCCCACATATGTGGATCCGCCCCTCGTATAGGTATACAACATACATGTAGACTTGTGTATTTTATCTGTATATGTTATTAACATAGATTCTTCAAAAATAAAGTTATTAACATAGATAATGTGAGTTTTGCTCGGATATTCACCATTTTTTTGTTTTTAGCGAAAATATATTGCATCGATGTGTTGTGTTTTTTTGTTACAGATGTACTCTATCAAGTGGAAATGTGGAATGAATAAATATCGTTTATTTTTTATCAAGAAAATCAAAATATACGCTATATTCATTAACCACATTTTATGTTTAGATATAAAAAAATAAAAATAAAAACATAGTCAATGACTTTCAAAATCGCAATTTTTTGTGTTTAGTAAACGGTTGATAAAATATGATATTTTCTTATATTCATTAACAAACTAAACTATGTTAACCATGGTATTTAACTTGTATCAAAATATAAGTTTCTAAGCAAAATAAATAAAACAAAAATAGTTAAACTAATACTTTTTTTTTTGGATTTAAATTAAACAAATATCAGTAGTAGATAAGAAAATACACATGTTGGTGCCAAAAACCTGAGCCGTGTAGCTCAGCAAAAGAAACTCTACTCTATAGGCTGGAAATTCATTTTTTCCTTCAAAAAAAAAAAGGCTGGAAATTCATTCATCCACTCTCAGTGTGGACGCTACGTTACGCAACGCGGTGGTTCTTTGTTCGTTTACGAAACTGCCATTTTTCTTTCTCTCTCTAGCTATCCACCTTACGCTGTCGTTTCAAATGTAGATGTTGACGTGTTCAAGAAGCTTCCAAAGTCATGCGCCGTTGTACTGCTCTTGATTTTTGTCTGCAAATTTTTATTTTTATTTTTGCTTGTACAAGTTTGGATTGCAATTTCACGTGCAAAAGTTTCTCTTTTCTCTTTGTACAATAGACTAATGAGCAGTGATATTTAAACAATGCGGAAATTGTTAGAAAGAAAGCGTCTACAACAATCCTCTTAATCTTTTAATGTATAAGAATTGCAAACATATATGGAGGATGAGTAATTCTTTTAGTTGAGCAAAAAGATTAAAGAAATTAATGAATTAAAAGTTTAGAGTTTGAATCTTAAAAAAGGAAAAAAAATATTAACATAACAATTAACATATTAATATTTATCATTTTGAAAAATAAATTACAAACATACCTCACATGCCTCTTTTGTTAGAAATTTTATGGATTAAAGATATATTCAATGATTGAATTGACCGCTTTAAAACATATTTAAGAATCAATGTGACTAATAAAAGAGTCACTCGTGAATGCGTTTGTAATGTTGATACGCTTCACTCGTTCATGGGTCAAAATTACAATTAAAAGGAAATTTATAGTAAATCATTTCAATTTTTGGTTAAATTTGTAATTTATTTAACACACATGGCACATTCAAAATCAATCGTCTTGGCACATGTTATATGGTGTCATCTATTTGACATGGTATTCGTAAAATATGTATTCTATGATCATTAACAAACTCTACTTGGAAGATTGGCAATAATTCCATGCTTTATTTTTTTGAATGAAAAATGACTCGCATTCACCGTTAGTTACTACCTCCAAATACTTGAGAATTTGAAGCAGTTATTTTTTTTCTTTTTTTCTTTCCAATATCTCCGATTTTTTTATCAAGGGAAATGGTCTATTCCTCTTTTGATTCAGCAAAATTTTCCTGGTATTGCACATGTTATAGAATTTGTTACATTATCTCTTTTGATGTTTCTGATGTTTTGGTTTGGGAAACTTCTACTTCAGGCTCCCTGACCTTCAAATGCTTATTTTAGTCGTGCCCTTTATGGTCCCAATTGAAGCATTTTAAAGTTAGTTGTCACCCTCCTTCAACCCCTATTGTTATTGAGGTTTGTCGGAGACGTCGTCCCAAACTTTGGATACAATACATACGGGGCAGCCAAGGGCTATCCAAGTTTGGCTTCTTGTGTTGGCATCTTTCGAGACTATAGAGGTAATTTTATTGGTGGTTTTGACCACAATTTAGGAACTTCTATTATTCTTCATGTTGAACTTGTTGTTGCTATGCTTACTTTTGAGATTGCTTATATGATAGAGGTTGGTTTAGTTTATGGTTGGAACGTGACTCCCTCCCATGATCACTGTCAAAGCCTTTGATAAATTTTCGTGGTGCATTGACAACTCCAGAACAAGTGGTTAAATTGTTTGGATTTCATCAAGAGTTTTTTGTTTTAGAGTTTCTCTCATTTTGAGAGAGAAAAATAGTTGTATTGATAAATTAGCTAATTATATGTTTTAAAGTAACAATTTTGTTTGGTTGGGTACTCATCACTTGGTTGAGGAAATGTTTAAAGGAGTATAAGATATACCGTTCAAATTCTGACAAGGGGGAAAATAAAAACCTATTAACATGATGTTCCTCATTGTATAAGGTCGATTTATTGTGTTCGTTGCTCTTTGCTATATCTAGTTTAGTCTTGTCCCCAAACTTTATTTCTCATGCTTTTTATTTTAATAATATTCATTTAGGTATTAATTGCAACGCAAATTTTTGCTTAAAAATATTATTAATTTCTTGACATTTTTTTTTATTAATTTTGTTATGAATAATACCAATGAATGTTACCTCAAAAAAATTGATCAAATATTAGTCATTGACCCATAGTATAAATCCACAATATTCTATTTTTTCTAAAAATAAAATAAAAACTATTCTATACAGTTAAGGTAACGTCCTGAGCAGTGGGGGGTGGTTTAGTAATAATTGGGAGCGTACCCTACACACAGGTCTCATCGTATCGTATCGTAGGATTGCGGACGCCATTTGAAGTTTCTCACAAACAAGGGAAGGGAATGAATGAATGATGTGCTTCTTTCTCTCTCTCTTTCTCAAATTTGAAGCAAAACAAAATTCATAATTAAAATATTATTATTATTTAAATCAATTACCCCGAAACTGATTATAGAAACGTTTTTCTGCAATTTCGATCCTTTGTCCCTTCTCTGATCTCTCTCAGGTACCGATTCCTCTCTCTCTCTCTCTATATATATATATATAAGATTCTCTTCTTGATTTCAATTTCAATTTTGATTCCCCTTTTTCGTTTGATTGATAGGTCTTTGCTGGTTGAATTTATGACCCAGTTAATTACGGAATCCTTCTAATTATTTTATTGATTGATTGATGTTATCATATGCCAATTGCTGAATCAGATCTTTGATTGATAATTTTGTTACCCCATTTGATTAGTGATTATAAGAGAATATTGGATGGAAGACTAAGGAGGATGAAAGATTTGATTTTGTTTTGAAAAGTTTTTATTTTCTTGTTTGTTTTTTAATGTGTTTCTGATAAATTGGGGTTTTGGGTGTTGTTTGTTTGTGTGTGTGAGAACAGATGGTAAAGGGAAGAAAGTTTAGTAGCAAACGTGATTTGAGAAAGAGGGTTAGGTCAAAGGGGAGTGGGTCTGATGATTCCGATGAGGATTATGTGGTTTCGGATGATGCTGGGAATGTGTCTGATTGTCCAGAGGATGATTGTTTCTCTTTGGATGGATGTGCCGCTGAGGATAGTTTTGATGGGTTTATAGAAGACGGCGATTCGGAAAAGGAGGTGATTCAACGGGTGACGAAATTTAATAGATCAAGGGCTAAAACTGGTGTAAGGCGTCAGCGGACTAATGTAAGTAAAGCCTCGAGGAAGAGACAGAGGGTTACTTATTTAGAACAACCAGAAGAAGAAGAAGAACAAGATGAAGAAAATGGAGACGAAGAGGAAGAAGTAGAAGAAGAGGAGGAGGAGGAAGAAGAAGATGATGATGATTACAATGATGTTGATGAAGAGGAGGAGGAGGATGAGGAGGAAGAGGAAGAAGTGGAAGTGGAAGAGGAAGAGGAAGAGGAAGAAAAAGAAGAAGTGGAAGTGGAAGAGGTAGGTGGAAATGATGAGGATGATGAATTTAAACCAGAGGAAGAAGATTTCACAGATGAGGAGGAAGAAGAAACAAGGGGCAGAAAGAAGAAAAAGGATAATTCCATTTATGAAGACGAGGAATTTAAACCGGAGGACGAAGATTACACAGATGAGGAGGAAGAAGAAACAAGGCGCATTAAGAAGAAAAATAATGGCACGAAGATGGGCAAGAAGAAGGCTTTGAAGAAAAGGGTTTCTGCAACTTCTAGCAGAGGTCGAAAAAGGAGTGGTTCTAGAATTTCAAAGAAGCCCAAGAGAAAGAGAAGACGAAAGAATGGAGGATCAAGGAGGAAAATACAGTGTGATGATGCAGATGATTTTTTGGATAATGTCCCAGCCATCAGAACAAATAGCAGAAAGAGATCAGTCCTGAAAAGGAGAAGGGTTATCCTTGAAGATGCCAATTCCGGCTCAGATTGTGAGTCTAGACCATCTGATTATGAGTTTACTATCTCTGAAGAAGAAAAAGAACAGGTGAGAGAAGCCGTGGAGTTGTGTGGAAATATAAGAAGGAACTTGAGGAGAGCTTCTCTTCGAATGGAAAATGAAGTAGTTGGACTATATGAAGATCTACATCAGCAATGGAAGCCTCCAGCACGGAAGGGTAAGGAAAAGATAGAGGAATCTCAAGGAAGAAAAGGTAAGGAAAAAGTAGAGGACTTGAAGAGTGAGGTGGGAAAACAGGTGTGTGGAATTTGTCTGTCTGAGGAAAATAAAAGAAGAGTAAGGGGAGTACTAAACAGCTGCACTCACTATTTTTGCTTTGCTTGCATTATGGAGTGGTCAAAGGTTGAATCTCGCTGCCCTTTGTGTAAGCAGAGATTCCAAACAATCAGTAAGCCTGCACGATCAACAACAGCGGAAGAGGCGGTGATACAAGTGCCCGAACGCGATCAGGTATTTGAATTTTACTTATCGTAAAATTCTGACCATTTGCTTATGGTTTTGCAATTCAATTTGTTGATTCTTATGAAAATATTTTGATTTTACATGCAGGTTTATCAGCCAACTGAAGAAGAACTCAGGAGCTACATTGATCCATATGAGTCAGTTATGTGTTCAGAGTGTCATCTAGGTGGAGACGATGGCCTCATGCTACTCTGTGATATATGTGATTCCCCTGCACACACTTATTGTGTTGGTTTGGGGAGAGAAGTACCTGAAGGTAATTGGTACTGTGATGGTTGTAGACCAGTTGCTTTGGCATCTTTAAACTCCCAAGCTCAAGAATCTGATTTAAGAGCGGCAACTCAAAGCCTGCCTTCCCGGCCATCACCTGTTCATATACGAGAAAGTATAGACCTGAACCTGATGTCTTCACCTCATACATCTTTTAGTCAAGGGTTCGGGCATCATTCATCTTCTAGATTTTCTGGCAGAAGTATCGAAGGAGCTTCTCCAATGTCTGGAGGTGGGGCACCAACTTTATCAGAGAGACGCTGGATACACCGTCAAGTTCAGCAGCTACAAATTCAGCAGTTACGTTCAATTGATAGAATGGCTTCTACAACTGGCAGAACTAACGGTGTTTCAGCTACCGGTACAGTAAGTAACTTGAATAGCTCTGAAATTAATAGGGAACCAAGTTCTCAACATATAAGAACACAGGACGTAGGAACATCCTATCACACATTTTTTGAGGAGAGGTTAGGCAACAACATCTCTCCATTTATGCAGAATGGAGACCCCTTCTCCGTAAGAATGAGCAATTCAAGGGGCCCAGTGGTTCAGGATTCAACCATGTTTTCAAACGGGCCTGTGAGTGCAGCTACATGGCCTGGAATTTTGGGGACATCGACCTTATCAGATTATGGACCAATCCACCCATGCAGCAGCAGATCAAACATTGTCACTGAGGTTGGTATGCCTGCTACTGTCAAAGAAGAAGATAACTTGCACATTTTAAAGGAGCAATTGCAGTCAATGGTTAAAAGTCATTTGAAGAGATTGTCTCAAGATGCTGATTTGGGTAATTTCTAATATCATTTATTTATCATGGTTTGTCATCATTCATTACATCATAAGGCTTCGACCATTACTAGAAATTTGTAATGGCTTTTCCTATGAAAAGAATCTTCGTTGAGTGTGTTTTGCTTTGTGTTCATACTATTTGAATTCAAATTCTTTAACATGTCTTTTATGTATTGATTCAGGTTATAGTACTTTCAAGGACATTGCAAGGAGTTCTACGCATACCATACTTGCTGCTTGTGGACTCGAGCACAAGACAAGTGAGGTTTGTACTGTGCCTCCACCATCCGTCTGTCCCCACATTGAATTAATTGCTGGTGGACAAATGAGTATGATTAAAGGTTGCTGCTCCTCTTGTTTTGATTCTTTTGTAGGAGATGTGGTTAAAAGTATTTTGGACACAAGAATGTCTTCACAGTGGTTACGACTAGGACTTTAGGCAAAATATTCTTAAATGTGTCCAGAGAGGCACACCTTTTTTCTTAGGAGCTAAGTTAGGACAAATTTCTTTTTGACAGTAAGGACAAGAATTTCTTATTTACTTGTTGATGCATACATTGACATGATTTACTAACATTTTACAGAAAGGTTGCCCTATGTGTTCATTTTTTACTTTAGTTTGTTACGTTTGGCACTCTTACTCATACAGAAGATCATTTGAGCCTTACTCTGGTTGAAATGATTTACATATAACTAGAATTAAAAAGAATCTATTTAAATCCTCATATAGAACTGGCAGAGTGATGTACAAATGGATTGGATTCGTGAAATAATATAATCCTTTGGACCAGAAAGCGGTCCAGTAAAATTGTATAATTTGAGATAAGTTTTTATTCTATTTTTTTTATTTCGGTCCCCGGAAGAAACAACTTCGTCGGTTGGTACATTTGGTTGGAGAAACAAGGGTATCATACTCATAGATAAACCGACTTTAAGAATTTTTTTCATAGTTAAAAGTCCCTGTCAAGTGGCAAATGGCTTCTTCAGCAATTGCTTGACTTGTTTTATTCGTTTTTCTTTGAGAAATGAAAATCCCAAATAATAATCCAAAAGGTTTGAACAAGGATGCATCATAATTTTTCTAAGTCAACTGTGCATCTCAAGATATTGAGCGCGTTTGTTTAATTTTTTTAAGTAAAATATGTTTTTTTAATAAAAAATAAAAATCGCTTTTCTTATTTTTGAACGTTTGTTTGGAATTTTCAAAACAAAAACAAAAATTCATTTTTGGCTGTAAAATAAAAAGCTATTAGAATTAACTTTTATTAAAAAATAATTTTTTTTCGAAATCAAGGAGTTAACATATGAACAAATTTATATAGCAAATTCATACAGTATCATTTTTTGCTCGATATAATTCTCAAGAATAAACAAAAATGGTCCAATACGTAAAAATACAGCTCATACCTTACAAAAGTGAGGATTTAAATCTTATTGTCTCTGTCATGATCTTGATGGATAGTTCATCTATAAGCACTTTTTAAACTGTGAGATGGTCATGATCAATGAGGGTAGTGCGTCTATGGGGCAGCCTTGGCTACCCCTTGAGATGGCATCTCATAAACAAATTAATATTTTTATAGATAATAATGATTAGCATATTTCTCACCAAATTATTATCAGAATTTTTCAATCATATGCAAATTTGCACATCTTAAAAAAAAATTAAAAATAAATTTACTTTAAAACTTGTATGTTTAATATTAGATATATAAATTTTTAATAAATAATTGTCGTTTTTCAATAAAAAAATTTCACTTTTTAATTGTTTTAACATATACAATATATTTTACATTTTAGACAAGCTCTTATAATTATTATATTTTTAGGACAATCTCTATTTTCAATGTAGTCATAGACTAATCTTCAAGGTTATATGCGGAAGAGATGAAGATAAAGTGATTTTTTTTTTTAAAAAATGTTAATTTATACCCCGGGACACTGGTTAAGGAAACAAATATAGTAACATCGCATTAAAACTTGTGCAATCAACTCATTAAAAATTATAAGTATTACTTTTAATTTAAAACTTTCTTTTTTTGTTTCCTTAACCAATGCCCCGGGGTCACTAGTTAACATGCCCCGGGGTCACTGGTTAACACGACTCTTTTTTTAAAGGATAAATGCCTCTTTTCGTCCCTGTAATATTAGCGAATTTCGGGTTTAGTCCCTTTGAAAAAAAGATTTAGATTATGTCCCTGTAATTTCAGATTCTTCCACTTTTGGTCCCTCCTTTCATCACGTCAGCATAATCTGCATAAATTACGTCCCTGTAATTTCAGATTCCTCCCACTTTTGATCCCTCATTTTACGTGTCATGTATGCAGATTCTACTGACGTGGTGGAATGAGGGACCAAAAGTGGAAGAATCTGAAATTACATGAACCGAATCTAAATCTATTTTTTACAGGGACTAAAACTAGAATTCACTAATATTACAGAGACAAAAAGAGATATTTTCTCTTTTTTTAATTACATGAATTCAAAAGTCAAACTCAAACCCATGTACTCAGAATCTTAATCTCTCACACACAAAATACAGATATTAGTATTATTCGGTGTGTGAAAAACAAGATATTATGTTGTTGGTTCATCAAACCATTTTCAAGATGACACAAACAAAATGACGATATTTGCTTATAAAAAAAACAAAACAAAGACATGTTATAAATTAAATTAGGTTTATTAAAATACTATTAGACTAAGATGTGATTTATCAGCACGTGTCTTGCACAAAGCTGTTCGTCAAATGTAACATTCACCCTCATTAGCATAACTCAAGTACTCAACACTCTCCCGAGGTTTATGGAGTCTTTTCAAATGAATATCACAAAATAATCCCAACACACACAAATGTAAATGTCATGTACAGTAGGAAAGTAACTTGCTCTATTTTCAATCAATATTTATGGTCTGAAATTAAAGGATAAAATGAAACATTTGAACTTGAAACTTCAGTTCACATGCAACATAAATTACATTCATTCTCCACATCTTATTTCACAACGATCAAATACATTCACAACTTCACTAGGGCATACCATAGATTGTAGGGATCGCGTGTGATTGAAGAAGCTCGTCACCACTGCAGCAACCAGCAGTCATCACAGATGAATTTCTTTTATAAAATGTCATCAAGGAAAGTGGACAGCAATAGTCCTTGAACAAACTCACATCTTTTTTCCTTTTCTTCCTTATCCTTGACTGACAAGGTAGGCGTCTCCACATTTCTGAACAAAAATAATATGATTAAAACTAGAAGGTACAAGGAGACAGTTAAGAATGCATTGCTTGATGTATGCTGTCTGAAAACATGCCGTTGGCAAGGAACAACAACTCATTCTTTTGCAAGAAGGCACTTAGATTCATTTAAACAGCACAGATATGACATTGTTTTTAATGGCATAAAATATTATGTTTAAAACAAGCAGATAAAAGGTGCAATTGTTGAATATCGGAAGCTATAAATAATTCCAAAATGCACTATGACAACAACATAAGGATGGAATTAGAGGTGCAAACTAAGTATTGTCATTTCCACCTCTCTGAAAAAAGACAATTAATCCAATGAATAAAGTGATCAACCCTCATCCTTTTAAGCAGTAACTGAAAATTTTATCTATAAAAAAAATAAGTAGATCAGACATGAGACAAGCAACATGCAGCAGACACACACACACACATACAGCAAGCAAGCCAAAAGTAACACCACATCCCCACCTACATACAAAAATGTAGTCGTGGTGGGTGTGAGAGGGAACAGGATAGGGAGGAAGAAAACCATCTCAGGTAATTTCATCTGGCAAGATGTACTGTTAAAAGCAGTAAAAGCACGGGTACGTTCCTCACTATCCAACCTCATCTCTCTCATGAATTCACGCACACACTCTTTCTCTCTTTCACATTTTCTTATTACTTTCTCTCTCTTGGACTGATGGAGAGGAACCAAGTGCTAAAAGCACGAATCTGATCCTCTGGAGTGCTGCGCACATCACTAACACTGCAGAATCATTGGATCTAAGTCCAACACTGCACCTGTATCTAACGAATCTACAGTGGTTGTACAGTATGCAGCACCAAAGAAAGTTTCAGATCCGGAAAATCACTCCTTTTATTATGAATGGGTGATGGAGACAGTTCAAATACACCAAAATGGTCTATTTAACATATTTGTCTACAATGTACAGTAACTGTCCAACATGTTTTACCTGCTAAAATGTATGATATTCTTGGGTATTTATTTAGCTTTTCAAAACATTTGTATCAGACAACCTACCTCAGCATATCACGAAAAGATTGATATGAAAACCTAGCTTTGGGGATGTAGGCAAAATGGTCATGTATTGCAATTTGCAAGTACTTGTATATTTTCAGGGACAGTGGTCATGTGATATTCTATACTGTCTTCATCTTTGGAGGTACAGAAACCATTGTAAGACACACAATTTACAAACAAATCTCCCAATAAAATTATAAGTAATCACAGTGACCATTGCATTAGTGGTAAGGAGAATTCTACCGTGCAATAGTTAAATAGGTTATGTATGGTGCACAACATTTATTTTCGGTTGGATCAATCAATCTCACTAAATTTATTGTAAGCCTTTCACGCTAAATTTCCCCCTCTCCCTCCTGTTACAGTACCCACCACCACAAGACGGCACCAACACCAGGAATCTAAAACTCCTGCCTCTGTTGCTGCAACATGGACACATCGAAGTGAACAAAATGGGCAAATAAGAGCAATGGAACCGTAAGTTAGGAACTCCAATCACACCTCTCATGCTCAGCCTCACCCTCAGTGAGTCACCTTCCCGCTCAAACACGGTCACCTCCACTCACGTCTCTGCTCTCAAATTCTATTGGTGTCACCCATCATAACTCCAGGTTCGTTTTTGATGATGATCGTGTTCTATGTTCACTTCCATTTGATGATAATCATGTTATTGTTGATTTTGATTTCGTTCCTATTCATGTTTCGTTTCTAGGATGGAAAGAAGTCAACTCGTATTTTGTTTCTTGTTTCCTTTGTGTCGCCAAAGGATGTGCTTTTGATGTAGAGTTTCCCTTTAATTCCCTTTCATTCAACATTTTTAAAATAGATGAAAGTAGTGGGAGAAAGACAGGAAAATTTGGTGTGGATGGTGTATCATCAAATGAGATGGTACTTGCAGATCCAGTGGTGAAAAAAACTTATGCAAGGTGCAATAACTAGATTACTTGCAGACCTACGTTAGTGTTCTTATAATCTCAACAAAACACAAGCCATGCTACATAAAATTTGCATTATTTGATTTTGAACAAGAACAATACCATTTCTTCAACGTCAAACATGAGTCCAAATTATCAAAAGCAATATTGCATGAAAAGCAGCAGAAGAGAACAATGTGACATCACCACCACATTCAGGAATACTAGCAAAAATAAGCATATTTTCTCGAAGATATAGTGGACAAGTGGAGACTTTTTTTCGTTAAAAAAAAGAAAATTGACAAATGAAATAGACATACTTTTTCGATAGAGTCTCGTCTGAGCTTTTTCTGGATTGCCTTGTCCCAGTAAGAAAGTTAGGTTGACTCTGAGAACTAGAAAATTCATCAGCTACGGGCAATATAAAAGACGATAACAATGGATCGGCTGCTACATTTGACGATGACACTATACGTGAAGACCCGCCCAAAAGGGATTGCAAATTTCCTTCTCGCAGCTCCTTCCTCAATAAAGACAATGTTGAATAAGATCCACCTTTCCTTGATTTCCTCTTTCGCTGCACGTATTCACTAGTTAAAGAATTCAATTTATTGTATACAATGTACCACTACCACCCTGATGTTAATATGGACATAATACTGAAATAACAAGATAATTCTACGATATAATTAAACCGGAAACACACTCTCCAATGCAGGGTTACACACGCCAACAAAGTGCGTTAGAGTGTGTGTGTGACCCTAGCATTTCTCTAGACATAACAATGAAATAACAAGATAATTCTACGATATAATTAAACCGGAAAAAACTTCTAATGTCAATGTTATGGTGTAATTGGTTACAAAACTTTAATCTTTCTTTGCATACATAATCATGTACATCTGAAAAGTACAACAATAAAGGGTAGAATATATAAGATTAAAAAAAACACATTAGTGGTGTATTTGACTAGATTTTACACAGATATCCTTTTACCAGTAATCCATTTACATTTAGAAAACATTATACTTATCCAGGATTAACATGAAATTTGAAAGACATGAGAGTATACAAGAGCGTGCAAGAGTCACTTGATTAACCTTAACAAAAGCATACAAGAGCATGTAAGGGCTGGGTTAAAGATAATTGATTTCATTTTATGCTACATATCTCAAAATGCTAAAATAAGGAACCAGGATTAATTTGAAAGACCGGACAGTATTCAAGACCATGTAAGAGTTGGCAGAAATAAATATTAACCGAGAGAAAAGGATATCTTAAGTATGCTTCCATGTTGCAGGGCAATGTGTGCAATCATATCAAGCCCCACCCTCGATGCACAAACGGGACAAACCTGAACAAAAGGATATCAAAGATTAGGTAGAATTCAACTTTCTCTCCTTTTGAATACCGGGGGGAGGATTCAAATTGGCCCTCTTAATAAAGCGGGAAAAGAGCAATTTTTTTTATAATTTTGCTGATGTAGAACAGTAACCAAGAGTACTCCTTTTAGGTAGGTACTCTAATTCTATTAACAAACAAACCTAGAAAACATCTGTGAATAATTAAATATGAATAATTAACTACGCAAAAGTCTATGTTCCCTACATAACAAATAGTCTCAACAAACACAGTTTTCAAATTAATAATATGTTAAACAAACTGCATCACCTATAAGTCCTCTTGAAGATACATAAAAACATTGTGGCACACAAATCAACTACGGTCGTGCTTAGTGCACAGGCTGTGCAGAAATCGAAGATTTTGCGATTTTTCACCATGGGAGCTTCTTCGGCTCTGATTTTGACCCCAAACGCACCCAAATTGTCCAGAAACATCAACCTAAGGTTACCCAAACATCTAAACACTTATCTCCACATAATCCAAACCTAATTACAATCATCTTTTACACGTTTAATTCAACCATGGCACTAACAGAGACACGTACATTGGACACGACACTAATAATAATTTGAGAAAATAGATTAATAGAATATAACCACATGTGTTGGTGTCAGACACAACCACATGTCCGACACTAGACACTCCTTAAGCCAGAAGCCTCGGTGCTACAAAGCTCTCAATCAATCAAGGGTCTACACGAGATGCCGAGGACAAAGTGGCAAACTAACTAACAAGCCGTTTTAATTTGAAGGGCAACCAAGCAAGCCCTAATTGAACAATGTCTATCTCTCTAAACCATTTTTGGTGATTGCATACAAAAAAAATAATATTATTATTATTGGCTTCAACAACAACAAAAAAAAAAAAAAAAAAAAAAAAAAAAAAAAAAAAAAGAAAAAA
>Ga0228711_1005057_pt1 | contig 20118 bp, 23 predicted proteins | sample MedpolnodulmetaG_2_FD_177996 | JGI IMG/M metagenome (GOLD analysis project Ga0228711, IMG submission 177996) | Root nodule microbial communities from Medicago polymorpha collected in Santa Monica, California, United States - brown nodules | ecosystem: Host-associated > Plants > Roots > Nodule... | reverse complement strand
TCTTTGGCAAAAAAAAAAAAAAAGTTTACTTGAGGTATTTTGATAAAAGAATTTCACTTATGAATTTTGTAATAAATGCTTATGAATGTATCTTGAACTACTAGCTAGGCAATAGACAGTTTAGGCATTGTATATGCTGCAGTGTGAAAGGATACTTGTTGACTAACCTGCATATTATTGAAACGGTTGAACATTTTATTGCAGACTGTGCAAGAGAACTGTGTTGGTCCAATGAGGATTTGAGCAGGAGAAGGAATCCAATATTGACCTTGAATAGGAGCTGAAGCCAAATGATGATCAGGTTTACTAATAGGTGTTGTGTTTTGTGAAATGTTTGTTGGAAGACCAATGTGAAGTGCAACTGTTACACCACTTTGCTCATCATCAATGGTAAAGTTTTTCTTTTGGTGGTGATGATGATGATGATGATGATGAAGAGTGGTAGAAGAGTGATTTAATGTGGAGGATAGTTTAGGTTTGTGGTGTGTTCCAGGAGGGCCAAGTGAGAGTGAAATGGAAGACTCATCAACAGTCTCATTAGTTTCAATTGAGGATATGTAGGAGAATGTGTGAGCTTGCATGGTGAAAATTATGGTTGATGGGATGGTGTATATTATATGAAATGAATAGTTGGTATATGAGAGAGTAGGGTTAGAGAGTGAGAGAGACAGAGAGAGTGTTTTGAGTGAGCTTTGTTATGTGAGATTGGAAGTGGGGACGAGAAAGGCAATATATAAATAAACAAATCTTGTGGATGGATCCATGTTTTTTGGCTTTTGTCATTCCATGTGTCAGATTAATTGAATAAAAGAGATGAATTCTTGAACAATATTGGAAAACACTCAATTTTCATATTTGTAGAAGATATGATCATAATGAATGATCTATAATATTCATCAATTATAAACTTCTTATTTTAAAAAAGAATTTTATAAGGTTGTGATAGACTTAGAAAAATCAGTGAGCTAAACTCAGCTGATAGGAACAATGCATAATATATTCAAGGTTTTGGGTTCAAACCCCGACAAAAAAAAAAGACTTAGAAAAATGCAAACCTTATATTACAATGAGGTAAAGGTTTTTTTTTTAAAAATTTTTTTAATCAGGTATCCTCCGCATGTGCAACTGTCGGGACTAATCTCTCGAGCTTGTGGGATTTGAATAGACGGAAAAGTATCCCTTAAAGTTTTAACGCTACTGCATGTCCAGGACTGAATTCGAACCCAGAACCTTGTTAAGTTACAAGAAATTGTCATCTTATCTAAGCGCGTAATTACAACGTTTTTGGTTGAAGGACTTAGTTAATTTTTATTTTTTTTAAATAGTTTAGTAAACTATAGATTAAATTAAACTTATTTTTAACGGCGACATAACCATGTTACAAACAATTTAATAAGTGAGATTATCTTATTCTTATCTAAATGCATGCAGCCTACTTTTGTAACTTAATTAATACTTTAATAAGATGATACTTGTTTGATGCGTTATTGTTGGAGTATGAGACTATAGTATAGTTTTTGAAATGAAGATAAGAGGGGGCAAGAGTGCGCACGTGGAATGAAGGAAAAGATTGATGATGTAATTGTGTTTTGGCGTGTTTGGTAATGGAAGAGACATTGCACCGGCAAAGGAGGAAAGAGTGAGAGATGAAGCAATGCATGCATAGAACACAACACCAATATACGACACTAGCAGTACCACTGCCACTCCTTGTGTTATGCTGCACCTCTTTCTCTAACACACACTCCAGCTCTCTATGTACTATACCAAGAAAATTGTTAGGGTGAAAAGGTGTTCCATAGATTCCATGCCTTAAGAAATTAGTGTATGGATGATCTCACCTATTGATGAAAATAAATATATTATATTCAAATTTTTATTTAAATGGTATATGTTTAATTTCTTTCAATGTTTCAGATTTACTTGACTGTGTAAATATAAGATTTTTTGATCGTAGAGAAATTAGCAAGGACAATTGATCTTGTGAATTTTAGGTTAAAAATTTAGAGAAATTGTCAATTAATCGATGTTGATTAAACGAAAATAATAAAAACATTGGGCTTCGACTCTTTTGTAATCCAAAGAAAATTAAAATGGAAACATATATATAAATCGAGGTGTGGGGGGTTAATTTTTTTTTTCTTCTGTCGTTGAACGAGTAACCATTGAGTCACCATCTTCATAGACGATAATGACGAGTAATATCACGAGCTCCTTATTACGAAAAATGAGATTAATCATAATCAGAATTTCGAAAGATTTTTAAATATTAATCCTCCATAAAATAATATAAGATACTTATCCGCTGTGCCCTAATGCATGTGTTTAATGAGTTCCTTAAAAATTCATCTTTGCTCTCTGAATATTTTTCAGTAAGCATTTACTATCTATCTCTCTTTGATATTAATGTACACTTTACATTGACACTCAAAAAGTGAGAGTGAGTGGGAGATGGCATTGGCACAGTCCCTTTCAATTTCAGAGACACAAATTAAAATCGTTGATTATATATATAAACACAGCCACAGGAAGTAGACATGGAGAACTGTAGAAGCTAGAGGCGTGTGTCTCTCTCTCCCATCCCCCCTTTCGATGACTTTGTTATTACCAAAAGGGATAGAGATAGTGAGAGACATTGATGTTGATAGTGATAGGGATGCTTAATGCAAAAGAAGTTCGTAGTTACACTGTTTTAATTATTTCATTGTAATTATGGAAGTATGCTTAGGTTTGAATGTTTGAACACCTTCTTATCAAGAAAGAGCGATAAGGTTGGATTTTTCTAATTTGGTGGTAACCCATTGAGTCTCCGGAGAAAGGATGCACGGAAAATCTAAAATTTGGCGGTAAGATAAAACCCATTTGGTGGTGGCCTAGTAGTTGGTTTGGGATCTTGAAGTTTGCTCCTCCAAAGGTCTCAGGTTCGATTCCCTCTGGTGCCAACTTCGGTGGGCTAAGTCCATACAGAGCTTGCTCTGCCTTTAAACGGGGCCCCCGCAAGTGGTCAGTAGGATTGGTCCCCTCGGATTAGTCGATTATTGGATCGGATACCGAGTTTTAAAAAAAAAGGTAAGTATAGATAAACTAAGTATTGTTCTACGTGAGAATCGTACTCGGATTTTTTCAAATAAATATTTTGTTAACTGATGAATGACCAATCATTTGAATCCAATAATGTTTTAACGAGGCTTATTTTTATTTTTTTGGTAGTGTTTTAACGAGGTTTACATCAAGGACAGACTGAATACTAAATATTAACAAAAAAATTTAAACAAAAGTGACAATCTAGGAACAGAAGGTGTATAACTTTTTCGTCCAGAAAATAAAAAAACTTTTCCTTAACATACATTTTGAAAATTCACATAGCCTATTCAGTGTAATCTTTGAAAATGCTGAGAATCTTTGTCTAAGTACCGTCACGGGATAGAAATGGAGAAATTCTCAATGTTGAAAATAAAGTCAGAAAAATATGGGATGATTCTTTGTCTTGCCTACTCAATTCATTAATACAACTATGCAAGCACACTATACGTGAACAGTAATATTCAAGCACTTTTCACGTTGAAAGCGAAAAATATTACTCATTTCTTTCAAATTATAAAACGCTCTGAAAAAAAAATTGTACTAAATTACACGTCGTGTTAAAACTTCAATGAACATTACTTGCTTTATTATATTTTAATAATTACTACTTTCTCTACTTTCAATTCTTTAATTTATCATTCTTATATAATTTATTAAAAAACAATTTTATAAAACAACTCATAATATATATTTTTCATATAAAATTATTTGTATATGTCAAAACATCATATAATTTAGGACGGAGTAGTACTGCAACAAATTAAAGTGTTAAGAGTCCCACATCGGATAGGTGATAGTCTGACAATATGTTTATATGTGAGCAATCATCATCTCACAAACCGATTTTGTAAAGTTGTGTTAGTTCCGACCACGACTTCTAAGGTGGTATCAGAGTCTCTCCAAGATCCACATGCTATCAGATTTCCGTCATCGATCCACCCACCATTTATGTCTACGAACCAAGTTCAATAGTGCTGGTCGTGAGGGTGTGTTAAGAGTCTCACATCAAATATATGATGGCTTAACAATATCTTTATAAGTGAGGGCAATCCTCATATCACAAGCCAGTTTTGTGAAATTGTGTAGATCCAACCACCCTTTCTAAGGGAAAGCAACAATATTAATGGACCGATCAAAGGAGTTAATGTGGGCCATATTTTGATTGGACAGCCCAAAACATGAAGCCTTTGATTGACTGTCACTCCTATCCTATCAATAAGCATCTTTCTCTAAGCTACCATTAAGAGTGTGTCCATGACCAAAAGGGCCAGTAAAAGGTCAGGTAGAACTTCCATTTTTAGAAGTTGATCACTATTATGCCTATAGTCCTTGTTTTATAGGGCTCTAGGCTAATTTATCAATGACTTATATTCAATATCCACTCTCCTACACTTCTAGTTGCTTAATAAGAAAAAGAAACTCCATGGCATGGTTTAACAATAAAGAGTGCTAGACACGTGAATATGAAAAACCGATATAAATAAGTTTAAAGCCGTGAATTTTGGAGATGTACGTTAGGGCTTTACTTTTGCATGTAGCTGATTTGATGTTACACTGAATTTTCCACTAAGAACTGTTGAACTATAACTATCAAATTAATTGGAGAGATACTATTTGTTAATTTTGTTATAAACAAAAGTTGTCTTAACTTATCACAAAGATGGAGGAAGTGTTTATTTATCCTTGATTTGGAACTCTTGAGGTTGAAAATTCTTGATTGGTGACAACAATAAATTCAATTCTTATTTTTAATATTGAAAACAACGTTCAAGTCCACCTTTTTTCTTTTACCGTTTTTAATTGCATATATATAATTTAATTGTATCACTGACACCTAATCTATTTACTTTCTTCTTCTTCTTCCCTCATCTCCATCTTCATTCAACCTTCATTAATCTTCATAAAATAAAATAAAAACTTAAAAAAAAAATTCTTTCAAAAATAAATCATTACACAAATTTTTGTACTCCTCATTTTCTCCATATCATTTTTATCAATCTTCATACAAAAACTCAATCATCTTCGTCATCAACAAACCAGAAACAACAAAAAAAACCCATAAAAACAATACAAAAAATAAAACCCTAAAATCAACAATAATAACAACAACAACAACAAAACAACCGAATCCAGAAAAACTTTAATCACTTCCTTCCTCCCTCTGTCGCTATCATAAACCCATTCTTGATGTCTTTCTCAAATCCCATCTTCCATAATCGAGGTTGAGATTCCACGTACAGTATAGAGAACTCAAACCCATACTCTTCCCCCATTTCGATCTATCGTGCTCCAAGTCCCCATATCAAAACTCTAACAGAGAACTTAAATTCATGACTTGGTTTTTCTCAGACCCTTTCTCGAGCTCTCCCTCACATTGGCCTCAAAACACCCTTTCTCATACCCTATCCTCTTTTCTTTGATTTTCTTTTTAACTTATTAAAAATGGATTCAACTTGGTAATCAACTTCTTCGATTAAGGTTGAATAATTTATCATTCTGAGATTTGAAAAGAAAAAAAAAAGTTTCTTTTGTTTCCTTGTTGTAGTGATTTGCTTATGATTTAAAATAAAAAAGAAAAAAAACAAGAATCGAAGCATTTTGTAGAGATGTGCCAAGAATTTTGAATGGAACCTGATGAGTGATAGCTGGTTTTGTTTTCATTCTTATATTTGGGGTGCTAAGGCTTATGATCATTATTGATGATTATTGTTTGTTGTGGAAAACATGTAGCGATGCTTTGCTTTTTTAGTTTTTATGTTCGGACTCTTTTCTGGGTTATCTTTCTGCAATTTCAACTTCAGCTTGTGCTTGAAGATGATGTATTTGATAAATGATCTCTTCTGGGTTGTGCTTGAATTGAGTTTCTGGTTGAAGATTATGAATTTGATAAATGGGTGGTAGTTTTTATAATGATTTAGATGAAGGTTGAATGAAGATGAAGATGAGGGAAGAAGAAGAAGAAAGTAAATAAATCAGGTGTTGGTGATACATTATAAAATCTGGTAGACCTCCCTTATCCAACGATCTCCTTTTTGAGGGGACCATATTGATTAACAGTAAATGAGTTGAGGGACCAGTTTGCAAAAGTTAAGAGTTATGGGACCAAACCGAAATAAAGAAATAAGTTAAGGGACCGTTAGTTCAATTAAGCCTTATTTTTACTAAGTACCAGTGAGTTTGGGTAATTATTTAAAGATGATAATTATTCGGTGTTTTAACGGTTTAAGTGTGTAGTAACTTTGGTGAATTAGTTGGTAAGAATATTGAGTCCATTAAGACAATTAGAGACTTAGCCCAATTATGTGGTGACTATATAAATACAACCCTTGTGAGAAAATTAGGTTGTTACATTCATTCATTCATTTCACAAACATTTTGAAAGAGAGGTAGAGAGAGAAAAAGGAGAAGAATGAAGAAAGGGTTAGAGAGGAGAAAAGCTTGAAGAGAGAAAGAGGCTAGAGACTTTGGGAAGCTAAAGTGAAGTCATTGTTAAGATTTTCAAAGTTAGAGGTACGAGGGATAAAACCTTTCTCACAATTAAGCTATAATCTCTCGTTTTGCTTATTTGAATAAGTGCTTATTTGTGAATTGTGACTTTTGTGAATTTTAATATCAATTTTAGTGCTCCTTATTTGATGATAAATTTGGATATGTTAAACTGATGCTAAGCTTGTTGTTGTTGTTGATTTTCTATGGTTGAAGTATGCTAATATGAATCTTTTATGATTTTTGCTTGAATTGATGAAAATGAAGTTGTTGTTGTTAATTGTTGATGAACTTATGCTTTGAATGATGTTGTGTTGTGTTGTTGATGAAGATTCATGCTTTGGGTGTTACTATATGTGTTGTTATGATTAAGTTGTTGTTTTAATGAGTTTGGTGAAAATGGGTCATTAATGGTGAATTGTGATTCTTGATGAACTGAGATAAATGTTGGTGTTGTTGTATTAAGATAAGTTGAATGAACTTATGTTTTAGGTTATAAGTTTTGGTTGTGAAATGTTTTGGGAAGAAACTTGAGTTTTGTATGAAAAGTTAGTTAAGTGATTTTGGAAAAATAAGTGATTATATGAGATTTTGAGTAAACTATTTTGAGATGGGAAAAACTTGATTTTTCTAATACAATGTAATAGGTTAAAGTGTAAGGAACGCATAGGCAAAAATGAAATCAAAATCGGATTAATGGTTTGAATTTTACGCATGAAATGGCGAAACGAGAAAAATCAGAATGTTGTGCTAATAGGGTGACACGGTCGTGTGTGGACCTTCTGCCATAATTTCAATTTTTAAGTGTTTGAGCATTTTTCACTCTTTTCTATTTTGATTTGGCTTTTTGTGTAAACATGAAAGTTTTAGATAAAGATGTTAGCTTTATAATAATGACATTGGTTTGACTTAAAAATAATTTTAATATTTTCAGTTATGCTGAAAATACTACAAGTAGGTCTTGATGTATTTTACAAAAATTTAGCAAAACTATTTTTGAGTAAACCCAAAAGTTATTGTTTGATCCCAAACCCCAAAACTTGATTACTAGGAGTTTAATTAGGATGGGTAGGAGTAATTACCCTATTATATGATGGGCCAACTTGGTTTTGTTTTGAAAATGAATTAGTTTTGCAAAATGAAGGAAAACGAGATGAACTTATGTGAATTTTGGAATTAATCGGAATTGGCCTATGATGCGTATATGCATATGCTACTATGTTCTTATGTGAGTAGTGTATATTCTTTTTTGAGGTGTTTGATCATGTTTACCTTGTTTTTTTGAATGACTTTGAAAATGTTGAAAGTTGTGAAAATAGACGAACCTTGTCAAAGATTGAGTCAATGAAGTTTGGATGTTAAAAATGATGAATGACATAATGTAGTTAGTTGTCCGTCTTTCATGTAAAATGTGATTGTTAAAAGGTGATGTTTCCTTGAAGTGATAGTTGTTGATAATTATTCTTTGATGATTTTAATTTGATGAATTGATTACATCTTTCCACAGGGAAGCCGCCTTACCTTAGTGGGGTAAGAAGAGCTAAAAATGAAGAAATGACGTAAACGCCTTCCCACTAAGAAGCCGCCTTACCTTAGCGGGGTAAGGAGAGCTAAAAACGAAAAAAAATGTTTTAAACGCCTTCCCACATGGAAGCCGCCTTACCTTAGTGGGGTAAGGAAAGCTAAAAACAAAAAATGGCATAAACGTCTTCCCACAGGGAAGCCACGTATACACCTTCCCACAGGGAAGCCGCCTTACCTTAGCGGGGTAAGGAGAGCTGAAATGAAGAAATGCCGTAAACGCCTTCCCACAGGCAAGCCGCCTTACCTTAGCGGGGTAAGGAGAGCTAAAATGAATAATAAAATAAAGCAGCTTAATCCTAAAATTTAAAAGAACTATGGAAGTACAACGCGATGAAAAAGAACAAAAGTAAGAAGAAACATTGTATTTTGTTACAAAACATCAGAGGTATATAGCCCGAAATTTCAAAAAGACCCTAACTACAAATAAAGCTTGCTCCGGAATCAAGTCTATGTGGCAGGCTCCACCTCATCCACTAAGTCGCCGCCTTCCACGACTTTATCCATGTTTATTCGGTTGAGATCAGCTCCCTGACAGAGAAACTCATCCTGCGACCTCACCCGGTTAAAACCATTATAAAAACTTAAACAAGACTCCATTTTTTCATTATTCAAATATGCCTCTAGTTCAACAATCTTCTGGTTTTTAACTCCAGCCTCATCCTTCAAATTCTTCTTCACCTCGTCTAACTCTTTCTTAGTGTCCTCAACCTTCTTCTTATCATCCAAAGCAACCTTTAGTTTTTCCTCAACACTGATGGCTTTACCGTTCCAGCTAGCCACGTCCTTCTCCAACAACACCTCTTGCTTCTTCAGCGCCTGATACTTCTTCCCAAAAACCTACATTAACACAACAGTACCCAAGCCAAACATCCCTGCATCACGAGCCACTCTCTCAAAGGAACCAGCATCACCAACAGCCATATCTTCCTCAAACCCTACAAAATGCTCCGCCACTAAACCCTCATAGTCGAAGTTAACATCCCACAACGATTTTCCCACCTCCCCAGCCACAACGATATCATGAGAACTTGACTCGAGAGGAGTATCCACCTTACCGCCCGCCTAGCTGCTCTCATTTTTCCTTTTGTTTTTTCGGTCAAGAACGCCATCGGGATCACTCTTAACATAACCTTCAACGCCCTTCTTACCAGAGCCTCCGCCAAAAATTTCTTCCTCTCAGCTGGACCCATACGAGCCATTCCGTTTGCAAAAGAAAACGCAATATGACAGGCATCAAATCTCACGAACAGAAATATAAATACAGATAAAAAAGAAAAACAAACAAAAGAAGAGACTCACGCAAATAAGACTCTAGCCCTGCATGATCCGGCTCTTTGTTTAAAATCTCATGAATGCTCATAAGCAGCATCTTCTCCAAATATCTCACCATATCGTGCTCATAGGCGCTCATCATCTCATAATCATATCCAGTAATAGATGTAGGACTGTTGGTCTATGACAGAGGGAAATTCACCTCGCCATCAACCCTAACGGCGACCTTAGCACAACCGACGGCCCCATGGACCCTTAAATAAGTTTCCCTCTAATTTTTGGGATTAGAAGCGTAAGTAGGAAATAGACTCCTCCCAGGGTGAGAAGAAATCGAAACCCAGGTGTTAGCCTGTATTTTCAACAGGCTATAATAAATGTTGTCAAAGAAGTTTGACCCAAGATTCGAAGAGAATGAAGCAAGTTCAACTCACAAGTTCGATTGTCGAAGTGAAGTCAAGAAGATGTGATGATCGAGATGACAATTCGACGGAGCGAAGAAGATGTAGAAAGACGGTTGGCATCGAAGATAGGAACTAAATAGCGGTTTCTCGTCGAAGAGGCGTTATTTGGAATTCAAGTACGCCCATAGCGGTTATTAGCAGTTATGCCTCGGACGTGTCTGTAGGCAGTTACTTAGTATAAATAGTATTTTCCTCTATGGAAAACGGGTCACAATTCAAACATACTGAAAGCTTACACACTCAAACTATCCGCGCACACACAAGGAGAAACGAGTAAACATGCCATAACGTATGAATCTGTGTACCAACCTTTTTACATTCATTAATTTAATGCAATTCTAGTTTAGTCTCTTTTTCAGACTCCTTTTTCTTTAATCTTTTTTAAAGTTTTTGCATCGATCCTTTGAAGATAATCTCGACGGGTCTCACCTTGTTTCTGGATTTCGACGGTTATATTCATAGTTCGCTAGAACAGTCACCGTTCGAAGTTGAACAATCAAACACAAACGGTCTTGAGATTTGCTGTCTGATCTCGCTCGCCCTTGTCTTAAACCAGTTCAGTAGTTTACCAAAAACCAGGGTAAACAAATTGGCACGCCCGGTGGGACGCCTTGTGTTCAATTTTCGGTGATTTTTGTTGTGTATGTTATTGAGGAGTAGAAAGAAACTTCGAGAAATGGTACGTTCTACTCGTAGTAATGATCCACCATCAAGCCCAACAAGGGCGTCTATGGATAGTTCATTATTAAATGTAAATCCACAACGAAGTCCACATACGACGCCATCCCATGGCGCAAACGTTGATGAAACGGTGGGGGAAACATTTCCTGCTCAAATATCATCAACTGTTCCCGTTACAACTTCGATGGTTGCAGCGGTTACACAATCTAACGTGAATTTTAATAATCCGTTAGTTCAAAATCCATGGTCCTTTGATCTGTCAAATCTTAGGAACCAGCCATATGGAATTTCTTCATCTTTTATGATGGGTCTCCATAATAATCCATCTGTTGTTTCAGAGAGTTTAAATACGGTTCACCCTCAATTTTATTATCTTGGGTCGAGTGTTTCTGGTTTAAATCTTCAACAAACATTGACCAATGCTTCCTTGGTTGCCTTAAGATAACAAATGGAAGATAGTAACCATCAAATGGTCAATATGTTGACTCAACAAATTGGAACGGTATTTAACCCTTTAATTAGGGATACCCATTATAGTTATTTGGCACTATCAGACCAGATGGGGCGAATTGCTGATTTCTTTGGCGCCCATCCAAGGCGAAATGTGCAAATACCTCCAGTTCAGAATCATAGGTATGTTGAAATGCTTGTTAATAGGCCTAATGCTGGAAATCTTATCAATCCAGTGCCCCAACCTGTGGTCGAACCACCAGCGCCAGGGGTGCAGGAAAGTTCCAATTTTGGTTCAAAGGAACCAAGATCCTGATCAAATAGTGAGGCAAGCCCAACAAGTTAATTTGGACGGTCAAAATAATATTGCCAACGTAGTTGAAACCCTTTGGACTCAAAATGGTTTCAATTTGGGTTTGTATGGACCTAATTTCGTGCCACCTTTACCCAAGTATGTGACAATGGAGGAATTACACAGGGGTTGGAAAATCCCTAAATTCACCAAGTTTGGTGGAGAAACTAACGAATCCACCGTTGAACATATTGCTCGTTACTTGACAGAAGCAGGTGACATAGCAAACAATGAGAACTTGAGAATGAAATTTTTCCCAAGTTGATTGACGAAGAATGTCTTTACTTTATACAACTTTGCCTCCAGGGTGTATCTTTACTTGGAGTCAATTAGAAAAGGCTTTCCATGAACAATTCTACATGGGACAATCTAAGATTAGTCTCAAAGAATTGGCAAGCGTTTGACGATTACTTGAATGGATTCAGGCTTCTCAAAGCTAGATGTTTTACCCAAGTGCCTGAACATGAATTAGTCGAAATGGTTGCTGGCGGTCTAGACTATTCTATTCGAAAGAAATTAGATATTCAATATCTGAGAGATATGGCACAACTAGCAGATAAACGAAGCAGGCTAAAGTTTGGAGACAAACCAAAGCAACCAATGCAAGTTGATACTGATCCTTTGAAAAAGGCAGATTCCATGTACCAGGAAATTGCAGGCATGAACATGGTGGAAATATCCGAGATCGATCCTATAGTGGCTACTGATGGTCCAAAGGTTGATGTCGAAATGGTTACTGAAGGCCATAAATGTGTTGATATAGTAATTACTGAAGATCAATATGAAGAGAAAATACAAGTGGTATATCCAAAAGCTGAAGAAGATCTCATTGATTTTCTTAACAGATGCAAGATCTCTGGTTTTCCAGTTATGATGTGTCCCAGATGTAGAGCCGTTTTCGACAAGAAAGCTGAGAAGAATGTCGAAGGTTTTCGACCCAAAACGAAGCAGAAAGGAAAATGGATTGATAAAAGGCCTAAGTTTAGTTTTGACAAAGCAAACATTCCTTTCAAAGACACATCTCCAACTGCAAACCAGAAGAAAGGACTAGTGAAAACCTTCTCTCCTCCCTCCAAATCTCCAAATAATCAATGGGTATTTGATGAGTCAATAAATTAGTGTTTTTAATATATTATTTGAGTCTATTTTATTTAGATTTGATTTAGTTTTATTTAAATATTATTTCCTTTTAGAATTATTTTACTTCAATTGCATGTTAGGTTTAAATATGATAATCGTCCCTGTAATTTGGGCAAGTTTTGATTTTCGTCCCTGTAAAAAAAAAAAATTGAAAAACATCCTGGTAGAAAAAATTTTGTTTGAAAAGGGTCCCTGGCCCCACTATTCAGCTGATTTGGCATGGTTTTGGCCACGTGGCAGTTGTTAACTGTGCAACTTTTGCCACGTGGCGCTGACGTGGTGTGCCACATAATATTAAATTTTAAAAAATATTTTTAAAATTCTGAAAATTATTTTTAAAATTAAAAAAATATGGAAATAAATTTTAAAAGTTTTAAAATCAATTTAAAAATATTAAAATAATTAATTTTCTGAATTTATTTTTTGTATAATTTTCAAAATAAAATTACTTTTTTTTAATATTATATATAATCTTAAATTTCTGAAAATAACTTTCGGAAAAAAAATGAATTTTTTTTTTAAAATTCAAATTTTCGTAAAAGAACAAGAAATTAGAATTTTTTTAAAAAATTATAATTTGTTTTCGAAAATTATAAATATTCAGATGATGCAATTTAAAAAAAATATATTAATTTCCATATTTTAATTTTCAAAAACTTATAATCAGATTTTAAGAAATTATATAATTTTCCATTTTTTTTTTCATATTTAAAAAAATTAAATTTTTAAAAATTATATAATCGGAAAAAATTATAAATTTTTTTTATGATTTTTTTTATTTTTAAAATTATTATGTGGCGTCAGCACCACGTGGCAAAAGTTGCACAGTCAGCAACTGCCACGTGGCAAGAACCATGCCACTTCAGCGTTTTGGTGGGGCCAGGGACCTTTTTCAAACAAAAAATTTTTTGCAGGGATGTTTTTCAATTTTTTTTTTACAGGGACGAAAATCATATTTAAGCATTTTTTTTTAAGAAAAAAGGTTTGTTTTTTGTTGGTTACGGTAAAAAAATCTTTTTTTTTGGTTACACGTTACGGTAAAAAGATCTCATATAACTAATAATTCTTTTTTTTCTTTTCAAACATATAACTATTAATTTAATTTCTTCAAAAAAACTATTAATTTAATTAATAAATAAAAAGAGGGAAAGTTGATGATTCACAAAGATAAAAGCGAAAGTTTTTATTTTGACAAAAAAATTGAGAGAAAAATCCTTAGGTCAGGTGGTCAACGGGCCGACGTAAGAAAGGGAGGGAAGGTTTTTATTTTGACAACGGACCAAGTTAAGGAAAAGACTTCTTAAGTCAGTTGGTCAACCTAGCATCTTAAGGAATTTATTAAAAAAAAAATTCATTAGTCTATCCACCTTAAGTCGGGTAACTTTATAACCGACTTAAGGAAGTTTAAAAGAATTGTAAAACTGTCACCGCGTCACTTCTTAAGACGGGTGGTAGAGCGAACCGACTTAAGCACAAATCTAAAAAGTATTTTTTGTCCTAGTGTTTGGTTTTGTATTTTAATATCTTATTCACTTCATGTGTTCTTCAACTATGTTATTGGTATGAATTTAATTGTTCATTTGAAATTTTTGATTAATCTTCTCTATAAGAAGATTTGCTTGTCGATTTATCTTTATGTATTATCTACATTTAATCTTCGCGATAAGAAGATTTGTATTGGTATGTATTTGGGTTTAGCAACCTTTCGGTGTATGTATTCTACGTTTTATCTTATCTAGTTATCTTATATTATTGTTTTTAACCAAAATATCCCAGACTTCATGATGAAAGTAATCATTGCTGAGCAAAATAACTATGGGAGAATTGATGATCATGACTTGCAGGTGATGTGGGTGTTGAAAAACAAGATCAAAATCAATAGTGATTAATCTTTTGTGGATGAATGGTCACCTATAGGAATCATTCAAGGAGGGAACTGCCTTTCCTGCTCCTTTGTTTGAAACATTCTCTGGGCTCATCAAGTTTACATCCAGTTACACTCACCACACCTCATGATGCTAGTTAGTTTTCTAGGTGGAAGAGTAATATGTACAGTTACATCATTGGCGTTGATGATGATGATTTGTGGGACATCATTGAAGATTTTGTTAAATCTTCACCTTGTATTGTCTTCTAAAATATTCTAAGAATCATATTGGTCTACAATTTCATATCCTTGACCCTTCATGTGATGTCTTGAATTGATTTACATGATTTCTCACATCGAATCACTCAAAAAACCTATGAAGTTACATGATCTAGGATAAAAGTGAATTACAACGACTCGAGTGAAAACAATACAATATTTCCCTCAAACCATTGACAACTCCTCTAAATCTCATCTTATTTGTCTTAAAATGTAAAGAAAAGTACTAAAAACATAGCCAAAAATATCATATTATTGTCCGTCATCAAGACCTCAACCCCTCAAATTTCCCACAAACAACCTTAACCTTTTTAACCCTCCACATATTAACACTAGATTGAAGGAGTTCAATACATTAGTTTTAAAAGAGTTCAATACACTATAACTTTGAGGATCAGTTAGCTAACTGGGAAAACCTAAGAGCTCAAGTGGAAAATAGCTCTTCAAGATTTGAGGGAACTTGTAAAAATCAATAGTGGAAGTTAACAGAGGAGTTATGAAGCATTGGCTGACATAGGAACTTCATTAGATGGACCTGGTAGACCTCATATGCAATGTTTATAGACAACTAACAGATGTCAGAACTCTAACTATTGTTGATGACCTTTCTTGAATGTTTGAGTTCCCTCACTATATTGAGCAAAATACTTAGTGTGTGCCACGTAGGCATGAGCATATGATATTTCAAAAATCCTTAATTTAAAATTCTCTTGAAGCTGCATCTGACATTGAAGATTTTAAGTCTAAAATCAGAACGGAGCTGGTGGCTCAGAGGAAGAAACATGAAGAGATATTTGCTAGGCAATAAGTTATGGAATCTACTCTGGATGTTTTAATTTCCAAGCTAGATACTATGGCTGATGATATCAAGGCTATCCTGAATCATGAAGAGTAGAAACACTTTGTACTTTTACCATTATACTTTCCTTTTGTTTTGCACAACTTTTTCAATATTAATCAACATTTCATATGCATTGAATAAATGTTTTCTCTCAGTATCATGTATGCATATTGATAATTTTTGGTGATGACAAAAAGGAGAGAAAGAGTACAAGTAATTAGTTTTGCAAATCTTTTGTTCAACCATCAGAACTTAGAATTATTGCTTCTGATAAGTAAATTTGCTATTTAATGAATTAATTTACTGGACTGATACTTAGGGGGAGCTTACAAACCTTATCTTTTGGATTCTAAGAATCGGGGGTCTTATAAACCTAATCCACTGAATTTTCCAAGTTAATTAACAACAACAATTGTTCTTAAAAATACTTGAGTTTGTCATCATCAAAAAGGGGGAGATTGTTGAATCAAAATGGGTTTTGAACATGCGTATGAAGTTTTGATGATAACAAAGTATCAAAGAAAATTGGATATGCTAATGTGTGTTCAAGTGTGCATGACCATAGAATTAAAATCTGGTATGTCCGGTGAGGATGAATGAGAGGCGACGGTAGCAGAAAGATCTTTGGTACGGTCGCGATGAGTCTTCGCGGTGGAACGAAAGGAGCTTGCAGGCACGTTAGCACTCCAACGCTCAAGTCATTAATGGAACTGAGAACGAGTGTGTAGAAAGTGTTGTGTAAAGTGAATCATGCATTGGGGTGAAGCAAGGTCACCCTTATATAGGCGTTCGTGAAGATAACTGTTTCATGGTATCGCGGCGCGTGATTAGGGAGCGGTTAGAGAACACGGGTATGGTGATCCTTGCGCAGAGGCGTGCTTGGATGCGATGCACTATAGTTGTTATGTTCCTTCAGACGCGGAGCCTTAAGGTGGTGCAAGTTTAGGTCACGTGTCAACGTGGGATTGATATTTTGACTAGTCCAGAACAGTTTCTCTCAGGCGCCTGCAAATGTTGGCGCCTCTGAAGTTTTTGCTCGCGAAAGGATTTTTTTTTTTCCGCTTTGAGGAAGGCGGCATCCGTAATGGGTTAGTGGGCGTAGTTTGCATTTAATGCTTTGAACTAAAAAGTTCCTGACGTGGTGGCTGTTCAGTTTGCTTTTCACGTGTTTGCTTCGTTGTCTGCACGTGCACTGTGTATTGTGCTTTACGCGCGCGCCACTTGAGTACCCTTCGCGGTTTGAGGCCATCTCCGAGTCGTTGGATCAAAACCTTCATGAGTCGTTGATCTCAACGCTTTTGGGTTTTCTTAAAGGAGGGAAACTCTTAATTTCCAACCTTTATGCTCTCTATCCACATTATATCCAAAGAGAATCCTCTATTATTGTTTCTAAATTATCTCTAGAAGTGTGTTGCTCTTTTTTCCCAGTTTTTCCTCCGATCTTTATGCGTGAAAATCCCTTCTCTTTAGGTTGTAGTTTCGATATTTTGCAGTTCTATAGAGTCTTTACTTCCTTTTCTTCAAAAATCTTATAATCTCAAAGGTACTCCCTTTCTTTCTCTCTCCTTTGCATTTTGTTTATTTTCTTCATTTTTTGGGTTGAAAAAACTAATGTTTCCTTTTCATCGTCTAGCTGTTACTCTCCCTCGAGTTGTTACGAGAGCGTTGTCTCCTCAAGTTGGGGACTGATTCCACGTCTCCTCTGGCGGCCACAGGGCGCACTTCGGCAGGGTCTGATTGCGAAGAAGATGTTTCATATAGTAAGTTGAGGGAGTCCTTCATCTTGCTTCTGGTACATCTTCCCAGATGGCCGAATATTTGGATCAGTCGCCTCAGATGGCTGAAAATTTGGATCAATCGCCTCAATCTACAGCTGAGAATTTGGATCAATCGCCTATATCCTGCAGTCGCACAAGACTGGGTTCATAATGACGTTCTGCACGAGGTTCATTACTTTGAGTCTAGAGAATACCTACATGCACTACAACATTTATACCCTACAAAAACCTTGAAAAACTGTTGTGAAAACCAAAAAAACCGTGGCAGTTAGATACCAGAACGGTTTTTTTGGCGTGGCAAACTGAGGCGTTGTCTTAGCAATACACAACGGTTTTTATCAGAAACAGAAACAGGGTTCAGAAATCCATAGTGTTAGATTGTTTTAAAGAACGGTTCTCAAAGACCACTACCACAACGCTTTTACGTCGTTGTTATGAAAAAAGCGTAGCAAATGGTACAAAAAGGAGAACGGCTTTTTAGTAGTTACGTCAACGACTGTGCACCGTTGTTAATACAGAAACCGTTCTTGTTGATCTATTTCTAAATAATAGCTTCATAAACTACCACAACTTTTTTCCACTGGTGGAAAAAATATAATATTTTTTTAAAAGAATATTATAAAAATCATTGTAAATTATTATTTTAAAGGAGTTATTATTTTAAAGGAGAATAACTTAGTAAAATATTCTTCATAAAAAATTGTAATATGACCATAAATTGAAAAATTACATAATAAAATAAAATGCATGTCAATCATCATCATTGATCACGATTAAAATTACAATATAATGAAGTTTTTAGGTCTTTAATATATTTCCTAAGAAATAATGTCAATCATCATTGAAATTCTTCAAGTTGTGCTTCCAAATCATGAAATTCTTCATCAATATCATCATCATCCATCTACAAAATAGAATTAATATGTTCAATAAGTAATGTGTACAAAACACCCTTGCACAAAACAATTTCCAAAAATTGAAGCCTAAACAACATAAAATTGATAAAATAAAAAATAAAAAAATAAACAACATAAATCACTCACTAGAAGAAGCTACAAAAATTGAAGGCTAAATAACATAAAATCGATAAAATAAAAATCAACCAAACCTAAGGAATGCGAAAATCAAAAGAAAATAGACTTTACAAACCCAAAACAGCCACAAAGAAAGCTCAAAATTGAAATGATGCCAAGACTAGCACATACATTAATCCCTATACTAAAATAACATATACCAAACAACAACAACCAAGCCTTATCCTACTAAGTAAGATCGGCTAAATGAATCAAGTGACTCTATAGTGTTCTATAAAAAATCATGCATTTCTCCAACTCATTAATCTAGAGATTCTTGATGGTTTCTCTAATAGTTTCTGGAATTAAAAATAACCTACAATATAAGGTTATTCATTTATAACCTTGGCGCAACTGATAAAGTTGTTGTCATGTGACTGTAAGGTCACGGGTTCAATTCCTAGAAACAACCTCTTGTGTAAAAAACAGGGTAAGGCTGCGTACAATACACCAAATGGTGGGACCCCTTCTGGGACCGTGCGTATGCGGGAGCTTTAGTGCACCAGGTTGCCCTTTATAAGGTTATTCATTTAAAGAAAATAAATGGAAGGAAATTTGAGATGATTTACTATTGAAAAAGTGTAGCACTGGTATTAACTTGGTTAAGGTTGAAACTCGATGTTAATAAAATAAACTTTTGACATGGAAGATTGGACTGAATTGGAAAAGGAAAGAAAAAAATAGCCTTTAGTGCAACAATTTCAAAACAATTTAGTCTAATCAAATTGGCAAGAAAAGCATACCTAATAAATGATTTCGCCAATCAATCACCGCAAACAATGGTACCTTCATCAGTCAGTCAATACAAAAATTGTCGCCTTCGTGAGTATCAAATATAGAAAAAAAGCGAGTTTTATTGAACAGGGTTCATGATTCTTGGAGTTGAGAATGGTTCCTACAACATTGGTCATATTACTCGTCGTTCCTTCACGCCTCAAACCTTTGAAAAAAAAGACTATTATTATAGATGAACCTAATGTAGCCATGACTCAAGAGGATCAATCAAATATATAAAACCTTTGACTTAGAAATCCATTTTATGGAAAGGAAAAAAAAACACACACTACAAGAATAAAGTTTTCAAAAGTCAATAACTTCTCATCATAGATTGTTTTGATTTGGTGTTTTTTCTAACTTGATCCCTAGAAATAAGATATCTAAGTTGCGTTCTAGCATTGCATTTAACACATTGATTTCACTAGTATTTACATATCAGTAAGTAATAGGTATTATTATATAAATCAACCTTGATAATATAAGGCAGTTAAATCAATACACAACATCTAAGATTTACAAATTCGGGAAAATATGCATAATAAGTACTCATCATGATTTAATGGCAGCAACCTTACATACCTTTTGCTTCTTTATACTCACTTGCTTGACTTTGTCATCAACCTACCTCTTTCCTATTTGAAAGTCAAAATAATCCGACAAAATGGCTAATCAACAACTCTAAACACATCAAATACTGCAACAGAACATAAAAGCTACAAAAATAGATGAACTAAAGTTACATTTTTTTGCCTGATTCGTAAACAATTTAGTGATAATAGCACATATCTACTAAAGCCATGACTCATGCATCTATAAGTTCAATAGTCAAACAAGGAGATGGTACAACCAGAGAACATGAATGATAGATTTTAAGTTCACAGTAACAACAAGTGAGAAACTTTCGAACCCAAATGAATATATATATCCTAAAGTAAACAATTCAAAATTTGATAAAAGCAAATTAACTTCAAGATAATATCATATATGCTAATA
>Ga0228711_1005056_pt1 | contig 20120 bp, 17 predicted proteins | sample MedpolnodulmetaG_2_FD_177996 | JGI IMG/M metagenome (GOLD analysis project Ga0228711, IMG submission 177996) | Root nodule microbial communities from Medicago polymorpha collected in Santa Monica, California, United States - brown nodules | ecosystem: Host-associated > Plants > Roots > Nodule... | reverse complement strand
TCAAAATAAATTAGTTATTTATAGAATTGTTTTGACAAAATTATTTATAGATTATCAAATCCTATTTATTTACATATATATTAATAACTGATCAAAAAATAATAAAAGAGACTTTTACTATGTACACCGTCAAAATAAATAGGACTATAATAGTACAAAATAAATTAACAATTTTTTCTACCAAAAAAATATATAAATTGGAAATTTCTCCTTTCGGTGCAATTTATGTTAAACTGGACAAAAACTACTGCAGCACCAAAACAATTTGTTGAGTGAAACGGAATATATAGAAGCAAGGGATAAATATGTAAAATAGAGAGAATCCACTGGTATAAAATAACAAAACAATTGCAGTGGTTCTCACTGCAAACGCCAGAAGCTTGAAATACCAGCTTCGGCTGGAATCACTTTTGGATACCAAAATCAATTTTGAAAATAATGACCCAAACACTTGTTTTTCACCTCTAAACTCACGTTTTAAGATCCCCACCGCCCAACCAAACGAGTACAGTAGGCCACAAAAGTTATCATCCCATTATCAATTTTACCGCTCCACATCGGTAGAGATATTGGTTTGAAGATGAATTGCCTCATCAAAATGCTTTCACAAACATGATGAATGATTACCCCGTCTCAAGGACACTCCATAAACCATTGTCGTTGGATTCTTACAACAAAAACTATTGATCCAGGTGATCACATTGAGACGGCTGACACTGTTCTTCACTTTTTGCAACATTAGAGGCTAGAATAAGTGCAAGTTGTTTGTCTTGAACTTGGAAGTGGGATTTATGGCTTGACTTAAGGGCTTAAGCACAAACCTATTAGATCTTGGACCGAAATTTGTACACGTTTTAGAGAATTGCTCTTCTTCCGTTTGGTTTTGCTCGTTCCCCTTTGCTTTTGTGCCTACGTAAGTTAACTCACGTTGAAAAATACCGAACGTGAGTTAACTCACGTTGGACATTTTTAAGGGAAGCAAAACCAAAAGGGAGGAGCAATTCTCCACGTTTTATAACCCACTTCATTGCCTTTAGCGGACAATTCAAGTTTATGAACACAACTTGGGGGTCGTTCAATAGATGAAGAAATCCAATGATAGGATAAAGAGATATTTAATTTTGAGGATTGTATAAAGGGTTGAACTTCAAAAAGAGAATTAGGATTGAAGCACCCAAAGACTTCAACCAATTTCTAGAAAGATCTAAGAAGTACATTCAATACAAAGAAATTCTAGAAGTAATCAGGGTCATCTACGATGATTAGGACAAACAAGGGTCAGACAATTGGAGGTGGCGGAAACACAAGAAAGGAGGTTTGAATTAAGTTGACAATTTTAAATAATCTTTCTCAAAGGACATGAGAATCTTTTTGCAAAAGCTTTCCTTAAAAAATTTCAAAAACTCAAATAACTTTTTATCATAATATTTAACTTCATTTAAGAACAACATAAAGCTTAAGCTAAATCATAAAGAACTTGTGCCAAATAAAGAGATAAGGGAATAGGAATGACACTATATGTTTATACTAGTTCACAATTTACATCTAGACCTCACATCAGAGAGATTTGCAACAATATAGTTAATGACTTGATTCACTAATTACAATCACAAAAGTATCTTCTACTACCTGGCTATAATTGGATTTCCCGTATATTGTGTAGTGTACATCAAAGTGATACAATGTCTGGGTTGGTTTGATATCTCTCATTGAAAGAATATTACAATACATTCTTAAATCAATTTAAGTGTATTACAATAACTTGTCGATTTACAACATGATCTAATGACTCTTAACTTTAGAGGATGTACAATAAAGATTGAGATACATGTTCATGACTTTTTATGATAATATTTTTATATTTGAACATAGAACTTTTCATACAAGGAATTAAACAATCTTCATACACAACAATAAAAGGGAATGTGTTCTCCCCTTGTCAACAACGACACAAAGCAATAATCTAAAACCTCGACTTCCCTGAACACAACCACCCAAGACGATAAAACCAAAATCATCGACCAACTCAACCCATCCATCACCACCACAACAACCATGAAGGAGGGAAAATAAGGAGATGGAAGAGAAAAAAAAGAACATCATAAGCAGATATAGAAATGATATTTATACAACTATTTTATGAAAACTTTTGGAATAACTCTCACTCTCTCTCATACTCACATTGTGTTCTCGTTATATATCTCTTTATTTCTCTCTCTCTTGTTTTTCTTCCAAAAGAAGGGGGGATGGTTGTACCAAATGTTGTTCAGAAACTGGCTGTACAAATATACTTCTCAAGTTGATATGGGTTACATAGCTTAACTATCTTAATATGGGTTTGTTTACAATTCGAACCTATGGTTTCTTCTCCATCCTGATATTCCTATCAACCTCTCTCTCTCGTACACCACTCAACTTATCCCCAAAGTCTTCTTAAGCAATTTGGAGGTCATGTTTTAATCTTAGAAACTGGACCCTTAAAAAAAAAACACAACAAAAAACATTTTTTTATGTAAATTATAAATAACTTTAAAAATGTGTAAATAATGTCAATAACATAAAAAATAAAAAAATACATGTTTTAATCAAGGCTTATATATATGTTTAGTCCCTGCAAATTGAGGTCACTTGATTTTTAGTCCTTGTATTTATTAATTCTTTCAAATTTTCCCTGCAATTACTAATCATTTGAGTTTTAATCACTGAACTCATTTAATTGATGACATATCATGATTTAGCTGATGTGGCACTAACGAATAGGCCAACCACATACTGGCTCACACAAAATGAGGGTGATCTGACTAAAATACCTCTCTTCATCAGACATAGGCGAAATGACCAAAATTCCCTCATTTCATCCCAAGGCTTCCCTTCTTCTCCATAGCTAATGTGAAGGAATGGTCTTTGGAATCCATAATTGTCCGAAACAACTAAGGGCATTTTCGTCCATACAAATTAGTTTTTAATGAGTCAGCAAACTTCTCTCTGGTCCTCGTGACCAAGTCAACAAATCAAAATCAGTGACATATCCGTCATTAAATGGGTTCGAGGACCAAAACTCAAGTGATTAATATTTGAAGTGTCGTTATGCTGACACGGTCACACTATCCACCCACCTCATCAAAACGATTCACTTCAAGTGCCGTTCAAAATATTGGAAGCAGGGTGGTCGTTTCACCGTGGACCGTTGGATCAAAAATGCGAAAGGACATCCTGTGGAGAAGATCAACGTCGTTGGTGGTGGGTTTGATAGGGTCCATATGGGATCAAGTATTTTCAGCAGCTTTCCAACACTTGTGGTTCTGAAATTGAAATGGGTAATGGTGGTTGGTAATGTCAACTCTGTTCATCTTCCTTTGCTTAAAACCCTTCATTTGTGTTTGTTTGTTTCAAGAATTTGGAGAGTCTCAACAAACTTGTTCATGACTGTCCCAATTTGGAGGGTGCAGAGGCTTGCATTTCATATCTAGAATGACCAAATGAGTAGTCAACTAACTGCCATTGTGGTGGAGTGTAGTCGAAGATGTGATTGCTTACATTCGCTATTTTGACTAGGGTGTTAGGGGTTAGTAATGTAGTTAATCATTGTGATAGTTTACTCAAGATGTAAAAGTAAAATCTTTAGAAGCTCTATCATATTTTTCACTTGAAATGACATGCCACTGGTAATGCATGCATCTTTTTGATATTATAATGCAAGATTTGTAGTGATATTGATTGTGTCAAGTTTGCAAGATTTTTCTACATATTGTAGTAGCGATTTATGATTTCTGCAATGTTTGGTATGCCACTGGAGTTCTTTTCTACAATTTCTTAAGTTTTAAGTGACTGCTCATATGATTCAAAAAGTTACTCTAATCACAACTCAAGTCTTAGACAATTGCAGTAGCTTTAACTCAACTTTTAGTAGCTCTTTTCAAAATAAATTGTAGCATAACTATAGTTTGTGGTAGTCCATGAAAATTGCAGTAACTATAACCCCAACTTTTTCACCTCTAATTTGTAGTCATGGTGTTGGCAAGTAAATGCTTATATAACTTCATGACAATTGCAGTGGCTATAACTCCATCACAACTCAAGTTTACAGTGCAAATATAATGTACAATTGTTACTCAATTGTATTAGTTAACCAGACCCATAGGCAAGCAGTTTCAGTGCTGTCGAAATTTATCCAAGTATTTAGGGCATCAGTGATTCAATGCCTGGTGAATGTGTACAAGCTCCTATTGTCGTTTGTTTTTCTATCTGTCCTAATTGTTATTCTTTCGTCATTTGCTGATTGTTGATTCTTAGTATAATGGTTTCTCATGTTGTGGTTTGTCCTTAGCATAGTGGTAATTAGGAATAAAATGGAGTCTAGAAAGCTCCTTACAACATAGTATCCCTCTGGTTTATACATTGGAAAATAGAAAAGAACTATTCACAGATTTTCTTTAAGTGATTACAGTAATGGGGAAAGATGTTATCCCATGCCTGGTTCTTTTGAAATTAAAGATTTTGTCCAAGCTGGGTTATATGTTTTATATTGTGGCATAAAATTTTAGATAGTAAAGTTCTTATCCTGGCTTCTTGTAAAGGTCTACTCAATCTTGAATAGATTTTTTTATTGATGCATAAGAAGTTTATGATTCTTATTTTAGCATTTAGTATTGGAATGATTTACAGGTTCTGTCGTCTTAGACTTATTCTATTAGTAATGTGTTAAGCATGAAACTTTTCCAATACCATTCTTACAATCAAGCCTGACTTTCACTCAGATTTGGATTATACGCAGCCACTGTGAGCCACTGTTATTGTTGTTAGTTGTCTGATCTTGAATCACTTGTGGCTATTGTTTAATAATAATTTAGTGATGATGTAATGTGAGCCTACTAATCTCAAATCAATGACCAGAGATAAAGTAATACATGTTACTAAATGTTTTTTTTACAGCAGGGGAACCAAATCCCTTTCGTTTCTGTGCTGAGATATTCTGTCAGTTTGTGATATCATAATAAGGACAAACTATCTCATTTCATTTTGTATTCATTACACAAACACATTTATAAAGTCACCATGTCACATCTCAGAAATGGCATTAGATTCAACAATGTGCATGTCAACATCATATCTGCAATTTCTTCTATTAGATCTGATATTTTTCAAGCATGTCCATTTCTCAAAGCACAATCTGCCTATTTATTTTGGAAATGGAAATTGCTCAGAATATTCAGATTCAACCTAAAGCTAGAAAGAGTGGCAACGTCATTCGTATTATTTGGTAACCACCTGGTATTGGATGGATCAAAATTAATATTGATAGCTCTGCTAGGGGCAATCCTTCAAATGCTGCTTGTGGTGCCCTTTTTTCGTGACTCTAGAGCTACTTTTGTTGGATGTTTCTCTCATAATTGTGGTTCACACAATGCTTTATATGCTGAATTCCTAGCTATTATTATGTCTTTGGAGCATGCTAAGCAGGAAGGCTATATGAAAGTTTGGATTGAAGCAAGTGCTCAAGTGTCGATTGCAGCCTTTAATAACACTACTGTGGTTCCTTAGAATCTTAGGATTAGATTACATAATTGCTTGTTATACTCCAAAACAATTCATTTGCATTACTACTCTCATATTTATAGAAAAGGAAATGAATGTGTGGATAAATTTGCGAATTATGTCCACAGTGTCACTAAGATTGGTCCGTTTGTTTAGACTTCAGTAAGGCTAGTTTTTCCGGTTACTATGTAACTTGTGCTTTTTGTAACCACGTCAAGGAACAACAAATGGCTATATATGCCATGTATAAGATGAGGTTGCCCCCACATCGCTGTTATAAGAGTTGAAGTGATCAATAAGAAGTTGTAATTAGAGCTTGATGCTAACAAATATTGATCAATACTAGTTCTATTTAATAAACATTTGAGTTTGGGTAGCTTTTTGATGGTTTATTGGCTTTCTCTTCTGTAATTTTCAGCATGCAATTTTTGTTATTGTGATTAGAATTTTTTTTTTCCCCACTTCAGTTTTATTCATGTTTTTTTCTCTGTATGAACAGTTGGCTTTTCATCAAACCTTGATTTGCATGTTTAGGTATTGAGTTGTTTACCAGTATTATAATTTTCAATGTCATGATGCAATGGTTGCTATGGAAGGAAGGCTATCAGAAATATGTCATAACATTGTCTGGTGTAGAGATTATATATAACTTTCCATGTCTTGTGTGAATGATGAAAAAAGATTCTTCGTAAAGGACCAAAGGTGTTTAAAAAGATTCATGTTTTATTCAACAAGTTCTTATGAAAAAACTTGTTTTAGCCTGTGTATTTGGCATTTAATATGTGCTAACTTCACCACTTTATAATCAAAACTTCGGAAATAGTAGGCACCGTTACTGTTGTTTAAGATCAATGGTTTGTGCTTGTCCAATAGCTATAGAAGCTGAAGGTTACGATCTTCATGCTGCTTTTCTCTTTACAATTGATGTTGTGGAGCTGCACATGAATTGAAAGAATTCCAGGTGACATGAATTGAAAGAATTCCAGGTGATTTTGTTCTGATTTTTTGTTTTTTAGCTTCTCTTGTTTTCTCCCTCATGGTATTGTTCTGTTTGATTCGGCTCGTTTAGTTTGAGTTACGGTAATGAATCTTTTGATTGTGACCAATTTCTGTCATGTAAGTTTGACCACCTCACGTTATGGTTTGCAGGGCTGTCTTTGTGGTTACATATGAATGCGAGTTTGTTTGAGATATGGTTTGCATTGAGGCTGATTAGGATATTTGTTGGACTAGTCGTTGCACTACTTATGAATGTGAGTTTGATTAAGTTATGCATGGTATTTGTTAAAATGTAGCTGTAAGCAATGAGACCTCATATTTTGAATGAAGCTATATCCGTATGTGAGAACCAAAAATTTGCTCCTAAAGGATATAATGTTGGATTGTTGATAACTCTTGGTTTGGTACACTTTCATAGTTTCAGTTAACACCCAACTTAAAAGCATCTTTATTCAACTTTTTTTCCCTATTTGTAGCTTGTGGATTTAATAGAGATGTAGCAGTATGTGTACAAGTCCTTCAGGCATTAACTAGGCGTGTTTCCCGATCTAATTGTGTTGTAATTGATAGATAGGGTGTGTCGTGCCAACCCGGTCGAGGTTACAGATTCTATAGTGATGTCTTTGCATGCCTCTTTGTTTGTTAAAAATAGATAAATCTTAAAAGCTTATTGGTATAAATTCATATTATGGTCATTTGTATCCATGTGAGAACTCAAATGTTACGTATGAAAGTTGCTGGAAATTAAAGGAAAGTCCCATGTTGATATGCTACTGCTATTATGCCACCATCTTCAAGCAAAGTCCCTTGTGTTGGTTATAACTTGCATTAAGTTAAAGAAAAGTTGAAAATGTACTCTTGCTTAATTTCCCAATTAAAATGTTTAAAGTAATAATTTTCACATTAATGGATGGATCCATTATAATGTTAGTGTACTGCTATTGAATTGTTAGTCTAACTAATTTCAGATTCCTAAATAAAAGAATCTGATTGACTTAGTTGCAATCTAAATTGGATTTAGATCTTAAGTTCCGTCAAAGATTATTTTTTCATATATACCAAACATCAACCATCCACACTAGTCACTAAGAATTGTTTCCTTTTCAGTTACAGAAAATGCATGATACTATTCTGCGTCACAGGTCCTTGCACACCAAACCAGTCAAAGAATACAATCCAAATTCTGTACGAAAAAGAACACTAAAAGTAGTCATATTCTTAACATGTTTTATGCCTGTCTCATGCTCTGTAAGTCTTCCATCAATATGCCCTCAATCACCAAAATCCCCCATTTGCTAATGTAACAAGTCCCTTAAAGTTCTTTTATGCAAATCCTAAAACCAACTGTTAAAAACTCAATATAAAATATTCTTAAAAGTCGTGCATTCAATTTTTTTAAAATAAAAAATATTATTTTTTTCATTGAAAAAATTCTACTTTTGTTTTCCTTAACATGTACCATACAAACACAAGTTAACAAGACCATTTCTTTTAAAAATATGTTTGTTAGAAACTATATGAGTGTATATACATTGAGAGAGAAAGAGATATAGAGAGTGACTTGATATGCTAATGTGATTTAAAGAGGGATTTAAATAAAATAAGGTGTGAAATGAATGTCAAAGAATATAGATGTTCAAATATCATTGTTGTAAAAAACATAGCTAACACATCTAATAAATAAAACAAGGATGGACATAAAATAAGATAAAATAAATGATATAAAACAAAGATATGTTGTTGTGTCAAAGCACAAGAACATCCAATGTTCCAATTAACAATCCAAAACTTAAAAATAAGACAGATTCAAAGGAACAAATAACCTCCAAAAGACTTTTTTTTTATTACTTTCAGATAAACTCACTCATTTAGAGGATGATAGACTTGAGAAGGGTCAAAAGACCCAAAACTAAAGACCCTCTAACCCATTTTATTTCAGCGGGTTCGTCCTCTGGTAGATTGAAAACAATCGCTAAACACAACACACCCAAAACCACAACAACAAAAACATAAACAAGATTGTAAAATAATATTTCTTCGTTAAATATTATTTCTTTCCATATCTTTTTGCCAAGATTATGGATCATATGTACTTCAATCCTCAAGAATTCTAATTGTTGGCTCATCATGTCATGCAAATCATCATCATCCACAAGATTCACCAAGTCACCCTCTTCATCAACATATCTCAGAATGAAATTTGCATGAGTAAAATTGAAAATAGACCGTATCTTAGCCTTCAAACTAACCATGTTAAGATCCATTTGATTATTCTCATCGACATGAACACTGAAACGTCTGAAGGTATTTCCATATTTCACCTGTAGAGAGTTCACAAGTGACATTACATGAAGTCTCTCTATCATATGTCAAAAACATAATTGATATTGGTAGAAAAAAAATTATTATTCAAACTTAACTGTATATTTGGTCTTACGAAATTTATATACATGAAGTTTCTAGACAAGACAACTAATGAAGTGATTTGTTTTAAAAAACATGACATACAATCTGATGACACGAAATGATTAACATCCATGGAACAAAAAAAAAAGCAGTGCACTAAAGTTCCGCATACGCAAGGTATGGGAAGGGTCACTACCATTTGGTGTGTTGTAAGTGGTCTTATTCATGTGACAAGAAAAACTTCTTAACATCCATGGAATATTACAAGAAAACCTTCTGAAATTTGAAATTTGTTGTTTAATTTAATCACATGTGAATAATTAATCTATGTGAATGATTCTATATTGGTAAAAATGGTAATGTTCAAACTTTTTGATATTTTTATAGAGGTCTACATACACCGAAAAAAGACCAAACAAAACCTAATTAACGTACGTAACATGCATCCCTTACAATTTCAATTTGTTATATCCGTGTTCCTATCATCAAAACAATAAAACTAAAACAGAAATTAGAAAGGGATGCACAAAAACGTCATGCAAAAAAGTTTCATGCAATCGAATACTGATAAATGATAAATTTCACTTCGAGCATGCAATACCTAATTGACTAAAAGGAGTGCATCACTCAGCAAAAATAACATAACAAAAAAATAAATAAAGAATTCAAGGCAAAGTAATGAAACAAAAAATAGAGAGAAAGTGGGAAATGAAGATCGAACCTTTATCACCAGAGCAGAGCCCATAGATATAACAATGAAAGTGATGAAGGATGAGTGGAGGAAGTGTAACAGTTGTCAGAAGAGGAGAGTGATACCTTTGACTTGTTATTTTTGTTTTCTTTTTATTATTGATGACATTTTTTGTAGGCAAAGTAGTTGTGGGAAGCGCAACAGATATTATCCCTTGGAGAAATATTTTTTGTTGATGACATTTTTTGTAGGCAAAGTAGTTCCTCAGACTTTGTATATATTATGCATTATCCTTCCCTATCAACTGAGCTAAGCTCACGAGGACCCCTTAGGGTCCGTTTGGTTCGAGAATTAGGAGGGGAGGAGAGGGATTTTAACGAAGGGGAGGGGAGGGGAGGTATTTTAATCAAAAACGTGTTTGGTTCACAAGGGGAGGGGAGGGAAGGGGGAGAGATTTTAAAATTATTTTACCGTTTTACCCTTAAACTTAATTAAATAAAAGAAACTACTTGTTTTTACGATTTCGGAGATCGACGAAAGACAAGTATACATCTAAGCTGCTTATTTTATCTCAAATTGGCTCATATATTTTGCACAACAAGACATGAATAGGTGAATTAAAAAAAAGAAACAACAAGTAATAATAAGCTGAATTAAAATAAGATAATAATAATACAACCGTTGACAGCAACAAAATAGTAGTAGGAGTGGTTTATACATGTAACAAATAAGAGTGATAGATATTATAATAATAAAAGTTGTTACAAGGAAAATAAAACAAAATAATAATAAAAATTGTTACAAGAATAAGATAACCTAATAATAATAAGATTGTTACAAAAATAATATAATCTAATAATAATAAAAGTTGTTACAAGGTTAATATTGAGATTTGAAATTAATTTAAGGATAATTATGGCAATGCAATAAAATTTTAAAGAGATTTGCTCCCCTCCCCCTCCCCTCCCCTTCTTAAAATTGAACCAAACACTTCAAATTAAAAATCTCCCCTCTCCTCCCCTCCAAAACTCTCGAACCAAACGGACCCTAAGAGAATTTGATAACCAATTGAAACATTTGGATAATAATATTTGGCTTTGATAAACTCAAGAATTTCAGATGTTGACGTCAACATATTTGGCAAAGATATTTCCAACACCTTCAATTCTGAAAAAATATCATTTGCATCAACAGCCAGCATATCATTTTAGAATTTAAGCATTGTTGTTTGTTTCGGCTTTAAAATTATTCTTTGAACCTAGAAAGGTCGCCCTTCTCTCGTTGTCTTAGATACGGTCATGACATAATCAATCACCATAATCGGAACACCAATACAATTATTTATGAGTCATGTTATCTTGTGTCTTAAGTGCACATGTTAAACAAACTAGAAATGGAAATATTTTCTTAAAATTTGTTCATTCAATTAATTAAAAAAAATTGGATTCAATAAAGAAGTTCCAACAAAAACTTTCTGCATTTGACACATTAATTTGTGCCTTGAGAGAACAAGTTACCATTTTCCATTTTTTAATAGTACTATTCTTCACGTTTATTGTAGATTCTTCCTTTTTGGTAAATATATTTATATTTTTCTATTCTCGATTTAAGAGAAAAGAACAAACAGTAATCATCACCTAACCTACCTTTTCTTTTGGTCGGAGATCAACACATACTTTAGTGTACATAGTCAAAAGTTGAAGCTGATATTAGTGGGTTGGTATGATGTCTATTAACTTTTTTAAGTTGAAAATAGTGCAATTTAGTGGCAATATTGTATAATTTTCTGATTCAACGATTAATGAATCAATTAAATCCCTTTGATCTTATCGGCAATGTCTTGCTGAAATCTCAGATTTATTGTTCCACTATCAAGTTTTTGAGGGAATTTGAACCCTCAAAATCTGACAACGGCTCCTTAAACACATTGAACGATAATTAACTATCGGAAAACAACAGACTTTTCAAATTAGTAAAATCAATTTAAAAAGCGTATTTATCAATTTAAAAAGTATTGAATGATATATACTTAATCGCCGTTTGATAGATGCCTATAAACAATGAAATTGATAGATGCCTATATGAATCAAATTGTGCTGAATTTTTTTCCTTCTAATTGTAACTTCATTTAAATTAAAATTATTGTGTTTATAATTTTATGTTTTGTATAATGAGCTAATTTTTTTATTGAAAATTAGTTGTATATCATTATAATAATTCAATGTTTTGTTAAAAAGAAATTTAATGTAGACTTAAATAAGTTTTTTGTCCCTAAATAAATAGTGAATTTTCGTTTTAGTCCATAAAAAATAAAACAAAATGTTTTCATGTTCACAGAATTTTTCATTGTGTTTGTCTTTAATAGCCATCTTTTTTTAGGGATTTAATGTCCAGTTATGTTCATATGAAAGTCATGATTATGACTTTTTTATGTTTAATATGTGTTAATATTACGTCTCTCTATTATGTTCAACATTTGTATGTCAAAAATTGTTATGAATATGTCAAAATTATATCAATTACGGATAAAAACAAAACAAAAAATCATGCATGGATGACAAATAATATAATATGAGATGGGACGGATTCATTAGTTATTGAATGAATTTAAAAAGTAAAATTTACTTTATAATTGAGATGGGATGGACTATATGGTATGGAAGGTGTGTGTTGTATTCCATACATGATCCTTTCTGGTTTTTCTGATCGTTGAGTTGACTCATCCGATTCAATTCTTCACATCCAACAAGCATAAGCAAAGCAACAGCCATTTGCTTATCAATCAATATGCCCCTAACAGAGGCAACGCTCAAGGTTAGGCAATTTCGTTTTCAGTCTCTTACTATTCCCATTTTAGCTAAAAAAAGTTTGAATCGTTCACGATTTTCATTCACTTGTCACTCACGCTATATTATTATTATTATTATTATTATTGAGAAAATGAAAGAGATAGCAAATTGAATGTACTTTGCATTTAATTTTCCTTTAGAAAAGATAATTTTTTGAGATAACATAATTAAATATGATAAAAGTTAGTTTTTTTTGCTTATAATTTGAGACAAAAAAATGGATTTTTTTGCTTATAATTTGGGACGGAAAAAGTATTTAAAGAAAAGTTTAGCAGTCCGCTATCAAATTATTTTAATATTTTTTTCTTTTGGTAGTGGTTAGGGTTTGAACCCCCAGACCTTGCATATTTTATTCATTGTCCTCAACCAACTGAAATAAACTCACGAGTACAAGTCATTTTAATATTCAAATATGTGAAATGTTGTCGGTATAATTCTTGAATGTATTAAAATTACAAAACATCTTTAAGTGTTTTAGAGGATCTTCAAGTGACTATATTGTTACGAATTTTGTGAATCAAATTGACTAATAAAAGACATATTCAAATACACAATTTATTGCTAAAAAATATAGTCATAGACTAAAATGACTATCAAGGATGCATTTATGTATTTTTGTAATTTTGATATATTCAGTTGTGACCATTATAACAGTGTGTGTCTGTCATATTTAAATACTAAAATAACTAGATATTCCTAAAAAAATAGGCTTAATACATCATTTGATCCCTTAACTTATTTTTGGTTTTCAATCCTAACTATAAAATGTCTCAATTTGGTCCCATAAATCTTTTGCTGTTTACTATTTTGGTCATCTCCATTAGTTTTTAACCTTAAATATCTAAGGTGAATCAACTTTATAGGTGGTCCACTATAGATCTGCAATCGAATGATTGAAATCATATTAAAAATATTAAACATTAAAAATTAATAGAGAAGACCAAAATAGTAAACGACAGAAGATTTATAAGACCAAATTAAAATATTTTATAGTTACGAGACCAAAGTGAAAACCAAAAATAAATTAAAGGATAAAATGATGTATTAAGAAAAAAAAATATATCACCAAATCTAATGTACACATTCAAAAGTTGAAGGAGATTTTTTTTTGAGAGAAAAAGTTGAAGGAGATATTTATTCTTATTGGTTGCTATGCTCTGGACAGCTAATGTAACCCGACACATTATACCATCGTAGTAATGATGACTTTTAGTGGAAAATAATGCAAAGTAGTAGCAGTCAATATTATTTTAAACAATTATTTTCAAACAACTTTTGTGACGACTTTCTCTCTCATACTCTCATTATATTTTTATTATCTCTCTTTCTTTTTCTCTCTCTATTATTTTTGTCCAGTAAAAAAAGAGGAGAAAAAGGTTATCAATAAAGTTGTTTGATTTTGGTTATCCAAATATCACTCATCTTATCCATATAATATTACTCTCTTTATCTTTTTCAAGCTTCAGAGTTCATACACATAATTTCACACCACAACACTTTCATTGCTATATCAACAATTAATCAGTTCCCACTCATCCATCCATGTCTTCCTCCTTAAGCTTCCCTGATCTCTCAGTGGTGGAGCTAGGAAATTTATGGAGTCCTGATAAAATTTTTATCACAAATTCACATATGACATAATATATAATCAGTCATAAATCGAAATAAAGGAGGTTCCTCATTTTGTCAACAAAAGTACAATTTAAAATAGGGTTATTAATTGAAATTAACCATGTAATATACGTGAAATCTGAAAAATTGACCCTGTAATTAAATAACATGTATTCTGAACATGTAATTCGAGATTTTTATTATTTATAACCCTGTAATATACGCGAAGTCCAAAAAAGCAACCAAAAGATTGAATTTTTTCATGATTTATTAGAGGCGAGTTAAGAACGTTAAAATATGACTTTACACAAAAAAAATTATAAATTTTCGACAAACGACAAATTAATTATGAATTTTTAAAGTGTCCAAAACTCAAAAAACAAACAACGGAAATCTCGACCTATAAATCGAATTTTGAGCTCATTATTTGCAGAGACATCTATAAAAATACATAAAAAGAATATGTAAAGTTTCATAGCATTTCGAAGTCGTTTAAATTTATTTTGATTTTTCAACCAAAACGTGCAAAATTGAAAATTTGTTCCGCGTAAGCGTATACTCACAAGTCAAATTTAGTTCCCTAATTTTGTTGGCATGATTAGAACATGATAAAAACCTTCACAATGAAATTTTGTAGTTTTTAAACAAGATACAAATTAATTATAAATTGTTTAAGATATTCATAATTATGAGGGGATAAAAATTCATAATTAATTTATCTCTGGTCGAAGAAATTTAATTTTGTGTGAAGCTATATTTTAACGTGCTAAACATGTATGAAAAAAAATAGTGAAAAAATTCAACCTGTAGGCCACATTTTTAGACTATATATTATAGGGTGGTCAAAAATAAGAAGAAATTCAAGTTACAATACTAGAATATGTTTGGTATTTTACAGGGTCATTTTTCAGACATAATGTATATTACAGAGTCAATTTGAACAATTAACCCGTTAAAATAAGAGAGATGAACCCGTCAATAGTGTGCTAAATAAAATTAGGAGATAAATGTCTTCTCCGGGCCTATTTGCGTGTGAGAATTTTTAGAATTTACCCAAATTTTTCTTTTTGTAAGTGTGTTAATGGGCTTTTGGGTTGGGTCTAATGTGAAAAAATTATCGATCGAGCCCGAGCGATCGCCCGGGGTCGCCAGGCGGTGAAACCGCCCCTTCTAAATAACACATACACAAAGAATTCGTTGAAAGCATTAAGGATTCATGACGTGTTTTTAAGTTTTCGAGGGGAAGATACTCGTGCTTCCTTCACTTCACATCTTAACACCTCTCTTCTAAATGCTGGAGTTAATGTTTTTAGAGACGATGATTCGCTTCAAAGGGGAGATGCTATTTCAAAATCAATAAATCGAGCAATTGAACAATCACGAATTGTCGTGGTTGTTTTCTGAAAGAATTATGCGGATTCACGATGGTGTTTGGATGAGTTGGTGAAGATAATGGAGAGTTCCAACACCATAGGGCAAGTTGTTTTGCCAGTGTTCTACAGCGTAGATCCTTCCGAAGTTCGTCACCAAAAGGGAGAGTTTGGTAAAGCATTTGAAAGTCTTTTAACTAGACTTTCAAATACGAAAAGACTTTTCAAACTGTTAAACTTTAAATCTGGGTCGCCGAATATGGAACATGAACGTAGTTGGACAACAACACTTCATGAGGTAGCCTTGCAGGGTTTGTAGTGCTAAATTCAAGGTAATGCAATTCAACTCAACAAGCACTTTTTCATGAGAATTATTTTGATTTTTTTATTTTTTTTATTTTTAATTTCCCCTTGTTGGAAATATTAAGAGCAAACTAGAATTGAGAGAGTTAGGAAAGATAGAAGAGAGTTGTTGTGCCGTGGCAAAAACCACTGCCCTGAAAAGCAAATCTCCGGTGGACCTCCGGCTCTGGTGGACCTCCGGTGCAACCCAATATCCGGTTTTGCTCCCAAGGTTTACACAACTACGTGTTTGAACTCGTGCACTCAAGGCCAACACGTTGGAGTTTCACAAACAATGCCCAGAATAATGGTAGAAGAACAATGGAAAGGAAGATAGTTTAATAGACAACACGATGGACTGATTTTCATCCTCCACTGTCTACCACTCTTAATTCTCTTGTATTGAATATATATATATATATATATGTGTGTGTGTGTGTGTGTGTGTGTAATGCGTTGCAAAGACTAGATGTATAGCCTTATATTTCCGTTGCAGAATTCATCAAAAATATAAAAGACATTAAATGGTAATGAAAACTGATGGATTGAATGTTTGGTTTTTCTTCTTCTTTCTGTAACGTTCTAGTAATGGAGATTTAAGAAGAGAAATAATGGTACTAAGAGTTACTAACTTTACGATACCATTCAGCATTTTCCACATTTTTTAGGCTGATATGTTTAAATATAAAGGATTCTCATATAAAGCTAATATTTTTTCTTTCTCTTCATGACGTGCACACATATGCATGCAAAGGTGTTAATATTAATTTCGTGACTTTACATTTCATATGCAGATCTGCGTATCGGTGACGATGACTTGAAGAACCTGTGTTTGATTGAAATTGAAATGCTGCTTCAGGAAAACGGACGGTCGCTTACTGACTTCAAATCTATGCCCAGGCTAAACGCAGCAGACATGCCAACTTTAACAAACAAGCTTATCGTTGATGAGCTAAATTACAACAAAGATGAACTGGAAAAGACACACGATGATATGTTATTGATGCTGACTGATGAACAAAGATGTGTGCATGACAAGATCATGGAGTCCGTTGGTTCTGAAGATGGTGGTTACTTTTTATTATATGGTTATGGTGGTACTAGAAAAACCTTTATATGGAAAACATTGTCGGCCTGCTATTAGATTGAAGGGGTTAGTTGTATTGAATGCTGCATCCAGCGGTATAGAGGCTCTTCCATTACCAGGTGGAAGAACCGCACACTCGACGCTGACAGTCCCTATTGAGATTAATGAGGCATTATCGCTTACGATGGAAAAGGATAGTCCTAGGGCAGACCTGGTGCGTGCTGCAAAGTTGATAATTTGGGATAAGGCTCCAATGATGCACTGATGGTGTTTTGAGGCAATTGACCGATCAATGCGTGATATCATGTCCAAGAATGATCCCTTAAACGAGTTTAGACCTTTTGGTGGAATGACAATAGTTTTAGGTGCTGATTTCAGACAGATATTGCCTGTTGTCCGAAAAGGATCGAGGCATGATATTGTTGATGCATCAATAAATTCATCAAAGATATGGGCTTATTTTAATGTGTTGAGGCTTACTGTTAATATGAGATTCGGTGCATCTTCGGTACTTGCAGAGCAGGAAAAATTGCTAATTTTGGCAAGTGGATACTCTCAATTGGAGACGGCAACGACGCTTTGGATGAGAATGGTGAAATGAAGGTAGAAATTCCTAAAGATTTGCGCATATCAGACACAACAAATCCGTTGATGTCACTTATAGCAATTGTGTATCCCGATTTGAATGATAACCTTGGTGACCCACTATTTTTCCAACAAAGGGGAATACTCGCACCAACGCTTGATTCAGTTGAGCATGTTAACGAATATATGATGTCATTGATTCCAGGTGAAGAGAAATAGTATTTAAGCTTTGATTCTATTTGTCGATCGGGTGAAAATTTTGATGTCCAAAGCGAGTGGTTCACAGCGGAATTTCTTAATGGTATTAAGAGCTATGGAATTCCAAATCACCCGTTGAAACTAAGGGTGAGATGTCCAGTTATGCTGATGAGAAACATCGATCAGGTCAGTGGATTGTGTAATGGTACGAGACTGACAGTTACACATCTAGGGAAGAGCATGATAGCTCTACCCTAATCAAATCATAGCCTGCATGCCACGTGTTTACCGAACTTTAGAAGATGCGACTAATCATAAGACCCCCCATGAAAGCCCTGTGGTTCGGCCTTGAACTCCATCCTATGCTCTTCCTGAGCCTCACCCTCCTGTTGGTAAGCCTTCTCATACTGACGCTGCTCATTTGTCTCATGCTGATGCTGATACTGCGTCTGGTCCATTATCTGGGACTCACCCTCCTGTGACGATGATCCCTCCACATCATCACCTCTACCAATCCTCGTGACCCCTGTCTCCGTCTACGAGGATGAGCTTGAGGAGGGAGTTGTACGTCCTTTTCTCTCCGTGCACTACCGATAACAGACTCCCTCCTTCCTCTAACTCTGTCAGGACTCTAAGACATATCTGCACAACATTTCAAAAGGAAAAAAATTAAATGATTTTTTTTATATGAACATTGTGTCACTTCTAACTATTCAACAACAACACTTATATTTTGGCAGTGTCATGTCAATCCGTAAACTATCACATTGCAGTCAAACATATTATAATCAACATTAACAAACCAATTTCTAAATAATTTCATCATTAACAATCCAAAAAACAAACAAATTTTCATTAAGACATTTTATCAACCACCTAGAGTCCAACTTTCAATCAACTTAAAATCCAACAATTTCTAAATCCTAAACTACTACATTGCACTCTAAACAACACCTAAACTACAATTCCTAACTTAATTCATCACTAACAATCCTAAAAACTAATATGCAAACCAAATTTCTAAATTCCTAAAAATGTAAAATTTCTCCAAAAAATATAAATCTCAACAAAAAAAAAATGCAATAGGATAAGCAACACTTGTTGATTTGTGTGATTTAATGTTGATTTGGTTGAGTTTCGTGAAAATCGCACAAAATAGGAGAATTTTTGTATTTGGGAGGTTCATAAACAAAATGGTTACGTTTCTGACTTCGCTGTTATATAATAGCACACAACATGAGTTAAGTCACGTTAGGTTTATAACCTGCGTGAGTTAACTCACGTTGAAAGTACCGAACATGACTTAAGTCACGTGGAGTACTTTTGTCGATTCAATTGGGAGGAAGTTTTTTTTTATGAAAGAAGAGTAATTTTCCTTTTTTTTTTTTTGCAGATGCGTGTAGTTATGGTATGCATGTAATTTAAGAAGATTGCTTTTTCGACATTCATTGTGTCTTAGTAACACAAGTAAATGACCAAAAAATCCAGCGGCAGTTAACTGCCGACGTGTTTTTTAGTTATAAGCCAGCGGTAGTTAACTACCGCTGATGATATTTTAGTCTTTTACTTGTGTTTTTAGGAAGTATTGAAAGTCAGAAAAGCAATTGTTATAATTTAATTTGGTTGGTGGTGGTAGTTTCTTGGAGTTTTAAAGAAGGCATCTTTTTATGGTTTCCTTTATGTCCTTTTGCCTTGGTGGGCCTCAGTGTTCGTGACTTTTGGTGTCCTGTGACTTGGTTTTGCTTGCCTCTAGCTTGTATTGATTGCTTCAATGTGCTATTATTGGAGAAACTTTTAAGTGGACACAAAGATTTGGACCTTTTATTTGGTCACACATACATAAAAAGAAAAAAGTAGAAAAAATAACATTTAAATAATCATTAATTTTCAAATGATTTTAGCATGTCCACTTTTTTGTGTGTGTGACCAAATAGAAGGTCCAAATCTTTGTGTCCACCCAAGAATTATTCCTATTATTGTATATTTTGGGCGTCCGGATCCTCTCCATTTCCAAAGGAAATGCGGATTGACATTTCATTGCCTTGGGGAATGACACGTGGCGTAAGTTGTAACCAACAGCAAGGATTTATTCTTTCTTTAAAACCAATTAAATTAATAAATATTAAGAGAATTTTCAGTTTCAGTTGCCAATTTTTTGGGAGAAAATTGCAGAAAGCCAAAACCCACGACTGAAATCCAGGCAACCATGACAGTACTGCAACAACAGGAGCCATAACAATGATTCTGAATCGTATAGAAAAGCCATAGAAACAACCCTGCCAAATTATGCTGCGCTGCAAAAATGGCCTAAATACTTGTGCAATGCATAACTACAAAATAAAAGCTTAGATTTTTATATCTTTATTTATATTTTCCTCTCAAGATTTATCCAACCAGATACTGTGTATTCCCCGTTATCTTCTTGTTCCTTTTCCATCTCAAACCCA
>Ga0228711_1005054_pt1 | contig 20130 bp, 10 predicted proteins | sample MedpolnodulmetaG_2_FD_177996 | JGI IMG/M metagenome (GOLD analysis project Ga0228711, IMG submission 177996) | Root nodule microbial communities from Medicago polymorpha collected in Santa Monica, California, United States - brown nodules | ecosystem: Host-associated > Plants > Roots > Nodule... | reverse complement strand
TTTTACAAATAACTACAACACTGAGTAGTAGTGTTTGTTGAAGGAATATGTATGAGTTCATTGAATCAAAAAATGAATGGAAAATGTATACTTTATTCGATAATAAATTGAAAAATAGAAAAACCTGGAAGTGTTTATCAATGTTTCTGGCGGCGCCAAATCACCCACTCGATCTGCCAGCTTCAACAAGGGAAAGGATTATATCTCCCCTCTCCAAACAAACAAAGGATTTTCACTCTTTATTTTGACAAAAGGGGTTTTGACTCTTAAAATGTGCTTATCTTTTTTATTAATTTTAAATAACAATTTCGTCTTTTATCTTTTTTTTTACATTATTTTTATCATTTTGATCGATTTGTATATGTATTTTTAAGATTCAAATATATTGTCTTATTTTGATATGAGATCTTAATGTTTAAATATATGGTTCATCGTTCATGTTTTCATATAAATTTTAAATTTGATACTTAAAAATTCATATGTAAATTGATTAAGGCTTTGTTTGGGAGTTTGGAGGGGAGGGGAAGGAAAAGTTTTGGGGGGATAGAAATATATGAAAAAATTGATAAATCTTTCAGATTTTTTGAATGAGTATTTTTGTAAAGAGTGATAAATTAATGTTTATGATTAATATATTTTTAATTTTAAAAATATTATAACAACATATATTAAATTTGAAGAATTCATATAAACCCTCTTAAACCCCTCAAAACCCTCATCCAATACAATATTTTAGTTTCCCAAATGATGAAGGTTTTACATTTTGATGAAAAATAAGCCCCCGAAAGCCCTTGCTTTCAATGTCCTCTATTTCTTCCACTTACTTCTTCCTCCTTTTTTTTAAGCATTCTCTTCTCTTCCTCTCCAAACTCGCAAACAAAGTTTAAAAGAACTAAAATAAGGTAAAAAAAAATAAAGGGCAAAATCGATACATAAAATTAACTTAAAAGACGAAAACTTTAATTTTGCCAATTTAACACGGTAGGATGAGCTGGGTTTAAAGTTGCAAATGGGGATGGGTTTATTACAAAAAATAAAATGCTCTAACTACTGTGAAAAAAAATGCACTAGTTACTCCCGGACTAGTCCTTGAGAGAGTTAAGATCCTTTTCATTTTTTACTCTCAACATTTGATTTATTATCAAAATTCTGAAGATAAATATTCAATTGATATTGCCAACTATAAAAATATCTACATTTATTTATTTCAAAACTTTATAAATTTACATACGATGAAAAGTTTAAAATATTTTCACCATCTAATATTATTTGACACAGTTGATTCTATCACAGATACCAATGCATAATTTTGATCTTATATATCTTTAATAATTTATTAGAAAAAATTATAAATATTTGATATTTTAATAACATCTTATATGCTACCATTTGCTTTTGTATACTAGTAGAAATATATGGTCAAAACATGTTATGTGAATGATGCACATTTTCAAAGTAAGTCATTTAAAATGGGACGGAGGGAGTACAAATTAATCAAAATGTTAAAAATGATGTGAAAAAAGATCTAAATGTTCAAATATATGGTTTTTCATTCATGTTTTCATATGAATTTTAGATTTGATACTTAAAAATTCATATTGTGCATTTTATATGAAATATATAATTTTTTAATAAATGTTTGTTGTTTCCACATAAAAAATAGTTATGCATTCGGAAATAAGTTGTTATTTTTAGTTGCTTTAACACGTACAATATTACGAGTAAGGATATCATCATTTCTAAAAATAAATGGCATTTAGAAAGAGATGAATACAAAAAATAGATGGTGTCTTACCACTAAATGGATCTCACAATCATTGATTATTTTATATTTTTCAAGTTTTTTTAATGTCTTTGTTTTTTTTCTTCAAATGAAAGCAATGGAGAAAACCTTAAATGGTGTATTGCACAAATCTATAATATTTCCATTTTATTTAATAAATGAAGAGGATTTCAACAAAGTCCTCGTAATCTTAGTTGCCAACTTCAAAAAGAATAAAAATATGCAGAGACTTTTCCTACATAGGCTTTTAATGTATTTTGCGCAAACCAAGCAAGCACTAGTGCTACTCCTAGTTCCAATAGGATGGATCTTTTATTCTCCTTTTCGAACCTATCACCTTCTAATTGACTCCATCCGGTCTTCATTATATAAAAAAGCTAAAAATATTAAAACAAAATTTAACCAAAAAAGGGCAGCTAGCAAAGAGCTAGGCTACCAAAAAAAGGCAAGAGGATGACAATATTGACAATGAAATGAATTAAGTTTGTTTCCCTTAAAGAAAAAAGGTGAAATATGTTTTTGGTTCATATAAATGTATCAATTTTTTGTTTATGTCCCCTAGCAGTTTTTTACCATCAATTTTGGTCCATGTTTTTAAATTAACTCGTGTGTAGATTTCATATTTTTTTTAATGTAATTTTGCATGAATATTTCGAATAATATAAGATTCTCTCTCCAAAAAATAGATTTTTTTTTAATAAAACATGAATTAAATATAAACTTATATGTTTTTTGCCTCAGGAACAAAAGGAAAGGTAGAGAAAATAGAGAAACTCTAATATTGTCAAAGAAAGTGGTTATTATTTGAATGCTTGAATTCTTCAATGTTTTAGTATGCCTAAACGTTTGTGGTGAGCCCTATTTATACTACTCTAGTAAGGCCCCACTTTACAAAGTAGAATGATCTAGAAACATTGATTACAAAGAAAAGTCTAGAGATATGGATACTAAAGTTAATATGACTAGAAGGATCTAGAAAAAATAATATTTCCCTAGTACTTTATTTTATCTTATTTAGTAAAGTGTCTATTAGCTTCCTTATTATTATTCTTTATTATTTTAGATACTTCCTCATTATTCTTAAGTATTCTAGAGACTTTCATGTTATTCTTCATCATTCTCTATCATTTTTTGTGCTTAAAATTTCTTATTTAATTTATGTTTTGTTACAAACTCGAATTCTATTGGAAGAGATTGTCATAATATTCTACACATTTATGAAAAAAAAATTCATTCAACAAATACGAAGGCTAGACATGAGTTGACTAAAAAATATGAACTAAAAAAAGAATGTTAATATTTTGGCGATTCCACGATAATCGTCAGCATAGCTCTCGCGGTCCATTGGTTGGTAGTGGAGCCTTGGTGGTCGGCCACCGTTATTAATAATGAATAATAAATAAAAATACAATAAAAACAATTTTAACTTTTTAGCAAAAAAACGATTTTAATATATAAATAAAATTAATTTTATTTATTAAATTATTTTCAAAAGGTTGTCAAATGGGCATATAGTTTATAGGGGTGTCTACCAAACATTAGCATTTGAAATTATCTTCCCTAACGCCAATTTTAGCCTTGAGACTAATATTTAAGCAATAATGTTAGGCAAATGCCTTAAGAAACACATGTTAAGAGAAACCGAAAGAAATACATAATTTTTTATATTGAAAATTAGGTTGAAAAGAATGATTTTAAACATATTGCTCATTCTAAAATTTCTGCGAAAGTCTCTCTATTTGCTTAATGTCTTCTTCGTAGCTAGATTTCTACCAAGAATAACTTAATAAGGCGATATCCTTTAGTCTAATTCTCAGCAATGTATAAGTGGATATGATTTGGAGGAAAGCGTTGGGCACCTATTTTTGGGCTGTAACTGTTTTGGGAGTATATGATATTTTGTTCGACATTGGTTACACATCTTCTGAGCCAATCAGCGCGGTTATCAGATCATGTCTTTCAATTTGGTTAGTTGGGAGGATCTTCTAAAACTCTATGGTCTTCTTTACATTTGATTTGATGTGTTTGGGTAATTTGAAAAGAAGTGAACAACCATATTTTTCAGCATAAGGAGGAATCGTTGCAACACTTGTTAGGCAAAATTAAACCTCTGTATTTTTGGAGGTTAAAAGCAAAAAATGCTACTTTTTATTTTGGTTTCCATAATTGGTGGCTTAATTTCTTATTGCGCTTGAGATTTCTTACTTAGTTTGTTACTTTTGTTGGTTTTTTTTTATCTATTTAGTCATTGTATTCCATGGTTAAAACTTATGTGTTCTAGCCTGTCACTTTTTGTGCTGAATAGAATTTATTGTTCATGTTCATTTTGCCTCGTTAAAAAAAGAATTAAATACACGATTTTCAAGATAAAGAATCTATCGTTGATATCTCAGTACATTCTCTACTATAAACTCAATTATAATAAAAAAAATATATATACTTTCACACTTATCAAGGTTAGAATCTGAGTCTATTTTAACCTTGAGAAAGATAAGAAATAAAATAAAAACAATTATCATTAAATGTGAATTACAATTTTAAACTTGGGTATTAATTTTTTTTTTTAAAAGCAAAAATTGTTTTTTTTTTCCAAATAAAAAAGTGTTTGTTGCTAAAATGCATAAGAAATAAAATAAAAACAATTATCATTAAATGTGAATTACAATTTTAAACTTGGGTGTTGATTTTTTTTAAAAGCAATTTTTTTTTTTGTCCAAATAAAAAAGTGTTTGTTGCTAAAAATGCTCTTTTATGAAAAACAATATGGGTCTATTGTAGAAAACTATATATATTCAAAACCATATATACATGACTCCTTAGTCATATAACGACTCTACTTGGGTATTTTTTTTTTAACAAGCGTAAAAAATAAGTCCCAAAGTTCCATAATGAAATCGAAGTTTATACTTATCTAGTCTACGTGCTTAAGAGTTAGTTTGGAAGTTTAGTAGAAGAGGATAAAAAAATAAAGGAAGGAAAGAGTTTGAGAAGATAAAGCTTTGCAGAATTTATTTTGATTCTTAGTCATTTTATAAATATATAGTAAATATAATGGCTTGAAAGTAGTGAAGGACAATATAATTAGGGGCAGATATGAAAAAATATAATAAAAATTAGGGTAAAATTACACAATTAGTCCCTTAACTTAATTTTAGGTAACACTTTCGTTCTTTATCTATTTTTTGTCACGATTTAGTCCTTTATGTTATAAAATGACAATATCTTATCATTTTTTATGAGATTTTTTTCAATGAAATTTGATTTTCTAGGCTTGTATGATGAAGATTTGCATTATGTTGTTATTTTATAACATAAAAGACTAAATCGTGACAAAAAAAGATAAAGGATGAAAGTGTTACCTAAAATTAAGTTAATGGATTAATTGTGTAATTTTGCCTAAAAATTACATTAAAAAATAACACTTATATTAGATTTTTTTGTATATATGGTAAAACGACATTTATTTTTTATACGGAGAGTGTATATAATTTTGACCTCTTGTACATTTTTTTAAATAGATTGATCTCTTATACATGAAACATGAAATATGTTGTGTAAAATATACTTAATTATTCGGAATTGAATCCACTCACCTATCTCTCCACATGAGATAGTAAAGTGTGATCTATCACCTAAGAGATGGTAAATTGTGATCACACTTTAACCTCTTATAATCCATTCCCTAATGATTCACACAATCTGGAGAGTTTTGATTGTTGCTTCCTCATGCTGGTCTGGCAAGATCTTATTTTGTGTTGAACGTTGTTTAGATTTGTCACACTTGGACATTTCTGGTTTGAATTTAGCTAATTTTGATAGTTCTTCAACACTTTTCACAATGTCTTCCACACGTGCTACAGTTTCAGTAAGCAAAGAAACTACTGTGACCACTTGAATTACTTCCATTATTGGGATTTCCATTTTTGCATCACCAATGGATGTTTCTTTTGCATTAACATTGTGTGTGTTTGAATAAGATTTTAATAAATTTTGTAGCTCTTGTGTAGCAATATTCATCTCTTTGACCAAATTATCAAGTTTATTTGACTTTGTCATATTATGGATTGTAATTGATAGCTCTCTTAAGACACTTGCAGAGTTGGCTCCCACTTTCATTGATGTTGTGCTCATAATCTTCTTGATTTCATCTGAGGACTGCAAAAAATAATTAAATGTTGTCTTACTAAATATCGATCAAGAAGGATGACCGAACTGCAGCAACGTTCGATCGAGCTGATGCTCGATCACCTCATATCACTATCCAAATTTATTTTTTATAATTGCTAGCTATCTTATTACCTCGTTTTCTGAATTTATACATCCAACAAGAGCATCAATACAGGAAGCACATCTACGCATTGAGGCTCCAATTTTAAGGTATTGCTTCCAAGGATGACGAAAATTGAAACGACCATGGGCAGGCTCCCATCTTGCTAAATTAGCCTGAAATTAATCAATGATATTTTTTTAGTAACACTCAAAAAATTCATATGAGGATATACATATATTGAATTTATTAGAAACCCTAGGAAGGTGGTTTATACCATTGATACTTCTGTTGCTTTGGAGTTTAACACACACTTGTAATCCATCAATTTTTTGTTAGACTCCTCACTTGTTGATTGAGCTTCAAAATACTGAGCCACACAACCTAAAGCACATTTGTACACAACAATTATATATATGAAATAAACAAGGCCTTCTATGAAAATAAATAATGTAAAGAGCGCCTTAACATACGTCTCTAGGACATAAATTATGCATTGTCCTTACCAACTGAGCTAAACTCACGGGAACGTCGCTAGGACATAAATTAGTAAACCCCATAATATACGTAGTCTTTAAATAATAATGTGTCTATCTATTAAGGGCACAAGTGTCCTTATGACACTTGTTATCAAGACCTTTAAGATAAGTCTACCGTCTTTGAACTAACCTTCCAAAGAGTTGGCAAGTTTGTCGAGGTTTCCGGTGACTAAAACATAGAGTTCTAGACCAGCCCAAACAGGTCGAATAATCATGCTAACTATTATGCACAATGAAGTTCCAATTATAATAGTAGAAATCCTTTGTCGTGCCATATCAAACAATTCATCAATTCGATAACCAGATATTGAAACCAAGCTGAAAGTTAGGATAAATATCAGAACACCATAATCAAAACGAGCCTTTATGGTTGGGATGAATCTTGAGAATGTCGCTGCAGAAGCTAAAAACAAGATCAAATAATGCAATCAATGATCAATTACCAAGATCCACAGTGTGTACTATATATATTGTAATTGTATTGTTATTGTTATTGTTTGTTATAAATATTATACCTAGTAGAAAGAGTAGGACTCCAACAATTATGGGTTCCAATTGCTTTCCTGCTTTACTAGCAACCCATTGTACACCAAAGGCTAGAAGTCCAGCAAGGGTAGTTCCACATATTCTATTTACACTTTTATATATCGTAGAACCTGCAATTTGATAGCCTATATATCAGAAATGTTGTATGGACATCCAACTTTCCCTAATACGCGACACATGGTTAATTACATGCAAAATTATGGTTAATTTTAAGTATATAATTTGGATTACATTTAAAATTGTAAGTGTAGTTAATCATGTAGTTGAATTAACCATAATTTTATCCATGAATTAAATTAATAATTTACTCAATTGAATTAACCACATTTTTTAACGTGATTAACTAGATGTCAGAGACATAGGAAAAAATGGAAATCTAAATATATTAACTCAAAAGAATTCATTAACTAACAACTAAAATTAGAAATTTGAAGTTCATCTCTAATTTTGATGTCTATAACTCCTAGTTATAGTGTAATGAAATTATAGACAGATTTCATATTTTCATTGTCATTAATATAACTTTTTGTAGTAAGTTTAAAGTCAACTATATGTCGATAGAACTACCTACCAGCAGTGTACTCAAAGACCACTACCACGGTCATGACTGCCCACATAGCATTTCTTCCAACTCCATCATACAAAGGATTCAAGTAGTAGAAAAGTGACACAGCTGTAAGTGCTATTCCTACTTTCAAACAATGGATGAATTTTCTTGGGTCATTCACACCAATCTCCCAAGCTTTCTTCATAAATTTGCACAACTTGGAATAAAGACTTGAAATAAATGCACACATGCTGCAAGAAATTCTAGCTCTCTTCCATGGACCATCTTCTACCTTGATACTCCATTCTACTTCTCTCACCACTCCCTTATCATCATGAGCCATATTTATTTTTTTAACAGTACTCCCTTGCCAAATGCTCTATAACTATAATGTGAAGATTTGCCCAAACCAAAGAAGTATCGTTTCTATTTATATGGGAAGAATGGGAATGTGTATATATTACTTGAAATATAAGCAAATTTAACTCATGATAATAATTTGATAAGTATAACAAATTGTGCAAATAATATATACACACATTTGCTATCTTCTTCATGCAAAACTACACGTGTAGTATTTCCCATATTAATCTCGTCATAATAAGTTAATGTAATTTTTTTAATGGATCATAATAATTTAATGTCATTGTACACATAGGATCTCTAATTGCAATTTTAAATTGATTACATTAATATTAACTTGTTGATTAGGTAAGTTTGAAATAATTACTTGCAGTGTGCAATGTACTTTTGAATGAAAAAAAATTTCATTGAGTATTGAGTGTATCATTATGAATTTCAATGCATATATAAAAGAGTAATGCTTGTTATATTGATGAAGTTTTTTTTTTTTACCATTTTATTAGTATGAAGTTTTCACTATCGTTTAACGATGATTAATCTTTATCGAAAAACATGTGGGACACACAAAAAAGTTCTCCTCTTCTGACCAAACTTTTCTCATATACAAGAATCAAGATTCGAATCTCTAACCACATCCTTAAAAAGTCTAAATCCCTTGCAACCTGAGCTCATTCATTGTTCGCACATTATTAAACTAATTAATTTAGGCAACTTTGACATAGCATGCATTGCACAATGCACTTATACTCACGAATCAATTTTTTTTCATTTGAGTATTTAGTGTATCATTATAAAAATCCACCATGGATATAATATGTCCAATCCATGTATATAATATTTTAAATAAAACAAGTAAAAAAAAATGCGGTTTTGTTTTAAGCATAAAAAAACGAAAAAACACAATACCCCACTAAAAATCCAATTATCTATCTCCATATATATGAAGTTTTTATTCAAATTTGTTTTTTGTCCTCATAAAAAGAAGTTGCATGCTTGCATCTATAATTTTTTCAGCATGCAATTTTAGTCCTTGCTAAATTCAATTTTTTAGCCATCCTTAATTATAATTTTTTTTAAAACATGCATAGAACATTATAAAAAAATTCATCCCACAAAATAAGCTCAAAATTTAATTTATGGGCCTAGATTTTTACCACATTTATTTTGAACTTTAGCGTTTTAAAAAATTTCTATTTAATTAAAGAGGGCTGCTAACTTACACCCACCTAAAAACACTAAGGAGCAAGTTAGCAAGTTACACCCACCTAAGATTATTAAGGTGCAAGTTAGCAACTTACACTCACTTGATTATTTACACTCATTTTTATAAGTATTATTAAGGTGCAAGTTAGCAACCTTCACTAATTTACACCCACTTTCATCATTCCAAATATTGTTTCCTTAAAACTTTGTCTTTATTACATGTTTTGTACCTTAAGCATGTCATTGTCTTTTTTGTTTCTTTTTTTTAAGGATCTTTTTTAAGCTAGTTACAAAATTGCCCTTCTATTTAAAATCAATTAGAATATAAACAAAAGGGTGTTTTAGTAAATTATAAGTGGATGCAGCTTGCTAATTTGCACCTTAGTGTTTTTAGGTGAGTGTAAGTTAGCAGCCCCTTAATTAAAACATTAAAACTTTTTGTAAAACAAATTTTTATAATGTCTTAATTAAACATGCTTGCCGAAACCATTCAAAAGTTTAAGAGTAATTAACCAAATTTGAAATTAGGAGGGGCTAAAACTAGGTGTCAGAGAAAATTTATATTGAAGCAAAAATGCCACTTTTTTATTATGTGGGCGTAAAACAAAATTTGATAATTTTTTAAAGACAAATTTAACCTGTGTGTATGTGTAATTTCTCCGATGTATCAGTTGATGCCTTCAATTGTGATTTCTTTTACTTCAATCGATTAACGCTAAGGAAAGAATGTTGTTCCTTAGTTGTATGTTCCTTAGCAGCTCAGATAGAGGATTAAGTAGATTTGTTGTGTTTTTTAAAATTCATTCCTATATCAATTCAAGTTTTCATCGACAACTTGATTAATTTACCTTAAGATCTAATGACTCTCACTTGATAGGACATACAATAAAGTTTTAGACCTTAAATTCATGATTTTTTTTTTAATATATCAATGATTCAATCACTTGCCTTTTTCTCTTTTCCTTCTTTCCTTCATAAATGTTCTGTAGAACTATATCATGATACCATTTTTCAGATGATATTTGATTGACCTTCTTATTATTCTACTTTGCATACCAAGATCTTTCATTTAAAATTTATCATCTAGTTTCTCCTTGAATTAATTAGCGATCTCATCCTTGCTATCAAGATATCATCCATATATTGAAGTAGGAAGAGAATGATTTTAGCATCCCTTTCTAATATGTAAACATAATAATCATAACCTTTTCTCACAAAACATGTGTTCAAAAGAAACTCATCAAACCCATGACACCATTTCCTTGGGCTATGTTTCAACACATACAAAGGTTTGTTCTAAAGACACACCTTAGATGTTTCCTCTACAAACCCTCTAAGTTCTCGATTTAGATTGTTTCGTTAAAGTAATCATATAAGAACTTGGTCTTCACATCCATTTGTTTCAACTCGAGTGTGCACAAATTAATCATCGCCATAAGTACCCTTGTAGAACACTATTTTACAATTGAGAAAATCTCGTTGTATTAAATTCTCTCAACCAGAAGAAACCCTTTTGCTATGATACCTATTCTATACCTTGGTCCGTCAATTCTTGGAATACCTTTCTTATTCTTGAAGATACACTTGCATCACACTACCCTTTGTTTCTTAGGTATCTCCACAAGCTTTAAAGTTCGGTTCATCTTCAATAAATTCATTTTCTCATTCACTAAGTTTAACCATTCTTTGATTTCCTTGTTCTCAAATGCCTCCTTGAAGGTATTTGGTTATGAGTCTTGCAACCCTTCACCCGAATTTAGTGCATAAATATAAGATCAACATAATCATATTTTCTTGGTACAAAAATATTCCTCCTCCCCCTATCTCTCACCAACTGATAATCATGAGCTATTGTAAGTTTTCTTCCACTTAAACTTGATGTCAAAGTCTGGTCCTCCCCCATCTTATCTTGTCTCACTAGTTGAAGACTCCACCTTAAACTAAGTTTTTACAAGAGATACAAATAAGTTACAAAAAAATTAGCTTCAAGAGCTCTCCAAAAACAAACCTTAATTTCCACTGGTCACAAAATAATTGTCTCATCTGCAACAATTATTTCACTCCACTTAACTATTCAACTAACTAAAATTAATAAGATTGTTTTAGTATAATCGATACTAATTTTATCATTTAAATCAACCAAATTAATCATTTCATCTAGAACCGCGTTTAATCCAAATGTGACAATTAAATCGAGACAGAAGGAGTAGTTAATGGTTGATACAAGTACAATAGCTTATGTTGAAATTATGTCTACATAAAGATCATTTTAAACCAACAAGACAATCCTAAGAGAAATCAAGAGAGAAAGCTTAGATCTTCTTTTAATGAGATCTCACCACCGAAGGTGTTTAGAATGTGTTTCTCAATCTAAGTTTCTCACCCCCAAACACACTCAACCGTTAGTTTTTAAGTTTGCTACAAGTTTCATCTTTTAGTGTTACACAACAAATAAATGTTTTTTTTTTTTTTTTTATAAATATGCTCCAGAACATGAGGCAGGTGCCTCGCACTCTGATGTGATGGGACATTGGGTGCCCTGCGCTCGAGTCCACCCACCTGGCAGCCCATGCTAGGCGCCTCGTAGTTGGGACAGATTTGCACCAATTTTCGTGGCTTTGCACAATGAGATTTTAAAGCGCACACAACGATGTATCTCTTAAATTACCACCTCCTATATATTACATTAATATTTATTATTGTGTGGAAATTCTAATTGATTTCTCCATAAAAAGAAACTCATTAGCAATGCAAAATTAATGATTTTTGGAGGCAAGTACGTTTACACATAGACACACATAATTGGTTTGTAATTATTACTTCCATTTTTCTTCTTGTATATATAATATAACCGATCTCTTATACATGTATCATGTAATATGTCATGGATCAAAGTTTATATACACAAATAGATGTATTACTTATTGCTTCCTCATTATTCAAACCATCTGGAGTGTCTTGATTATTGTCTCCTCATCATTCTGTTGGTCTGGTGAGATCTTGTTGTCTGTTGAATGATGTTTGGTCTTGTCACATTTGGACATTTCTGGTTTGAACTTAGCTAAATCTGATAATTCTTCAACACATTTCACAATGTCTTCCACACGAGCTACAATTTCAGTAAGCAAAGAAACAACTGTGACCACTTGAATTAATTCTATTATTGGGATTTCGAGTTTTGCATCACCTTCTTTAGCATTTTTTTGTGTGTTTGGATAAGATTTTAATAAATTCTGAAGCTCTAGGGCTGCATTATTCATCTCTATGACTAGGATATCAAGTTTGTTTGATTTTGTCATATTCTTTATTGTACTTGCTAACTCTCTTAAGACATTTGCAGAGTTGTCTCCCACTTTCATAGAGGTCCTGCTCATAATCTTCATGATGTCATCTGAGGTCTGCAAAAAATAATTTAATCAATCAATTTAATGTGCCTCAAGATTATTGATCTTGCCAAAAATTATGAATATAGGTAATTAACATGTAAAATTAATAATTTTTTTAGGACCAAAAAAATAAATAATAGTAATTACTTATAGATAAATTAAGGAAGTCATATATTACCTTATTTTCTGAATTTATGCAACCGATAAGAGCATCAATGCAAGAAGCACAACTACGCATTGTAGCTCCAATTTTAAGATATTGCTTCCATGGGTGACGAAAATTGAAACGCCCATGAGCAGGCTCCCATCTAGCTAAGTTAGCCTGAAATCAACAAAATATTATTTTAGTCATGTTATATAAATTAGGATTAAATATATTTTTGATCTCTATAAATATATATAACTCAATAAATTAATTTAAGGATATATGGTAAATAAAATCTCTAGGTAGGTAGTAATGTATACCAATGATTCTTCTGTTGCTTTGGAATTTAGCGCACACTTGTAACCCATCAAATTTTTGTTAGACTCATTTGCTGCTTGTGCTTCAAAATACTGAGCTGCACAACCTGCACCGCATATGTACCAACAATTATAAATTATAATTATAATCATATATACATTTATTTAGAATATTGTATAATAGTGCATGAGACTGTCTTGTGATCAATATATGCAAATATTTGATTAGTTTATAGGGTTCGTCTAATATATACAATATTGTACATGTAAAAGCAACTAAAAATGTTCTTTCTTTCAACAAAAAAAACAACTAAAAGTGAAAACTTTTTATTTAAAAACAACAATTATTTATTAAAATAATGATACATATTTAATACTAAATGCATAAGTTTTCGGTCTTTAAACTGACCTTGCAAAGAGTTGGCGAGTTTGTCGAGGTTTCCGGTGACCAAAACATAGAGTTCTATACCAGCCCAAACAGGGCGAATAGTGGTGCTAACGATTATACACAATGCAGTTCCAATTATAATAGTGGAAATTCTTTGTTGTGCCAAATTAAACAATTCATCAACTCTATAACCGGATACTGAAACCAAACTGAAAGTGAGGATAAATATCAGAGCACCATAATCAAAACGAGCCTTTATAGTTGGTATGAATCTTGAAAATGTGGTTGCTGAAGCTGAAAACATAGATCAAATAATGTAATCAGTTATCAATAATTCACAAGATCGATAGCTATATATACACCAACCACGACACTGACACGTAAATAGTTGGTATAAATGTTATACCTAGTAGAAAGAGTGAGGCTCCAACAATTACAGGTTCCCATTGGTCTCCTGCTTTACTAGCAACCCAATGTACGCCAAAGGCTAGAAGCCCGGCAAGGGTAGTTCCACAAATTCTGTTTACACTTTTGTATATTGTAGCACCTGCAAATTAACATATAATATATATACATATCACTACGTTTCAATATTCAAATTGTTCACATATATAGACGATGTAAGAACTAACTTTTTTTTAAAGGTGTAACGACTAAAATAGTAACAAAAAAAATCGTCTCAAATTTTAACGTCTGCAAGGGTATTTAAGGAAGATTCACATTTTAACGAACTATGGTTAGCACTACGTACCCGCAGTGTACTCAAAGACTACAATCACGGTCATGACAGCCCACATAGCATTTTTTCCAACACCATCATATAAAGGTTTCAAGTAGTAGAAAAGTGACACAGCTGTAAGTGCTATTCCTACTTTTAAACAATGGATGAATTTTCTTGGGTCATTCACACCAATCTCCCAAGCTTTTTTCACAAATTTGCACAACTTGGAATAAAGACTTGCTATAAATGACCACATGCTGCAAGAAATTCCAGCTCTCTTCCATGGACCATCTTCTACCTGGATTCTCCATTCAACCTTATCATTAGTCATCTTTAAATGATACAATATATATGATTTGTTTGTGAAAATTCCAGGTAGTTGTACTCTAAAATGTAGCTGGAACAATTAATGGCAAACACCTCACTCCAATGCTCTATGACTAACGTGTAGATTTACCTAAACTAGAGGAGTATCAATTGTATTTATAAAGAAATAATTTGGATGTACCGCATGTCTCGACATGAGGATATTATATTAATCAAGATTCAGGACAAAACAACCTATTTTTAATTCCAGTTTATTAGAGATAATAGAATGTGCTAACTTTTATTTAATTTCTATTGTTAGACCTAAGATGATGTAAGAGCACAACTACACTTAAGTGCTATTATTTAGAGTAGGTTCAAATTTTTGAGTAGGCTCATGTCGTACACATTGACAAAATACCATAAAAATGAAAGAAGAAGTATTAATTTTATCAAATTATTCTTATTAGAGATCGATGTGTGTTCGTCATTATCATTATGATAAATGCAAAATGAAATATAATGACTTTGATCTATGAAGTGATGTGTATAGTATTAATTACAAATATACAATTGGACAAAAGTATTTTCCCCATCTCTGATCCAGGCATACCTGAAATCCTTGAGTGAGCGCATTGAACTATCTTAGAGTAAGGTACTTCAGTCAGCAGCAACCTCTTTTCCAGTGAATGAGGGTGTGGTGTACGTGTATACTCTGACGTTCAAGTCAGTAAGTGTTGTGGGCGATAAAATATTTAGAGTAAGAGTAAGCGTACCTGAGCCAATGTTCTAGAGTTAGTATTTATAGTGTAGGTTTATGGTTTTGATCCTAGAACCCTTTCCTAGACAGTTGTCCTCAAAGGACAGTTATAGTCTTCGATGGACATTTGTGAGCAGATTATGAGGAGATGACATTGGATCCAGACTGGATGGTCCAGATTGCCTTCAAGGGTCATTGTTCCAATGTGGCACTGAGAGAGGTCCATGTCATGGCTCATATGAACATTGTAAGAGGGGTACCCAAAACCTATCAAGGGTTTGGTATATGCCCAGACCGAAACAATATCATATTATGTGTCTCCTTTGAAATATTTTTTCGCTTCGTGTTTTTTGTGATTTTATTAAAGAAGCTAAAACTTCAACGGACACTAATTTTTAGAGAGATAGTCCATCTTTTTTCTAACTATTTTTTTTTTAAGGAAATCTTATCTCTAACTTCTCTCATTCTTCTTCATTTTAAGCATCTTTTAATTTATATATATAGATGCAAGTTCACTAATGTAAAAAAAATAAAATATAGTTAACCAAATTGTATACTATCTCCTTAAAAAAAAAAATTGTATATTATCTAAACGGATATTTTATTAAAAAAATAATTAAAATACAATCAATGATATAACTATAATAATATTAATAATACTTCTCTTAAAGTTTGTTTTATACAAAACAGATCAAATATATCATCTTAAAGGCTATATTTGTAAAAATTATGAAAATATCTATTGACAAAGCTATAAAAAAATATAATAAATAAATTGTTGTGCGTGACTCAAAATCTTGTTGGAGTTTTTTTCTTGTTTCTTAAGAAAGTTGACGACACTACTTGTTTATCAAGAAAGCATAAATATAAGGCTTTTTTTTTTTGCTTGGAAAAGCATATGGGTTGCATATATATAAGGGGGAGTCTTGGCACAATAGTAAAGTTGTTGTCATGTGACCGAAAGGTCACATATTTAAGTATTAGAAACAACCTCTTGTGTAAAAAATAAGGTAAGACTGGGTACAATACATCAAATGGTGGGACCCCTTCTCAGACCCGGCATGCGTATGCGAGAGCTTTAGTGCACCGGACTGCCCTATCTTTTTGTTAAAGGCATATGGGTTGCAAGACTATCTATTGAAGTGCGCAAGGAGGTTGCTTCACTTGTTTACCTACTTGCATGACAAGTCTAGTAGTCTACAAGGGTTGTTGCTTGGAGTGCAAGAGAAGGTGAATGATTTTGGTTTTCAATTTTAATAAGAGTACCAAATGAGGAGACTCTTGGAAAAGGATTGGTGTCATTTGAGGAGAGATTCATGGGGTGGAAACACATGGTAAACACATGAGAGTCGAGATTGAATCAAAGTAGGGTTCACCAAAAGAGGATATCCTTAGGCAATCAAAGTTTTGTAGAGAAATCATTGAGTCTCTTTCTCACGAGAAGAGATTCGAGAAAATGGTAGAAATCAGGGTTTGCTCTTAGAGAGCTGGTTGAAGGATAATTCCACACACACACTTACAAGATTCTGGGTTTTAATCTAGATGAAGGTGCCCAACCAAATAATATCGACGTATGTCACTTATCTATTATTGTTATAATAATAATAATATACATATAAATATATACATAATTAGTAATCATTATAATTATTTTTAATAACTGCACTATTTTTCCTAATAAAAAATGATCTTGTTGATAGTAATTATTTTTATTAGAATATTATTTTTCAAATTCATTTATTATAACAATTTATATAAGTCGTTAATACAAGGTGGTACATCAATAACCAATTTGGAGCTAGCTTCTAACAAGGTTGTTTCTGCTAATTCATGAGTGATCCCATTTGTTTACCTCCAACTAAACTCTACCTTAGATTTGGTAAAAAAAAGAGTACTAATAAGTTGTCTACAATGAAGAATGATGCTGCCAAAGTCGTTGTTACTACTATTATTACAATTGAAAACATCGACGACAATCTTCGATTCTAGTGAAAAATCCGTGTTATCAAAGCCTAACTCAGCCACCCACTATAGTGCATGACAAAGTCCCGATGCTTCACTAACATCCATCGAGTATAAAGGGGCAAACCAAGTGGTTTTTGCAAGTACAAAACACCTGTCGGCATCTTGAATGCACGTGTAAATACCAAACTTATTATGAGAGGAAGAGAAGGAAGCATTAACATTGCATTTAAATTTAGTTGGGGCGGGTTTCTGCCATCGTACCATGTTTGTATTGCTCGGACCTATAAAAACATTTGTATATGGTATACATGTTGTTCTTCACACCTCTTGCGCAAGCTTCCGGTCTTCTAACATATGAATACAAATATTTATTATTGGTAAATATATACACGACATTAAAATTTGTATTTGCATATATAAGCATATAAAATTTGCAACGGACACGATGTAATTATTTAACGGCTTTTTACATATAAAATAAACAATTATTTTATAGAAATACTATATTAATGTTGGTATTTTACAAATACTCATGAGTTTCCAAAATTTATAATATCAACTTTATCATATCCAAAAAGAAAAATTTGTTTCTGCAGATATAACACACAAAATCCGCAACATGCATGATGAAAATATTTAATGGATTTTCACATATAAAATAAACTTTATAGAAATACATCATTACTATTGGTATTTTGAAATGCTAATGAGTTTTCTCCATTTTATAATATCAACCTTATATATCAATTACAAATGAACGGACATGTGCGAATGCATGAATCTTTTACTAGTTTGTATTGAAAACTAATGTGTTTGGCACGCCTAGTATCATACCAAAAAGAAGATATTTTTTGCCGTAAAAAAAAAAATATTTTATTTTGAGGGAATACCAAAAGAGAAACACATATTTATTAAATTTAAATAAATTTTTCCTTTAGTTTATGACCTAATTAAAACCACAGATTTGATATCGTAAAAAAGAGGAGTTAATTAATATCAACTTAATTATAGAATCTGATATAGGAGCATGCATGGTGGTGAGTTGGATGGAGCACCATGGCTAGCATTGCTTGCCTGTTGTAACGCACACACAGTCTTCACCTGATTCTTAGTGGTCAGATACTCTCCTGATCTGCTCTCTCTCTACGATACAACAATATAAAATAGGATCCAAAAGGAATCACAGACATTAGAGGAATGAATTAGGTCATGAATAGGACCTCTTGTATTATTTTAATTTTTTTCAACATTTTGACAACAAATGAGTGCCGTGAAATTTAATATAAGGACGTACTCAATATTGGTCTCTTCTGATAACATTTAGAAAAAGAGCCCTTATCTTGTGCACTATACATATGTTAGTAGAAAGTTGCTTTTCTTTATATATGTCCTAACTCAATTAGTTCTTAATCTAGCATTTAAAATTGCTTGTTGCAACAATGTAACTTAAGTATCCTACTTTGCCAAACCATTCGTACATATCACGCGTCCGGACCCAATTTACGTACGTGTGGATGACTCATGTCAAATACTTTTAAAAGTGAGGAAATAGGGAAGATATGCTAGCTAGCAAAGATGTAAGAAGGTTGCTTTTATCTGAGCGGTAATTAAGTGTCGCTTGTCTATTCAACGGTTGTTAAGTGTCGTTCGTCTATTCAACGACATTGAAGTGCCGTTTAATACTTTTTAGATTGGCTCAATCACTTTTTAAATTTGTTTAACCAATTTAAAAAGTTCTCTGAACGATTGTTAATTGTTGTTGGGGTATTTTTATCATTTTGGTTATGTGTGCCAAAATAGCAATTTCGAGATGTAATTAGAATTCTGTGCAATAAGCATGAACTCGTATTCACGTAGTCAGGACAACATGGACAATCCAATCTTAATCTGACAATTAAAAAAACACGTAGATTTAATTTATTTACTTTATAATTTAAAATACCTAGATTGTTCGATCAAGATGATCAGATGATCCCATGCCTGATTGGGTGACTTTGTGTTCCTACAAACGGTAGGAAATTCGGGTCCCTAGGGACTATGCATTTTAGAAAATAATCAAAATAACTTTGACAGTTTTATTGTTTCAAAAGCTGCAAGACAATTGTTCACTTTAAGAGTTATTTCCTCCTTATTAACAAGTAAAAATAATATTTAGGGTAAAATTCTAGCCAGCAAACTACTTAAATGTGACCTCAACTACAATTGTGATGCCGTACATAGAGATTTTTACAATTATTATATTATTGTCTCAATTGCAGTTGCAGACCATTAGGGCTGACAATGAACCGAACCAACTCGATTAAAATTCGTAATTCGATTCGACAATTGATTCGTCGAACTTGGTTCATGAACCAAATGAGCCGAACTTGAGCTGAAAATTAAGTTCATCAACTAATTGAGCTGAACTTGAGCTATATGTAGTTCGGCTCGTTTGGTTCACGAGATGACTCAATTATATATATAACACTTAAAAAAATATTATAAAATTTATAGATAATTGATCATATATATAATATTTTAAAAATTAAGAAAAACTTAGCAATAATAGGATAAAAATGAGCTACATTAAAATTGATAGACAACGCCATGCACAATGTTGTTGTAGTTTTTAAGGATTTCAAAACTAAAATAGTCCCGCATAGGAACATGCATGAAAAATGGAGGATATGATTATCTATAATAAGAGAAACATATGACACAAGAAGGCAAAACTAGATTTGGTGGTTACATACCGGTGTTAATTACTATGTGTAATAATAGTATCGTCCTGTCCATTAAAAATTGGTATAAATTTCAATATATTTTATGAGTAAAAAATTTAAATTCTTTGACTTTTGAGTTACGTGGTTCAAGTGGTTTAACTTATTTTCATACCTAAAGTTATGTGCTTTGAA
>Ga0228711_1005053_pt1 | contig 20130 bp, 14 predicted proteins | sample MedpolnodulmetaG_2_FD_177996 | JGI IMG/M metagenome (GOLD analysis project Ga0228711, IMG submission 177996) | Root nodule microbial communities from Medicago polymorpha collected in Santa Monica, California, United States - brown nodules | ecosystem: Host-associated > Plants > Roots > Nodule... | reverse complement strand
ACACAAACATACATACATATATATATATATATATATATATATATATATATATATATATATATATATATATATAAACAATAAACACTTACATTTAAAAAACAAAACATAATTTTTTATTTATACCTACAACAAAGTCAGGTATCCTGACACCTGACTGCAATTCCAACATGCAGCCTTGTTAAGCTCCCTATACAAATGAGCTAGTGTCGCAGCTCCCCATGAATAACCAGCGACAAGATCAAGGTCTCTAAAGTACCTCAGGTAGACAACATCCACAACATTCTGGATCTTGTCAGTGAAGAGCGTGATCCTCACCAAGTATAGCAAATATATGCGGTCAGCTTGGTCACGCATCCTCCGCACCTCCTGAGTCACACCATGCTCAGTCTCCAACTCTAACTGCTCCTTCATATGCTGCTTGAAAATCCTTTGCAAGTAGCCAAATCAGCAATGTGCACCTTTTGTCTTCGTCACCTCAACATGAGCTTGACCCGGATCAGACCCCAAGTGCGTCATCATCCACTCCATCGGGACGTCCCGTGTGATAGCCTCGTGGGACAGAAGCATGCCATCAATGGGGAGATGCAACAAACAGGACACATCATCAAGTGTCACTGTCATCTCCCCAAATGGAAGGTGGAAACTCGAAGTCTCCTCATGCCACCTCTCCACAAAGGCACAAATCAAACAATGGTCAATCATGTTGTAGCTTGTATCCTAAAGCCAACCAAGACCAGTGCCCTGCATACTGTCACACCACCAACGTGCAGCCATTATAGGGGTGGTTTCTTTGTCATGCATCACCTCTATCTTCTTTCCGTTGTTGATGCATTTTAAATTGCCACGCCATTGCAAATAATAAAAAACAATACCTAAACATCAGTTTACACTCATGGCTTCACGAACAAAGCAGTTCAACAATTTATTAAAGTAACATTAATAAACATCAGTTTCACGAATATAAACATCATTTTCACAAAAATTAAAATTATATTAAAGTAAGTTTAACATTAATAAATACCTCATCATCAGCCGCCTTCCTGGCCATGTGCACATGGTACCTCCACATCAGGCTAGTGTTGTGTGGGCCACTGGGATAGTCATCAAGTGGCTCAGGGTCCACCACCTTCTTCTTCTTCGTTCGCCTTCGCTGTGGCTCGACATCTTCCATATCCTCGTCCATTGCCTGAAGCTCCTCCTCAAGCTCCTGCTCCTCCATTTGCTGCACGTCCACGACATCTTCCATATACTCTTGCTCATGCTGCTTCGGCTGATGCTCGACATCAGGATCGACATCAGCACGGCGTCCTCTGGCACCCTGACGCCTCGGAGGAACAACACCTTCCTCCTCCATCCGTTGGAGACGCTCTCTCCTACGGGAAGCATGCCCTGCCTCCCTTACATGCTAAGTAGAGGATGAACCTTCTGTAACACGCACACACCACAATCAGCACAAAACAGCACACAACAGTCAATCAACACATATTCTGGGTGTTTCCGGAATTTATTTCGGATTGCACAATCCAATCCGGAAAACGAAACCCGGATTACATCAGTGCAGAAGAAAAAAAAAGGTACAAATTACATGTATTCATAGAGAAATCGAACTAACCTTCCATGTGATGTTGATCAATGGTTGAAATGCGGTGCGTTTGAGCAAGATTTCACCGATTTTGGTTGGATTTTTTCGGTTCGGAATTTGAGATTAGAGGGAGAGAGAGTAAGTAAAAAGTGAAACTGTAAAAATGGGGGGTGAACTTCCTTTTATACTTCGAAACTGTTCGGAATATATAATCCGAACCCATCTTTAGTTTTCCGGATTTTATTTTCCGGAAGATAATTTAGTAATTTTTGCAGGGCGCGTGAGAAGGACATAGTAGGAAAAGTAATACTCATAATCTAATTCAAAGTTGATACTGCGGTCCATCTATGACTAGCTGATGTATTTATGCTCTCACATAAATTTGTTACCATCCTTTGTGCTAGCTTCATCACGGTCCTCTTTCCAAATTCCAATAACCACAATAACCACACTTGTTCTAGACCAAGTCAAGAGAATTAAATATGATCGTGATTCGTTATCAAAAAAAAATAAAAATATGATCGTAATTCATGCAGACACACACACACACATGACCCATCTGAGAATTCTTTATCGCATAATGGCATTAATCGGAAATTGTTTGATATGTCAATAACGTACATCAAAATTAACTTGTTTATTAAAATTTTGTAAGACATTAATTTTGATCTATCTCATTACACGTCAAATAATTTTTGATTATTGTCAAGTTTTATAAGCAAGATCTATGTTATAGTATCTTTCAATCCAAAGGTCGATGTTGTAATATAGTTATACAATAAAGAATTATCAGAGGTGTCATATTAAACCTTGGCATTGTGGTATAAAATGATCTTGTAACTATACATATATGCTTCTAAATTTGCAGTTACTCTATGTAAACCTTTATATTAAGGTAAAATAAATATGCAACCACAACTGTGGTCACTAAGACCTCTAAAACAATTATCTTACAGCCAAATTGAGAATTTAGAACAATAATATGAATTATATAGCTACCTCCTCAACCCACTTGGTTGGAAAATACGTGCTAGAATGATTGTGTTGGCTCGAGATCTTGGAGTGTGCTTCTACTTAAAGTCTTAGATTCGATTCTCCCTGTTGACAATTTAGATGAGCTAATTTAGATTCTTTAAAAAAATTGCAGCTACCTCCTCCAAGATGACAGATAGAATGGCTTGATGAATCCACAAGATAAGCAAGCCTTTCACACGCAGAGAACCATTTTTCAGCTCCAAATGCAACTCCACTATAGATAACATTTCTATAGAGCATATGAACTGGATTTTTTGTCTTCAACCTCAACATGTTCAATCCAAGTAACCTATAAAATATACAAGAGTGACTCAAAAATTCATCATCTTAATATAGTTAAAAATTGTGTCCAACAAAATCATATTTTATAATGTTCAATTAAAAATTAATTACCTTGGAATTGCCATTAGGCATGTTTTGGATGAAGCAACCAGAAGGAAGACGATGGCCTCGAAATTTCGAATCAAAATGTTTGTTATGAGGAAATTCATATGAAACATCAACTATTGCCCATCCTTTCTCAAATTGTTTACAGTAACGTAGGAAGTAGAATTCTCTAATGGGAACAGGTGGTAGACGAGGTGAAGGTTTTATCTTGGCGGTGGGTGTTGGAGAGAATGAAGATTCCGGTGTGCCTTTTCTACGAGTGGAATTGGAATCCGTTTTTCTGTCTAGGAAGGGTTTCGGCGCATGCTTAGTTGGGTTGTGGTTGGGCCTGCAGCATGAGGTATTAGCTGGGTTTTGGGTGCTCCTGAGGTCCTTACTGTTTTGGTTTATAGCAGAAGGTGGGGCACCGTTTTTGCTAGCTTCTTGTTTTCAAAATATCAGTTCTGTTTCAACATGAATGCTAATTTCTCTTCCGCTTCCACATTAAATTACTTCATTCCATATTATTATTTAGATGTATCAAGAGTTGCAAGTGCTTTCTCTTCATTGGGAAAGGGATACTATGAATTTACTTTTTCATGTCTTGAGGATGTTAAAAGGGTCAGATCCGTTCCTTCATGGAATCTTAACCCTGGAATCACGCAAAGCAGTACATCAGCTTAGGTTTGGTTGAGGATTCATGGATTACCTCAAGAATACTGGCGCCATAAGATCTTTTTTGCAATTGCTAACAGTGTTGGAACCCCTATATGCTCTGATGTTGCTTCATATAAACCTATGGTAGACAGATCCTTTGGTCAATTTGCAAGAGTATTGGTGGATATGGACGTTACTACAACTCTGAAAAGCTCCAAGAAAAGAATATGTGCAAGCAAGGGATAAAAGGAAGAAACAAGAGATAGTTAAGTGAGAAGAATCCAATCATTGTTTATAACCTTGACAACTTCATTAATAAAGAAAAAGAGGTGATACAACAAGCTGGCACCAGTGGAATCAAACCTACAAAACCTATATTGCAAAATAATAGTTTTAAAGCTTTAAGGGAAGATGAGGAAATCACTAGCCCAAGAGATTATTTTCTCAGCAAGACAAGCTACTAGAGGAAGAAATTAATAAAGATCTCACTGCTCAGCAAGATAATAGAGACTTGAATGAAACAGAAGACTTGGAAGAAGATTCAAGCTCCCCTAAATATGAATTTGTTGATGCAACTCAAAATCATGGTGAAACTAACTCTGATGAAGGAATTGAACTGACTAATGCTGGAATATCACAGATTACTCAAGAAACGGTCCAAAACGACATGGAATTTTTGAATCAATCTTGGGCCAATATTATGGAGAATGAAAAAGCTGAAGAAAGACTACTTGCTGAATTAGAGAAGGAACATCCTAAAGATGTTCAACTACAACCAATTATTAATGATGGTTTTCAACTTGCTCAATCAAAAAGTCAGAAGAAAGCTCCAAAAAACAAAGAAAGGCTGAATAAGGAATTATACCAAACCAGATCTAGAAAGGTTGATCACCCTAAACCTTTCAAATGAAGTGTCTTTCATGGAATTCAAGGGGTTTGGCTAACCCCCCCACTAGGTTAGTCCTTAAAAGGCTTGTGCTGCAGCAGCATAAACTAGATCTGATTCTTATTTCTGCATCAATGATTAACTTTAATAGTTTCCCTAGAAGATGGTTAAGTAGCTTACAATTGAAATTGTTTGCTATGAATTATAGAGATAACCTTCTCCCTAACATTTGGTGTATATGTAAAGTTAACTTAGAAACTACTATTATCTCTTGTGAAGATCAACATGCTACTTTTACCTTATCATAGAATTCCAAAACCCTAGCCTTTTCAGCTGTTTATGCCTCTACAAATTACATAAAAAGAAGATAGCTATGGAGCTCTCTTAATTCCTTACAAAACCAACATAATTTACCCTGGTGTTTCATTGGAGATTTTAATGCTATCATTGGTGCACGTGAACATAGGGGAAGTTTCAACCCTGCAAGACTGCCTGTGGAGGAGTTTCACAATTGGTGATAAACTAACTCACTGATACACATCACTACTAGAGGTTCATAATTCACATGGTCCAATGGTAGGAGTGTTGGTCTATATGGCTAATACGTTACCAAGCTAGAGGGGGGTGAATAGCTTTTTGAAAAGTTTTTCCGCAGTTTTAGTAAAATTGATTTTGACAAAATCAACTATTGAAATCGTGCACGAACAATCACAATAATGAACAAAAGAGCTAAAATATATGGAATAAGATTTAATCTTAGAATTGAGAGATTCGCGATACAAATGTTATTATACAATCAAACTCTTAATAATCCTTGAACAATATTCAAAACAATTGGACAATTTCAAATCAAACCTATATGAACAAAACACTATGCTATCAAATAAAAACACAATATAAGTGAAATTGAATAATTGAATAGATGTTGCAATCAATTGATCTAAGCAAAGTGTTTAAACCTAATTCAATGAATTAGACAATTTTCAATGAAAACTACTTAGATCAACACTAGCAATTAACCTAACAATTATTCAATTAATCACATGCAATAGCAAAAAGTAAAGAGGAAAGGGAAGAGAGATAACACCGATATTTTTATAGTAGTTCGCTCTTTCTCGTCCTCGCTAGAGCTATGTCTACTCTTCTTGATGAAGTACGCCTTCACCAAGGTCATCCACTAAGTAACAAATGATTACAATGTGTTTACAAGAGTTCCTTGAAATTAATCCTAATTCTTCAACCCCTATGCAAACACTCCCCCAAACTCCAAGTAACCCTTGAATTTGGTGCTCGTTGAATCTTCGAATCCTTGATTACTCGTGCACCCGTTCAAACTCTTCACTCAAGCCTTCGATGCTACGTTCGGTAACCGAATCCCCTTCGACTTAAAGAACGGTTAGAAAGACCCCCAAGACCTTTGGAGGTGGAATGAGATTATTCACTTCACTTTGAAGCCTTGATTAAGCCCAATCAATCTTCTTGAGAGAACCAATTTACAATCCCTACTAGCACCCTAGAAAATCAATGTGACTCAATGTACAAAGTGATTCTAAGAAAAAATGTTTAATCTTGAAGAATTTATGTGCAATGAGTTTTTGAGACCTAGAGAGAATAATTGAAAATGATTCAATGATTTGGGAGTTATGAGGAGGAGACTATTTATAGAGAAGGGTGACAAGACTGAATTTTCGCACAAAAACAACATAGTAAATCGATTCACTAAATGAGTGAATCGATTCAGACAGCATAAAACAACCCAAAAATGTATGAAGGATGAAATGATTAAGTGTATGTGTGAATCGATTCAAGTGAGCCCAGGATAAAGATTGATACGATTCAACCTTTTGTTGAATTGATTCAGTGTAAGTCAGAGAGTTTTGGTGAGACGATTTAAACTGAAATGAGTTGATTCAAGTGTGAATCGATTCAGGAAGATGTGAATCGATTCATCAGAAGTCAGAAACTTTGATGAGCCGATTCAATGTATTTTGAATCAATTCAGAAGGCACAAGATGACATATGACACTTTTTCACAAGGACACAATTGAATCCTAACTCATGACACATAGATGCTGGGTGCTTTAACATCCTAATCATAATGCAAACTATAAAACGATAAACTAAACTAGAGAACATCATCAAGAACATATAAAGTAAAACTTGCTATACTAGAGAACATCATCAAAAACATATAAAGTAAAACTTGATAGGCTTCAAGGAGAGGTAGTAGTAACAATCAAAGAAGGCTAGATAGAGCTATATGTAACCCTTTATGGATAGATGCTTGTTGTTCATTATCCTGCATAACCCTCACTAAACATAGATTTGATCACTTCCCCATATTGCCTGAATTCCAAGTAACCCCAGCAACTTTTGCTTCTCAATTTAAGTTTCAACAAATGTGGACCCTTCACTCAGATTGTAAGGACAATGTCAGCTCCAGCTGGAACACAACCTTCAGTGGTTCTCATACGTTCATTTTGTCTAGCAAGCTAAAATTTCTAAAGAACAGATTGAAAGAGTGGTACAAAGAAACATTTGGAGATATCCATATGGAAATTAATCTTGTAGAAGACAAATTGAACCATATCCAAAGTAGTCCAGACTTGCAAAGTCCTACTGATGAATTTCTTCTTGAAGAAAAACTTGCACAATAATCCTTTGAACTTGCTCTAACTAGACAAGGACTTTTTTGAAACAAAAAGCTAACCTAAACTGGCACCTAGAAGGAGATAGAAACACTACATACTTTCACAAAATAGCCAAAATCAACTAGATACTTTCACAAAACAACCAAAATCAAAACCTTTAGTAAATTGATCACCACTCTACAAGATGGAGAGAATGTTCTTTTTTGCTGGAACAATTACTTATATATGAAGTCATTCCCAAGTTGATAACAAATGATATAAATGTTGTCCTCACAATTCTTCCTTCACATCAAAAGATCAAAGCTGAAGTTTTATCTTTGAATAAAGATAGTGCTCCTGGTCCTGATGGATTTGGAGCTTTCTTCTTTCAATATTGTTGGAAAATCATTAAGGTTGATGTCATTAATGCAGTCTTGGAGTTTTTTTTTTACCAACAATTGGATTTTGCCTAAATTTAACTCTAATACCATAGATTAGTATAAACCTGTATCTATGGCCAATTTTAAATTCAAAATTATATCAAAGATCATAACAAATAAGTTATCTCATCAGATGCCTAAAATTATTTCTAAGGAGCAAAAAGGTTTCATACATGACATAAACATAAGAGTCTGTCTTTGTATAACATCTGAAGCTGCTAACCTCCTTCATAATAAGTCGTATGGTGGAAATTTGATGTTAAAGATAAACATTTCAAAGGCTTTTGATACTGTAGAGTGGCCTTTCCACTTACATGTTCTTCATGCTTTTGGTTTTAGTGAAATCTTTTGTAATTGGATTAAGGTAATCTCAAACTCAGCTTTTCTATCTGTTAGTGTTAATGGGAAAGCTCCGGGTTATTTCCAATGTACTAGGGAAGTTAGGCAGGGAGATCCATTGTCTCAATTGCTTTTCTGTCTTGCAAAAGATGTATTCAGTAGAGGGATCTCTAAACTTGTGAATGAGGGGAAGCTGGAACAAATTAAAGGTACTATAAGTGTTAAGGTGCCTTCACATTCATTTTATGCTGATGATCTAATGGTTTTCTGCAAAGGCAAGATGTCTGGTCTTTCTCATCTAAAAAATCTATTTACTAGATATGCATTAGCCTCTAGTCATTAAAGTATGTTGATTTAAAGTCATTCAATGGCCTATGTTGATTTATAACATCTCTATTTACTCCTGGCCTATGCCTCTCATCAAAGAAATGGAGAAATATATGAGAAATTTTATATGGAGTGGTGATGTGCATAAAAGAAAACTTGTTACTGTCTCTTGGAAAAAGATTTGCAAGCCTTTTTCACAAGGAGGTTTAATTTTGAGGTCAATCAAAACCTTGAATACTTATTCGAATTCAAATATGTTGTGGAAAATGCTTCGTTTAGAAGATGATTGGGCAACTCTGTTGAAATCAAGAACTCTAAGGATGGACAAGCCTATACAACATCATATATACCCTTCATTAGAGTAGTATCAAAGAATTCAATAATATCAGCAATAACTCAGTTTGGGTACTTGGTACTGGTGATAAGATTAATTTTTGGAATGATTGTTGGTGTGGTGCTCCCCTATCTCAAGATTTAAACATCCCTACTCCTATCAGTTCCCTTCTGACTTCTTGAGTCAATGATTATATTGTTGATAGTGTGTGGATGAACCTAGATGCTTTGTCTCAGATGTTTCCCGTTCTTGGACAACTTGTTCAACAAGATACTATTCCTATTAATTCTTCAGAAGATTAACTCATATGGAAACATACCCCAAATGGTAACTTAGACCTCAAGCAAACTTATAGATACAAGATGCAGTCCTTTGATGATTTAAATTGGGTAAAGCTTATATGGAATCTAGACATTCCTCCTTCTCCTCCTCCTCCTCCTAATGTTGTAATCTATCTTCCAGGACATATTTTTAACCATAGTCAATTATATGTAGTTTTATCAATTGGAGTTTCTCAAAATTAAAGAAAAGTTATCATCAAATAAATACAAGGAGAAGATAGAGACATTACCAAAATCTAGTTTTTAAAGATATTCTTTTATTTATTAGAATAAACAATAAATGACCGTATTTTTTATACATTTATGTTAACATTTTACTAATTATTATTAGAATAAATAATAAATGATCGTATTTTCTTATTTATTTTATATACAGACAAACCTATATGTTAACATTCATGTAGTAATCCTGTATGTTCTCATCCTCTCGCATTTTCAGATTCTCAAACTTGGTGGTAAGGAGTTGAAGTCTAGAACTTTTTACCTTAGAAGTGCCTTCATGAGCAGTTTTGAGAATCTCCCAAGCATCATCCTTAGCCACAATACATTGTTTGATCAATCTGAACATGTTCTTGTCTACCTCATTGAACAATGCATTCAATGCTTTGGAATTTCCAAGAGCTAGTTCATCTTCAGCAATGGTCCACTCTTCCTTTGGTTTCAAGACAGTTGTCCTGTTTCCATCTGCATCAAGGGCCACAAGATGTTCCCAACCTTTCAAAACTGCTTTCTAGGTTTTGCTGTCAATGGATTTGAGAAAAGCAGTCATGCGTGATTTCCAATAATCATAGTTTGATCCACCCAACAGAGGGGGCCAGTTTACAAATCCACCTTCCTTGTCCATAATGCTAGAATGAAACTACCCTGGAGCTCACCCTAAAATAGGCAGGGTGCCTGCTCTGATACCAATTGAAACTCTAGCGCACTTGTTTTAAGATGTTCTATGCAACGTTTCAACGCTAAATGCACAGACAAATGATGTTCCGTTTAATGTTCCAACATCATACAATAACCAGAAATAAAAACAAGAAAATAAATGACAAGAAAGTAAAAGAACACAGTGAGTTTGTTGACCCAGTTCGGTGACAAACACACCTACTCCGGGGGCTACTAAGCCAGAAAGGAAATCCACTAGTGTAGTCCTTATTTTATAGCTCTCAGCATACTCCTCGTTTAAACTAAAGACCTACGACCTACCTGTATTTATTTCAACCTAGGAACTCCTAGATCTGAGATCTCATTTCACTATCCTATAGTCAATAAGATAAGGAAATACGCTTTCCTTAAATATTATTAGGCGCGTGTACATAGGCATACAGCCAGGCACATTGAACCGTGCCATGATGTTGTAACATTGTATTCAACATTATACAAAGATGCCTGAAACATGTTGCAACATTGGTTCCAACAACACACATAAGGATATTTGTTTTAGCAACAATGCAGCCAATACAAATACCCAATAGTTCTGTTTGTTTTCAACGGTGGCCTCCCATTGCTGGTAAACTTGGTTCGTTTTTGGTTGATCATAGTTGATCTGGTTCTTCATGTTGTTGGAGCCTTCTATGATGGCTTCTAAATATGTCGGGGTAAGTATTATTTTCTTCACTGATGGATTGTTTGTCGGAACAAGAGCGGTTCATACAATTCATCTAGACTTTTGATGATAACAAAGTATTGAAGATCAATTAGAATACTAACATATGTTCAAGTGTGCTGAATCAAAGAATGAATCTATATTGAAGGATGGATATATGAAGAGCATCGAAAGGAACAAGAGAAGCATATAAGACGATGATAGAAGATCTGAAGAAAGGTGGTGGTTGGATTAGGAAAGTGTACCTAATTGCTTACCAAGTAACAAAGTGACGAGTAGAGTATCGTATCCACATGGATTGTCATTTCGTTTAAGCCATTCGTGTTACTTATTTGTGAACAAATTAATAATACATTCGTTAAGTGTTTAGAGTTTGCAAAGTTAATCTGTTTGCAATAGAGCAAGTATCCTGTTTTGGTTAGGATTCTTTGAATCCCCCTATTCATTTGCTGGAATTAATTAATAGTCAAGTCGCGTTTAGTTGTTCTAAGTAGACTATCTAAGTGATGAGTTTGTCGGAACGTGGTAACTTAATCGGTTTGTCAAGTTGTACCTGTTGGTAGCACGGTGATCCATACGTGCAAGGTCTTACTCTCGGTTGATTTCGGTTTATCGCTTTGCCTGTTGATTTACACCTGCTGATCACACAATGATCTTTACATGTGGGGTCTTACTCCCTCAGGGCTAATTGAAACATAAACTTAAATTGGAGTTCCAAAATTTTCATAGGTATGGTGGCAAGTGTTCCTAAAGGTTTTTCCATCTATGAATCTTAGGAAAATATAACACACTATCATTCTCGGTAATACTACAAACGGGCAACCCTATCAGCGTTTACCTTTCCAAGGTGTAAGAAGAATAAGTTACTGGGCTGATTTAAGTCGTGAAGTCACTTGTTTCCTTAATTACTAACTAGTTACCTCCTGGTTTTAGCAGATTTTACTCAATTATGTCACCTCCTAAGTACTTACTACCAAGGCCCACTCGCTTTCAATTTCTTTTTCTAGTTACTAATTAATTACTTCATGGTGATACTGATATAAATATCAAGATATAAATATCAATATTAGACTCTGTCGCTACCTATGTGCCTATATCAGGGTTGCACTCAAGAGGAGACAAATTTTACGCACTATAGAAAAACTAAATAGCGAACAGAAAATAACTGAATAAACGTCATTAAATTAAATAAATATCCAAAAAATAAAATATAGGTTCATCTTAGAACCCTAGTTTAAAAATGTTTAGTTACCCATGGTAATTAAAAATAACTTACAAAAGAAATAAAACATACCCCTGAAAAACTTGGAGAGATGAGAGAGAAACTCCTCCAAAAATCTCATAGTGTTCGCCTTCCTTTTTAACTACTTCGTTCTGAACGAGAAATAATGAGTGAGTAATTCGGTATTAATAAGGAGAGTTTCCACCTGAAGTTGGGCCTAAAAATCGAGCTTTTTCTCATTAAAAAGTAGGAAAAATCAATTTTTGGCCTGCAATACACAGTGCTTGGGGAGCACAGCTCTTGCCCTAGGTGCATGAGTGTGTGAAACAACTCATGCCCAAGGCGCATAACATGCCCTAGGCGCATGGTTCATACCCTAGGCGCATGTGACTGCGCTCTAGGCCCTAAATTTCAGTTTTTCAATCCTTTTGGGTGTTTGCTTCCATATAAGATGTTTTGGACCTGGGAACAAAATTTAACCCTCTGTAAAGTCTTATGAGGCCTCTTTAATCTTCACTCTTGATCTTCCCTAGGTCTTCACTAATCTTCAGATTTTCTTGCTTTACTGATTTGCATGATTTCTTCGCGAATTACATAAAAAACATCCTAAAATTGCTATGTTTTAGGAAGAATAGAATTACATACTCAAATATAGAAAACATTACAAATGTCCCAAAATCATAGACAATTGTTCTAATACTCCTTTGTTCAGCTGGTAAAACCTCCTGAAATTGACTGAAAAATATGTCAAGAATAATGTAAGATGAACGGATAATTTCCATTAATATTTAAAAATTTAATAAATTATAATCAAAATTTTACAAGCAAACATAATAAATTATACTCACTCGTTAGCATTATAAAAAGAGCAGAAAGACGGGCATGAAAGAGCCCGTCTTTCCGCTATTAAATATAGTTTATTTAATATTTAGATAAATAAAATTATCTTGTAAAATAAAATTAAAGTAAAAATCTTCTAGAAAGTTAAACAATATATAACTTTAATTCACAATTATGTTTTTTTATTTATAAATATCATATTCGGTCAAAACTATAATTATAAAATATCAAATATTTATCCTAAAAAAAATATCAAATCTTTAAATATGTTTTTAGTACTATTATTTACTAAATCACGGTTTATGATTTTTCCTTTAATTTCGTATGGGGTGGATAAAGATGTTTGAAAACCTTATAATATAGTAATTTAATAATTGAAAGGATTTGAATGGTCAATACTATAATAAATATGTTCATATGTAACATAAAATATTGTGTGAGAAAATAAAATCTATAAATAGGTTTCCTGAAACAAAACTTCTCATAAACAATCCATTTCATATAGTTGTTTTGTCCTATGTGATGACCAATATATCTTTTTATCAATTTTTTATTCTTCCTTCAACATTTTTGTTATTTCATTTGCCTAGACCTCCTTCAATGATGATGTGTATACATCACCAAATTAATCAAATCGGCGAAGTACCAAATCAATGTATCTACCCATCCTCAAAACAATGTCCGTTAGAGAAATTTCTCAAAACAATGGATATACCCATCCTAGATGGTTGTATTAATCAATGAGAGGGTGATAATCAAATACAATCTTCATCATCCCTTGATAAGGGTATCAAGTTCCTCATCTACCCTAATAGCCAGCTGCAAATGCCTTGGTGTGATCCTCTTCACCTTCAAATCTTTACTTGCATTTGCAACCAGTTCAAGAACTTCCACAGTCAAATACTCCAGAATTGATGCCAGATAAGCTGCAGTCGTTGCTCCCACACATCCGTTAACTTGCGTTTAAGTTTTGTTGTGGATCATATGTTCAATTTGTTGTTTAGACGATTTTTAAACTCAAATGTCGTTTTGATCATAAAAAATTAGTGCTATGTTTATTTTGTCTTCACATACACAACTACTTTAACTATTTATTATTGATTTGCTTTTGGTATACTTATTACTGACACGTAACAGTCTAATTTACTTTCGCAAGTACAAGGAAAGCTAAACTTCTTGATGAACTAGCTTATAAGATTGTTTGATAAAGTGACTGTTTGGTAAACTAATTTATAGCTATTTTTTATATGTTATTTGAAGTAGAGTTTAAGCTTGTAGATTTTTACATTTTGTTCCAATTTTAAGCTTATTGTATTAATTTTTTTTTTATCATTCATTAAGTAAAACAACTATCCACTCACTCAAATTAAAACTGCACACAATACTACAAAAAAAGACACAAATTTTTCTTTGTGCAATATACATCCCTCTTCATCTTATCTATTATCAATTTTTCAAACCGTTAAAGATGCACCATATCTCAATTCTCTGCAATTTTATTATACCTTTAACAAAGAACATACAAAGCTAGTAATAACCTCAGGCCTCAACTCCTATATATCCAAACAAGATAACATATTAATTCAATATGAAGTTTGGATAAAACACAAACAATTCAATACTCACATGTAGAATTTATTAAAACAAAAATAAGAACATGCAATTTCTCTAATTTTCGTGAAAAAACACTCCCCTTCCAACAGAAAAATAGAAAATGTTTTTAAGCCATTTTATATTTACTAAAGCTAAAATTAAGAAACATGTAAATTTCAGGGTGCCAACAAAACTCTCTCTCTCTCTCTCTCACTCTCTCTCGCTCTCCCTCTCCCTCTCTCTCTCTCTCTCTCATTCCATTTAAATCCAAACAAATTATATACGATGTAGATCCAAGGTTGGTGGTAGTGCGCTCGGGCAATCACCAACTGACCATCATCGGTGCCATTGGGATACTTTCAGTCACACCCCAACTTTGGATATGGCTTATTTGTTTAGAATCAGACCTACTACGTTGGGTCCCTGGTTTGCACGGTCTAACATGCCTCTTTTTTCTTTTGGTGGCTTCCATTTGTTTTGACGCGTTGTGTGTGTTTTCAACGGTGGCCTCCCATTGCTGGTAAACTTGGTTCGTTTTTGGTTGCTCACAGTTGATCTGGTTCTTCATGTAGTTAGAGCCTTCTATGGTGGCTTCTAAATATGTCGGGGTAGGTATTATTTTCTTCACTGATGGATTGTTTGTCAGAACAAGAGTGGTTCATACAATTCATCTAGGCTTTTGAAAATATAAAGTATTGAAGAACAATTAGAATACTAACATATGTTCAAGTGTGCTGAATCAAAGAATGAATCTATCATAGAATGATGAATATATGAAGAGCATCAGAAGGATCAAAAGAAGCATATAAGACGATGATAGATGATCTGAAGAAAGGTGGTGGTTGTATTAGGCAACTGTACCTAATCGTTTACCAAGTAACAAAGTGATAAGTAAAGTATGGTATCCACATGGATTGTCATTTCGTTTAAACAATTCGTGTTACTTATTTGTGAACAAATTAATAATAAATGAGTTAAGTGTTTAGAGTTTGCAAAGTTAACCTGTTTGTAATAGAACAAGTTTCCTATATGGTTGCTGAATGTTAGCAGCGGTTAGGATTCATTGAATCCCCTTATTCATTTGCTGGAATTAATTAACAGTCAAGTCGCGTTTAGTTGTTCTAAGTAGACTATCTATGTGATGAGTTTGTCGGGACGTGGTAACCTAATCGGTTTGTCAAGTTTGCATATAAAATAAAAAGTTATTTAATAAAAACACTACAGTATTGATATTTCGAAAATAGTCACGAGTTTCCAAAATTTTATCATATCGATTTTTTCATATATATATATATATATATATATATATATATATATATATATATATCATATATGCATATATAAACACATAAAATCTGCAACGGGTGCGGTACAAACATTGAACTATTTTGCTTGTAAAATAAAAATTTATTCAGTAGAAACAATATTATATTTTGACAATATTAATGAGTTTCCACAATTTTATCATGTCAATTTTCTCATATATTTACATAAAAATTTATTTATGCAGACAAAACGCATAAAATCTACAACGTGTGTGATGCAAACATTGAACGATGTTTTGCATATAAAATAAAATGTTATTTAATAGAAATATTACATTAATTTTGATATTTTGAAAATAACTATGAGTTTTAAAAAAAATTAGTTTATTCACTTTCTCAAATATGTATATAAAAATTTGTTTTTGTGTACATTAGAAAATAAAATCCATAACATACGCAATTCAAATATTTAACATATTTTAGAATATATAAGAAAAAATTATTCAATAAAAATATTTTTTTTTGACAAAAACAAAATGATATTCATTCATTTAAATCAATAGAGTACATCAAATACAAACATCGCTAAAAACGTAAAGGGTGAATCTGCGAATGCCTACAAGTTAATAGCATAAAACGGCAAAATGCCTACAAATAATATGATAAAACATAAGTTACCGAAATTCACATGCTTCCGGATCTGCAACGTTGACGCCCAAATCATTGGTTGAATTTGTAATTGACTGATGTTGATCTTTCAATAGGAACTAAACGAACACCGCGACAAGACGCGAAATCAAATGCCGCACAAGACGACGAACAACACAACGCCACACTTAGACGACAAAATCACAAAAAAACACAATAAAAAACTTGATATGTGTGAAAACCACTTATTTAGATTGGAAACAAATGAGAAAAAGATGTAGAGACGTGATTCTAGGACAAAAAAATGACCTAAAACCACTCCTCCTTAATGAACGAAGGAGAAAGAAAGTTTAGAGAGAAGTTGGAGTTTCTCTCACTAGAAAACTAGGGCCGGCTATTTTTTATTGTTCTCTCTTTTTCAATTCTATTGAATGCTTTTCAACAAATATATTATATTAATGTTGATAGTTTTCATTTAATATTTTTAAACATATCATGATATTAACAATGTAATTATTTTTTATATGATTAGCATAATGTCACGTGACCCGTGCGGAAGCACGGGTCTATTACCAGTTGCAATAGTAATGAAGGATTTATAATTTTTTTATATTTTATAAAATAATTGTTTTATATATTTTATTTGATAATGCAGGTGTGTGTGCATAATTTTACATCATATAACAATGTACAATATATTTTTTTATGAAATAAACATATATACACAAATTATATTTTACATATAAATACTTTTTTTAGAAAGAATATTTTATATATAAATATATGATCTTTTTATTTTTGAGAAATAAATATATGATCTTATTCTTCGATATAAAAAAAATTATATATAAAATATAATTTGAGAGCACGTTCCAGAATGTATTTATTTATTGAAAATTTTGCTTCTCCAAATTAAAATCATAGCCATAGCCAAATAGCTATATATAGTAGCCCTAATAGCAAAAAAAATAAAATAAACAGAACTCGTTGAAGGTGAAAAAGTTTTGATCAAAAAGAGACTTATGGAGCATCACAGTGAAGGAAGTGTTTCTTCTGATACTCATAAGAGGAAGAAACGTTGCAACCGTCACACTGCTAATCAGATCCAAAGGCTTGAAGCGTAAGAGTCCTATCTCTGTGTTAAAAATCTATTATTTTTGCACCCTTTTTATTTATTTATTTATACGATAGGTTTCACCACTCGTGGGATTAGGCAGATAAAACTTGTACGGTATGTCAGGAAGCCCTAAAAGCTGCGACAAACAAACTGACCAAATGTGAGAAATCGTGTTCCGACAATCAACATGTTTTTATATAATTTGTTTTTGGCTTCCTAGCACCAGATTTTTTTTTTTTGAGAGACCTAGCACCAGATATTGTTGACCTTCTACATAGAGTTCAAAGGGTAATGCACAACAATGACATGACTCCTAGGTCCATGAATATTGTGTTTACAAGGATTGATTTTGCAATCCAAAAAGGCCTAACGACGCAGCTTGTTGCCCGTTTGTCTTCTATTCATGTGTAATTAATCTTTGATATATAATAGTGTATACTACTTTTTTATTTTATTTTTTAGGGTGTTTAAGACATGTTCATATCCTGATGAAAAACAAAGGTTGCAGTTAGGCAGGGAATTAGCCATGGATCCTACCAAGATAAAATTTTGGTTTCAGAATAGAAGGACTCAGATGAAGGTATTTATGTGTATTTTTCAAAATTATATTAGGGCTTTGTGTGTGTTTTAGACATGGGATTATCATATTTATGTCTTATTTTACAATGATTCTTTGCGGTTTTGATTTGAACAAAAAACAGACACAACATGAAAGAGATGATAATTGTACACTCATAGAAGAGAATGATAAAATAAGATCTGAGAATAAAGTTATGAGGGACGCCCTTAAAAATGTTATCTGCAGCACTTGTGATGGACAAAAGTTGAGAATTGAAAATGCTCGACTCAAAGAAGAGGTACGTAAATAATTAGTACAATATCCACTGATGCAAAAGAATTATGTGTGTATTCATTCTTAATTATTACATGCACAATTTTAATGGTTAAATATGTTTAGTCCATACATGCACAATATTCTCTTTGATGACATATCCAACATTTGCATGCCTTAGAATGTTAGTTTAGATTTTGTAGTTTTCTTTTTGGGTTTTTGTCCTCTTTTGTACCAGAAAAAAAATACCAAGTCTCTATAAAAGCAAAATAAGGGCTAAAATAAAATTAAAAAAAAATGTTTGTATGGACTAAACTTTAAAGATTGTGAATTAATTTTATAGGACAACAAAAAAAATATAGTTTAAAATTGTGGTTACAATGTAATCCTTTCTATTGTGGCAAAATATAGGAAAATGCGCTTGATGTGGTTGAAATTGTAGTTGCAATGTCGTTGCGGAGACCTTACTTTTTAAAATTCTTTTGTAATGTGGTTGCTTATAGTGCAGATCGCAATTTAAAACCATGTTTACATGTTTTGTATTTTGTATTTATGTGCTCTTTTATGTGGTCAATTAAAATGGTGATTTTTGAACTTTTGTAGCTTGTTAGAGTATCTAGCATTGCAGTTGGATACACTGGAAAATCACTGCAACACCTTCTACCAGGAAGTTCATCAACATTACCAAATATTCCTTACCAACCTGCTGGTCTCTCTAATAAGGAAAAATCACCAGGGCCGTTTCCAACAAATCGGAGGCCCTGTTGTAATCTTGATAATTTTAATTTAAGAAGTATTAAAAAAAAAATCAACACCACTTAGAGTGACTAACATCTACTTTATGACTTTTACCCGCAAGCAAATAAACATTTACCTACAGACAATGTATAATTGACAGTGAAATAATTGAATTCTGAGTTTTTACCTACAGAAAAATGACATTTAGTGACGGATTTTGTCCGTAGGTACAAGTTTTTTTCTCCTTTTTTCAAATTTTGAGGCCGCTTTAAGTTTGAGGCCCTGTCCAAAGGCCTTGATGCTCTTGCACAAGGCCGGCTCTGAAAATCACTCATGTTTGACATTGCTGAAAATGCAATGCAAGAGCTGATTTTGCTTATGGAAACTAATGAGCCTTTGTGGATGAAATCAAACACTGATGGAAGAGATACTCTTAACCTTGAAACCTATGAAACAATGTTCCCTAGAACTACTAATCGGTTAAAGAATTCGAATATTCGCATCGAAGCTTCTAGAAATTCTGGTGATGTTATCATGAATGCCTTGACCTTGGTTGAAATGTTTATGGATCTTGTAAGAACTTCTTATTTTTATATAGTGATTTTTTAGATTTGAATTAACAAATTCAATTTACTTAACTTAATTAAGCAAATTTAATGATTGATTTTGTAGAACAAGTGGATGGAGCTATTTCCAACTATTGTGACAATGGCAAAGACTACTGAAGTTATATCTTCTCGAACGAAGGATGGTCTTAGTGGTTCTTTGCAATTGGTACGATTAATTTTTTTTCATCGTTCGACTAGACTAACACTTATTTTAGATTTCTTTTTGTATGGTGTTTCTACACGATGTCACTTAGATTCTAATTTTTCAACATGCATGCCAATTTCTCTTGCACATTGAGTTACTTTTCATTCAATATTATTTTTTTAGATGTATGAAGAGTTGCAAGTGCTTTCACCACTTGTTCCTATTAGAGAATTCTACTTCCTACGTTACTGTAAACAATTTGAGAAAGGATGGGCAATAGTTGACGTTTCATATGAATTTGCTCGTAACAAACATTTTGCTTCGAAATTTCGAGGCCATCGTCTTCCTTCCGGTTGCTTCATCCAAGACATGCCTAATGGCAAATCCAAGGTAATTAACTTTTAATTGAACACTATAAAATCTCATTTTGTTGGACACAATTTATTATTACATTAATATATATATGAAGCATTTTTTAGTCACTCTTGTATATTTTAATTTATAGGTTACTTGGATTGAACATGTTGAGGTAGAAGACAGAAACCCAGTTCATATGCTCTATAGAAATGTTATCTATAGTGGAGTTGC
>Ga0228711_1005051_pt1 | contig 20134 bp, 21 predicted proteins | sample MedpolnodulmetaG_2_FD_177996 | JGI IMG/M metagenome (GOLD analysis project Ga0228711, IMG submission 177996) | Root nodule microbial communities from Medicago polymorpha collected in Santa Monica, California, United States - brown nodules | ecosystem: Host-associated > Plants > Roots > Nodule... | reverse complement strand
TTAGATGAATGATTATGTTGAGGCCCTTGTGCCAGGATTATTGTTGGACGATGATGTTAATTATTTGAAAAATATTCCGCTGCAATTTGTTGGTGTTTATTAAATAGTATTCATTTCTATTTAAGAAATTTTGAAAAGTAGTGTGACATGCCCGTTCGTGTTTAACTCTGATTATTTTTTATTTATTATTATTAAGTTTGGGATAACGGGGTGTTACACATAGTCAAGTTGTTGTTGTGTCATTGCATTATCACGTAGTCGTCGTTGAGTTGTTGATTTGTTGTCGTTGTTTTAAATGTCAAGCAGAAATAATTGAAGAATTATGTGAAGTATTATTGTTGCTTAGTTGTTGTTGTTTATGTTGTTAAATTCCGTTGATGAATTATATGCTTATTATTATTGAATGTGAATCTCACCCTTCTGTTTGAATGTTGCCTCTACGTGGGTAACGTGCAGATAACTAAGATTAGCTGCTGATGTGAGTTGACTCTCTCATGCGTCGTCTTAGGGTTGCTCTGATACGTAACAGGATGGGGATATTTGCTTTGTTTTCCGTTGTTACGTATTATTTATGAACTATGTTGTCGAACTATTTGAACTAGGACTTTCATTTAAGTTGTTTATGTTGAGGCTGTAGTGCCAAAGTTGTTGAATAAAGAATTAATTTTCCGCTGCGATGTAATTGAATTTGATAAAGTTGTTTTAATAAATAGTAACTTTACTCTATTTATACTTCAATGTAGTGTGGCATTCCGTTTTACGTTGAATACTCTGATTTATATGTATTATTTACAAATTTGGGAAAACGGGGTGTTACACCTTACGCTCCCTACGTCGCCAGGCCACGTTTAGAAGATTTCACTCCTTTAAACACTCGCCCAGAGCGCATTATGAAAGAAGTTTATGAATCAAAGATAATCCCAGAAGCTGCACCGTTAAAATTCTCAACCATGGGAATGGACAAGAACAAATGGTGCAAATACCATAGGATACGAGGCCACGACACCGACTCTTGCATCCACCTTCGACAAGAAATCGAAAAATTGATACAAAATGGCAAGCTGCGAGGATAGCCCAAGAAGAAAAGGGAGAGAACAGACAAAAGACAAAAAACAAAAAAGAGGGACAAAACGAAGAAAAGAGACACACTCTAAACACTATATCAGGAGGCTTTGCAGGGGGAGGAGAATCTAGTTCATCTCGTAAGAAGTATTTGAGACAGGTAATGTTATGGCAAGAATACGACAAGCAGGTAGCCGAACACGAGCCTAACATCTCTTTCACGCCTAAAGACTATCAAGACGTCGTACCACACGATGTTGACCCTATGGTCATTACTCTGCAAATTTTCAAATTGGACATCAAAAGAGTATTAATAGACCCGGGAAGTTCTGTCGACATTCTATACTACGAAACTTTCGAAAAGATGGGGCTTGATCCTAAACAACTACAACCTTTCAGAGGAACTTTGGCGGGTTTCACCGGCGAGCAAGTCCACGTACACGGATACGTCACTTCATCAGTGAAATCCAGTATCCAACATGGTTAGCAAACACTGTTCTCATCAAAAAATCATCAGGAAAATGGCGGATGTGCGTGGATTACATAGACCTTAATATGGCATGTCCCAAAGATCCATACCCGCTGCCTAACATTGATCACCTTATTGATAATGCTTCGGGGTTCAAGACCTTAAGTTTCATGGATGCTTACTCAGGTTACAATAAGATAAGGATGGATCCTTTAGACGCTCCAAAAATGGCGTTCATGACTAACAATAAAAATTATCATTATGAAGTTATGCCTTTTGGTCTTCGAAACGCAGGAGCTACATTCTAAAGATGCATGGACACAACCTTCTCCCAACAAATAGGACGGAACCTCGAGGTATATATAGATGATTTGGTGGCCAAAACAAAGGAAGGTTTCAGTCACACTGACGATGTGGAAGAAATCTTGGGTCAAGCAAGGAAGTACAGAATGCGTTTAAATCCAACGAAATGTTCCTTAGGAGTACAAGCAGGAAAGTTTTTAGGTTTTCTCCTAACTAGGCGAGGCATTGAGGCCAACCCAGACAAATGTCAGACGATCATTAACATGAGGAGTCCGATAAGCGTCAAAGAAGTACAACAACTTACAGGAAGATTAGCAGCTTTATCGCGTTTTTTATCTTATGCTGGAGATAAAGCTTTCTCATTCTTCGCCTCCATTAAGAAGAAAGAGAAATTTGAGTGGACGACAGAATGCGAAGACGCCTTCCAACAGATAAAGATTTTCTTGTCCAGCCCACCCATCCTACATCGTCCCAATAAGGACATTATCCTCTATCTTTATTTAGCAATTTTTGATAACGCGACAACCACAATTTTAGTGGAAGATTCAGAGGCGGGAGAGAAACCAATTTCTTTCGTAAGTAGAGTTCTCAAAGGAGCAGAGCTGCGGTACCAGAAGATAGAACGCCTAGCCCTAGCCGTCGTGACTACGACTAGAAAGCTTCGACCATATTTCCAAGGCCACAAAATCGTGGTAAAATCAAATTATCCCATCAAACAGGTACTTGGTAAACCAGATTTAGCAGGAAGGATGGTAGCATGGTCAATAGAGCTCTCAGAATACGATATTCAGTTTATACCGAGAGGCAATATCAAATCACAGGTGTTATCAGATTTCGTCGTGGAATTCACCTCTCCAGTCCAAGATGAAATACCTTATTTATGGCTCCTGTCAATAGATGGTTCCTCAAACCTCAAAGGAAGCGGAGCTGGCGTGGTCCTCGAAGGACCAAATGATCCTTTGATTGAACAATCCCTTAGGTTCGAGTTTAAGGCAAGCAACAACCAAGCCGAATACGAGGCCCTTATCGCCGGAATGACTTTAGCAAAAGAGATGGGAGCAGATAATTTAAGAGCAAACAACGATTCCCAGTTGGTAACAAGTCAAATCACGTGAGAATATCAAACCAAGGATGCTCAACTCATCAAGCATTTAACCAAGGTACAAAACTTAGCCAAAAAGTTCTCCTTTTTTGAAGCCATCTACGTACCAAGCGAACAAAACTCTAGGGCGGATTTATTAGCTAAGCTTGCCAGCACTAAGCGACCAGGTAACAACAGAACCGTAATTCAAGAAGTAATTACATCACCCAACACGACGCTCAAAGAGCTCAATTCTATCACTGAAGACAAGGAAACTTGGATGACTCCGTTACTGAAGTACTTAACAGGATCGTTCTCACCCAAGAATGAAGAGGAGGAACAGGTCGTCCGTAAAAGAGCATCCAAATTCACTATCGCATAAGGAAAACTTTACAAAAGAGGAAGAACAACTCCAATGCTACGATGTTTGAAAGAGGACGAGACCATTCTAGTCCTACTGGAAGTACACGAAAACGTTTGTGGAAGCCACATTGGTGGGCGAGCCCTAGCAGCACAGCTCCTTCGTGCAGGTTATTATTGGCCCACCATGCTACAAGACAGCTCCAAATTCGTCAAAAAATGTGACAAATGTCAGATGTTTTCAGATAAGAAGCACGCCCCGACCATGAGTTAACTTCGGTATACTCGCCATGGCCTTTTCACAAATGGGCAGTTGACATCCTCAGTCCTTTCCCTGTCGCCCTTGGACAGTTGAAATTCCTTATAGTAGCTGTGGACTATTTCACCAAATGGATTGAAGCTGAAGCATTCGCCAAGATTACAACAAAAAAGGTGAAGAAATTCTATTGGAAGAAAATCATATGTCGTTTCGGCCTTCCAAAATACATAGTGTCCGACGATGGAACTCAGTTCGCTAGCTCCATAGTTATTGATTTCTGCAAGCATCTAGGGATACAGACCAAGTTCGTCTCCGTCATTCCATCCACAAGCTAATGGACAGGTCGAATCCGCCAACAAGGTAATCCTTAATGGTATCAAGAAAAAATTGGAAGCCACCAAAGAACTTTGGGCAGAGCAACTCCACGAGGTAAACACCACGTTTATACAAATCTATATTTATCCTTTCTAAATGAACAACATATGTATACAAATATATAAATACAAAACAACCAAAATAAGTACAGGTACTATGGTCTTATCATACAACCCCTCACTCTACGACGAAAGAAACACCATTTACAATGGTTTACGACACAGACGCCATGTTTCCTGTAGAAATAGACACCCCTACGTGGCGGAGAGATAATTTCTCCGAAGAAGGAATTGCAGTCAGCATGGATATAATCGATGAGATAAGAGAACACGCCCACATTAGAGAATTCTTTGCTAAACAAAGAGCAGCCCGCCACTACAATTCCAGAGTAATTCCCAGAGAGATGAAGGAAGGCGACCTAGTTTTAAAACAAGTTGTCGCCCTACAAGGATTGGGAAGCTATTCCCAAATTGAGAAGGACCTTATAGAATCAAGGAAAAATTTCCCCATGGCGCCACCGAATTACATTACATAAATCATTATCATTACCAGTGAAGGGCACTCAACAATATAAATAAAAAGAAGCAATCCAGAGCTTCGCAAAACACCCAAAATAAAAGAATTCTTAGCCAGCACATAAGTTCAACGAAACGCCAAAATTAAATAAAGTTACATCAAAATAATTCTCAGTAACAATAACTATTGTTCATCCACTAATTCTCCATCTTTGATGATTTCGAATGCGTCAAGGCCACTGAAATCAGCCTTAGGATGGAAGTGTTGAGCTTGTTCATAGGCACGCTCAAAACCATCGTCAAAATATTCAGCAAGGGCGCCCTTGCATTTCTCCACGTCCTCCTCCAGCTGGGCACATTTCTCTCTGAAGGAATCCCTTTCCAGCTCCACAGCTTCTTTCTCAGCGCTAGAAGACTCTAGTTTAGTCTCCAAACTCATCACAGCCTTCTCGGCTTTATCTTTAGCTTCAAGCGGCTCATTTAGCCTCGCATGCAGTCCATCAACTTTATGTTTCCACTTACCAACATCCGCAGTAGCATCCTTACACTTCTTCTCCACATCAATAAATTTCCGCTCCATTACGTGATTCATCAAAAGAATCCGAAGTGCAGACTCGCCAACATCCATCACTAAATCACCAAATTTGCTCTTCATACCAACATCCACATCAACATCTGATAATGGAACCTTTTCTTCCAGTTACCTGCCAGGCAATAAAAGTTAGTGCAAGATGAAAGTAAATGATGACATCAAATTTTTTATCAAATCAACAAAAAATCTTTACCTCTGGAAATCGAAGTCCTTATGCCAAAAGGACTCCGCCATCCTTTCATTTAGAGACGTTGTCGCCTCAACAGTTTTTTCTTTGACTTGCATGAACACACCCGTTGAATGTGCGCGCATAGATCCAACTCGCCCAGTCCTTGCTTTCTTCTTCGTGGGAGACTCTGCCGTCTCAACAACAATCCCATTTCCACTTACTTCCACTTGCTCTACGTCACCTTGACCAGGAACATTATCCACCTTCGCGGAGGCCTCTTTTATTTTATTCCTCCGATAAAGCACGCCAGCTGGGTCAGTGTCGTATATCCATCAACAACCTTCGTCACTTTCAAGTCAATCAGACACTGTTTTCTTTCAGCAGGAGTGAGAGGCTTCATTGGATCTGCAAAAAAAAAAGAGAGAGAAGAACAACATCATAAAAGATATTTCGAGTACTAAAACATACCAGACCGGTATAACAAAGCACTCACGCAAGTAGGCGTCCAAGTCATCTGCATCCCCTTCTTTATCCAACAGCTCGTGGATATCGGAAAGTAATATCTTCTCCAAGAAACATACAACGCCTTGATCATATTTGGTCATTTTGTCAAAATCAAAGCCCATTACAGCAGCTGGAGTATAGGTCCAGCTCAGAGGAAATTTTGGTTCTCCGTTAGCGGTGGATGAGGCGACCACACAATTAGGCGCCCCCTTCACTTTGAAAAAAGTATCTTTCCAATCCTTCTTGAAATTTGAAGCGTAAGGAGGAAAAAGCCTTTTACCAGGATGGGCGCTGATAGACACCCAAGTTCCCTTGTTGACATCTTTGGTCCTCTAGAAGTACAAAAATGGACCAAGCAGAGGCTCGATTTCAAAAGCTTTGCAAAGAATTTCAAAACCACGTATAAACGCCCAAATATTAGGGCGAATTTGTGAGGGAGCCACGTTCAAAGCCTTTATCACGTCCATCTCAAAATCATTAAGTGGAATCTGCACTCCAAATTCCTCCAGAACCGCCGCATACATATAATACACCTCGCCACCCTCTGGATGCTGAGTATACACGTTTTCGTCCTCGCCACAAGGCAATAATTCCACATCCTCCTCATGCCCGGTAAACGAGACATCCCTCTCACTCCTAAAAAAGTTAATACTCCCGACCTCAGTGTATAACGAGGTCGCATTAAGAACCTCATCGGAGAATGTTTCCATCTCGCCCCCAGATTCTATTTCTTCGTCTCTTTCTGCTAAAAATGGAGAAAAGGGACAAATTTCATTCCCTTGAGACGATCTTGGTTTAGAATAAAGAAAAACACAATCACTATCACTATCAGAGCCAACACCACTACTACTATCACTCGAAAAATCTAAGGGAATCCTATGACCTAAGAGGGTCGTCTCAAAAACATCCCATTCGATCACACCATTTGGTCGAGTGGCATGTCTCAAACAGGATTTCCTCAATTCATTTTTATCCTCAAAATTAGTGCGTGAAACCACTCTACCTGAACCATCACAAACCCTATTTACAACCATCGCTAAATCTATCAAAGAGTTTCGTAAACGAAAAGAAATAAATTAAACAGAAAGTACGTGGTAGAATCGGAGAGTGCTGGAAGCTAAAATCCAAAGATTGTAGGTTAAGTAGAATACGTGAGAAGAGAGAAGGAGATGCTCGAAATCGGAAATGAAGGAAGAGAAATGAAGGAGGATGGTTTACTAAAAAACAACAAAGTAAAGTCGCCTCGAAAATCGAGTTGTCTCCACAAATGAGTGGAGACACGTGGATAAAAGCTCAAACGATTTTGACATGTCAGCACCAACGAAGGTTCAGGAAATCTGAACCGTTAAAAGCTCTCAACTATTAAAAGTAAACCGCCCAAAATCCACGAAAGAAGAATCACCAAAAAAATCGTTCATGCCTTTACAAACCATCTCGCCTTGTCGCAAGACTCATGCTTAGGGGGCTATACAGGCCCATTAAACCGTATATAGATGATACATATACCCTTAGGAACTATTAAAAATCTGTAGGACCTCCCTATGGAATGCTCTAAAACATAGAACGCACATCCCAAAAATTCGAGGATCACCCTAGGGAGCTCTAAGGACAGAACAGAGCACCCTAGGTGGGGCCTCTCAAGAATAGGACATATTACCATCAGATAAAAAAATGAAATAGTAACAAAAGCACACACTAAAATTCAAAACAAAAAGCAAGTATCAATCACTTCGCCTTGTCCCAAGACTTGTGCTTGGGGGGCTGTGAACCGTCATAATATTCTTAAAGACTTAGGGGACCTTCAGAAAGGCTTTTAGGCCCTCGCAGAGGCCTCAACACCCTTCAAAAGGGTCCTCAGACTCAAAGGCGCATCCTTCCTAGGACACTACCTTTACTCGCTTCTAAAAGCCTCTAGAACGCGCCTAAATACCTAAAACATCCCTATTGCTTGCTGCCTAAGCAATCACCAATCAGGCCCATAGAAGGCTATAAATACAACCCTTGAGTGCATTCTCAAGGCATCCAATAATCAGTCTAAACCCTAGAATATGATACTTAACCCTAGTAGCCCTTATTGTACTTTTTGCAAGTACCGGTACAAAGGGATTTTTATAAAGTAGTAAGGGTAAAATTGGAAAAAAATATGATAAGTTATATGCTATAAGATCAAACGCTACTTGGAATAATGTCTGAAAAATAAGTTATAAACTAGTAAAATAAGCTATAAGCTCCTGATGAAAATATTGCTACCAAACAGTGCTTTTTTTTACCAGACAAGCTTATAAATTATCCCTTATAAGTTATAAGTTACCTTCTTGGTCTTGCCAAACTGAACTAGGGAGTATTTGACTATTCTTTTATATATTGTTTATCACTTATATTTTACTAATATTTTAGTCTTTTTGACAGGAAAAAGTCATACTTTATTGTTAATAGTTGATCACTAGATTGAATACATTTGTGAGTAATATTGAAAGTGTGGAAGTTAGTATGGGTGTAAAATGTAATAAAATAGGTAAATAATCTATTGACTGAGATTGATATCCTGTGGGAAAGGGATATTATAACTTGTTTTACAATTCATAATATTACTTTAATAAAATAGGTAAAGAGAGAACACATGCAAGTACAGAGAAAACAAAGAGACTGAGATTAAAGTAACATCGTTAAAAATGGGTCAGCTAGAAAAATATCTTTACCAAACAGCTTCTGGTCAACTCATCAACTTAGACAAGTCTGAGATCTCCTTTAGCCGAAATGTTCTTGAAGAGAAAAAAATCATGTCAAAGGTTGGATGCAAATTAAGGTCGTGGAGTGTCATTCGAAATACTTGGGTTTACTAGCTTTTGTGGGGCGGTCAAAACATCAAGTGTTCAATTTTGTCCAAGATCGGGTTTGGAAGAAGCTTAAAGGGTGGGAAGGAAATATTATGTCTTTCGCCGGAAGAGAGGTACTAATTAAAGGTGTGGTCGAAGCAATCCCTACCTATGTAATGAGTTGTTTTAAACTTCCAGATGGGTTGTGTGAGCACATTGAAAGTATGAATAATAGATTTTGGTGGGGTAGCAAGCAAGGCGAAAGGAAAATACATTGGATTAGATGGGAGGAAGTATGTAAAAACAAGAAGGATGGAGGAACGGGGTTCAGAACTTTCAAAGAATTCAATCTTGTGATGTTATCAAAGCAGGGATGGCGTATATTGCATAATGAAGAGTTATTGCTTTCTCAATGTTTGAAGGGTAGGTATTTTCCAAGAGGGGACTTTCTAAAAGCATCAGTGGGTTATAATCCCAGTTACACTTGGAGGAGAATAATGCATGCAAAAGTTGAGGTGATTGATAAAGCTGGTGTATGGAGAGTAGGTGATGGAAGAAGTATCCGAGTGTGGAAGGACAATTGACTCCCTTCTCAATATGGGCACCAAATTTGGAGTCTTAAAACTCTTGACTGTAATGTAGAGCTTGTAGCTGATCTGTTTAATGAAGAGAATGGAGAATGGAATTTGCAGCTGATAAATGGCCTCTTTCTCCCATTTAAAGTGCAACAAATTACACAAATTCCCGTTTCAAATAACCAGTCGAAGGATATCTTCACTTGGGGGCCCGACAAGAACGGTTTTTTCTCTGTTAAATCTGCATACAATTATTTAAATCTGCATACAAAGTTAAGGAAAATCAAAACAATACCTCGGCATATTCAGTTGATGTGGAGAATTCTTCATGGGAAACTTCTAGTTAAGATAGCTCTTCTTAAACGAGGTATTAATTGTCAACCTATTTGCAATTTATGTGACCAAAATTGTGAATCTATAGATCATATTTTCTTTCAATGTGAGTGGTCAAAGGTATTATGGTTTGCTTCCCCACTTGCAATAACAACTAAGTTTATGCCTGCATCTATTTCCTTTGTGGAATGGATTAAAAATATTATTAAGCAGGGTGATAATGAAACAAATCAGCTGATTATGGCAAATTTCAATGAGATTTGGTTTGTTAGAAATAAAAGATGTTTTGAAGGAATTAATGCGCCAGATCCAGTTGTGAGCTTGAGATATGCAATGCTAGTGGTCCAGCAGTACAATAGTTCTTGTGAGATACTGATGCAAGTGCAAAATCAAGGTTGCCCCATACCTACTTCAAATGTGCGATTGACTGTCCCTCCACCCGTCTGGTATAAACTCAACACCGATGCAGCTGGACAGAATGAGGATGGAACATGGGGACCGTCAGCGATTGTTAGAGACTCTGAGGGTGTTGCTGTTGCCGCAACATGTTGGAGAACACCGATTCTGCCAAATTCAGATATGGCTGAAGCTATGGCGATGAAAAAAGGTATGGAATTCGCAAAGTATATGTTATTTTTGAAAGTGATTGTTGAATCTAATTCGCAAAATGTGATATCTGCTGTCACGAATGCCCAACCGCCTCTTTCATACATGGGTACCCTTGTTGATGATTGTAGACTTTTAGCTTGTCATTTTCAAAATTTACAATTTGTACACATTAGGCGTGGAGCCAATCAGGCTGCGCATTATTTAGCAAAATACACATCATCTCATCATGAGGATGTATGGATTGAAGATGCTCCCAATTATATTGATGTTGTCTCGGTGTTTGATTTTATATCGTTGCATTCGTAATCTGTCAAGTGAATTTTAGATACTATTAACTATTCATCCTTAGTATGGCTTTTGTCCCCCTAAACAACTTGATTAAATTTTTTTACTCCAATTGTCCTTATGTGAAATCAGTACCCCTCCTTACAAAAATTGTTCACGATGAACCGATGAAGTTCTGAATACCGGTGAGACCAACACATCCAACATTCCATAATTTCCAAGAAACTTCGAAGACATGAAGTTGTTTAAACATAAACAGAGATGTCCCAATGATACATATTATTATCAAATGAACAAAAGAGGAAAAAGATTCTTATTGATGATGAATGAAGTTACATTGGTATTTATACAGTTCTGATATTAGTTATGTAATCAACTTAACTACTTAAGAAGAAGAGTGTACAAATACTAAAAAGCCCTCTATGTAGTTTGCTTGTGCTGCAAGTCATCTTCTATGGTGCTTGTATTGTCTAATTTGTCTTCTATGTTCAATATCCCCCCACAAGTTGGAGGATGGTAGATATCTAACATTCCCAACTTGGATAGAAGCAGATTAAAGGGTTGAGGAAGCAAGGATTTGGTGAAAAAATCTGCCACTTGATCTTTAGAAGAAATAGGAAGAAGCTTGAACAAGCCAGCTTGCAATTTTTCTCTGACTATATGACAGTCAATCTCAAGATGCTTGTTGCGTTCATGGAAGAAAGGATTAACAACATTGTAGATAGCACTCTGGTTATCACAATATAGAACAGGTGGTTTGATGCATTTAACCTCTAAGTCTCTGAGAAGGTAGGTGAGCCACTGTAGTTCACAAGTTGCAGAAGCAAGAGCCCTATATTTTGCTTCAGAGGAAGACCTTGAAACAGTTAGCTGCTTTTTGGTTCTCCATGAAATAAGAGAATCACCAAGAAAGAAGCATTGTCCAGATATAGACCTTCTAGTGTCTTTGCATCCAACCCAGTCTGCATCAGTGTACCCTTTGATTTGAAGTGATGATTGTCTTGGGAAGAATAGACCTTTACCAGGACAACCTTTGAGATACCGCAAAACTCTCATAAGTGCAGTGTGATGAGTTTGAGTAGTGTTACCGAGAAATTGACTTAATTGCTGAGTGATATATGTAATATCAGGTCTAGTTGTATTGAGGTATAGTAGCCTACCAATCAATTTTCTATAGGCTGGTATATCAGGGAATGAAGGTGATGAATCATTATGCAGTTTGATAGAAGGATCAGATGAAGTATTCATTGTTTTAGAGCCAATGAGACCTGAATCCTCTAATAAGTCAAGACAATACTTTATTTGACATAAAGATATGCCAGATTTGGAATGAGCAACTTCAAGTCCCAGAAAATATTTAAGTTGGCCAATGTCTTTGATTTTAAAGGCATCATGAAGAACACCTTTAATGGTATTGAACTCAGAAAGAGTGTTACCAGCTAAAATCACATCATCAACATATACTAGAAGGATAGTAAAGGAGGAATGACTATTCTTGATGAACAAAGAAGCATCGGAAGCTGCTTGTTTGTATCCAGTAGGTAGAGGAATATTGGTCAACTTCTCATACCACTTTCTACTTGCCTGCTTGAGACCATACAAAGACTTATTGAGTTTGCAAACTTGATTGTGGTGAGAATGAGGAACTCCAGGAGGTATGGTCATGTAAACATCTTCCTGCAACTCTCCATGAAGGAATTCATTATTTACATCAAGTTGATGTAAGTGCCAATGATTGATAGAGGCTAAGGCAATGATGAATCTGACTGTTGTGAGTTTAGCCACTGGTGAGTAAGTGTCAAAGTAATCCAGACCCTCAATATTATTGTATCATTTGGCCACCGAACGTGCTTTGTATCTTTCAATGGAACCATCAACATTCTGCTTGATTTTGAAGATCCATCTGCACCCTACAAGTTTGACTGCTGGAGGTAAATCAACAATTTGCCAAGTGCCAGTTTGTTCAAGAGTAGTGATTTCATTTTGCATAGCTTGCTTCCAACAATCATACTTGATGGCCTCAGTATAAGTTTTTGGTTCAATGTGGCTGGAAGTAGACAAAGAAAACAAAGAATGAGAGTTAGATAAATTGGAATAAGAATGATAAGCAGATAAAGGATATTTACTGGTAAAATGATGTGTTTGATAATCTTGTAAGTAAGTAGGTGTATGTCTAGTTCTAGATGAAGTTCTAAGAGGTGGAGGGTCAGAAGGTGTAATGATAGGTAATGAAGGTAAAACAGATGGTTCAGGAACATCAACAAAAAGAGTTTGAGTATGTGAAGGTGTAAAATACTGCCAATTGGAGGGAAAATGAGTATTGGTTGAGGTATAAGGTAGAATGGAATCATGAAAAGTTACATTTCTAGAAATGAAAATTTCTTTGGTGTTTAAATCATAAAGGACAAACCCTTTGTAACCTGACTTGTACCCTAAGAAAACTGATTTTCTTTCTCTTGACTATAATTTTGTTCTGTGAGCTTGAAGGGTAGAAGCATAGCAAAGACAACCAAAGACTTTGAATGAGTTAATATCAGGTAAAGTGTTATAAAAGAACTTGATAAGGTGACTTGTTTCTGAGGACAAGAGTAGGAACTCTATTGATGAGAAAGACAACATGTAAAACAAATCAAGACCAAAAAAATTGGGAAGTTTAGATTGGAAAAGAAGAGCTCTAGCAACATTTAAAATGTGTTGATGCTTTCTCTCAACTCTACCATTTTGTTGAGGAGTCTCAACACAAGACCTTTGATGAATGATACCCTTAGAAGCATAAAATGCAGACAAGATGAATTCAGGGCCATTGTCAGATCTTATGATTTTGGGTGTGACTTTATGTTGATTTTGAATAAGGGAAATACAATTTTGAATGTGAAAAGGAACTTCAGATTTGTTTTTGAGTAAAATAGTCGATAAAAACCTACTATGATCATCAACAATGGTGAAAAAATATCTATGACCATGTATAGAAACTTTAGCAAGATGACCCCAAATATCAAAGTGAAGTAACTCAAAATTAGAGGAAGCAATAAAAGTGCTTGAATTATAAGGCAGTTTTCTTTGTTTGGCAAAATAACATATATCAAATATGGATTTATTGTCAGCATAAATATCAGGATACAAATGATGCATTTGTTACAGTCTTTGATTGGACAAATGCCCCAATCTAAAGTTCCACAATGCAGTAGAAGGTATGTGAACATTGTTATTACAAGAAACTGGATTACAAGACTTAGATGAAACTTTATTACAATGAAAATTATTAACAGAACAATGACAAGAGTTTGAAGGAGCAGGAATTCTCAATCTATAGAGTCCATCACAAAGATCACCCAAACCAATCATCTTCTTTGATTTCACATCCTGTATGGTGCATATATCATTCACAAAATGTAAATGGTAAGTCATGAGTTTACATAATTTGGAGACAGAAATAAGATTGACATGAAAATGGGGTGAATATAGTACATTTGTGATATGAAAATGTGGTGAAAATAAGACAGTACTAGCATAATGTACTAAAACAGATGTACCATTAGGTAAAGTAACATGAAGATGTTTAATTCTATAGAATGATTGAAGTAAAGACAAAGAAGAACAAATGTGCTCATTAGCACCAAAATCTATAAGCCAATAATTTGACTTGACATGCAAGCAATAAGGGAAAATAGTGTTGATGCCTGCAGAAGCATGAAGTGAGGAGGAAACTGGTTCAAAGATAATATGATTGGTGTTGGCTGAGGTGGTTGGAGGTGTTGGTGGAATCAAAGATGATTGTTGGAGAAAGGAGACAAGATGAACATACTGCTCTTGAGTCAAACCAGTTTGAGAAATAGCCGAAGAACCTGCAGCAACACCTTAAGATTCAGGAATTCCCTCTGAATTCACAACATTAGTGGAAGTAGATCCCTTATTAGCATTAGGAAAACCATGTTTTTGATAGCAGAAATCAACAGTGTGATTAGTCTTGTGGCAAAAGGTGCAGTATTTGGAATTGTTCTTAGGTGGATGTGAAGCAGAATTAGGTTTTCCACGCCCAAATGGTTTTCTTGCATCAGAAGCTTTAATTTTCTCTAGGAACCTTGTAACAACCATGGATCAACATGTTACAAGTAAATCAATAAATAGTCTCCATACCTTAACTAAAAAACATGAATCAACCAATTCCCCAACTTAATATCTATTGTTTCATGTTTTTTAGTTAAGGTATGGAGACTATCTATTGATTTACTTCTAACATGTTGATCCATGGTTGTTACAAGGTTCCCAGAGAAAATTTAAGCTTACCACATGTTCACCTTGTTGATCTTCAGCACAACTCTTCACCATTCGATCAATAAAAGCCTACTGTTATTAATTCCCTGATTTTATTTTGCATATGTTTTGAAAAGTGTTAGGATGATTTCTTTTTCCTTTATTCTAATTCAGGTCACAACTTTAATTAATCTTGGTTCTCGGTTTCGCATATATATTTTTATTATATTATTTCAAATTTTTTGTTACCATGAACCTTGCTAATTCAAATTTATTTTTAGGTTGAAGACTTGGAATCGTCAAATAGAGTTGATATATTTGGACTTGCAATGCTGAGGATGTGATAGTTTCTCTGTGCAAGGTTAGTTTGAGTTTTTCATTACAGTGTCTTTAGTAAATAATAATTTGAACAACTTTAATTTTATGAGTTACTTGAAAAATTGCTTAAAGAAATGGAACCATTTTCTCTTGGTTACTTTGATGTTTGAATTGAATGTGACTTCACTGTTTTAAAGTTTTTGTTGAATGTGACTTCACTAATTTAAAAATATTACCACTCTTAGATTGTTTACTTAAATGCTTATTGTATTCTAAATGCAATTTTTCCATGCTTCTTTACTGTAGATTTATGGAGGACTTGGTTAGCACCACACACTATGTCTCATGGTCTATATACACAATAAGAGAAGTTTTGACATTTAACGTTTTAAATGAGCTGGTAACTGCTTCTTTCCTCTTCCTCTCTGATGGAATTTTCTAAATTCAATGTCTTTGACAATACCATTACATATACATAACTTTCATATGTTTGCTGATGCAGAATGCTATTTACAATTATTACTTTCACGTGTCATGTCCACGTTCACGAATGCAAACTTTAAATATGGGTTAGTTAGGTTCTGTAAAGTGTTAATTATACTTGAATGTGAAATGACTTTTTATAGTAGTACTGACTGACTAGTGAGTGAGAATGGCAACATATGAACTGGTTAGTTATGAGCATACACTATGAATAATTTTACTTGGTTAGTGATGAGCTTACACCATGAACTGTTACACTACAACTTTTGTCCTTTCTTCTAATTTTACTTTGTTTTCCTCTTTTTCCCCTTGTTTAACTCTTGGTCTACTTCATTTTATTTATCTCAGGTATACAATGAATTGAATAGACAAGTAATGGGTGCAATATTAGCTATAGTATTTTCTGCTTTCAATTTCTCTGATATTTATAGCCAATTTGTTTATATGTTCATTAGAATTATTGATGGGTTTGTTTGGATTGACTTGACAAACCAAGAGATAGTTGATACAAGTGTTATTACACTTTCATTGATAAGAAATGTTTTCACCAAGCCTGGATTTCTTTAATGATGCTTTATGTTTCTTTGTTATTTATATAGTTGAATAGTAGTAAAGCTAGTTTTTCTCGTGAGTATATCAAAGTTCGTAGGGACACTGCAATATACAAGGGCCGAGGTTTGAATCCAAGATTCTCCATTTATTCATTTATGGGATAAAATTTTGGCCATTGGACTACTTGACTAAAAACAAAAGAAGCTAGTCATTTAGTCGTCTTCAAAATGTTGTCGTCTTCATCAATCCATAATATTCATTCATTTCATTTAATATTACCTTGATATTAATTTTTTATCTCCATTTATTAGTATCTAGATTAATCGGAAACATGCAGGAGAGCTTGTTGATGAAACACTGGTGAACAATGCATTGAATTTCTATGAGATTGGAGAAAGTACAAAAAAATATGAACCAATACATTTTGCAGAAACAATGATTAAGGAGAATGAAACATTCAATTTTATGTCGAGTATGTCAAGGCTTCAAATTGGATAGCATGTTTTAGTATCTTTATATTGAATGTATTTGGCTAAGAATGGCCATGGTCCTGCAAATCACTCTTCTCATTGGTGGTCTTCACCTCCTTCATTTCTTCCCCAAATCTTGTATATGGATAGTTTAGGTCTTTCTTTTACTAGTACCTCTATGTCAATAACTATGCTTTGAAACAATGTTTAGCTTTTGTTTAGTTTTATGATATTGTAACTTTGGATTTTTTTGATATTGTAACAATGACAGGTTTGATATGAAATTTGATCATATGATATTTCATATTAGTGGCTATGTTCATGAATTTTTTTATTATTATATTAAATTCAATACCATAATTGTGTTCAAAAAAATAAATAGAGAGATTTTAAATGGGGTGAACCGATTTAAACTATCAGATTTTTAACTCTTGTTGACCTTTTTTAAATGGGTTCAACCGATTTAAATTAAAGGATTTTAAATGGGGCGAACCGATTTAAATAAACAGATTTTTAATCGGGTAAAGGGTGGAGACTTAAAATCAAAGACAATTTTTTAAATCAGCCACCTATAAGTCGGATCATGAACCGATTTAAAAAGTCATATTCAGCCCATTTAAAAAGTGTTTTATGTACTAGTGAATTTGAAACGGGATGGATATAATGTTGTTTAGTATGATTAAAATTATAAAGGGTGGTTAGAGATTAATTCAGATAGAGTTTGAGTAATGATGTAAGGGATAAATCAATATCAATTCATATTGAGATATATGATAAGCTATTTGTAGCATAATAGTCAATCGCGGATAGCAGCCGACCCTAAAAGTGGGATAGCGTATAACAGGAATATCGCTATAAAGTATAAACAAACATATATTAAACATAAATTAAATATAACACTAAATTATCATGAAACAATCATAAATTAAAACACACAAACATCCAAAAAAGATTACATTCAAATCCTAATGCCAACTGATGTCAAGGAAATAAATAAGCTTATGAAAGCTTTATAGGCCCCAACAAAATTTCACAACATTAAATCCAAAAAAAACAAAGAGCAGAGGAACTCATATTACCAACAAAAAAAAGCTGATGAAGGAAATAATAAGAGAACAAAGAACAAAGGAAGATAGATGGAACATAAGTGAAAGTGAGAAAAACACAAGAAGAGGGAGGGGGTTGAATTGTTTCATCTTTTTCAAAACTTTTTGAAGTGTTTGTGAAAGATAGACACAAAGCAATTATACTGGTTCCTCCCACAAAACGAGGGTAGTTCAGTCCTCTTGCACTTCCAATGGATTTCACTATAATATAAAAGATTACACGGTGCTCAAGCACATAAGTGATGACAGGTCTTCTTACGCTATTCTTAGCATGTTTTTCAGTCATTTTCAATAGGTTTACAAGCATAATAGAGGAGTATTAGATCATTTGCTTATGATTTCTGAATATTTGTAATGTTTTCTATATTTGAGTATATAATTCTATTCTTCCCAAAACATAGCAATTTTAGGGTGTTTTGTGTAATTCACGAAGAAATCATCCATATCGACAAAGCAAGACATCCAAAGATTTGTGAAGTCATTGGGGAGATTAAGAATGAAGATTTGAGAGGCCTCATAAGACATTACAAAAATAAACACCCAAAAAGGCGAAGAAACAAGCGTTTTCAGCACCAGACAGCACACACATGCGCCCAACGCACAGATGACGGAACCTTTAGGAACACTCATAGATGAAGGGACCTTTAGGAACACTGGGAAGTCTTACCTTTGTAAATTTTGGAACTCTAATTTAAGTTTCTGCTTCAATTACCCCTGAGCGAGTAAGACCCCCACGAACCGTCACGAGGATCAGGAAGTGCAACTCGACAAGAGGAGGAAAAGACCTATATCACTGAGAGAGTAAGACCCCACACGTAAGGATCACCATGTGACTAGAAGGTGCAACTTGACTACTGATTAGGTTATACCATCCCAACAAACTTATCACTTAAATAGTCTACTTAGAATAATTGAACTTGACTTGACTGTTAATTAATTCCAACAAATAAATAGAGGGGATTCAAAGAATCCTAACTTCCGCTAACATTCTACAATCAAAACAGGTAACTTTGCTCTGTTGCAAACATATTCACTTTGAAAAACTCTATACCCTTATCTCTTGTATTTTCTTTTGTTCCCAAATAAGTAATATGAATTGTTTGGATGAAACGACAATCCCTATGTATATTATATTTTACTTATCACTTTATTACTTGGTAATCAATTTGGTACACTTGCCTAATATGTCCATCAATAAGCAATCCTTTGCTCATTCACACAAGAAAGAGACTTTTAATGATCAATCACAACTGAAAGAGACTTCTACAATCTTACTTAATCAAATAAAACGTTGTTTGGTTTTACACTTGATATACAATTAGAGGTGTATTACAATATTGTACAGATGAACTCTGATACTTAAGAATTTATGTTCTTGACCGATTAGAAGACCAATCACACGTTGACACATGGCCTAACTTATGTAACGCCCAATTTCTATTAAAGCAATAAAACACACGAATAAAGCATATATTCAAGAAATAGACGCTACATCTTAAACAAATAACATCAACATGCATATATAAAATTTCTCAACAGTCGCAGCGGATATAAATCATACATCTCCAAAATATACATGTCATAAGGTCAATATACATCATCATATAAAATCTCCAAATCCCAACAAATGGGCAAAATCTCCATAAGATAAACCAACATCAAAATAAAAGACAAGACGACATCCTAATCAGAGCCCTAAGCTAAAACTCCAAAAACAGATAGACGAGGTAGCTCCGCTATCCTCAAGCGCTCACCAAGCAAGCAACAAAACTAATCATGCACGCCGTCTACCCATTCATACAAATAGGTAGGCGGTCCACCACAGACCACTGGGGGTTAGCTTCACATCAATCATAATCAACATAAACAAAACATAAGCATTCAAGGATTTCATGCATAACACATATACATACCCATCCCTCCTAGAATACTAACATCACATGAATATTATCCCTCATTCCATACACCTCAAGCTATCACATTACTAACATAGAATAGCAAGCACATTCAATCTCTAATCGAGTCATCGGCATAAGCTCATCATTTATCAACATCAATTAATGAAAGGATTACTCACCTTATTCTTCATTTAGCATACTTAACTCCACAAGTACAATTCATCATTTCAAAGTTATAAGCAAGCAATCATCATTATCAAAGGAATCACCAAATCATATATATATATATATATATATATATACACACACACACACACACACACACATACAATTCTCACCTCATTACTATTACCAAAATAATTATCATCAATTAGATTCACCAAGTGTATAAGCACAAACAAGTAAAACATGCAATTAGAGCATAATTCAATTATTCACAACCGTCAACAAATCCACCAATGTACGTATACACCAATCCACATAAACACAACATTCACCGATTTCCACCAATGTACAAATTCATCAAGTCACAGATTCAATTATAACACGACTCGTCAATTACTCAAATGCATGCAATGTTCTAGACTCTTCTAGATGCATGCGGTACCATCACCAACAACAAGATGCCAACAGAACATCTTATGTAAGAGTACACCTCCTCTTACAATTCACCTATGTAAAAGTACACCTCCTTTTACATTTCTCATATGACTCAATATGACTATGATGCATGGACATACAAGCAA
>Ga0228711_1005050_pt1 | contig 20138 bp, 9 predicted proteins | sample MedpolnodulmetaG_2_FD_177996 | JGI IMG/M metagenome (GOLD analysis project Ga0228711, IMG submission 177996) | Root nodule microbial communities from Medicago polymorpha collected in Santa Monica, California, United States - brown nodules | ecosystem: Host-associated > Plants > Roots > Nodule... | reverse complement strand
ATCTCTCTCTCTCTCTCTCTCTCTCTCTCCCTCTCCCTCTCCCTCTCCCTCTCCCTCTCCCTCCCCCTCCCCCCCCCCTCGCGTAACTTCCAGTTTCTCTCTTCTCCATCTCTGCAACTCAACTGTTGTCCTTCCTCTCCTATCACGCCTCCCTTACCCCTCGCGCCGCCGCACTCTCCCACGTAGCCGCCACTTCTAAATCATCTTTTCAATTTTGATTATCTTTTTTATTTTTCATTCCTTCTTTCTAATGTACACTCGAGAACAAGGATTTCATCATTTTTTTTGTTGTAAGATGGTTTTCTTTCTTTTCGTTTTCGATAAGGATTTCACCATTTTTGTTGTCAAAGCCTCTGAATTGGTATTATGTTTTTTTTCCTTTTGTCTTTTATTATTATTATTATTATTTGAGTCAATTATTATTATTATTATTATTATTTTCTGAATGTAATTTAGTGTTACTTGCTACTTGTGAATGGCAAATTTAATTTCATACAATTATATGAAATTATTTGATTACTTTTTTTTATTGTCAATTCCAAAAATGAACAGTTTGTAAAAAAAATGAAAAAGTTAATTATTTTTCTTCTAAATATATTATATATTTTACAAGGATAATTTTGTTATTTTAATATATACATCTAATTATGTCACTGTCAAGCATGCATCAAACACATAAAAGGATATAATAATGACATCCTACTACATATCATGTGTGTACCAAACACATGATAGGATGTCTATCATATCTTATTATTATCTAACATTTTATCATATTTTATCTCCATCTTATCATACACACGAAACGGATCCTTAAAGTTTACATTTCAAATTGATTAAGATGCTATATGTGAATAACATGTTTGGGTTCGTTGAGATTCATTATCATAAGAAATATATAGGTCGTTTAAAGATGTATAGTGGCTTATAATTAATGGAATTAAGGAGCTTGATGACATACTTGATGCTTGTATAACCAAAGATAGACATGCATGGTGTTTAGAGTATGATCGGTTTGTCTATTAAAGTATGTTTATAATCTTTAAAATAAAATAAAATTAAAGTATGTTTATTTATAGGGAAATGTTAACTTGTGTCCTTAAGACACAAATTAATGAGTCAAAAGTAGAAAGAAAAATTGTTGTAATTAATGCATTTGAATTTAATTTTTTTACTTTTTTTGAAGAAATTTAATTTTTTTACTTTTAATTAATTGAACGCACAAAAATGGTTTTTTCTAGATTACCCTTTTCAAATTTGTGGGTAACTACTCCCTGCTTATGTGGACTAATTAAAACAAACAGTATGAACAAAATTAATTAAAGTCAAACATATAATTATATTTTACATATTTTGAATATATTTTTGTTATTTACATACTCATCCTACATTCAATTAATGTGTCTTTATGTTTTAGATCAAAAAATCTAATAAAATATTGTTTAGACATATTTTATTCTTTTTTTCTTTACTGTTTTTGGTTTCTTCTCTTCTTTTTTTCTGCAAATTTTTTTAAACCATGTCTTACTGTTTTTTCAATCTTGGTTCTTCTCTCAAAAATTCACAAAATCCATTATTTTTCTACCCTAGAAAGATCTAAAAGAAAATAGTATAAACATTATTTTCTTTTACAACAGTTAGATTATATATTTCATTGTACCCAAAAAAAAAACTCATGTGTTTATATATCAATACTAGTTTAAACGTTAATTTTTTGACATGATGACTAAACATTATTTTTTCCCAAGATATAAATATATTAGTCTAAAAATTATTTCTTTAATAAGAATAAAGAAGATATTGGTCTAAATGTCATTCAATTAATGAATTTAAAACACATTTTTGTCAAAAAAAAAAATATATTTCAAAACACCTAAATTTCAAAAATCATAGAACTCGGCTTTTGTTATATGATTTTTTTTACCGTGTACAAGTTTGCACATGTTAAACTTACTCATATTAAGAAGTTTAAATAGTAAATTTGTATCGAACCTGTTTATTTTATATTAAACATACAACTTTTGTTATACTTTTAGTTGCTATTATAATTTATATTTTTTATATTTTCAATAAAAAAAATATGGAGTATTTATATTTTTTATATACACATGTGACTCCCTTGTTAATTTTTTTATTTTTTTTAAGCAAAAGCGGAGGTTCACCAAAGTGCTGCAACCTCCAAATTCATTCAAATAACATAGAGGAAATAAAAGGAAGATGACATAAACCAAAGCCTCCTCGAAGTTGATAAACCTAAAATTAGGCATACTAATTCTATTCTTAGTGTAGTATTCTTTAATAAAAAGGCAGATCTAACCAAAAGATTAAACCATATGAGATTCACCTTTCCCTCATTTATTAATTTTATTTTAGCATAAAAATAAAATTTATTTTACCATGTTTTTTATTTTCTAAAATTTATCTTCCATTTAGCATAAAAATACGACGAAATTATCTTTGAATCCAAATTTTAAAAATAATGTTAAATTAGTTATCCCTTCTTATCTTTTAGCATCATAATTGAATTTAAGTTTTAAATATAAAATAATTTAATTCAATAAGTTTAATTTTTTTTGGTTTTTTTGTTTTGAACAAGTTACACTAGACCATCAAAATTGAAACCGAGATAATAAAACCTCAAAACTTGATAAAAGCACATTTCAAGGTCCCAAGCCAATACCTATTTTTTATAATTATTTAATTTATCATGCACATGTGCTACAACAATTTAGAATTAAAATAGTCATTTTATGTAGTAAATAGCTCAACAAATGACCTCTAAATTATTATAATAAACTCTAAGTACGAATATCATTACTTTCATGTTTGCATCCATTAGTTAAATATGATAAAATACCAATGCATCTTTTCAGGGCCGGACCTTGGGGTGTGCAAACCCCTCAATGGAACAAGGCCTCAAAAAATAAATTTAGAGTGTTACTTTTTCCACCCTGTAGCCTTCTCACGCGCCCTGCAAAAATTCCAAAAATACCCCTTGTCCGAATTTTCTTTTCCGAACCAGATTGTTAGTGTTTCCAGAAAATAAAATCCAGACAAATATGATATGAACTTTTGTGTCTTTCTTTCATGTCAATGGTTTCTGTTGACCGTCATATAACCCCCGCATAAGCTGCAATGCTATTGCAGGGTTCGTATGAACGGTCAACAATGACCATGACACTACAGACACACCTAAAAACTACCTAAAAAACTGGAAAAAGAATTGAAGAAAATGTAAGAAAGGAGGTGAAGAAGAATGAAGGAAATTGTTGAAGATCCAAGCATTTATATAGCCTTAAATCAGTCATAGGTCTTAAGTACAGTCAAATAAAACGTGTTCGACAACCTACACCGTGCAAAAATCATTGAACACCCCACTAAGTTGGACAATGGACATCGATATTCAACACCGACCACCCTCCTCGTGTCTCTATGGTTGAGTTGACGGTTGATTTGATCTAGCTCATCCTGCAGCCAAGAGAGGGTGACATCGTTGCGAATCCTAAACAGATGTGATGATTTTCGTGTTCAGATCAAAGCCAGGGAATTCCATGATTTTTTTCTGGTGTAGTTTACTTGTAATGAAAACAGGGACCCCTATTTATAGAGTTATCTGAGCTTTGTAGACTACTTAAACTGTCGGTGCAATGTGGATCATACAAAAGAATCAAATGTTGAAGTTGTCTGGAATATACAATCTGAACCAACCCTCACCCTACAAAAAGAGCCAAGTTTTCCGAAGTTTAACCCATGATCGTATTGGCTCTTTTTGGAATCCATGTGTAATCTAGATTATATAATCCGCACTGCATCAGAAGCTTTTGGTCAGTGGTCTGCACCACAAAAAAAACGTTTTTCAATTGTGATGGGCGGTGGTCAAGTTGAAAAACGTGTTTTTACACATTTTTTGACTAAAATAATGGCTTTACCACCTTTTATTTTTACCCTCCCTCGCTATAAATTGGCTTCATTTCCTCAATATTTCTCACACCTTCTTCTCCTCTTCCTTCTACAACGACGTGTTTCCATCGTTGACCTTTCATAGAAAGAGACCTCTTTGGAAATCCATCAGGGGTTATATGACCGGTCAACGGGGAAGGGGTCAGTTTAGGTGTGAGGTTGGTCTGTCTGGGTGTCATATTGACCATCATGGTCTCTTGCTCCCTAGAGGCCCATGTGCCTCCGCCGACATTGTTTTCTTCTTCCCCTCCCTCCTCTTTCCTCTCCACCAGTGGCTGGAGCCACTGGTATCGCTTAAACCTTCCCCTTAGAAATTGTTTTATGTTTTAGAAATAGTTTTAGGTTCTTGTGTAATAAGTTTAAAATGCTTCAACATTATTGTAATGTATTATTAATATATCAATAAAATGAGTTATTTTTATGTTTTTATCTTTTTATTTATGTTTTATATTTCTATTTGCAGTTATTTTACGAATTTGAAAGCTTAAAATGGAAAAAAAAAATTATTACTGCAAAATTTAATCATTTAAAATTTAGTCCCTCTCCCCAATTAATCACTGCCACGTCACTAATTTGATTACATGGCACTGTTGATTGGCCAAACAGATGGGTGAGTCAGCGAAAAGACATGTGATTTGACAAAAATACCCCTCTTCTTCTCAGACCAATTCGAAATGACAAATATGCCCCTCTTTCATCTTCTTCAAAACCTGATACCCTCCTCTTCTCTTCTCTTCTTCTGCGACCTTCGCAATTTCCTCATACACCTTCAATGCACCTGAATAATCCTCTTCCATCACCTTCACCTGTGCAATCAAAAGCTTAAATTCCCTAGCTTCTGACTCCATTTTTTTCTCTTCAAAAAACTTCACTACTTCATCAACCCTATTCAAAAAACCATCCATTGGCTCTTTCAACTTCGAATTCGCCATCAAAAGACCACGATAAGCTTCTGAATTAAACAGATCTTGTTGTAGAGTAAATTCAAATCCTTTCCTAGATAATTCATGTTCACCGTTATAACTATGCAAATGTGATTTTAGTAGCAACAAATCAAATTCCTCCAGTTCAAGTTCGATTAATCGTTCCACAACACGAATCGCTTGGCTTAGCTTGCGTGCTTTCACGTTTTCCTCAACCAAAGACCGAAGTGCATTTGCATCGTTGGAATTTTTGATCAATTTGTCATCAATTGTAGTGTTGTTTTCTTTATTTGATAGTTTTTCGTTTGCGGTGGTGGTGGTGGTGTTGGCGGTGGAGGATTGTGCTGATGGTGATGGGAGTGGTGACCTGGCGGTGGCGGGTTTTTGTTGATAATGAAATAAGAAGAAAGCGAGAAGTGGTACTGCGATGTAAGCAGGTTCAAAGAGAAGTGAGGTAAAGGGGTTAAGGGTTTTGAGAATTTGGGAGATAGGGTTTTGGGGTTTTTGAAAAGGGTTATTTGGAGAGGATGAGGCTTTGATGGAGGGTAGTAATAAGGGGGCAAAGAAGTGAATGAGTGATAAGGGAAGGAGAGTTTAGGGAATGAAGAGTGACGGTGAGTGAAAGAGAGATGCTAATAGAGATGGGTTTTCTGGGAGAGAATTTATTATGGCTAAGGTTTGAATAAGATGAAGAGGATGAAGGTGGTGATAGAGAATTCATCTGTGGGTAATTTTTGTGTGGTAGAGATGAAGATTTAAGGGTAAATGTGTCATTTCATGTTTGGCTAAGATCCTCAGGGGTATTTTCGTCTGTTCACGCCAAAATTTGTTGAGTCACACTGTCACATCATCAAATTACTACCATGATTAAGTGAGGAGATGGATGAAATTTTAAATGATTAAATTTTACAATGATAAAAAAGAAAATTAACAAATTTAAAAGTCAAATTTTAAATGACCTCTGTTTGCATGAACTAAACCTATATAAAAGCTTTATTTTATAGGCGTAAGTTTAATGACAAGTTTTCTTATTTGGTGGGACCCATTTGCCCACGTGACAAAAAACCATGTCAAGCGTAAATCCAACGCAACATACCATGGTGCCCAAATCCAAATGAAAATGCCACACTGCCACAGCACGCAGATGGACATGTCATCAAAGACACATAAGCGATGACTTGTGTGAAGATATATAAACAAGAAACGACGATATGAAAATAATCCGTTGCATTTCCCTCCACACGTTCTCATTGCCTTATCTCCAAGCTACTACTCTTCGTTTTTCCATTTTTTTTAACACTCCAAATTAAACAAAAGCCACTACTCTCAAATTTCCTTAGTTACACTGCCACCATTCATCATGTTCACTGCTGCCAAAGTAGCCTTCACTTTAACACCCCCTCGTCCATGTTCTGCACCCCCAACACCCTTCATTCCATTCTCTTTTTCTTCTGTTTCTCCTCCTCACTACAATTCCCGCCACTTATGCCTTCGCCGCAGATTATTCCTACTTTCACCTAAAGCCACTGTAGATCAACAAGGTCTTATTTTCATCACCTTTTCATTTTATTTTGTGTGTAAATTGGATATTATCTTTGCACAGCTGCAAAGACTAATTATTTGCGTCTTGTTGGACGACTCAAAATGAGTGACAAACTCACCTAAGAGTGCAAGGCCGGGTTTGAACCCGAGACCTTGGTTAAATTAGGAGAGAACCGTGTCATTTTATCTATTTTATCAATGTGCTCTTGAGTACTTTTTTCATTTTCTAACTACACCTCCGCTTTTTACTTATTTACTTATCATTTTTCTTTCAGGGAATGCTGGAGATTTTGACGGAGATGCTGTTATTGATACTAATGTCCTCCCATATTGTAGCATAGATCAAAAAAAGGAGAAGAAATCCGTTGGTGAACTCGAACAAGAATTTCTTCAAGCACTCCAAGTATATATCCCACCAAATTTGTTTCTTTTTTTCTTCCATTGAGTCTCTCTTTGGATAAACAGCTTAATTTGCAGCTTATAGGATAAGCACTTATTGTATAATTTATTTCTAAAACAAAAAATAAAATAAATTTCAATTATTTTCGTATAATCTATTTGTAGAGCTTATGAAAATAAGCTCAAAACAACTTATGAACATGTCATAAGCTTTTTTCATAAGTTCTCCCAAACAGTCTCATAAGTGCTTATGACTGTTCAACACAACTTTTGGATATGTGGACTGAAATTTGTGGTTGGTTTTTTGTTTTATTTAACAGTCATTCTATTATGAGGGAAAAGCTATTATGTCAAATGAAGAATTTGATAATCTCAAGGAGGAACTTATGTGGGAAGGAAGCAGTGTTGTCATGCTAAGTATGGTGTAATTTTCTCTGTTATTGCTCTTATATATATATGAATAATGGATTAGTGTTAATATGTAAGTCTATATTTTTGTAAGTCTTTGTTGAATTACTGTTGTGTAGGTTCAGATGAGCAAAAATTTCTTGAAGCTTCCATGGCTTATGTATCTGGAAATCCAATTTTGAGCGACAAAGAGTATGATAAGTTGAAACTGAATCTAAAGGTTTGCTATTTGTCTATTTTCAGTTCATTCATGAAAAGTCTTTTGTGTTTTGTGGTGTGAAGTCATCATCATGTCACTGATAATTAAAGGAAATAAGATGTAGTACTATATCATTTGGACCAAATGAAATGTTAGATCAACCGAACAAAATTTATTTTTCGGGTTCCATTTTAGGAAGTTTAAGATATTAAGTACCAGTTCTATTTGTTATACTGGTCACAATTTTTTTCGAATGCAGTTGTAATTGATTTAGCAGTTTTGTACCTTCCTCTTTCCGGCATAATTTACTGAACTCATGGTTGTTTTCCAGAGAGAAGGGAGTGAAATTGTTGTTGAGGGTCCAAGGTGCAGCCTTCGAAGTAAAAAGGTAAGTGTTGATATGTAACCTATTCTCTTATTTCAGTTTTGGTAGTTAGTTGTAGAATGTAGTTATATAGAGTAGTTTTCTTTATTAAGTCATTCTTGCAATGCTGAATAATGAATACAGGAGTAAAATTTCTTGTTTCGTTATTAAGAGATTTGTTTAGATTTGAGATTGGGATAAAACCTACTAATATCAGTCATATGACTCATATTACAACTCACAAGTAGTGACAAGAAATATAGGAGGACCATTTCATGTCAAATAACATGCTTCTTTATTTACTAGAATTAACCTTCAGGATTTTACCCTATCATTTGGGATTGACGAGTATTTCAATGAGTGCATCTTGCTGTGTTCAATCTTTATTCTATACTTATTACAGTCTTTTTATAGGTTTACAGTGACCTGTCTGTTGACTATTTAAAGATGTTCCTGCTGAACGTCCCAGCCACTGTGGTTGCATTAGGATTGTAAGTAGCTTTTGCCTGTTTCCCTACATACGTTTTATCATTTATATTGACTTTGTTGATTTATAATGGTGAAACCTTTGATTCACCATTTGATGTCAACATTCTACTGTATTGCCAGTAAAAACTTTGATTCCTACTTCTGCCAAATATATGATTGGTCTCAGAAAGTGAAAATACAACATATGGTGAAACTGAAACATCTAAAACAATGTTGTAATACACACTTGACATAATGTATTGATGTTTCATTCATATATTTGATTCCGAGGATTGAATAATATCTTATTCATGACTATGACTTAAGCGTCTGTTTGGGAAGGTGATTTTGGAGGGTTTTGGAGGGCTAAGTTTATATTTTGATATGCATTTGAGATTCTTTTAAAATTTAAAGTATACCATGGTATATGGATCATATAACAATTCAATCACACTTTTTTCATTTTGAGAAACATTTTGTAGCTTGCGTAATTTGGAAAAGAGAAACAAGCCTCCCCTTCCCTCCAAAACCCCCCTCCCAAACATACCCTAAGGAAGGGATAGAAAGGAATGCAAGAAATGAAAAATATATGCTGATTTTTACATATCTATTTATCTACCACCTGATGTCATATTCTACCTGCTCCTACATATTTTATAATCTCCATATTAGTATCCACTTTTTGTCATCCATCTTTCTTAAATCAAAGGTTTCATCCGAAACGATGAATGAAAGTACATTTTTGCTTTAGGTCTTGACATTTTTTGCCTTTAACTTTTAATTCCACTCCTGTGATCTGTTAGGTTCTTCTTCCTTGATGATATAACTGGATTTGAGATCACTTACTTGCTAGAGGTATGTTCTCTTTTCAGTTGTACCTAGAATTGCAAACTTATTATTTGGGTGTAATTTGATTCCAGAATGTCATAGCATCTGACAGTAGTTGCATTTTTAAGGTCCTTTAGTTGCATTTTTAAGGTCCTTTCCTTTCTAACATTTTATTGCCTTTTAAATCTATGGAAGCAGTTTATCACCATTGGAGTTTTTATATCTTCTAGATGAAAAAAATATCCTCTGCAGGGTAAACATTAGAGAGAAAAATGCCAACGGATTACCATTTGATGATGGAAAAAAAACCAGTGAATCATATTTTATAATAAAGTTATTAAAGTACAAAGTAACATGATAACAGTCCATAGATTTGCAAAACTCATCCAATTATAATGAAAAAGATATTACACTTCATGCTACTATAACAGATATTGATATTTTGGATTGTTGAGTGCAGTTGCCGGAGCCTTTTAGTTTCATTTTCACTTGGTTTGCGGCTGTTCCCCTCATCGTATATCTAGCTCTATCACTAACAAGGGCCATTATCAAAGATTTTGTGATTTTAAAGGTATGAGTTTTTTAACACGATTTTGTAGGTTATATTGAACTGCTACATACACTGATTATTTAAATTTTAAAAGGGTCCCTGTCCAAACTGCGGAACTGAAAATACCTCCTTCTTTGGGACTATACTGTCAATTTCAAGTGGTGGTTCCAACAACAAAGTCAAATGCTCTGAGTAAGTACATAAATACTGCTGACTAATTAACTATTATGGTTTCAAATGATTCATATTTAATGCTTAAACTAATTTAATTTATGGTATAACATCAATTTAACAATCGAAATTAACATTTGAACCAGCTGTGGAACTGAAATGGTGTATGACTCGGGTACAAGATTGATTACATTGCCAGAATGAAGTAATGCATAAGTGGAGGTACATTCCTAGCATACTCTAATAACTCTACCAAATCTATTGAAGCATATGTTTTGAATATGGTTGCAATATAATATTGATTTTTTATTTCTATCTAGTTATAAATCTATCATAATTATATAGAAATAAAAATATAATGGTATCGCTTGAACATAGGTGCATTTGGCAATCCTCATGTTTTGTTATGTTGTGTATGTATACAGGTATTCCTGGAACCATATTCATTGTTCAAGCAATGTGAGCTCATTAATAGGAATTACTATGAAAGTGACAAATTTATCAACCAGCAACATGCTGTATTATGTGTCATGTTATCACTGTCACGCATAATAATGTGATTGATCTCAATGTTTGAATATTGTCACTATCCTACTTGTAAGTATATGGGCTTTGTATACTTGTAAAGTAATCTGGACTCTGTATAGCATACACTGCATTGTTTTACTGGAAGAGTTAAGAGGGTGCTTAACACCAGCAATGAGTCTAACCTTTAATAATGTGTTATGTGCGTTGGAGTTTTGTCACACGCTTTTAAAATAAATTTCCTTCCTGCATGGAACAGAGGTCAGAGATTGAATCCTACGTCACATTGTTAAGTGACTAAAGCATCTACCATTTATGTCGCACCAAGTTTTCCAAATACGTCTTTTAGATCGGTCTGATGCACTATGTGCCATTCTTGGATATTAATAAAGCATGGATTTCCAATTGTATGATGGTATAATAAATTGAATGTTAACATTTTTAGCGAATGTGACATGATATTAAAAGCTCAGCGGGATTATAATAACCTTTTCATAGGTTAGTTGCTTATGGCCTCTGCTTAAAGTATACAATGCATGACAAATTAAAATGAACACTGGATCAACATCTTGAATATAAGTTTGGACCTTCGAAAAATAGAAATTTCATGGACTTCTATGTACTTTTTGAATATCTAAATTCAGCTATTGAAAATGTTTAATTATATAATTAGCAACGTGCAGCTGTGAAAGAATTGTTATTCCTTTAGATATATCATATGATTAAACATGTTGGCACGACTTTATATTTTTCATAGTAACACCATTTTCTTTACTTATTTAAGAAATATGTAATGATATAATATTCCTGGATCATTCTCCATGTAACTACATCATTGGCTAGCAATATTGTTTCTAGACAATAACAAAAAATAAACAAACAAACATCAGTAATATTCGTGGGAATCACGAAGGCAACTTCTTTCAATTAGTTATGTGCAACTGGTATTGGAAGTTATATATAAGAACACATGTACAAGCACAAATCAATGAGTATCCATTAATCCCGTTCATTAATTTATCCAGAATCTTAACAATGGCTTCAATTTATCAATATTGTAGCTTGTTCATTACAATTACATTGATGCTCACAATCATTGGAAAGCCAGCTTTAGTAGTGGGCACATTTCAACCCAGTCAATGGACTCTTGCACATGCCACATTTTATGGTGATGAGACAGCTTCTGCCACCATGGGTAAATTATTATATCTCAATCTCTTAATTATTATCATTAGCTAAACCATTTCAACAATTAATGTATAAGCCAAAATCCATCTCACCAAATTAACTTTCTTTTGGTATAACACTAGATCATCAATCTGTGATTCATGAACTATTAGTTAAGACGAATCATTCAGAAAAATCTAAATTCGAATCCTAACTGAAACAATGTTTGACCATACTTTAACTCCCGGTCTCGGCACGTGGGGCCTAAGAGAAAAACATTTAACATCTTACTTAAATAGTTTGTAAATTGGTCATTAGCATTAGCACAATTAATACTAATTTTCCCTTTTAGATATAAATAATTAAATTAGTTTGTGGTAACTAATTAAAATTTAATGGACTTATTAAAGGAGGAGCATGTGGGTATGGAAATTTGTTTGTGAATGGTTATGGGACAGACACAGCAGCATTGAGTTCAACATTGTTCAATAATGGATATGCATGTGGGACTTGTTATCAAATAAAATGTGTTCAATCGCGTGCATGTAACACCAATGTTCCTTACACTACAGTCACTGCCACAAATATTTGCCCTCCTAATTGGTCTCAGGCCTCCGATAACGGTGGATGGTGCAACCCACCACGTTCACATTTTGACATGTCTAAGCCTGCCTTCATGAAAATTGCACAGTGGAAGGCTGGTATCGTTCCTGTTATGTATCGCAGGTAATAAGCAAATCTAGCTTATTTGCTCCACATACATATAAAATATAGAATCTATGGATTAATAACAAAATGGTTATCCACATTTTATTTTTTTGTTGGTGTTCGGGGTTCGCACTCCAACCTTGCATTGATTTACCAACCGAGCTAAGTTCACATGGACATTAAATCATATTTTCTAATGTCACATAAGTGATAACCATACATTTGATTTTGTCACGTGATCTATCTAGGCTATCGGATTAAAATCAGATGGTCCACTTTTCAAACTTTGTAAATCAAATTCAAAATACAGAGTGAAAACGTGAGTCATTTGATCTTGATCCAACATGATTGAGTGGATTCACCGTCTGTCTATATTTCTGGTCACACGATTTTGACCGTCGGATCAAAATCAGACATTCCACGTTTCAACTTTGATAAATCGAGTCCAAAAGTAGTTATTTGATCTTTATCTCATGATCCAAATTGACATTTGCATGATTGCGTGGACATAGAGTCCATATTTTCTATGGTAGCAATGACGCAATTGATGCAGTTATGTGATATAAACGGTCAAATCAAAGAGAGGCGGTTCATGTTTCAACTTTGGTAAATTGTGTCTAAAATGTAAAGTTGAAATATGAATCATCCAATCTTGATACAATCTAGGTCGACAACTGCATAATTTTGTGGTCATAAGGAATCCAAATCCAAACTTTTTCCTTGCATGATGTGTTGCATCATTTGTCTTTGGCTTTAGTGATATGGTACTTACAATGTGATTTGTTGTTAAAAAAATTGAATTTCTTAGAGTACCTTGCGTGAGAAGTGAAGGATTTCGATTCTCTTTCCAAGGAAATGGATATTGGTTATTGGTGTACGTGATGAATGTGGGAGGTGGAGGTGATATAGCAAACATGTGGGTTAAAGGAAGCAGGACAGGATGGATTAGCATGAGCCACAATTGGGGTGCTTCTTACCAAGCATTTGCAACACTTAGTGGCCAAACTCTTTCTTTCAAGATTACTTCTTACACAACCAAAGAAACTATAATAGCATGGAATGTTGCTCCTTCCAACTGGGGTGCTGGACTAACCTATTCCACACATGTCAATTTTCATTGAAGTATTGTATAACATCAGTGCTCATCCTTTTAATTTACTTGTTTAAATACACCACGGTTATTTTTATCTGTTGTGATTAATTTTCCACAAAAGAAGTAGATTGTCATTGTCAAAGAGACTTTTTGTTAGTTTTACAAATCTGAAATGTAAACTCAATGTAATCGAGAGATTAATTAATCACTATGCAATGATATTATCAAATTCTTTACATATATCTCTAATCAAATCACATCGTAACATCACTTCGCTGAATTAATTCTTAAAACAACTCCATAAAATGTACATGGTGAGATGTGATTGTATCATTATGTAGAATCCTCTTTGCTTCATTTACATTTGCAGAGAGTTCTTGAACTCCATTAGTGACCACATCAAGAGTATCTTGATAACAAAGAGTCTAAGAAATGGACATATCGAGTAGTAACAGTATAGTATTAAATAACAATATATTTGTAGGGAGGAATACATAAGTAAGCCTATATTATTTTTCATTCTGCGTGATGCGGGTCAATACGTAGCTTACATAATTAACAACAGAAGCCGACAATTACTGGTAGATGTGTGGAAAATAGTGAGGAGCCACACTTTTATTACATCAAGAAACAGAAGGAAAAGACGACAGAAATTTTTATTCTTATGAATTATGATGATCACACTATATATCATACCAGCCACGGTTAATTCTGTTCAGGTATTATTCCCCGAAGAGATTTCCAATTGTCAAGAGTTCGAGTCACAGGATACCTGTCTGTTGAGCCTGGGACAAATAGGACACATGTGTTGTACTCATCTTTGAAAAAATATGCTTCATTGATCTTGTGAGAGGCAAAAGCTGCATCCAATCCATTTTCAAAGACAGTGCCACGAAAACAAGGAAACCCGTCGCTAATGTTCTCGATACTTTGAACGAGACTATTGGATTCGTAGTCTATACGAGCATACTTGTCTCCTTTGAATAAGTAGGCTTCTTTGTCCGTAGTTGACCTGAACGCAGCGTCTATCCCCTTTTCAAACACTGTCCCTTTGAAAAAAGGAAACATGTCCGAGATTGTCTTAGGACCTGAGATTATTTTGTCTCCGTCTGACTGCGGAGCATAGTCTATGAGAGCACAAAAGTTTTCATAAAATATGAATGCCTCGGTGTTATCAGTGTCAAAGGCACAATCAATTCCATAGCTTCCAAATACGGTATGAGCAAGTGAACGGAACCCATCACGAACAAATTCAGGCCCGTTCAAAACCTCGTCGTTGGGGGTTCCTGGAGCATAATCCAATAGTACATACTTATCATTCATGAAAAAGTAAGCTTCGTTGTTCCTAGATGAACGAAATGCAGCATTAATGTAACCAGGTTTTGTCATTTTACTAGACGAGGAGGAATTATTTGAATTCCAATTCAAGGAAGGTTGTGTGTGCAAATACAGGAAAATGAAAAAGGATATATATAGACACACGCAACGCAATGATAAAATAAGTGAGCTTCATTTGCTCCCGTGAGTGGATGTGTCATGTGTAACGTATTGCTATTTGCTACTGCATGTGAGTGGATGTTTCATGTGGATGTGTCCTAAATCCTCAATGACGGAGAGATTATTAAGTTAGAACGTGTGATTTATGTGCATGTAGTTATATATCAAGTTTTGCTATCTCAAAATTAGCTTTGTTGGTCAATAATTTGCATTGCTACTGTTTTTAAAACCAAACCAAGTCATTGAGCATCATACTTCTGATGACGGATGCAGAAGAGAGATAGCAACTGAGCCGGGTAACATAAAGGATCACATATTGGTTGGTTACACACATATGTGCACATAGGGCCGGTCAGCACAAGGGTCAAGCAACCAAACAAAGACTTTAGACCTCACAAAAAAATATTTTTAACAAAAGAGAAAAGGCCTTAAAAAAATATTTGTTCATGAACTATATTTTTCTCTTTCCAATAAAGAAGATCAAGCCTCAATTAGTTCTCATCAATTTCCGCTTTCAAAGAAGCTTCTCATCAATTTTCCATGTTACCTTTTTTTTCGTTTTCCCATCTTCATATTTACTGCCTTCAACCCTTTTCACTGTTCTCTCAAAAAAAAAAAAAAAACTCTTCTCATTGTATTTTATATTTCATTTCGAACTAGGCCAATACTCATTTCCTCAACGAATCAGGTCTTCTCGAGTCACTAGCTCACCTTCTGACCATCATACGGGTTCTCCCTAAATACACCAAATTGAGGCCACCCAAAGTAAATTAGACCGTCCATAATCTTAGTAGTTAAGTTGAAACTACAATTCATGCGGAGAAGAACTATTTTATAGATATTGATTGTGGTTTCAACCCAACTACTATTTTCGATTGTCTTCCCTGAATCGTTTGAATAACTACAAACTATAAATACCTTTGAACAAAATAGTTAGGCTAATGTCATGGTCCCTAATTCTCTTCAACGAGTACCCCTTGAAGGTTTAAGAACACCAAAGTAAGTAACAATTATTATTATTTTATGTCTAAATATAATCAATAATTGAGAAGTTAAAATAGGTCAAGCCAACAAAGTTGTGGTTAATAATCAATGTGACCTAAATCGATTTATGAACATTTGTCAAGGCATAAAAATCATTAAGAACAATATTAACCGAATAAAATAGCAAAGTAATTGACGGAAATGTATAGAATTATTTAAAGTTACATATTCAAACATTCACAAAGAAGTTTCTCTTTCTTGACCTAACCCAGAGAGGAAAAGCTACTCATAGCTTTTCTAAACACATAAAAAAATATGAATAAGATAACTTGAGAAAAGGATCACCGGTTAATAATTATTTGGTTCCCGAATAGCTTCGGTCAAAAAGTATTTTTCTACTGGTTGTGGGGTCAGTATTTATAGGCACTCATTTCTCTAAGTTTTATGGAAATTGTCTCATGATGCGAGCTTATCCCTCGTGTTGTGAGGCTAACAGTGAACATCTCTTTTGGTATGTCGCTCTATCTCACGATGTGAGGCTCATAGCCCGCGATGCGAGATAGATAGTATTGATCTCCTTGATTTCCAATTGTATTCTTGTGATGTGAGACTCATAGCTCGCGATGTGGGGCTCATAGCCCACAATTTGAGGTAGAGAGTAGTTGACTCCATGATTTCTTCATTCATTTCTCCATTTCTTCTCACTAGAACGTTTGTAACAACTATTCCCCCCAAGAATCATCAATTATAAACTTGTAAAAAGCATAGTTCAACCACATAGTTGTCTGGTTCGGGTATATTTTCATATCTTCAAGGCATTTTTTCTCCTTTTGTCTTTTCATGACTTTTTGAATGCTTTTTTACAAGACTCGAATAAAAGAAACACAAATTGCCTACTTTTATCCTAAAATGACACTAAAAGATGACTAAAGTCCCTATATGATTTCTTGTCATTAGGTGCTCCCCATTAAAGCTTAATTTCATGGATATCACCCCTTCCTACACTTTGGTGAGTGGTAATAAGGGAAAATAACCCCTCCTCTACAAGGATGAAAAAAAAATATGTTTGAGAGTTATGTGTTTTTAGAGTTTTGGTAGGCTAAGTCTAATTGTTGACGTATATTTAGTGTATTTATTTTAAATCATTAATATGAAATAGACTTTTAAGTTGACTAACATATCTTTCTGAACTTTTAAAAAAATCAAACTCAAGTGTAAAAATAAGAATACCTCGGATAACATGTAAGACTTGAGCTGAAATGTTTGGACGGTCATACTTAGACTTTGCAAAACTTAACTCAACCTATCCTATTTCTACTCTTAGTTGATATGCAGGCGGATGTGGCTAGATTCGTTAAATAATTTTTTTTACTTTTTTTAATAAATAATGTATTTTTTCACTATATCGATGATTGAATATTATCTATTTAAATTCAAATTAAAAAAATTAATTAAAGTTAGATCATACTGCAATAATTTTTCACACCAAAGCATACCACAGTTTAGACGACCATTTTTTTTTCTCTAGGTTGATTTTTTGTTGTTAATCCTCATATTCTTAGAGGAAGGGGACCCTGGTAATATGGAGTGGGCGTGAGGTAAGTATAGTTTAATAAAAAAATTGTTTCGCCTAAGAATCGAATCTGAATTCTCCCAAACGATTCATCATTTGATGAAGTTCATTAACCATTTGAGTTAAATCACTTGATTCTGTGTTGAATGCTTTGAAATGATATTTATATAACTATTTTGGGACGACTTTTAAACAATTCTCTCTTTCGTACTCTCATTGTGTTCTCATTCTCTCTTCCTCTTTCAATCTCTATGGTTTTTAACCAACAAAAAGAAAGTCGTCACAAAATAGTTATACAAATATTATTTATTCTTTTTTTACTTGTATTTTTTTTTTTGAACAAAAAGTGCTCTCTAATTTTTTCTTTGGGTACAAAAGAGGGCCAAAAGGCCCTACTTTCTTTTATTTAAACACATTAGAAAAAACTAGCAGTTAGACCAATCCAATAGTCACCTACCTTCAACCAACCTAAAAAATGCAAGGAAAAAACAAAATGCTTACTCTATTTGCCTTATCGTCATTTGAAATGATATAGTGTGATGTGATTTATTGTTGTTTTTTCTCTCCATTTATCTCAACCCATTCCTTATTTTGTTATATACCATTTTGGCTGAAAGTTATTATGTTAGAGACTTATAGTATTACTCTTTAAATAGGTTGGCATACCATCATTATTCAAAAAGGCTGGCATAGCATCTTCACCAATTTTATAGCAACCTTTAATAAATCTCATGTGCTTAATTTGCACAAGTATGATAGGATCTGTTTATGAGAGCGTTGTTGCGTATGGACAAAGTTAATAGGAGTATTACTTAATTAAGTTTTGATTATTGCGGATTGCAGTTGACAAGTATTCATGACAAATTCTGTACACAGATCGTGCTATATGTTGGTTGAGTTGAGTGTGAAAAAAAAAATTACGATACAATTTTTTATAACACTTTTTTCGGTGTAGAAAGAATGAAAAACAGTTATTATTTTTATTGTGAATCAAGATGGAATGGTCCTATGAACAACTAAAAAAATAAAGAAAATGTATTATACATCATGAGAGAAAGAGAAATAAAGAGTGATGTGATAAATGTAATAGGGTGATGATGTGATAGAAATAGAGGGATAAAAATAAAATGAAGTGTTGAATAAATGTTGAAAAATATACGGCGTACATGTATCATTATTGTTTTCTAATAAATGTTAAGTCTAACATGCCAGGGTTTAGTGAGTCGTATTTAGCCAACCGGTCATTAACATGATTTCCGTCCCGCCTAATGTGATTGCTTAACGGATTTGGCCTTGTCCTAGTCCGAAACAGCAACTGTCGTAGTATCAAGATTAGATGTTGAATGCAATGTCATTATAGTTGGAGAATTAGTTGAATCTGAACTCGGGTCATAGTTCTATTTCTTATATGGTATTGTTGAGTTTTGAATCACTATTAGGATCTTAGAATTATGAAGTTTTATTTATTGTTATGTTAGTCATCGTAACCATGTGGTAACAAACACTTGGAACTTAATTGATGTCCTTAAATTTTTGACTATATTCAGATTTTAACGTCAAATTTTTTCAGTTTTTGCCTTGTCCAAATTGTTAGTCGTTACCTCTATGAAGTCAATAGGATTACATTATGACATCGAGAGTTGTTAGTTTTGAAAAATCAAATCAAAATACTCAAACCTCCATAACTTTTCTTGTAATTGACAGTTTTTTTATAACGTTTATTGTTAAATACACATGATCAACTATATGATCAATGGATTGCCTTGTCAAACTTGTCGCGGTTCACCAATAACAACAACAACAACATTTGTTGTATAGGTTCGGATTAATTTTTTCTTTTGTTTTTAAAACTAATATTTTTTTTTTGAAGAAATCAAAATGGGATATATTAACAAAGGCGATGTAATCTCATCAGTACAAGACGTACCTCCGAGAACACCCCTACCAAAAAAGAGTTATGCAAGATATATACAAGACTATGGTCAGTCGAGGCCCAAACACCGCATAGGGTCCGACCACCAACTCTGAGAGCCATACACAAACGTAGTGTTTTTCGCTTTTAGCCACCACAAAGAATGAAATTTAACTTTATCTAAAAGTTGTATAATAGGCGTTTCTACGTTGTTAAAGATCCTGTTATTACGTTCTCCCCATATCAGCCACACACACAGGAGCCATAGCAGTTGGAGAAACGAGCGGCGGGACTTTGATTAACCTGTATAATGTATAAATTGGGAGAAATGATCAATTAAGTTGAGAGGGTCCACGCCAGACACACCAATCCACGACCTGATATGCTGCCATAACAATCCGAAAACATCACAATGAATGAACAAATGAGACGCTGACTCCACTTGGCCGCAGCCTGACACACACGTATCTCCCTCGACCGGTATAATGCCGCGCCGATGAAGGTTGCTCCTTGTCGGCTACCTGTCTTTCAGCAGACGCCAAGCCACGATGAATACCTTCAATGGAACCTGCTTATGCCACACTAGATCTCTAGTTGTGTCAATTGTGGAAGAAGTCGAATCCGTCAGAATCTGGTAAGCACCCTGCACCGTGTAACCATCATGAATGTCTGGATCTCACTGTCACCTGTCAATAATATTAGCCTGCACAGAAACACCATCAAGTAATAGTCTACATGCCTCCAACATCTCTTCCTCCCATGTCCACAACCTTCTCCTCCACCTCCACGCCTCGCCCCCCTCCTCCCAACCTAAGTCAAACATATCAGCCACCGAAATTAACTTATTTGTCGCTAAATCAAATAAAC
>Ga0228711_1005049_pt1 | contig 20138 bp, 7 predicted proteins | sample MedpolnodulmetaG_2_FD_177996 | JGI IMG/M metagenome (GOLD analysis project Ga0228711, IMG submission 177996) | Root nodule microbial communities from Medicago polymorpha collected in Santa Monica, California, United States - brown nodules | ecosystem: Host-associated > Plants > Roots > Nodule... | reverse complement strand
GAGAGAGAGGGGGAGAGAGAGAGAGAGGGAGAGAGAGAGAGAGAGAGAGAGTGAGGAGGGGGAGAAAATGATATGGTGTGAGAAATTAGGGAAGTATGGAGGGGTATTTATAGGTGGGAATGACAGTATAGGTTATAAACACCATTAATGTGGTAAAAAACGTGTATAATGGGTTAAGAACGTGTAAATTGAATGTTGAAAACCTGACCAAAGTGAGAAAAACGTTTGTTCTTCAGCTCTGACCATTGATCAACGTGCGTGAAACTCACGCACAGGCCAGTGGTGCGTGACTTAAGTCGCGCAGAGCTTATAAGGTGCGTGAGTTAAGTCACGCTGCGTGACTTAACTCACGCAGGGATATATTTGAAAAACATGTTGGGCGCGAGCAAAATATGCTGGGGGAAGAGCAGAATTCTTAAATTCATGATAAAGGTTGTTTTTTTTTGGTAATTTTGTTGGATCATTGTCAAAACAATAGATAGCGAGCATTAGATAAGACTCAAAGAGCATGAAAAAAAGTAATCTTAACTTGGAAATTTTGAATTGATGTTGTCATTTGTGCTATAGCCCTATGTTTTTACAAATTTCTTACGCTTTGTTTTTAATGAAGAGATTCATATTGATCTAAATTAGGGGTGTTCAAAATCGAACCAACCCAATTGAAAAAACGCAAACTGAACCAATCCAAACCGAAAATCGCATTTGGTTCGGATTTATTCAGATCATATTTTTACTCAACCGCATGGTTCAGTTCGGTTTACGGTTTTTCTTTTAGCAACCGAACCAAACCTAGTACTCATAAGAAAAACACTAATTAAACTTAGGTCACAAACCTAGTACTCATAAAAATTCAATGAGAAATTTTATAGAATGACATGTTTTTTCCCTTCTTTTTTTTTGACCAAGACATATTGTTCCTCTTTTTAAGTTTTTTCTATGTTTTTGATATTAAACTTGTATTTACGTACTTTAATTTAACTATTCTTGGACTTTTACATATATGTTTATGCTAGATATATCTTGAATAGAAACTCAATGTGAACTTATAGAGAGTAATAAAATCTTAGACTTTTGCATTTCTTATCGAAATAACTGTTTTTTGGTCCATGTTTTTAATTTGGTCTATGTTGATGGGAGGATGAAAATAAAATTGTAATGTTGGATCAAATTTGAAACATTGTTTAAAATAAGTTGATTTTAACTTTTAACTTGATTTTAGCGTTGAAAACAAAAAGTTATATTGTCTCGCAAAAAACCGCAACAACCGAACCAATCCAAACCGCATTGATTTGGTTTGGTTGGTTCGATTTTCATTTTAAAAGTCAACATAACCAAACCAAACCAAACCGCATACTTTTTTATCTTGCGGTTCAGATGATTTTTAACCTTACAACCAAACCAAACCGCACCGCGAACACCCCTAACTAAAACATTCTACTATTGGATTTGTTGCCATGACAAGTGCCGGAGAGAATATTGAAACATATCATTCAAGCCACCATGAAAAATAGGCATTAAAGGTGAAAGGAGGAAAAGATAAAAAAGATATTGAATAAAAAATGTTTAAAAAAATAATTAAAAAAAAAAACTAAAGGTGGAGTGAAGGAAGTTACGAGTCCGGATTTTATTTGATTTTTTCATTTTTTAATACTTAGATGCACGTGTCTTAAAGATTGATTTTAATTGATTGTCGCTTACACTAACATAGTATTTTAATTAAATTCATTAAAATTTACATGAATTTCATTTGTATTTACGCTTAAAACTCTTTTTTAGGAGAAAGATAATATTTATGTGTAAAGCTTTATGATGCATATAAATTAATATTAAATTTACATAAATTAACCAAATTATTTAATACTAATTACGTAGTCATTGTGAGAACATTTTAGGAGATTAATGGACACGAAACTTTGGTGCAAAGTTATTTTATATTGGAGATGTGATACTAGAACAACCACTTTTATGATAATTTATGGAACAACTAAAAATATATAAAGAAACGTAAAATATTAACACAAAAACGAAAGCAATAAAGAGAGTAAGAACAAATTGAGAATATGAGAGATGGTTGCCTTTCACAAAATGGGTGCACAAATATAATTTTCTATATTTACATTCAACTATGATTTTATATTTAATAGTTTTTAAATAAAAAGTAATTATGTAACTTTTTTTTGTAATTTTTGTTAGATAGATGAAATGACAACGACTATTGAAAACATGCACATAAGTGGAGGAATCAGGATTTGATATACGGGTCGCAACATCCGACTTAACATTTTTCATATTTTTGTCAATGAGCTAAGATTTCTGAACAACTTTTTATTGTATCTATTGTTAGTGTAAAAGTTATATACAATTCACTTGCAAGTATATATTCCATTATTTTTTTTTTGGTCAGGTAGCCTAGTGGCTAGAATTCACCTTATAAGGTGAATAAGTGGAGTGTCCGGAGTTCGAACCCCGGCCACTGCATATAATAATGCATTGTCCTACCAACTGAGTTATGCTCACGGGAATTATTATTAGTGTAAAAATCGAAATCAATTGTCCACAAGTCCTAGCTCAAGTGACAAAAAATGTTGAAGTTGATACGTCGAACACCATGACCTTAATTCAAACCTTGACTTATCCACTTGTGTGTGTGGGATTTTCGGATGCTATTGCCATTGTTTTTTAATCATCAAATCATATATATAAGGCCATCCCCGCACAAGGAGAACATGGGAGGCTATGAAAAAGAGATGCAAAAATCAGTGTCGTATATATGCGGCTGCACCAAATTTACAACCGAAAGAACAACACAACAGAAAACCCAAAGAATACAAAAATCTTGGGAACACCGCACCCCAGTACACAATACACACATGCCAAAAACCAGGCACAATAAAAACGCTTGACAACCCAACCAAACCAAAAACACGGCACCATCACCAAAACAAAATAATCCCCAACGCACCTCTAAAAAAATCACATTGATGATTGATTCTAGTTGAACTTGATTGCATTGAGGTTGAAAATCACATTGATGATTGATTCTAGTTGAACTTGATTGCATTGAGGTTGAAGTGATTGAACTATGGTACAATTAAGGGGTGTAAGTAGTTCAGACAAAATTGATGACACCAAATAATCAAACCAAATCAAATTGAAAATTACTCCTGATCTTTTCTAGTCCGGTCCAAAAATCGAACCAAACTCAAGAAAATTGAATTTGGTTAGGCTTTCTATTTTCAATTTTAAAATCCAATTGTACAAAAGAAACTAAACTTACTAAGCTCGTGTTTTCGCTTAGTCCATATCCAATATTATACTAATACTCTCACACCAAAACAACAAACAACAAACAATATACATATTTTAAACCTTTCATTGTACTTTGACCCATCTATATAGTTAAATTGTTTTTTATTTAATGATTTTTACACTTTTGTCAAGTAAATATATGTTTTTTCATAACCGTAGCATTTTCTTGTTGCTCCACTACGCCGCTATAGCGAGCTATTGACAGCGCTGACTCGCAACGTTTTTTGTTTCAATAAAAAAAAAAAGGGTTAATAAGTCTTTAACCCCTGTAATATAGGTCATTTTCGGTTTTTTTCCCCAGTTTTTTTTATTTTTACTTATGAAGAATGTCTATAAGAATGGAAAGTTAGAGGAAGTTGGTGACTCATTTTGTTTCAATTGACAATTGTAAGGGTTGCAAATTGACTTAAACTAGTAAAACTAGCCCAAATAAAACTATTAAAAACGTTATTTCAAATGAAATAATACGGTTTTTAACATTATTGGACAAAAAAAATTACACTTATTTTAACCACACCAAAATCTCTGTCCTAGATCCGCCCCTGCTTTGAGGGGGAAGCCATGAGGATAATCACTCATTGCCAATATTTAAGAAACCAAAACTCTTGATTGTAGCTTCCAGCTCTGATTTAATGAGATTAATAAGGGGTGTCATAGAATAATTCATTATAAGCTTTCCAAATAAACCGACAAGTAATCAAAGAGTGTTGGTCGCCTTTCTTTAAAACAAGCTTTCAATCCAATTAGAGCAAATATGATCAAAAATGCTATGAGATGTAGAAAAATCCAAGTGCTTCCATACAATCCTGCAAAGTGTGAAGAGGTCTCTCCACTGGCGCACCACATTTAGGACTAGAAGGGTCATTATATATGTGATGATTGAATCTCAATAAATTATTGGGTAACCTGTCATGCACAATCATCGAAACAAAGAATCATTTTGAAGTTTCCACACCCTGGACCATGAAGCAGAAAGGGGACGCAAGTCCTCTAGCCTAAGAAAACAACACCTCAGGAAGTCTATTGCAAATTCTCTCACATGAACAAAAGGAATTCTATTACAAATTCTTGAATATTTAATGATTTAGGATTTAATCCGAATATACTGACATCGTAAAACATTTTTACACATATATTTCATCAAATGATCAAATCATGCTACGTAGTTGTAGAGACATTTTAGGAACTAATCTATAAGAAATTTTATATTGTTTGTGCATGAACATTGTTCAATAATTTCTAGAGATTTTTTTATAAATAAAGACATATTTTTAGTTATGTAAAATTTGTCTTTGATTCTGATGTACTATACCAATTTGAATGAATAAATATTGTTTTTTGTCGACTAGTCTAATGGTTAGGAATTCACCCTTGCAGTGAATAAGTGAAAAGTTTGGGGTTCGAACCGCAACCTCTGCCCCTACATATACAATGTGATGTTCATAACAACTGAGTTATGCTCACCGGACAAATATTATCTCTTTTCATGTTAGACTCTTGCTAGTCTCACCTCATATAATTTTAGTTACGCCCAAATTTATTTAAAATTTTACAATAATACCAAAATTACCCTCTTCGTGTAAATTTCTAAAAACCCATCTTTTATGATCATTTTGAACCCTCGCCCCCTTTCATCCACAAATCACCATAGATGTGCAACCAAGATCTGAATCAACATCTTTGTCATTGATCTATACTCTATTCATAAATTTCATGAATTTCATTTTCTAAGAGTTTCTATTTGTTTGTTGTTTGTTTTAGTATCAGATATGCATGTGTTAACCGCAATTTGATTTCACTTAGTGAGAGGTTAGTGTAAATTAAGTTTACGTATCTATAAGAGAGGTTAGTGTAGGTTAATGTAAATTTAGTTTACGTATGTTCAATTTATGTTAATGTAAATTCAGTTACTTATGTTCAATTTAGGTTATTGTAAATTAAGTTTACGTGTGTATAAGAGGTTAGTGTAAATTCAGTTTACTTATGTTCAATTTAGGTTAATGTAAATTAAGTTTGTGTATTTATATAAGAGAGTTAGTGTAATTTCAGTTTACAGAGAGGTTAGTGTAAATTTAGTTTACGTATGTTCAATCTATGTTAATGTAAATTCAATTTACGTATGTTTAATTTAGGTTAATGTAAATTAAGCTTACGTATGTATATAAGAGGTTAGTGTGAATTCTGTTTACTTATGTTCAATTTAGGTTAATGTAGATTAAGTTTGCGTATGCATATAAGAGGGTTAGTGTAATTTCAGTTTACAGAAGTTAGTGTAAATTTAGTTTACGTATGTACAATTAAAGAGATTAATGTAAATTAAGTTTATAGATTAGCCAAGACAGTTGATTTCAGAGAGACTTTGTGCCAGAGAGACTTTGTGCCCCCTGTAATATAGGTCATTTCCAGTTTTTTCCCGTATTTTTTTTTTTTATTTACCCCCTGTAAAAAATTTAATAGGTCAAACAAAAACCAATTTATTTATTTTTTTCAAGAAATTTTCATTTTTGTTTGGCTATTAGGGGGTAAATCAAGACAATTTTTTTTACAAGGGGGTAAATCAAAATAAAAATACAGGGTGGAAAACCGAAAATGACCTATATTACAGGGGTAAAAACCTATTAACCCAAAAAAATATGGCTGCCCCTTTCTCCTCAAAGTTATAGGTTTACCTGCAAATTAAGTTAAATATAGATATTTCAACTCTACGACACTTTCTCATATACAGTGGAAGAATTAGTGTATGTTCTGTACTTCTATATGAAACAAAAAGGGAAAATATTTGAACCTAATGGTTATACTAGTATGTTAACATCTATACATACATGGGACAGATCGTAAATCAGATCCATCGTATGCTCGCTTCAAAATCTTACTAATTTTCTCAATCTCAAAGACTTCCACACTCTTTCCTTCTTAAACTTCTTTGAGCCTCTTATTTTATGATACTTCCGTCTTCTGTATATTTGTCGTTTATTCAACCAGCTGGAATAATCTTTCTCCTCCCTACACACAATGAAGTCTGCAAGTTCAACATAATCGGGTACATTTTTGGATAATGTGCAATCAAGATACAGTTCCCCGTTGCAGGTCTTCTCAGATCCTTCCGCTACTATGGAATCCTTTCTGAAAAACATAAGATGGTTCAGAGTCTTCGGACCAAAAGATAGCATTAAAGAGTAATGGCATTAAAGTTCAACATTGGATTTTCATTTACTCAACACCATCCAGTCTACTTTATTAAAAATTTGGATCATGTCAACAGATTCCTTTATGATCAAGGAGTCAAGAAAGAAAACCATTTTCAAAAAATGCAGTATTCATGCAACAGTAACATTAATGCTTTGTTTGCTTGTTGTGAGAAGAAAGTGAGAAGAGAGAAATATAATATATTTGCTGTATTGTACAGTATAAGAAATGTGAGAAAGATGAGAAAAAAGAAAAGTAAAAAGCGAAAAGAAAGAAAATGTTTTTCATTGGACAACATATTAGTAAAAAAAAAAATGGGGAGGGATCTTTGTATCCAATGCTGGAAAATTTCTAAATTTGATTGTACATATAGAAGAAAGGCATGTCCCACTGAAAAGATTAGAATAAAAAAGAAACAAATAACCAAAAATCAGAAATGGAAAAAATAAACAAAAATTACAAATATAGAATTATTAAATTTCTAGAGACACTCAATATCCAAGGACTATTTTAATACAGCGAGATGGGTCTAAGCAACAAGCGAGTTCCTTTCTTCTGGCAGTGATAATCAATAAGGGTGTTTAGATAATTGCAAATGTGTCAATTTGTTTGTCATCATTTTTTTTGCATCCATAAAAAGAATGCAAAAATCGAAAAAAAATTGTCTGCTTTGTTTCTATCGCTGAAGCAGATCGCCTAAACCAATCAGGAGAAAGCCCATCTCTCTTCGCTTCTTCCCTCTTTTGTACCTCTCTCATCCCAAATTCTCAAAACAAACATGCATAAATACCACATTTTTCAATAACAAAATTCTATTTTTCATTCCTTAACTAGTGTATGCCACTTTATCTCAGCAAGGTTTATATTTATATGATTGGATGCATAATGATACTTTTCTGCAGGGTAGATAAAAGTTAGGGAGGGGAGGTTGCCTCATTCCGAAATTACAGCGGTTGCATAAAAGGGACCACTGACAGAAATCAAACCCTGGACCTTTTGTCCAGTTTAATTGAACTGGAGCTAGACTGATAAAATAATTACAAGCTGCTAGGTATGACTTATGACAGGTATTCGAGAAAACCTTAAAATCATGGATAATACAGCTTAACAAGCCGATGCAAGTAATTTCAAAGTATAAACAAACCCCAAGTTGCAAGAAAAATGAAAGTGAATATGATATAATCCAATGAAATAAAGAGTAATACTTTGAATTTCTAAATATCTCGTAGCTTCATGAAAGAACATGAGACTTCAGGTTTTAAATAAATAAATAAAATTCAAACCCTACAAGTGTATTCTCTTACTAGTAGCATTTGAGCAAGCACGGGTGGCTGGTGAAGGGCTGAATGAATCGATAACAAGTAAATAGAAAATTGAGAATATTTAACTCATTTAAGACAGCATACGCAAAGACCACAGAGAATTAGACACAATACATACCTTAAATTACGTGTTCGAATTCTACTAAACTCTGCTGCAATTTTATATATACGTTGTTTTTTCCCAGCCCCCTGCATCATTGCACCAATGATTTAGACATGAAATATAAGCAAGACTTAATTTAAGAAGTGCATGAGAATTGAAAGCACAACTGACCTTTCCACTCTTATACAGCGAAATCTCAGACGAGCAAGATTGCAACGGCAGACCCCTGAGTGACCCTAAATCAACTAAATCTCCCTCTTCAAAAATAAACATAGACATCAGTGCCATCATTACAGATATACACCCCCTTGCTAACACATCAAAACCATTGTAAAAACTTAAAGATAGCAAGCCTGAAAAGTGCACAAGCATCGACTTGGAGACTTTGTAGTTTGATTGCGGATTTTTCATCATATCATACAGTGAAGTCTGAATGGGTAAACAAAATTTGAGTTGTTGAAAAGGGTTGATGATGCTGATCAAGAAATCATATTCATCACGCACAGAGGAACTTCCCATTGTTTTCAGACAACCTGAATCACCACTGTTACTTAGACACTTAATTGCAAGTAACAGCGAAACACTCATTAACTTCAATATGGACGCAAGAAGCGAAATGGCTTCAGCACTAGTATTTTGCTTTACATACAGTACATCTCCAGCTGCATCTTGAGAGAAAGTTCGATGGATTATGTAATCTAAGAATGAGGCAGCCTTATCCCGGCATGAATCAGCAAATATGTAATGCCTCCCTTTCATATATTTGATGTATTCGGCCAAAAGATTGGCTTTTGTTTTGGATGACATTTTGCACTGAAAGGAGTCCAATGAATTATTTGATTTTGATAAGACTTGATTTAATCTGTTACTTGTTCCTTCCTGAATATACGATTCAAAAGTTGGATGACCTCTCTTGAATAGGGATACATTATAGGCACAATTCGGTTCGATGTAAAAACCATCCATATGCAAGCTAGCCACATGAATAGAGTACAAGCTGACAGATTTGTGAAATGCCATCAAGTAGAAGCCCACATCTTGAGAAAAATTCTCAGAAGATAAGCCAGAGCCAATAACTTCAGAAACCAATGAAATTACATGTGCCTGGAATATCTTTGGTGCAGAATATACAATAGGGTCAAGCAGCAATGCCATGGCAGGTTCAAGTCCAAGTTGAGGAAATCTAAAATCTTTGTCGCAATGTAAACATAATCTGCTGATGAAATTCTCAAATGCTTTCTCATTAGAGACTGACAGGATAAAATGCACGGATATCACCTCCAGGACACTAGCAATATCACAATGGGTGGATCGGCACACAAACATCTTTTCACCGTTGGAAGAAGCTGCTAAATCAGCCCTCATAAGATGCATTCTCAATGATTGATGTCTTAAAAGTTCATCTGCAAAAACCTTGAATAACATTTTCGAGATTAGATGAACGAATACAACTCTAGTTAGAATCCTATACACATTTAATATTGTATAAAATTCACAGAACTAAGCATACTAACAAATTTCAGAATATCAGATAACTCGGGGAAAAAATTAGATAAGCTATGGCAATCATCAATACCAATATCACATAGATGTCCACTCAAACTGAAACAAAAAAAACTTGAGCAATGAAACAAAGGGTCTGTTTGGTAAGACGTAAATTTGAGCTTATGGCTTATAAGCTCGTATGATTAAAAAAGATCCTTTTCGTAACTGTCAATTTTACACGAGCTTATATTCAAGAGCTTATAGCGGTTTTTGATAAGCTAATTCAAGTAGCTTATTGATTACCACTTTTTATCTCAATTTTACCCCTACATTCTTAATTAGAAAAAAAATTAATTAATTAAATGCACATTTTTCTGTCATTTCATCTTTATAAGCTACTTCAAACTCTAATTTTACCAAACATTACAAATTCAATCAGCTAACTTATCTGGTATCAGCAATAAGCTACTTTATAAGTCATCAGCTATAAGCTTTTTTTTTTCCTTTCCAAACGGAGCCAAAACTAACTTCTTCTTTTCTTACATTTCCCTCTCAAATTCATTGTAGTTCCAAACACTAGAAGACTTCTACATAATTGCTCGTATTAGAAGAGTTGTATTCGTTCATCTAATCTTATTAGCAGAAAATAATCATCATCATCATCATCATCATCGCAAGAAAAATAAACAGAGTAAATCTCAAATAGATAACTAAAATTATGAATATTTGAAAAATGTTCCCAATTCTATTAAACATGAATTTGGTCCTACCTCAAGCACGGTACAGAGAAAGGGACGGTAAGAATCAGAGAGTTCGAATTGAACATGAGAGAGAAAGTTGCGAAGTAGCAGGACGGTGGTTCCTTCGGTGAGTTGAGTGATATCGACGGAGAGGAAGGATTTGAGAATGCTGAGAATGAAGCGGCATTTGTTGATGAGGAATTCCTGGTCGGAGAAGGGAAGTGTCAGAACAACCAGAGAGCGGCGAAGTATGAGAGAAAGATGTTCAACAAGTGATGACAACCGTGAATCCGGAGGCGGAAGGGGCCCAGGGAGATTCTCATGATGGTGTAGAGGGAGAGCGGAGAAGAATTCTTCGAACTTGGCGTTTAGTTGAGTGAAGAGGGTTTCGCAGAGAGTGGTGGTGTCTTTGAGAATTGGATCGGTGGTAGTGGTGACGGTGGTGGTGATGGTTGCGGTGGTGGTTGCGGTGGTGGTTTCGTCCATTAGGGTTTCATCGGAGAGAGACGACACAATTCTTTTTCACACTCCAGTACTCAGTTGGAGGGAAAATGTCTGTGGGAGAAAGGAAGGAAAGGGTTCAGGTCACATTAGTGCTTGTTTGTTTCCGTCAAAACGCACCAATATTGAGAAGGTTGAAATTTTAGCATTAAAAACCGGATTAATAGTGTTTTACACCATGTAATATAGATCATTTCCGGTTTTTCCTTGCAAAATATTTTTTTTGAATTTCATCCTTGTAATTTGAAGATTTTTTTGTTTTGGACCTTCATGGAAAATTTTACCCCCCCGGTAATTTGAGAAAATTTAGGTTTACCCCCTTGTAATTTGAGCCAATTTAGGTTTACACCCCTGCTAATTTGAGCAAATTTCAGTTTACCCTCTGTCATATCTTCGATTTCGTACAGTCAAAATTTATGAAGGTCCAAAACCAAAAATTTTTAAATTAGAAAGACGAACTCCAAAAAAATATTTTACAGGGAGTAAAATCGAAAATGACCTATATTACATGGGTTAAAATATTATTAACCATTAAAAAAATCACAATTGTGTTAGGATTCGAGAAATAAGTGTAAAACATGCATTCAAACACATATAAGGGTGTTCGCGGTTCGATTTGGATCGGTTTTGAGGCAAAAATTCATCTGATCTAAAGATTAAATTATAAGCGGTTTGGTTCGGTTTTGGATGATTAGTTTTAAAAAATTGACCCGATCCGATCCAAATTAATGTGGTTTAATTTAGATCGATTTTTTGATGTCCAAATTACAAATTGCAATAAAAATATGATAAAATAATAGGTTCGATACAAAATATAACAAGATTTATGAAAAATTAATAATACGGAATAATAATGATTGATTATCTTTAAAACATACAAAATATAAATATAATTGATTAAATTAAACTCATACGTAGTATTCAAAGAATTAAAAAGAAAAAACTAGATTAATATAAAATATTATACTTATAAAAATGGAAATATATATTAAAATATTTGTATCCGGTTTGGTTCAGTTTAGTTTGGTTTTAAAAATCAATCCAAAATTTGATCTAATCCAAGCGGTTTTCACAAAATGTCATCCGAACACATCCAATAATATTCGGTTTTGTGTGGTTTTTGGATTTTTTGGATCGATTTGTGGTTTTAATTTGGATTGATTTGTGGTTTTAATTTGGATCGGTTTGGATCGATTTTGATACAAAAATTCATCTTATCTAAAGATAAAATTATGAATATATGTAGTTTGGTTCAATGTGGGATGATTAATTTTAAAAATTCAATTCAATTTGATGCAGTTTAATTTGTATCAGTTTTTGGATATCCAAAATACAAATTGTAACTTTTTTTTATTAATAATAATCTTATAAAAATATGGTAAAATAGTAAATTTGATACAAAATATAGCATATTTATACTATATATAAAGAAAACAACATCTTTCAACTCTTTTGGGCTGACTTTTTTTTCCTCCAAAAATGCTCTTAATTTTCAATACAAATAACACATGCAACAAATAGATAAGAATAAATTTAAATATTAAAAAAAATGTAACAAACACGATAAGAATACATGTATGTCTGAGTTTTTTCTTTTCCATTTAAAAAGTGTAACAAACTAAATGAGTATATTTATACTTACTTTTTCATTATCCCAATTACACCATTAAACAACTTTTTCTATACTAAATATTGTTGTTGGTGTCGTTAAAAAAAAGAATTTAGATTATTTTTATTTTTTTATATTGTCGGTGTCATTGAAATAGATAGTCATGGCAATCAAAATTTCATAAAAAAAAAACATTGTTCATAATTTTCAAACGTTAGCGCAATAAAAAGAATAGTACGGCATAACAGTGATTGATTATCTTTAAAACATATAATATAGTAACAAATAAATTAAACTCATATATATGTAGTATTAAAAGAATTAAAAAGAAAAAATAATAGCTTCTTATAATATATAATACTTATAAAAAAATTGAAATATGTATTAAAATATATGTATGTAGTGCGGTTCAGTTTGATTTTGTAAAATCAATCCAAGATTTGATCCAATTCGAGCAGTTTTAACAAAATGGCATGCAAACACATCTAATATATTTGGTTTTGTGCGGTTTTTTTTTTTTATCGGTTTGTATTTGAACACCCATTCACATGAGTGTCAATATTTTAGGTCCCAATATTTTAAATTTTAATAGTTTTTTTACGAAGAAGAAAAGAAAAAAAAATAAAAAAATAAAGAACTAGTAGAAAAAGTTGGACATTTGTTAAAGTTGGTTTTATAGTTGTTTGTAGCTTGTTTCTAGTTCCACATTGCTCAGGTTTACGAGATGTTGAGTGTGTAAATATGCATAAGTACCCTCATCCTTTGAGCTAACTTTTAGGATGAGATCCAAACTCATTTAACATGGTATCAAAGTCGGGTTAAGGATTGCAATGTGGGAATTGGACTTAGGCCCACATTAGGCGTGAGGGTGGATGTTGAAGTTGGTTTTGAAGTTGTTTGTAGTTTGTTATTTGTCCCACGTTGCTGAGATTCCCAAGTTGTTGAGTGTATGTAATATGTTTAGGTACCCTTATCGTTTGTGTTAGCTTTTGGGATGAGATTAGTGATATCAGAACCAGGTTAAGGACTATAATGTGAGAATTGGACTCAGACCCGTGCTAGGTGCGAGGGTGGGTGTTATAACTGGTTTTAAAGTTGTGTGTAGTTTGTTTTTAGTCTCATGTTGCTCAGGTTTTCATATTGTTGAGTGGATAAATATGTGTGAGTACCCTCGTCATTTGAGCTAGTTTTTGAGATGAGATACAAGCTTGTTTAACGGACTCTAAGACACGTTGCAATAATCCAACCTAGAACCGCATTTTGTTAACCGATGTCCACAATTGTTCCCCTCCCTCAAGGAACGGTTAAAAGTAAAACCCAAGGATAATCCTTAAACTTTTGAATATTATTCATGATAGAAGCACATGGATGTGTTGGTTGGACTCTATCTCCAATCAAAATTAAAGCAGATTTGCGATCTGATACTCCAACTCCAAGCCTCCTCAAGACCATAATAAATAGTCTGCGATTCAACATTCATATTAGTAGTGATACCACGACTATCATATGACCTGTGTAACCAATTATCAAAGAAGTTGTGAATTAAACCACCATAACAAAAGCAGACAAGATTTCCAAGGAGCTACATGAACATTGAGTTTCACTGAATCACCTAGAGGCATGGGCGGATCCAATACATAGCCACGCCAAAGAAAAATCTTTTTTTTACTTATGAAGAATGTCTATAAGAATGGAAAGTTAGAGGAAATTGGTGACTCATTTTGTTTCAATTGACAATTGTAAGGGTTGCAAATTGACTTGGACTAGTAAAACTAGGCCAAATAAAACTATTAAAACCGTTATTTCAAATGAAATAATACGGTTTTTAACATTGTTGGACAAAAAAATTTACACTTATTTTAACCACACCAAAATCTTTGTCCTAGATCCGCACCTGCTTTGAGGGGGAAGCCATGAGGATAATCACTCATTGCCAATATTTAAGAAACCAAAACTCTTGACTGTAGCTTCGAGCTCTGATTTAATGAGATTAATAAGGGGTGTCATAGAATAATTCATTATAAGCTTTCCAAATAAACCGACAAGTAATCAAAGAGTGTTGGTCGTCTTTCTTTAAAACAAGCTTTCAATCCAATTAGAGCAAATATGATCAAAAATGTTATGAGATGTAGAAAAATCCAAGTGCTTCCATACAATCCTGCAAAGTGTGAAGAGGTCTCTCCACTGGCGCACCACATTTAGGACTAGAAGGGTCATTATATATGTGATGATTGAATCTCAATAAATTATTGGGTAACCTGTCATGCACAATCATTGAAACAAAGAATCATTTTGAAGTTTCCACACCCTGGACCATGAAGCAGAAAGGGGACGCAAGTCCTCTAGCCTAAGAAAACAACACCTCAGGAAGTCTATTACAAATTCTCTCACATGAACAAAAGGAATTCTATTACAAATTCTTGAATATTTAATAATTTAGGATTTAATCTGAATATACTAACATCGTAAAACATTTTTACACATATATTCCATCAAATGATCAAATCATGCTACGTAGTTGTAGAGACATTTTAGGAACTAATCTATAAGAAATTTTATATTGTTTGTGCATGAACATTGCTCAATAATTTCTAGAGAGATTTTTTATAAATAAAGATATATTTTTAGTTATGTATAAAATTTGTCTTTGATTTTGATGTACTGTACCAATTTGAATGAATAAATATTGTTTTTTAATTTGTCGACTAGTCTAATGGTTAGGAATTCACCCTTGCAGTGAATAAGTGAAAAGTTTGGGGTTCGAACCCCAGCCTCTGCCCCTACATATACAATGTGATGTTCCTAACAACTGAGTTATGCTCACCGGACAAATATTATCTCTTTTCATGTTAGACTCTTGCTAGTCTCACCCCATATAATTTTAGTTACACCCAAATTTATTTAAAATTTTACAATAATACCAAAATTGCCCTCTTCGTGTAAATTTTTAAAAACCCATCTTTTATGATCATTTTGAACACTCACCCCCTTTCATCCACAAATCACCATAAATGTGCAACCAAGATCTGAATCAACATCTTTTTCATTGATCTATACTCTATTCATAAATTTCATGAATTTCATTTTCTAAGAGTTTCTATTTATTTATTGTTTGTTTTAGTATCAGATATGCATGTGTTAACCGCAATTTGATTTCACTTAGTGAGAGGTTAGTGTAAATTAAGTTTACGTATCTAAATGAGAGGTTAGTGTGGTTAATGTAAATCCAGTTTACGTATGTTCAATTTAGGTTGATGTAAATTCAGTTTACTTATGTTCAATTTAAGTTACTGTAAATTAAGTTTACGTGTGTATATAAGAGGTTAGTGTGAATTCAGTTTACTTATGTTCAATTTAGGTTAATGTAAATTAAATTTACGTATTTATATAAGAGGGTTAGTGTAATTTCAGTTTACAGAGAGGTTAGTGTAAATTTAGTTTACGTATGTTCAATCTATGTTAATGTAAATTCATTTTACGTATGTTTAATTTAGGTTAATGTAAATTAAGTTTATGTATGTTGATGACATGCTGTCATTACGTAATTTTTAGGACTTATTTTGACAAATTTGATAGAGTTCAAAGCAATATGAATGGTCCAGAGGCGTTAAAAAGTGAGAAAACAACTAAGAGCTTGAAGCAACAAAACGCGGCATGATTGCTTACATTGTGACGCGATTTTATAGACAGAGAGGCAAGTTTTTGGATTGCTGGAAATCGTGACACAATTGCGGGAGGCGTGTCACGATTGTGAAGAAGGATCTCGAAGGACTCTAGGTTGTTATAAAATCGTGACACGATTGGACACAGGCACGACGCGATTTTTCGATTAGAAAATATTTCCTATTTAACCAGAAGTTAGTGCCAGAAACAGGGGTTACGATTTTGGAGAGCAAAAGTGCGATTTTGAGACCTGAAGACTGCTTGAAGGGTGATTTCATCATCCTTTACTCAGTTCATGTATGTTTTAATTATTTCATTGATTATGCTATTTGTAAACTCGATTATGAGTAGCTAAATCTCTCAGAGATTAGGTCCGAGATGAATCTGTGTAACCCTAATTGATCCATGTTGCTGTGAAACTCTATTTATTATGAATGACAATCTAGTTTTTATTCAATTCAATTGTTCTTAATGCTTTTTATATCCTGATCACATATAAATCTGATTTAGTGAGAACGAATGACTACTGACCCTAGCTTTCGACTTAGACCTAATTGAATTGTTCTAATAAACATGGTTAGTCTAGGAATGGATAATCGTTTATTAGTGATATTAGGTTAACGTGCTTTAAACCTTCAAAGATTATTAGACCACCTAAGGAATTATGGGCTGTAGTTTGAGAAGAGGGTCCTGACTCAAGGGATTGATTGGGACTATTTTTTTAATTATCGTGAACTAGAGAATCATTCATAAGAATAGGTGCAGTATACCAATTAGGGAAACACTAGAAAATTTGACAGACCCGATCCCATCTCTCTCCATATTTTCTTAATCAATCTTTATTTTAAGTTACTTGATTTCATCAAATCAAACCAAACCAACTGCCTAGTGGCAAATTAAAAGAACTTATTACATCCTTTTGAATAACGTAATTGAATTATTGAGATTAAAATCAATCCTTGTGGGAACGATATTTTTACTACTTCGATAGTATTTGGTACACTTGCACTTATTAATTACAGACAATATAACCTGGTTTTTTAATTGAATTAAGTGTTATTGAGGTATTATATAATCAGTTATCATGTTATTATTTCAATTTCAAAAATATATTTTAGTGTCCATAATTTTTTTTTAAAAGGTTATCCCCTCTCTTCTTCTCCTAAACACTCTTTTTTTTTTTGAAGGATCCTAAACACTCTATTATAACATACCCTTAAAATCTAAATGTTAGACATTTTTATCTTTTACGATTTTCCATTTCACTTTAATCCTCTAAGTTACAAATATGAAAGCAACAATGTTTGAGTCTTGCGGAGATAATTACTCTTTCAAAGTTTGTCCTTAGTTCTATTCCTTATTATCATGCGTAATATGTTAAACTTCCTAAAGCTCTTTGTGGTAAAATGGAAAAAATTCAAAGAGATTTTGTCGGGGGGGATACAAAACAAATTTGTAAAGCTCGTTTGATTGATTGGGATACTTGTTTTTTTACCTAAGATGGAGGTACGTTTTGGTTTTAAAAGGCCCCGTCTAATGAATGAGGCTTTCCTTATGAAAATCCTTTGGAACCTTATTAACAAGTTGAATGACCTCTCGTGTAGGGTGTTGTGTAGTAAGTATGGAAGAAATAATGATTTGCAGATAACTATAACCTCCAACATTATGATTCTCCTTTATGGAAAGCTCTTGTTAGGGTGTGGGGCGATTTTCAAGAAACATTGTTTGGCCAATATGAGATCGTAATAATGTCAATTTATAGTTGGATAAGTGGGGTCCAAACAACAATCCCCTTAGTTCTCTAGCGATTTTTTTATGTGGATACCACTCTTCGTGTCAAGGATGTGATGAAGGGTTGTTTGCATGTCCCCGACTTGTCTTCGACGAGGAACAAATGATGAGATTACTTTTCATGTGCTCAGAGACTGCAATTATACAACTCAGGTATGGATCAAATGTGTACCTTCTAATTGTATAACTAACTTTTTTCCTTTGATTGCAGGAACTAGGTTTTTACCAACCTCAACAAGCCTTGGAACAGAGAGCCCAGCGCTAAGTGGAAGACAACTTTCATGTCTACTCATTACAAGCCTTGGAACAGAGAGCCCATCGTTAAGTGGAAGACAACTTTCATGTCTACTTGTTACAAGCCTTGGAACAGAGAGCTCGACACTAAGTGGAAGACAACTTTCATGTCTACTCGTTGGAATTTATGAAAATTGTGGAACAAAATAATCTTCAGGAAAATTTCCAAAGACCGGATAATCACACAAGTGTCATCCAAAGGTTTACCCGTAATATCGAATATTGTACTCGTAATCATTTTTAGATGGATACTCGGCTTGCTTCGGGATGCTAACGGTAGATGGATCAAAGGTTTTGTCCGCAAGATTGGCGTTACTGGTGCTCTTCATGCAGAGATGTGGGATATGTACTTGTGTCTGGAGTTGGATTGGAAGGACGGGATCTCTCAGTTGTGCGTCAAAAGTGATTTGAAGTTGCTTAGTGACAAAGTTACAAATAATTGCAAAATGAATGGGATAACCCATGTGCTCATTCGGCTTATTCAAAATATGTTGTATCGTAATTGACGCATTCAAATTCATCACACTTGAAGAGAAGACAACAAAAGTGTTGATTGACTTTTCAATTCAGCCTTACCATGAATTCTTGAAATTTTATTCATTTGAAAACCTCTCCTAATGAATTCAATAGTCTCTTATTTGATGACATCTTTGGGGCTTGTATGTCTACAAATAGGGTCTTGTTAACCAGTATCCCCGGGACACTAGTTAAGGAATCCAAAAGTAGAAAAATTGTCTTGGAAATATAAACTGTTACTTTTGACCAACTAATTGTTACACCACTTTTCAATAAAATCTTACTTCTTTTGACTGATTAACTAATGCTCTGGGGGCACTGGTTAACATTGTCTCTACAAATATTTGTTGATTGTTTGACTTTTTCTTTTGGGATTTGACCCTCTCTTGTAAAAAAAAAGTTACAAAAATGTTGGATATTTAATGTTTGTAACTTATGAAATCAAAATGAATGAAAAATATTGTATGAGTTAAAGTGCTTGACACTTGTTACTTATGCGAACAAAATGAAACGGAAAAACAAATAAAAAAGGTATCAAAATGAAACTTCAAAACAATTTATTATATGTTTGGATAGCAACCGTTAAACATAGTTTTGGAGACCAAAAGCGATTCAAGTTGAAGCAAGGATTGGTAACTTATGTGTTTATGAGAATTAATTATATATATATATATATATATATATATATATATATATATTGGTCAACTAGTTCAGTGACTTGAATTTCACATCTAAAAAATGAATAAGTGAAGTATCGGGATTCGAACCTCAACCCTATGTACTATGTTGAAATTTTAGTTATTTTTTGAATAATTTTTAAGTAAAATTAAATCTCATTTCGATTTTATTTAAATATGTTCAAACATAAATTAATTTACATTCAACTCACTTCTAATTAAAATAAATTCTATCAAATTCAATTATCGCAACCGCATAATCAACACGCACTTAATAGATGAAAGTATAATTTAACATTTTAAAAATTAGTAGAGAGATGTACTGCTATAAGAACACCCGTTAGTAGCACAAACCTCATCTAGTTATTTTACAATCTCATTGTGATTCCCCGTATAGTCAAAGAAAGCATCATGCAGAAATTTGTTTCATTTTGAAGTGTCTTTTACACTTTGTTTGGTTCGGATGAGAACTTGTAAAGAGAGAAATAGGTGAGACAGAGCGAGAGAAGTGAGAAATAAGTAAGAAATATAGTATATTTGAGACATTGTTTGATACAAGAGAAATAAGAAGAGAAATAGAGATGAGAGAAGTGTTCAATGTTTTAAAAGTACAAAAATATTCTTAAATTGAAAAATGTGCCATAAAATAAAATAAAATAAATAGACTATATTATGGAGAGAGAGAAGATGGGAAAAAAGGAAATGACATGATTTCATCCCTTGTGCTCTCATTTCTTCGCACACCAGGGAAGATTGAAAAACAGGTGGGTCCCATGCCTATTTTTTCTCTCTACTAGACCATTGACCCGTGCTCTGCACGGATCTCACCGACTAAAGAGACATCAATTTGTTTGTCCATAGTACTTGTCAAGAAAAACATATTATTCTAAAATAAAATATAGTTCTCATATAAGCCGTTTTATAAACGTAAATCCACATATA